>Ga0187874_10000588_pt1 | contig 42777 bp, 29 predicted proteins | sample June2016WEW_16_1_3_FD_132993 | JGI IMG/M metagenome (GOLD analysis project Ga0187874, IMG submission 132993) | Peatland microbial communities from SPRUCE experiment site at the Marcell Experimental Forest, Minnesota, USA - June2016WEW_16_150 | ecosystem: Environmental > Terrestrial > Soil >... | reverse complement strand
TCCTGCCGGATGGTGGCTTTTTCGGGGATTCGATTTCAAATCGTTTAATCGCGTCATGGTATATTAATTACTTAAATCCAATGGCTTATACGCGGTGATATCTACAACGTTGGGACAGTAGTGGTAATTAACATATAATTTCTAATTTCAACTCAGAAACCGTGGCGCCAACTCTTGAACAGGGACTTTGTTCCGCCTATCGGCAGAACGGCTGTCACGTCGCATGGGGTTCATGGCATCACACAACACACCGAGTGGCGAGGGTAAACAGCATGAAAAGGAAGAAGCTCCACATAGGGTTGGGTGCGATTGCGCTGGCCGTAATCGCGGGGATGGCGCAGGCTGCGGATGCCGGGTTGGACCGCGCCGCACTGCTGAAGCTGGCCGACACTTATCTGGCCGCGCTGGTTGCGCATGATCCGGGAAAGGCGCCGCTCGCCAGCGATGTGAAAGTGGTCGAGAACGTGATGCGCATCAAGCCTGGCGAGGGCCTGTGGAAGACAGCCACGTCCGGACCGACGGAATTCAAAATCGTGGTGCCGGACCCGGTCTTACAGGAGGTAGGCGGCCTCGTTGTGATGCAGACCGACGGCAAGCCGGCGCAGGTCGGCTTCCGGCTCAAGGTGGTAAACGGCAAGATCGTCGAGGCCGAGCACTTGGTCGTGGCGATGCGCGACGGCAACAATCCGAACCTGCAGAAGCCGCGTCCGGCAATCCCGCTGGAGATTCCCTATGAATACGCGGATTCGCACGGACGTCTGATCCACATCGCGAAGTCCTATTACGATGCTCTGGACAACAACAACGGTCACCTCGCGCCCTTCGCACCGGATTGCGAACGTCATGAGAATGGCATGCGCACGGCACCCTTCGGCGGTCCTTCGCTGGGCGGAGCCATTCCCGGCGGGGCACCGCGTCCGGCTGGCCTAGTAGGCTTGCAGGATTGCACTTCGCAAATTGACTCCGGGGTCTTCCAGTACATCACCACGATCGACGATCGCCGCGTGGAAATCGCCGACACCGTGACGGGCCTGGCGATCGGCTTCTCGCATTTCCGGCATCCGATGACGCAGAAGAAGTTCGCGATCACTGGCAACCCGGACCGGCAAGAGGCCGACATGACCAACCAGCGGGCCTTCGACATGCCGGCGATGCACATCTACAAGATCTGGGGCGGCCAGATCCACGAGATAGAGGCGATTGGGATCAGCGTGTCCTACAATTCGCCGACCGGCTGGGAGTAAATCAGTTCTCGGCCAGAGTGCGGCGATATGCGTCGGGTATCGGGTAAAGGAATTCAGATGTCCCCTAACTGCGATCTGCCTGGTCGGATAAAGTTGGGAATAAACCGCAATTTCAGCCGCGAAGAAGCGCAAACCCAGGCCCATACGGCAGCTTGCCACGATATCCGATCCGCCGTTTAGGGTAGGGCCTGGGATGGGAATCGCGTTTGGGCAAAACCTCAGCCCAGCTGAAGCTTTGGCTGACGGAAAAGTGTAAGTGGCTGAGAAATTTAGCCACTTATCCCCCCTTTTTCCACTGTCGAATCCCCAATTCTCGGTCAATTGGGTTTGATGCTCGAAGTCAATCTCACCGGTCCGTTCCTCATGATGAAAGTGTGCATACCCCACATGATAAAGGCAGGGGGTGGCTCGGTGGTGAATATATCCTCCCTGGCGGGATTGAGGTGCAACTCCGAGATGCCCGCTTTTTGCGCAACAAAATGAGGACTCATCAACCTGACACAGCAGGCTGCGCTGGATTATGGCCCCTACAACGTGCGATGCAATGTTGTATGCCCGGGAGCCACAAGAACAACGCTTCCAAGCCTCAGATAGGACCGTGGGCAGCAACCGGAGCGCTTTGAAAGTCTCGAAGAGAGCTCAGATTCCCAATGCTTCTTGCTCAGCTTACATTTCAAACGCACACGCGTGCGATATTCCGGCTGATGTCGCAGGCAAACAGAATGTAGTAAGTTCTTGACCTGGATCAATTAATGAGTAGCATGCATATACATAATCCAATATGTGCAAGAAGTGGTTCTAGGAGCCTGTCCGAGAATTCGAAGGGGTCGCGCGCATGGGGCTTGCACGGCGAGCGCAAGGCGCGAGGAGGAGGGGATGTCCATGCACATCGTCGACGACGAGCAACGCAGCGATCGTCGTCCAACCCCCATGCGCCCTTCGGGTTCCGGCTTGGAAGGGGCATTTGCTTCGTTGGCGCTCCTCGACGATGTGCACCGACATCGCCTGCGGCGCGCCGCCTTGCATCTGCCCCTTCCAAGCCAGGAACGCGGCCCCTTCCAATTCTCGGACAGGCTCCTAGCTTTGTTCAATAAATCCTCCATCTTTTGTTATCGATGAGCAGTCAGAGTTTCTAAGGAGCGCAACATGACTGATGATCAAAACAACAAGAATTGCGAAGGAAGCGGGTTAAATCGAAGGAATTTTCTCAAGAGCGCGGGCATGGTCGTCGCCGGCGGCACTCTGGCGAGCGGTTTGACGCTCACGGCGGATAAAGCGACCGCTGCAGAAATTGCCGCGCCAACTACAATCACCAATTTCAGGTGTCCGATTTGCGCCAAAGATTTCAACACCTATGGCAACTTAAAAGAGCATTTTACAGCGGCCCATCCGGGCTATGTCCTTCCGGTATCTACAAAACTGAAAGTGAATGGAAAGAATTACGAAGTACTGATCGAACCACACTGGACTTTGCAACGCACTCTCCAGTTCAAGCTGGGGCTCACCGGCGCCAAACAGATGTGCGATCGCGGCGTGTGCGGATCCTGTACGGTAATCATCGACGGCAGAGCCGTCCTTTCGTGCACAACTCTGGCGGTGGAATGCGAAGGCAAATCCATTGAAACCGTTGAGGGAATTGCCGCCAATCCTAGATGGCATTCGCTAATCCAATCCTACTGTAAATGGGATGCGATGCAGTGCGGCTATTGCACTCCCGGTTTCGTAGTCTCTGCGAAGGCTCTCCTGGACAAGAATCCAAATCCGACCGAGAACGACTGCAAGCAGGCGCTGGCCGGCAATATCTGCTGCTGCGGGACGTACCCGCGGCATCCTACCGCAATTATGGAAGCTGCTCAGGTGATGAAGGGAGGAGCATAGTATGGCTGATCTTGCAGGTGTTAATGGACAAAGGGAAAAATTCGAGGTAGTCGGGAAGCCCAATATTCCCGGCAAGCTCTCTTATTCGCTCGCGACAGGCAAAGCCAAATTCGGCATCGACTACGTTTTCGATAACATGCTTCACGCCAAATTCCTCCGAAGTCCATACGCAAATGCGACGGTAAAGAGTGTCGATGTGGCCGCCGCCAAGAAGGTCCCCGGCGTCGTCGACATTCTTACCTGGGAAGATGACGACCTGAAAAATTTTGGCCGCCGTGGCGGAATGGGAATGGGAGGCGGCGCGCCGAAAGCTCAGCCGGGTGGTGGCGGTTTTGGGGGACCTCAGGGTCCCTACGTCAGCCAGGCAGCCAATATGGAAGACGAGGAAGTAGGCGTAATCGTCGTCGCGGAAACTGAAGAAGCCTGTGAGGAAGGTTTAAAAGCCCTCAACCCGCAGTGGGAGATTCGGCCGCACGTCGTTGATATACTCGAAGGAAGAAAGCCCGATGCGCCGGTGATTCGGGATAATCCCGGAGGCAAGGGAAACGTCACTATCGCAACGAATACCCGAGGTGATGTAGAAGCCGGTTTCAAGCAAGCCGATCAGATCATCGAGTATGACTTCAATATGCCTGCTTTCTCCGGCCATATACCCAATCCTTCCGGATCGGTTGCCTATTGGTTCGACGATCCGGCACAGAGCTCGGAACAACAGAGTTTGCGTATTGAAGGCGCTGTCTGGACCGCCAGACAGGGGAAAGATGCCGTGGGCGGCATGTACGGGCTTCCCCCGGAAATGGTGAAAGAGGAATGTCTCTTCCAGGGTGGCAAGTATTGCGATTGGGGCATGCGGAAAACACAGCAAATCACGCCGCTGCTCGCCAAAAGAGTGGGAAGACCTGTTCGGATGGTTCTAACCCGGAAAGAAATGTACGACTTCAATCTGAACCAGCGCTTCTCGCACCTGAAGGTTGGGTTTAAAAACAGCGGCTTGATCACCGCAATCGACGACTTTTCCATCGCCGATGCCGGAGTCCCTCCCGTTTCAAGACTCGGCACTTCGGGCGATCAAGGTTACGGCCCCTATTTCACAACAAGGTGTCTGAACATCAGGCAGACAATGGAAGTCGTGAACAGCAACAGAGGCAAGATGTACACGAGCGGCCAGCATTGCCCCTTCAATTGGGATTCGCTGACCATGGCGATTCACCTGGTCGCTGAAAAATTGGGTAAGGACCCGGTGGATATTGCGACACTGAATCTCCATGGGCCCGAGGATTTCACGGATCCCAACCCCGTACCCAGTTATCAGGCGTGTGCGGAAGAAGGAAAGAAACTGATGAACTGGAAGTGGCACGCAACCGGTGCCAAAAAACTTCCCGACGGAAGAATGCACGGCGCAAGCTTCCGGTACCAGCTGTGCCCGCGGCACGCGGGCATGAGCTATGATAGCAAACTGGAGCTTCGGAACGGCAAAGTGCGTATGGGTACCCAGGGCTGCTGCACCGGTATCTTCGCTGTAGAAGGGAATGCGATGGTCGTTGCTGAAGAACTTGGCCTCAGGTACGAAGATATCATCATCGATTTCGATTACAAGGAGCCCTTTGCTCCTGTCGGCGGAGGAAGCGATGGGACGACCGCATCTGCATGGGTTACAAAAGAATGCGCCAACATCCTGAAGAAGCGGATATTGGAGGCTGCGATTGAGAATGCCAACAATCCTCCGGCCGCAGGCGGCATGGGCATGGGCGGGCCCGTCGGCGCACCTGCTGCGCCCAGCCCATTAAAAGGATACAAACCCGAAGATCTGGACATGAAGAGCGGAAACGTATACGTCAAATCCGATCCGAGCAAAGCTTTTCCACTCGCCAAGGCTGTAGGACAGGCCCATTTGTTCGCGACCTTCTCGGGCAAGCCTCCGGCAGCCCTCTGGGGCACCATGGGGAAAAAGCTGGACACCATGAACATTGCAATGTGCGAGGTCGCAGTCGACACCGAAACCGGACAAGTTGAAATAATCCGATTTGGGGTGGTTGCCGATCCCGGCAAAATAATCCGTCAAACTTCACTGGAAGGCCAGATCTACCAGGTGATGGATTTCAGTGCCGGGTGCCAGCTACAGGAAGACTTTTTCTATGACAAAAAGACCGGGGTCAAACTGAATGCAAACATGTTTGACTATAAAAAGGTCTCCATGCTGGACATGCCCCCCGTCGACATGAAGCTACTGGAAACGCGCGCAGGCAACGCAGCCTACGGCGCCAATGGGATCAGCCATTCTTTGGCGAATACCCATCTGGTTATCTGCGCCATACAGAATGCCATCGGCAAGTGGGTCGATCCGCCTGCCACGCCGGATAAGATTCTTAAAGCGCTGGGAAAGGCATAGGAGGAGAAATGAAAGCTTTCAATCACGAGAATGCAAAGACCTTGGCGGAAGCCAAAACTGCCCTTGCCGGCGGCAAAGCTGAAATTATTGCCGGTGGGACCGACCTCATCGGTCGACTGAAGGACAACATTCTTCCCGATAAGATGTACCCCGCTTCCTTGATCAACATCAAGACCATCGCTCCAACCCTCGATTACGTCAGGGAAGAGGCGGGCGTGCTGAAGATCGGCGCAACCACGCGCCTGGCGGACATCGCCTCCAACCAGGCCGTCAATCAGAAATATACCGCCCTGGCACAGGCGGCTCTCCGTGTGGCGACCCCTCACGTACGCGACATGGGGACCATCGGCGGAAATCTGGCGCAACTGCACCGCTGCTGGTATTTCCGCAAACCCGAAAACCGCTTCCAGTGCGTCCGCAAGGGCGGGACGACCTGCTTCGCTATGACGGGGGACAACCGCTATCACTCGATTTTCGGAAACGTGAACAAGTGCATCGCGGTTCATCCCAGCGACGTTGCGCCTGCGCTCATTGCATTGAATGCTACCGTTGTCACCAACGTGCGCAAGATCCCCATCGAGAATTTCTTTGATGTGAAATTCCCGAGCAACACAGTCCTGAACCCCGGTGAGATCATCACGGAAATCCAGGTGCCGGCACCCCCGGCCGGGGCGAAGAGCGCGTTCCTGAAATTCGCCATCCGCAAATCGATCGATTTCCCGATCGTGAACTGCGCCGTGATGGTCGGAGGAGGCGCGGCGCGGATTGCGTTGAACGCCGTAGCCCCGAAGCCCTACCGGGCGACCAGGGCGGAAGCGGCAATCGCCGGCAAGCCGATCAATGAGGCGAATGCGGAGGCCGCCGGAGCAGCGGCGGTGGAAGATGCCAAGCCGCTGACGGCGACCAAGTACAAGGTGCAGATTGCCAGGACGCTCGTCAAACGAGCCCTCTTGACTACTGTCTAAATTCTCCCAGTCTTGGAGACTTCGAGGTCAACCTCGAAGTCTCCAAGACTCTATGAGCGTGGTAAGCGAAGAGTCACTCCGCAGAGCGCTTCGACCCTATTTCGGCTACTTGTCCCTTATAATAAATCCATCTATGGGAAAATGGGCTGTGCGAGAAATCAGTTTCGGATTGTTGGGCAGTCCGGGATCGGATAAATGCTGACCAAAACAGAAAACAGAAACTGAGCCTCCAATCGCATCCGGGAGCCTTGGCACACCACAATTTAGATTGAATTGCCCAGCTGAGGACAGAAAGCGCATTTTGGATTAACAGCCTATTTTCAAATACTTACGGTTCAATGGGTTGCGGCCGACCCTGTTGAAACTTGTTGAAGTTTGTGGTTCTGTGGGATCGTAGCAGCTACAAAATCGACTACAGCTTGTTTCATTTCTGGGGTTCAATTCACCACCACCACACATATCAAATCGTTACAGTTGCCGCCCTCTTAAAGGCTAACGGAATGAATTTTTTGCGGACCACAGATAGTCTTCATGCTGTCCAGACGTTCTTCGATCATTTTCGATTCCACCACCTTCTGATTCTCGATGAGGAGGGCAAGTCGGTTGGAGTGGTTTCTGAGTTGTTTTCTGTAAAACCGCTGCTGTAAGGATGAGCAGTTCCGAGGGTCTGCCTAACCATAACCAATGCAAATAGGAAAGCTTGCTTTGACACATTACCGTTTTTTATTGCATAAAAACTCGATTCGTTTCATCATCGTTTCCTTACTCGCGCGGGGGTGAAATGTCTATCAGCAAGAACAGCATAAGGGCTTTTCTTCTGACTCCGATTACCTTGTTGTTGCTTGTGTTTTCGCTTTCTGGCCAGCCTCAACATGGTATCGAACCTGTGCCTGCGGAAAAGCTTGACCTCGTTCTGCAGTCCCAGATCCTGCATCAGTCGAATGACACCGTTCCCGTTATCATTCAGTCAGCGGATGAAAACTGGGCGACGGATGACGCTACGCGCCAGCTTAGCGGCATTATTTGGGGTGCTGGGGGTACTCCGGCTCGTTCATTCAAGCATATGCCAGCTGTGGCCGCGCTTGTGGATCAGGCTGCGCTTGCTCGGCTGGCCAACGATCGCCGAGTATTCCGCATTTCCGTCGATCACGCAGTCCACGGGAATCTCTACTGTACGTCAAAAACAATTGGTGCCGACCTCGTATGGACCCGTGGCTTTGGCCAGCCCGGTGTTACCGGTCGAGGCGCTGTCGTGGCTGTGCTGGATTCGGGAATCTCCGAAAAAGACGATCTCGCGGGCAAGGTGCTCACAAGGCTGTCCTTTATAAATGGCGATGTCAAAGACAGGTATGGGCACGGGACGCACGTGGCAGGCATCATTTCCGGCAGCGGCTATCTGTCCAGATCTGGGAGCGGATTTCCCGAACAGTACAAAGGAATTGCTCCGGGGGCCGCATTGATCAATCTCCGTGTGCTGGATCAAAGCGGCGCGGGCAAAACGAGTGACGTCATGGCTGCCTTAGAATGGTGCCTCGAAAACAAAGACGACTACAATATCAATGTCATCAATCTCTCACTCGGCCACCCTGTCTATGAATCTTACAAAACCGATCCGCTCTGCCGGCTGGTGGAAATGTGTGTCCGCAGCGGTCTCGTAGTGGTGGCAGCGGCAGGAAACTATGGACGGGGAGACGGCGGCCCTCTATACGGAGGAATCACGAGTCCGGGGAACGATCCTGCGGTTATTACCGTTGGGGCCTTGAATACGCACGGAACTCCTTTCCGAGGCGACGATAATGTGGCAACCTACAGCTCGCGAGGACCGACCGCAGTCGACGGCCTGATTAAGCCGGACATCGTCGCACCCGGAAACAAGATAATTTCCGACGCGGCGAAATTGAGCTACCTGTACAGGAACTATCCGGAAAACATCGTGTACCCTGCTGGGGGGCACTCGAATGGAGATACATATTTTGTTCTGAGCGGCACGAGCATGTCCACAGGGGTGGTATCGGCAACCGTGGCGCTGATGCTGGAGGCCAACCCTTCTTTGACGCCGAACGCGATAAAAGCAATTCTGGAATACACCGCAGAGCGCCTGACGAATGCCAATATACTGGAACAGGGCAACGGTTCACTGAACGCCGAGGGCGCCGTCAGGCTCGCTTACGCGATCAGCGCAAATTCGGATACGCTTCCTGCGGGGGCGCAGTGGATCAGGCGGCCTGGCTCGATTGCACCATACAGCCAAATCTGGGGAGCACAGATACTGTGGGGAGATGCCATTCTGTGGGGGAACCAAATATTATGGGGAGACCAAATTCTCTGGGGAGACCAAATTCTCTGGGGCGACGGAATCACCTGGGGCGATGGAATTTCCGCAAAGGCGTGGAGTGATTCTCTCATGGTGTTTAAGCAGGAAGCTATGGCAAGCCAGATCCTTTGGGGTGATGGGATTCTCAAGAGCGATCAGATTCTGTGGGGAGACCAGATCCTTTGGGGAGATGCGGTGGTCGGGGTAAGCTCCGTCCTCGGCACGACCTATCCAAAGTGGTCCAGGAATTTTGTCGACCCGGGCACTATGACTGACTCCGGCGAAGACATACTTGCTCACGGCGAGACAGGGAGCGTCGGTGCGCTCAAATCCGGACCTCCGGGTTCCTGGTTTTACCCTCGGCGCTGATGCTGCGGCAGCAGAGGACAATCAGTATGGGAGCGAGCATTGTGCCTTTGGAGTGAGCGGGCCCATAGAGGCTTTTAAAGTGACCGAGATTCATATTAGGTGAGCTTACAGTTGTTCCCTGGTTGCGTACGAAGGATGTTACGAAATGACCAAAGCCCACAGGTCGGGCTATTATTATTATCTTTACGGCCTCACCGTGCTCGGCCTCGCCGTGATTCCCTTTTCACTGGTTCAGATTTCCCCGTCGCGAGTCCCTCTGGAATGGATTATCGTAGCATCTCTGACGATCCTCACAGGCTCGTTTACCGTCAGGATTCCCGGTTTGAATTCCAAGATTTCGGTGGCAGACACCTTTATCTTCACCAATACGATTCTGTTTGGCGTCGCTCCCGGAATCATTACAGCGGCTTTGGATGCCCTGATGGGGTCGCTTCGTTCCACCACTGCGAACCGGCGTCTGGAGTACGCGTTGTTCAACGTCGGAGCTACCGCTTTTTCGGCCTGCCTTGCGGGGGTGACCTTCTTTGTAGTGATGGGCCAGGGCCCGCTTTTTCAAGGCTCACCATTCACTCTGAGAAGATTATTCATCTCCATCTTCTTGATGGCGTTGGTCCACTTTCTTGCTAATTCCGGAAGTGTCGCCACCATGCTCGCGCTGGATTCGAGGCGAGGGATCTATGTGATCTGGCGAGAGAGTTTTCTGTGGACATCCATTACCTCTTTCGCAGCAGCTTCGGTTGCCGGACTGGTCGCGCTGAATGTGCACATGGTTACTCCCGCAGTACTTGGCATCATCGCTCCCACTGTGCTGATTATCCACTTTACGCATAAGACGTATCTCCAAAAGGCTGAGGAGAAGATTAAGCACCTGCAGGAATTGAATGCATTGCACCTGAGGACTGTCGAAGCGTTAGCAATGGCAATCGATGCAAGGGACCAGCTGACTCACGGTCATGTCCGCCGCGTTCAGGTCTACGCGCGGGAACTGACCCGCGCAACAGGCATTACCGACGAGAATGTGTTGCGAGGCATCGAGGCAGCTGCGTTGCTGCACGACATCGGAAAGCTTGCAATCCCGGAATATATATTAAACAAGCCCGGGAGACTCAGCCACAACGAGTTTCAAAAAATGATGGAGCACCCAGTCATCGGCGCCGGTATCTTGGGATCAATCAACTTCCCATACCCGGTCGCAGACTACGTGCGCCACCATCATGAGAATTGGAACGGCTCAGGATATCCTGATGGCCTCAAGGGCACGCTGATCCCGCTCGGCGCTCGGATCCTGGCGGTTGTCGACTGCTTTGAAGCGCTTACCTGCGATCGCCCATATCGTCGAGCCTTCAGCACCGAAAAAGCCTTGGGTCTTATCCGAGCTAGAGCCGGAAAACAATACGATCCCGATGTGGTTGCGAAGTTTGAGCAGATAGTGGATCGCGTACAAGAGGGCGTGCGGAAGACTGAAGTAGGTGATTCGAGCGTGGAGGAATGGAAAGCGATCTCTGGAACTGCCGGCGATCGAGAACGACTTAAAATGCCGCGCTCTCGCGACACGCTGGCTTTTCGTGATATTTCCTCCACGCACCGCGAAGTATTTGCCATGCTCGAGCTGGCTCAGACGGTCGGCAGCACTCTGAATCTGCAGGAAACTTTGCTTATCATTGCAAGCAAAATTGAGAAAATTGTTCCCTTTACGACCTGCGTGGTCTATCTCCTCGATTCGGAAGAAGATTGTCTGCAGGCGACCCACGTCTCGGGCGCCAACATTGAGGCGTTCCACGGGTGCGTGATGGGCCTCGGCAAGAACCTGAGCGGATTGGTGGCTGCGCAGAATCGGCCGGCGATCAATTCAGATCCCACGTTGGATTTGGCCGTTGTTAAGAAGAAAATCGCTGTCGAGCTTGATAACTCGTTAGTCTATCCTTTGAACTTCGAGGACCGGTGCCTGGGGGTAATATCGCTCTACACGTCGCAAGGGGTGAGGTTCACGGATGACCACGTGCGAGTGATGGAGATCGTGTCGAAGCAGGCAGCCACGGCTATATACAATGCATCGAGATTCGAGGAAACTCAGGAGGATGCCTTCAGAGATCCGCTGACGAATCTGCCAAACTCACGATGGCTTTATTCGTATCTTGAGCAGGAGCTGGGAAAGGCCATCCGCTTCGATCATCCACTGGCAATCCTCGGCATGGACTTAGACGGTTTCAAGGGAATCAACGATCATTACGGCCATCCGACGGGCGATCGTATGCTGGTTGAGGTGGCGAGAATACTCAGGACATCTTTCAGAGTATCCGATGCAGTTATCCGGCATGCCGGGGATGAGTTCGTGGCTATCATGTTGCAAGTCTCCGCCGAAGAAGCGACGCTGATGGCACGGCGCGTGCAGACGATCGTGGATGAGTTTCAATTGGAAGTGTGGCCCGGAAGGTATGCACGGGCGGGGATCTCCATCGGGATAGCCAGCTACCCTGCGGATGGTAATTCACTGGATGTCTTGATGGCCAAAGCCGACCAGGAGATGTATCGGGATAAAGAGATGCGAGCGAAAGCCTCACGCTCGTCCTCAACATGAAATGAAACCGATTCACAAAGGGAAAGGGCTCGGAAGGCAAAGGCTTGAGCATTTGTCCCTGCTAAAAATTCCATTTGAGCAAATCTCATTATATTTGGGCGATGCCCTGACGACAACTTGCATGCCAAAATTAGCAAAAATCTGCGTAATAGAACCGCAAGGTAGTTATGAATGGTGTCCTCAGATGCATCGGGCACATTTATACCTAAGCTGAGACGGCCTGACGGGAAATAGGAAGTGGGTGATCAGGCTGCGTGTCGCTCGTAGCGATGATGAAGCCCGCCGACTTTCGGAATCTCAATGATCCTGCCCTAAGCACTTGACTGATCCCTATGTCTTTCAATTGCCGTTGAACGTCTGCGTCATAGATACAATCTCGATCCCGGATAATGTATTGAGGAGCGAAGTCATAAGGAAAAGCGTGAAGAAGCTGCTGTGAAGTCCATTCAGCGGTTGGATGAGACGTAACGTTGAAGTGAACGACGTGGCGACGCTCATGAGAGAAAAGGAGGAAGACGTAGAGAATGCGGAAGGAGATTGTCGGAACAGTGAAGAAATCAATCGAAGCAAGCAGCTTGATTCTATAAATTCAATGTTTACAGCCTGGATAGAATTATTGATATGGACGGATGATGGCCGCAAGAAACCAACTGCAAATGCGGGGACATTCCGATCTTCCGGTTGATATCTACCGCAATCGTTTTGGCAGAATAGAAATCGGGATGTCCGCTTTCGCAAAAAATTGCTTGACATTGAAATCCATCTGAATATCATATGAGGCTTTTTGGCTAAAGGAAATTAGAAATTATAAGTCTCCGACGTCCGAACACATCGCGTAGACATTGAGAACCACAACGAAAGCCGCCGATGCGGAAGGGATAACTCAGTGAGGGGTTCGGTCGATTCCGGCGGGGAATCGGATCGGCCCATGCAGAGGTAGTGGCGTCATGGGCACGTCGCGTCACCCGGCATATCGAAGCTACTTCTTCTTCATTGTGGCCGTGGGCTTGGCCATCACGGCGTTAGCCTGCTATCGCGCGGTGGCCGACGGCATCAGCTACCATTGGCTCATTCTCGCATCCGTGACGGTGCTCGCCGGATCCGTTACCGTCAAGATCCCCGGAATAAACTCCAAGATAACGGTTGCCGACACGTTCACTTTCACCAACATTGTTCTGTTTGGTCCCGCGGCAGGGACCGTCACGGCCGCGCTGGACGGCCTTGCCGGATCGGTCCGGGCCAAGACGGCTTCGCGCCGGCTAGAGTACGCCTTCTTTAACACCGCAACGATGGCGCTCTCTGCTCAGTTTGCGGGGATGGCGTTTTATAGGCTTTTAGGCGGGGCGCCGTTGTATGGCACCGGCGGGGTCAGCCTTCGTCAGGTGATTCTCCCCATGGCTTCGCTGGGCCTGATTCATCATCTCTCGAACTCCGGTATCGTCGCCGTCATGGTCGCGCTGGAAACCCGCAAGGGTATCTATCGCATCTATCGCGAGAACTTTTTCTGGACATTGCTCAGCTACTTGACGTGCGCGTCGGTGGCGGTCCTGATCGCCGCAAATGCGGCCGCGATCACTCCGTTCGTTCTGGCGCTTCTCCTCCCCGTCCTTCTGATCGTCTACGTGGGATATAAAGCTCACGAGGACAAGACCAAGGAGCGGATCAAACATCGCCAACTCAACGAGCTCTATCTCCGGACGGTGGAATCTCTGGCGCTGGCCGTCGATGCCAAAGATCAGACCACGCACAGCCATATTCACAGGGTCCGCAGCTACGCCATGGGGCTTGCGGATCTCTGCGGCATCACTGACAGCAACGAGCTGATGGCAATCCGGACCGGCGCGTTGCTGCACGACATCGGAAAGCTGGCAGTCGACGACTACATCTTGAATAAGCCCGGGAAGCTGAGCCCTCAAGAGTTCGAAAAGATGAAGATGCATGCTCTGGCAGGACATGAGATCGTCGAGCAAATCCAGTTCCCGTTCCCCGTGGCGAAATATGTTCGGGGACATCACGAGCGCTGGGACGGCCAGGGGTATCCCGACGGGCTCAAAGGAGAGGGCATCCCGCTCGGCGCGAGGATTCTGACCATCGCCGATGCTTTCGATGCCATGCGCTCATGGCGGCCTTACAAGAATTCCCTGAGCATGCAGGATTCACTGGAAGAGCTTCGTTCCATGGCGGGGACTGTCTTCGACCCAAAACTGGTGGAACTGTTCATCCAAAACATTCCGCAGCTGGAGAACATGGCCATCGAGGCCTCCAAGGACATGCCAGAGCTTTCGTTCCGATGTTACGCCGAAGAGATCAACCGCGCGCTCGCTTCCAGCAAGCCGAATGCGTTCCATCATCCTCTCCCCACAGTCAAAACTGCCGCGCTTTTTTCTCTTTTCGAGTTTTGCATCAGCCTGGGAAGGCATCTTGACCTCCAGGATCTCTTTTTAAACCTGGCCGAACGCATCAAATGCCTGATGCCTTACAACCTTTGTATCCTCTTCCTTGAAAAAGGGGATGGAACGCTCGGGGCCGATCATGTAAGCGGCAAGTGCGCCGATGTCGTTCAAGGTTTGACAGTACAGATCGGAAAGGGCGTCAGCGGGTGGGTGGCAGCCTATCAGCAGCCCATCATGAATACGGCGGCTGCTATGGAATTTCACGGTCTCGATTTCGACTATGCGTCGCTGAAGGACACGCTCGTGGTTCCGATGGTGGCTGATGAGAATTGCTTCGGCACGATCTCGCTCTATGCGGAGGATCCGATGTCATTTTCGCAGGAGCATCTGGCTTTACTGCAGGTCGTCGCAAGGCAGGTTTCGCCGGTCGTCGCCGAAGCGCGCTCGGACCGGCATCCGGCCGAACCGGGGGACCAGCCCCATACTGGTTCCTACCTATCGGTTGTCTCCTCCAAGCTCATCGCGGCTGCCGCGAAGACGGGATCGCCATTTTCTCTTATCTACCTGGATCTTCAGAACTTCTCCCATCTCGTGAAACTTTGCGGGGTGGAGGACAGCGATTCCATCCGCAGGCAGGTTGCTGAGGGTTTGCGGGCGGAGTTGAGGGATATCGACGTTCTTGTCCAATTCGGGAACAAGGGGTTTGTCGCCTTGATCGACGGCTGGGGGCATGAAGCAGCCCTGCACTTGACTCAGCGGCTCCAGCGTCGGGTCCGGGGAATCCAGGTAGGGAACGTAGCAGGCCACAATGTCTACATCATCCAACGGATTGGCATCGCCACGTATCCGAGCGATGGCACTACGATCGCCGCTTTGCTGGAGTCCGCTCAGCATCATCTGGCGATGCGCGCAGGCCTTGGAAAACCAGGACTCGAAGAGGCGGGGACGAAGCCAAGGATGTCCGTGGAATCGATTGCAAACAAATCATACAGCTCATCAGGACCAGCGCGAGAATAGGGTAATGTCGGTGCGCAAATTTGAATGCTTTAAGAATTTACTTGACATGAAATGGGCACTCTCGTACAACAGGTTTCGCGTAAATCCCCAAACCTGCAGTGAGTACCTATCACAGGAATTAGTGCCGCTTGGTTTTGGGCGGCGCTGCATCTTCAATTCTTCGTTAAGTACTGATTTCCAAAAAGGTTGTCGAACATGGAGCACGCTAATTCGGCAAACCTCAGCCTCAAACAAAACTGTGACCTGGATCACATTTCCAGCTTGCGGTCGAACCGCCGAGCGCCCGGTTTCAGCTCCTTCCGGGCCAAACCTCGTCCAGCCGGAAGCGATCTCTATCACAGAAGCAGGACCCTTGAGAGGAGTCTCTAAATGTTGACCCGTATCTGTTTTAAAAAGCGATCTTTCGTGAGGGCGGTCGGCTTCCTTTTGCTGTCCTCTGTATGCATCTTGTTCTTTGCGCAGGTCCAATCTCACGCGCAACTTTGGCCCCGGGAAAAACTGCAGCGGGGCCTATTGGACTTGGCCAAAGCTAAGGCATGGCAGAGAATCCCCATCATCGTCCAGTTCAACAGGAACGTGGTGTCGGCGCCGGAAGTGAGCAAGTCAAGTACCCCCGGTGCCCTTGAGCAATACCTGTTGCAGAAGGTGCAGCGTCGTGGCGGCGTGCCGAAACATGCTTTCACGCACATGCTTGCGGCGGCTGGGGACACTGACGTCCAGACTCTCGCGAGCCTTGTGGACGATCCGGATGTGGAACACATCTCTTACGATGAAGATGTTAGCGGGCTACTTTGGACGACTGCGCGGGCAGTCGGCGCCGACCAGGTTTGGGCAGGCCCTTCTCGTCTGCCGAATGCGGCCGGCGACGGCGTGACCGTGGCTTTGATCGATTCGGGTATCTATCTGGATCCTGATATCGCGTCCAACGTTACAGCCTATAAGTCTTTCATACCGAAAGATCCAAACCCTTTCGATCTTTACGGACACGGGACCCACGTGGCGGGAATCATCATGGGCAACGGCATGAGTTCGCGACCCGGAACGGGATACCAGTACCTGTACAAGGGGATCGCTCCGGACGCTAATCTTGTCAGCCTGAAAGTTCTGGATAGCCAGGGAATGGGCCAAACCAGTAACGTAATCAAGGCGCTCGACTGGTGTATCGATAACCAGGACAGATACAATATCCGTGTCATCAACCTCTCCGTGGGACACCCGGTATTCGAATCCTACAAGACCGACCCGCTATGTCAGATGGTTGAAGCCTGCGTGAAAGCGGGGATCGTGGTTGTGGTGGCGGCAGGAAACTATGGCAAGAGCGGTCAGGAGGTTTATGGAGGCATCACCGTTCCCGGCAACGACCCGACGGTGATCACGGTGGGCGCCCTGGACACGCAGGGCACAATTGCGCGCAGTGACGACAGCGTTGCGAGTTACAGCTCCCGCGGTCCAACGCTGATCGATGGTCTGATCAAGCCGGATCTCGTCGCCCCCGGGAACAAGATCGTTTCGGTGGCAGCGCCGTTCAGCTCTCTCTACAATGATTATCCGCAAAATCGGGTCTATGCATCGAACCATTCGTCGACGGCGGACTACTTCATCCTGAGCGGCACCAGCATGGCCGCTCCGGTGGTTTCCGGAACCGTGGCGCTGATGCTTCAAGCCAATTCTTCGCTGACGCCGAACATGGTGAAGACGATCCTGGAATATACGGCGGAAAAAATGACGGGGCCGAACGTGCTTGAGCAGGGCGCCGGCTCGCTCAACGCGATTGGAGCATTTCGTCTCGCTTCGTATGTCTCCCACGACTTCGACGACCTGCAGATTGGATCGAAGATTCTGTCGAATCCCGCGGCGATTTTACCGGGCGACACGATTGGAGGGAAAGGGATCCTCTGGGGTGACGGCATCCTCTGGGGTGACCGTGTCCTTTACGGCGACGGCATCCTCTGGGGTGACGGCATTCTTTGGGGTGACGGCATTCTTTGGGGTGACGGCATTCTTTGGGGCGACTCAAAGACTGCCTGGGACGGCTCCTTCATTGGTTACAAGCAGGATGCCATGGCAAGCGGTATTTTGTGGGGTGACGGCATTCTCTGGGGTGACGGCATTTTCTGGGGTGATTCAACCACCATACCTAATGGTTCGACCTGGATCTGGAACACGAATGTAAGTGCCGGTCATTTCTCCGTTCTGTCGAAGACCCAATCGGATTGGAACCAGTGGCTGGCGGACCCGAATTCCATCAGCAGCTCTGTGGGATCAGTAGCAATCAGCGATCCTGTCGGCAATGTGCCCGGCATCAAATTTCTGAATCCGGGATCCATATACTACCCCGTGGTTCCTTAGGCGAAGGTTGATGCGGAAATCCTTCTCGATCGAGTGGCGACTGTTGAGCGAATGTTGAATGTGGATCAAGGGGTTTAAGCATGAAGGCGGCTGTGGCTCGGGTATGCCGAGTATACTACAACCTGCTGGTTGGCCTGGGACTGGTGACCATCGCGTTCGCCCTATATCGGGTGGCGACTAATGGTATCGGTTGCCAGTGGCTGATCCTGGCATCGCTTGCCATTCTTACCGGTGTTTTTGCACTCCCGCTGCCGGGCGTGAAGGCGAAGATCTCACTCGCCGACACAATCATTTGCACGAACCTCGTGCTTTTCGGCCCGGCCGCGGGAGCACTTACCGCGGCTCTGGATGGAATCGCCGGATCGTTGCGCTGCAAAACAAAGTCGCGCAGGCTGGAGTTCCTGCTCTTCAACACGGCAGCCATGACGCTATCTGCCGCCCTGGGGGGCGAGGCCTTCATCCGCGTGCTTGGGCAAACGGCGTTTCGTTACAACCCGGTTGCTTCCGGCGGGAGATTCCTCCTGGCACTGGGCCTCCTGGCGCTGGTCTACTACCTTACCAACACCCTTTCGGTTGCCGCCATGGTGGCGCTGGATCAGGGGAAAAACGTTCTGACGGTCTGGCGCAACGGTTTCCTCTGGGCCATGGTCAATTACGTCGCGGCGTCGGCGATGGCGGGAGTCCTGGCGCTTATCGGAGATTCGATCGCGGCACGCACGCTCGTTGCGGTTCTGACCGTCCTGGCAGCCCTCTACGTCAGCTTGAAGGCTTACGTTACCAAAGCTGCAGAAGCCGAAAGGAACCAGCAATCCAGCGCGGCTGCGGCAGCAATAAAATAGGGGACATTCCGATTTTCCTTGCGACGCAAACAAAGGTGGTTAAAAACCAACAGGAAATTCGGAATGTCCCCTCCTGTCCTTGCCAAAAACTCCGTCCGGATTAAAAATATTGCATTTGCGGGATCAGGCTGAGAGCCTTTCGGTTTGTGCAGGATGTCCTAATCACGCTGCTTCCAGCCGTGCTCCGCGAAAACTCCGTCCTGACTGATTTCATGGATTTTTAAGTTCCTCGGCTCCATGCTTTTGGCATGAAGATTTTACTTATATTCGTGGCCGTTCAATGGCTCAATCTGGTTGTCTGTAGCCAAAACTCCGTAATTATGGAAAATCATACATTTAACGTCAGAGCCAGAACGAGTCAAATATGATATAAAGCAGAGCCCATTCACTCATATTTGGCCAGAAATGACTACGGTGCGGATTCCGGGCGAACGTTGCCACCCATTCCGGAATGATGTGATCGGGTACGCCGCATACGCCATGATAAGCACGATCAGGAGAATAGTGGCACAACCGACTTCGGTTTTTCTGATTTCGGTGATCCTTCCAGCCGCATCACGCTGATTCCCTCCAAGACGGGAAGAGTTGAGGGAAATTGATGGCAATCAGCAACTTGTCCACAGGCTTGAGTGAAAGCCACTTTGCCCAGCAGGGGGCCTTTTGCACGAATGAAAGCATCGATATCGCTCGAAACCCTCTCTTGACGTGGTTCGTATATGTATTATAATAAGTTTAACTAAGTTTAATTAATGTTAGAAGGTATGAACATGAGCAGAACAACCAAAATCCTGGGCTTTTCCGTCCCGCCGACTGTGGTTAGGGAAGTGGAAACGCTGGCCAAAGTAGAGCGCCGGACCAAGAGCGAGTTATTCCGGGAGATGGTGCGGATTTATCGACGGTATAGGGAACAGCGGGAGCGTGATGAAGAGCGCTGGGTTAGGAATGTCATCGAGGAAGCTAAGGCCGAGGATGCCCAAAGTCCTATGAGCGCCAAGGCGATGGTTGCTGAGGATGAGCGGCTAGCCCGCTATGGAGATAAGCAAGCTAAAAAACTCGGCATCAAGCCGAAGGATATAAACCGCATCGTCCATGAGTACCGTAAAAACCGGAAGGCTTAGAGTCGTCCTCGATTCTAACGTTTACATTTCCGCCTTTACCCATCCACACGGGCAGCCTTTTCAGATTTGGCGAAAGGCCCTGCAGGGTGATTACGCACTCCTGGTTTCACCGTCCATCGTGGCTGAAGTCGCTGGAGTGCTCAGGCTCAAATTTGACTGGGATGACGCACGCACAATACGGCGAATCAAGCTGCTCGCCAAAGCTGCCCAGATCGTCATTCCGAAGATTACCTTGCAGGTCATTGCGGATGACGAAACGGACAATCGGATTCTGGAATGTGCCGTGGCCGGGAAAGCTGACCTGATAGTCTCTGGAGATCACCATCTGAGACGGTTGAAATCGTTTGAAGGAATTGGCATTGTTCGCCCGATTGATTTTCTTAGGACCATTGGCTGACAGGAGCTGAGCAGACGCTAAAACGAAAGCCATGCTTACGCGGAGAGCACAAAGGATTTCAGAATTGGTCGTTACGAACCGTAGCTAAATAAGAACCATGGGTTAACAACCAACGAAAATTGAACACAACGACGCCAAAAACGGCAAGGATGCCGACGAGCTGGAAGACTATTTAGAACTCCAGGATCCCACGGTCAAGGAATTCATCGCCGAGAGCCACAAAGATTACATTGCCGGTCACACCCGGCCAGCCGAGGAACTCTTCGCCGAGCTTAAGCAGCAGGCTCCAGGAACGACCAAGAGCCGTAAACGCGCCAAGGTATGAGGACGTTTCGCGTTCTCACCGCACCTGTCCGTCGCCAAAACCTCGTAAGCCAGGAAATCCAAGCATTTGAGGGCAGCGCTGCAATGGATCACCGTGATATAAATCCAGCCCTATGATTCCACTTTTGACGAGCTTTCTCACATCTCTGAGTGCATTCTTCCGTTCCCGCTACAACCTCAGTCTTGAGATCCTTGCGTTGCGCCAGCAACTGGGCGTTCTTAAGCAAAAACACCCTCGCGCCCGACTGCGGGTGCGAGATCGAATGTTTTGGATTGTTCTCCGCCAGTTTTGGCCTTCATGGAGCAAGGTCCTGGTTATCGTTAACCCGGAAACCGTTGTCGCCTGGCATCGAGCAGGCTTCCGTTTGTTCTGGCGCTTTCGATCACGACCAAAGAGCTTGGGCAGACCAAAAATCAATGCCGAGGTCCGAGCTGTCATCCGGCGGATGGTGAAAGAGAATCCCACCTGGGGTGCCCCCAGAATCCATGGTGAACTTCTGAAGCTTGGGTATGAGGTCTCCGAACGCACTGTTTCGCGATATATTCTGCGCCTGTCTCCTCCCGACCAGGCGCGGAATCTTTGGGCAACTTTCCTGCGCAATCATCGCGAGGTTATCGCAGCCATGGACTTCTTCACCGTGCCCACCATCACCTTTCGAGTCCTTTACTTCTTTTTTGTCATAGAACATGGACGACGCAAGATCCTTCATTTCAACGTGGCAGAGCATCCGACCAGTTCCTGGATAGTGCAGCAACTTAGAAAGGCATTCCCAGACCCTTATCCCTACCGGTATGTGATATTTGATAGAGACAAGAAATTCAGCGATGACATAGAGAATCTTCTGGTATCTGGCGGAATCAAAGCCAAACGGACAAGCTTCCAAAGTCCTTGGCAAAATGGAATTGCTGAGCGCTGGATCGGAAGCTGCCGTCGAGAACTTCTCGACCATGTAATTGCCCTCGATGAAACTCATTTGCGTCGCCTGATCCGCGATTACATTTCGTATTACCATGAAGACCGAATCCACGATTATCTTGGGAAAGATTCACCGGCCACACGCGCTATTTCCAGTAAACCAGATTCTTCGGCAAACCTAATTTCATTTGCGCGAGTTGGCGGCCTGCATCATCGTTATGATTGGCAGCAGGCTGCGTGAGCAGGATCTCGGAGTCGAAACGAAATGCTGCCAAGGTCCTAACGATCAACACCGCTATCGGACACAGCAGGACCGACCTCTCTTGAGACCAGTCCCTGTTCATAGCGCAGTTGCCCGGCAAATAAATTTTCAGAGTCTATTTCGATTTGGGATTGCCAAGGGCGAAATTCATTTGCATCGAGATTTTGGCGACCGACAGGCGGCCGTAAGTGCTTGATTCTATATGGTCGGGGCATCCAGATTTGAACTGGAGACCTCCTGCGCCCAAGGCAGAACTCCACAATTTCAGTAAATCTACTATTATCAACTACTTATGGTTCAATGAGTTACGGCAAACCCTATTGAAACTAGTTGAAATTTGAGGATCCTTGAGGATCGTAGCAGCTACAAAAATGACTACAGCACGCCTGCTCTTTGGGCAGGCGCTCCCCACCCCCAAAACGCATTCTCCACCCCTAAATAGAGTTGCTCTTTTCAGTTTCCGAGATGCGCGTTATAGGTCCATGTGAAATAGCAGCTATCCAGACTTCGTCGGCAGTACCTTTGCAATGAGAAAGCGTAATGTCTTGCAGTTCTGAGTGCGCCTCGAATAGAAAGACCATAGGAAGTTCTAGCCCCATGCGGACTTTGGCAGATTTCAATATCCATGCTGGATTTTCATATCAATATTTTTGATTTTGGGGAAGCATTCGAAACGTTTGTAGGACGGCTGGCGGATTACATAGTTTGAAATTATCCGAAGTTCAAAATGCAGATTCCCAAAGCAAAGTGCAGCTTATTCGACCTTTCCGCACAATTTCCAAAGAAGGATGCAGCATATTCGACCTATCCGCTTCCCCAAAACGATGAAAGTTTGACCCCGGCCGAAGCCTCCGGAACGCCGGCGACGATCGCCGCGACCGCTGGGATCCGGACCAAGATTGGAAATCACACGTTTCGGGCGACGGGCATTACGGCGTATTTGAAAAATGGCGGAAAGCTTGAGGTCACATAACAAATGACCGCGCATGAGTCAGCCCGGACTACGGGTCTTTATGATCGCCGCCGGGAGGAGATTTCGCTCAATAAAGTGGAACGAATTGTAATTTAAGAATGATAAATATAATTGCTACCGGCAGCCCCTGGAGGCCCCTTCACACAGGGAAAAGCTTTGGCATCACTGCAATTTCACATACAGCGTATAGGTATAATTTGAGCCTCCATTGCCAAAGGCGTCCGTCACCGTGATGTAGTAGGTGCCGCTTGCAGGAAGCGCCATCTGGACAAAAGAGTCGTTTTCAGGGTAACCTTCCGGAGCTAGCCCATTTTGATCATTTTGTGCAATTATCGTCTGCCCGTTGTTATCGTATACATAAAGGATAGAATCCAACGGAGATCCCGTCCCTTGCGTATTGCAGATCACCGAAATAATTTCGCCTGCCGTGCCTTTGAATTGAAAGGCGTTATAGTATCCTGGTTGTTGAATTGTCCCAGTGATGATGGTAGATCCGGAGATAACTTGGGCGTCTTGCGGAGCTTGATTATAACCCTGCGCTGACATCGAAATGGTTGTACCGCTCAACATGAAGGGACCAAGAATTGGCCCGCTATCTGTTGAAATCCCGCCAAAGGTATTACTCTCCTGGCGAAGAGCCAAGACGCCCACACCAAAGGGGCTCGAAATGCTTGCGCTCCCTATAAAATTATCCAGGCCGGGAAACAATCCCGACTGATCGAAATATTGCGCGATATGCTGGCCGGGGGTCATGGGCACGCTGGCGGTCGCATGTATGCTCCCGTCGGGATTGATTAGGTTTACGATCACGGTTTCGGCAACTCCGCCATTGAAAGCTACGGGGTTGATGAGGGCAACAGCAGTATCTATTCGCTCAGATGAATTGATTTCAACGGGAAAGGAAAAGTGATCCCCTTGTTCCTGTTGAGGGACTCCCACCACTGTCTGGACTATTCCATCCTGGGCATAACGGTAAACCAAGTTCGCACGCACAGGCGAACCATCCGAAGGATATTCGGCCACAGCATAGCCGGTCACCAGCGAATTGGGAGGAGTTATCGTGATTGTCTGAGTCATTCCGGGGCTAAGGCTAAAAGCAAATTGGCTATTGGTGCCCAGGCTCGTTTGCAACCAGAGAGCGTTGCCATTCCCATCAAAGAAGTTGACAATGACCGGAGAAACTGTTTGCAGGCCCTGATTGGCAAAAAAAAGTTCGCTCGACCACCCTCCACCCACAGCAACCTGCGGAAACACGGTGTGGCACTGTGCAAAGGCAGGAGCAACCAAAGCGATAAGAAACAAAAAAAACGTGCCTGATATTCGTCCCATCGCGTATTCCCTTTCTAACACTATAGCCTTATCGCTGAAACTACGGCCATGGTTTAGGAATCACCGGAGGGCGCGGCATCGAGTGTGGATCGCAGGCTGGCCCAGGTTGCATTTAACGACGGCATCAGGACGAATCAATTGTGATATAAATCCGGCCTATGATCCCGTTGTTTGCCAGCTTCCTCACATGCCTCAGCAGATCCCAATTTAGGCCGGATTGGAAAAGCTGCACGTCCTGCCCGAACGGAGGATTCAGGGATTAGCCGCGTTTGATGACCACAAGGCTGAGATCGTCTGTCTGCTCAACGATCATTCGCCGATCATCAAGGATTGCCTCACAGATTTCCTTTGCATTGGCATTTTTTGTGCGCGAAACAGTTAGCTCCATGCGTTCTTGGCTAAAGGAAGAAAAGGGATCAAGCAGGCCGTCCGTATAGAGAAACAAGATGTCACCCTGGCCCATCAAATTGAGCTCGTTCACCGTATAGCGCTTCTTATAGCCTAATGCCCGCTCATAATGACCGACATCTGCATGATCCTCACTCGGTTGGAGCCCAATGGGAGGATAGCTGACGAGACGGTCTTGACTTATTTCAACAAAACGGTTGTATTCGCGGGAAAAGACCAGGGGAGGGGGATGCCCCATACTGACAAACTGGAACCTGCCCGTATAGGAAATCTCCCCATAAATGAGCGTTATAAAGGATGCCAGATCCCGATCCGCAGCGAGGTTGCGCAGAGTCATGGATTTTAAGAAGCGAGTGTTGATTTGTTCGAAGAGGCGTACCGTAATTTCACCATTTAGATCCATCTCATATAGCGCCGCAGTATGAAATACTTGGTGAAGCATCAGGGCTCGCATTGCGTCTGTGAATTCGTGTCCTGCGACATCGGCAACCAAGATGCCCCCTGTGCGTTTGAGCTTCTGAAGCGCCTGCACAATTCCGTCTTGTCCTTGCCTGGTGGCGCTCCTGATTCGTGCATCTAAATCGAAGCGCTCTTGAAAATTAATGTAGGTAATGAGATCTCCGCCTGCCACGCCGTTGAAAGGAACGGTCGTCCCATAAATATCAATGCCCTGGATCCGAGGGATGGCTCCTGGGGCAGGGGTGAGATGCTGCGCCGTGTATTGTGCGCCCATTCGCAGTTCTTGATCTAGCCCATCATGCTTTGTCATAACCGAATCAGATCCATCCGAAAGAATACAAAATATGCCTGCATGTGACACACCTTCGCAATCTTAACAATTTTCAGGTGCCGCGAACAATCACAGCACTCGATGCAGAGTCCCAATCCTCCCGTTCCACAAGGTTAGATGAGGCTGGCCATATGGGATGGTTTTCCCTCCATCCCTGTTGTGCTGTCAGCGACTGGAAGATATTGCATTGAGTTATTAAGCTTTGATGATGAGATCAAAAACATTTGGCTAGAACTGCTTTCCTGCTTCCATAAAGGGTACTGTCAAGTTAGGGGATTATGAACTTCCATAACCCCAGTATATTGGCATTGGGGATTCTGGTTTGCCCTGGATATTGTGACGGTCAAGGTCAGTTATGTGTTAACTTGACAATGCCCACATCATCTGGCCCGTTCTCATCGACCTCCAACCATCTAAGCCATTCACCAATCCCACTTTTTGGGCAATCTGAAGTCTTGGTAGCCCAGAACGGATAATCCCTAAGTTCTTTCTCCGTCACTCGTCTATGAGTGATTACCTCCGGCCGGAACAGGGCGAAGCGATCGTGAGTTAGAGCAAAAGGTACAGGGGTAGAAGGCGCAATTTCGAGCCCGTAGATATTCACGATACGCGGCCGCTCCGGAAAAAGCTGGGCATAAAGTAGCCCATAAATACCAGCCTCATCAATCACAAGGATTTTCATAATTGCGAATTTGCCGCCATCGGCTTGGACGGACACAATGTCACCCCGAATAAGGGATGCTCGTGTTTTTGAATTCTTGGAGGTTTTCCGGACCATGATCAAAACTCCCCCAGTAAGCCATCGGACAGACCTTACCCACGCTTACTACCCTACAAGAACGGAAAATGACCGGGAGCGCCTACTGGAAAACACATTGTAGCGGGTCCCGCATATCCGGCGCAAAAGAACTCTCGTGAGTTACGTTCCCCTTTCCCGCCGATGGCAGTCGATTGCTGAAACGAGGATTGGAGAAAGCCTGTGAACTTTGCTGGAGCATTTCGTGAATTTGATGAAATGACTTCAAAAAAAATTGGAGTTGTTGCCGCCAGCAGTGCAAATGCTTTGAAAACACATGTTTCGACAGATCGCACTAAAGCGTCGTTACCGGGAAGACGATAATTCTACTGTCCCTTTTCTTCATCAATCAAAACCGGATTGGTCCAGCCGAATTCGCGCAAGGAAGCCACGATCTGATCGATCTGTGCATCTGTGTGAGTTCGAGCATTGCGGGGATAGGGCTTCAAGCTGAGGATTGGGCGATTAACGATCTGCCGTTGAGGTTTGCTCTTAATTTTAGCTTAACCTTCCTAAAGAAAAACTGAGTGAATTCCGATGATAAATGCGTCGAGTGTCACCAAAGGTTTGTGGGAACGGCTACCTCCTGTTCATAATCCCTGTTCCCACAAACCTCTTTCCAAATCAAAGAAAGCCTAAACAGCCTGTTCTTTTGGCGTCCCGGCAATAACTCTCACCGATATTGTCCTTCCGGCGGCCGCTTCGATTTCAAAGTGTAGCAACCGCGAGTTGACTCACTTTTTGGGTTCAGTCCACATTTGACCGCAAGATTAAAGTTCCTGCCCTTAAAACCGCGAAGTTAATCGATTCGATAGAGCCTTAGTGAAACGGTTATCCATGCACAGAAAAAATAATCGGATGAATAACCGAATGACACAGGAGTTTGAATGCAAGATTACTTGCGTCACCTGGCTCGATGGGGCAAATTTTCGCCACGGTATGCTTGAGGAAAACTATGAAATATCCGGTCAACATCAGCATGAGATTTGCGATTGTGTTTGTGACGGCCACGGCGATTGCCGTCGCAACGGGACTTCTCGAATTCGGCCGCAGTCGTGGTCTGGTTACAAACGCGAATACGCCCCAGAATCAGGTGCAGAATCCAACACCTGCCCGTTCGAGCTTAGAGCTGTCACCCAGCCAACTGAACTCGATCAGGATCGAACCGGCGGGGACCTACAAGTTCCCGGTTGAGAGGGAGACGGTTGGCAACATCAGCTTTGCTGACGAGCTATCGGTTCAAGTCTTTCCGCCTTATCAAGGGACCATCATCAAGTCCTTTGCGGAACTCGGCGCTCAAGTTGATAAGGATCAGCCGCTCTACACGATCAAAAGCCCCGACCTCATCCAGGCTGAGTCAACGCTGATCGGCGCGGCTGCGACTTTCGAACTGACCAGCAAGGAACTGGAGCGCGTCAAGGGCCTTCCTGGAATTGCGCAACGAGAGCTGGAACAGGCGACCTCAGATCAGCAGACTGCCGACGGCGCTCTTGAGGCCGCGCGTGACGCCGTGCGTGTCTTTGGCAAGACCAACGCGGAAATCGACCAAATGATCGCGTCCCGCAAGATTGACCCCGCTCTCGTCGTTCATAGTCCCATTTCCGGCAAGATTACATCGTACAACGCACCGCCGGGGCTGATGGTGCAGCCTGGCAACGCGCCGGCTCCCTACACGGTCTCGAATGTCTCGGTCAAATGGATGTTGGCAAATGTCATCGAGAGCGACATTGCGCTGCTTCATTTGGGAGAACCGGTTCAAGTCAAGGTAATGGCATATCCTAACCGCGTGTTTCGGGCCAAGGTATCGAAGATCTACCCGGCGGTCGATCCGAATACTCACCGCGCGACAGTCCGTTCGGAAATCGAGGATCCCAAGGATGAGTTGCGTCCGGGGATGCTTGCAAACTTCGTAATCCGTGTCGAAGATTCTGCAGCGGGAATTGCGATACCGGCCAATGGCGTGGTGCGCGAACCCGATGGCACGATGACCGCTTGGGTTACAACCGACCGTCATCATTTCCTACAAAGAACTATCAAAATCGGCCTGCGAAGGGATGACCGGGTCCAAATCCTCGACGGGCTGCGGCGCGGAGAGTTGGTCGTAACAGACGGCGCGGTTTTTCTAAGCAACATGCTGGCAGCGCCGCCAAGCGAGTGAGACCCTGTCATGTTCAAGTCCCTTATTGCATTCTGTTTGAGCCGGCGCGCGGTTGTCGTGGCGGGGTTGATGCTGTTCGCTGTCGCTGGGTACGTTGCTTTTAAGTTGCTCAATATCGATGCCTATCCAAACCCGACGCCAGTGATCCTGGAAATCACCGCGCAGGCGCCGGGCCTGTCCGCCGAGGAGATGGAACGCTATTACACGCGCCCCATGGAGATCGGCCTCTACTCCACGCCCGGCATCGATGTCATTCGCTCGACTTCGTTCTACGGCCTGTCGTTTGTGCGGGTCAGCTTCAAGTATGGCGTCGATTATTTCTTCGCTTACAGCCAAGCGTCGGTGGCAATGACGCAGAACGTCAGCCTGCCCGGCAATTTGGTTCCCACCATCCAAGCTAACAGTTCGACTGGGGAGATCTACCGCTATCAGGTTGTCGGCCCGCCGCATTTTGGAATCACCAACCTCCGTACTGTTCAGGACTGGATCGTCGCGCGCAGGCTGCTGACCATACCTGGCATTGCGGCGGTCAACAGTTGGGGAGGCCCCACTAAGGAGTTTGAGGTCGAAGTAGACCCTCACAAACTGGAAGCCTACAGCGTCACCGTGCCCCAAATTCTGACAGCGCTCGGCAACGCCAACATTAACGTGGGCGGCCGCGAAATCCGCATAGGCCAGCAGTCCATTAATATTCGCGGCGTAGGCCTGATTGACGATGGTGGCAGCGATGATTTGACGGAGGGCTACAAGGTTAACGACATCGAGAATGTCGTTCTGAGCCAGGAGAACGGCGTTCCGATTCTGATCAAGGATGTTGGAAAGGTTTCGGTCGGCTACCGCCCAAGGCTTGGTATCCTGGGCCGCGACCGGCAGGAGGATGTCGTCGGGGCCATCGTGGTGGAAAGACGAACGGAAAAAACCGCCGACATGATCCCTAAGGTCAAGCAAGCGATTGACACGCTGAATCGCGACGGGAGTCTGCTGCTAGGAGTCAAGGTTGTTCCGTACTATGACCGGTCGTTCCTGGTCGCCGTCACCACGCACACTGTTCTGCACAACTTGATCTTTGGATGTTTGTTGGTTTTCCTGATCCAATGGATCTTCCTGGGCAACCTCCGCAGTGCGATCATCGTTGGGCTCAACATTCCCTTCGCGTTGTTCTTTGCCACCATCATCCTGGTGATTATGGGGGAAAGCGCGAACCTGCTCTCCGTCGGCGCGATCGATTTTGGGATTATCGTCGATTCCGCGGTGATCCTGGTCGAGAATGTATTCAAGAATTTTCAGCGAGCCCCCGAAGAAAGACAGGGTCTCTTGCAGCGCCTGGCAAAGGGTTCCTGGGGTTCGGACCCGACGAATATTGAGCATGCCGAAGGAGGGACGGCTTTTCGCTGGACGGACCGCTTGCGGCTGATTCTGATCAGCGCACTCCAGGTGGACAAGGCGGTTCTGTTTTCGGCGCTGATCACGGTCGCCGGTTTCGTGCCTTTATTTACCATGCAAGGAGTCGAGGGACAGATTTTCGGACCGATGGCGAAAACCTATGGTTATGCTCTGGCCGGAGCGTTGATTGCAACTTTCACTATCACACCCGTCATCGCCTCGATGCTAATGCCCAGGCACGTAAAGGAGACGGAAACAATCGTTGTCCGCGTGTTGCACCATCTATACAACCCGGCATTGCGTTTTGCGCTGAAAAACCGCTTCCTCGTTGCCGGCCTGGAACTAGCCCTGTCCCTTGGAACTTTCTTCCTGATCGCACCGCGGCTGGGCAGCGAGTTTCTTCCACACCTGGAGGAAGGCAACTTCTGGATTCGCGCCTCCATGCCCATCACTCTCTCGCTCCAGGACGGCGAGGCCGCCGCGCGAAAGATGCGCGAGATTCTCCTGCGGCACCCCGAAGTTGTTACCGTGCTTTCCCAGCATGGGCGGCCGGACGACGGCAGCGATGCCTCGCCGTTTTCGAACGTCGAGTTATTCGCCCCGCTCAAACCATTTGACGAATGGCCCAAGGGCCTGACCAAGGAAAAGCTCACCGAACAGATTCAAAGGGAATTTCAGAACGAGTTGCCGGGAGTCGTCTTCAATTTCTCCCAATACATCGAGGACAACATCGAAGAAGGGATCTCGGGCGTCAAAGGGGTGAACTCAGTAAAGATCGTCGGTCCCAATCTCGAAGAGTTGACGAAGCTGGCCAATCAGGTCCGCGACGAGATGAGTCACGTTCGCGGCGTTGCGGATCTCGGCATTTTCCCGGTTCTCGGCCAGCCAAACCTGAACATCAAGGTGGATCGCGAGAAAGCCGCGCGCTACGGCCTCAATTCTGGCGACGTGAACTCGGTCATTCAAGCGGCCATGGGCGGGGCTGTAGCGACCTCCGTCCTGGAGGGAGAGCGGCAGTTCGATCTCGTGGTCCGCTACACGCCGGAATACCGCCAAAACATTGATGAAATCCGTAACATCAAAGTGGGATACACAACGGCCGACGGCGTGAATGCATACATCCCGTTGAGCGAACTGGCCACGATCTCGTTAGACACGGGTGCGGCTTGGATTTATCACGAAAGCGTGCAGCGATTCATCCCGGTGAAATTCAGCGTGCGGGGCCGGGATCTGGGCGGAACGGTCGAGGAGGCGCAACAACTTATCGCCAAAAGTGTGAAACTTCCGCCCGGCTACCGTCTCGTCTGGGCCGGCGAATTCGGTGACCTTCAGGAAGCCAAGAAACGTCTGGAGATCATCGTGCCGATCAGCTTTATCCTGATCGCCGGAGCCCTTTATAGCCTGTTCAACAATTTCCGCGATTCCATGCTGGCGCTGGCCGGCATTCCTGATGCTATTGTCGGAGGCATACTTGCGCTCTACGTCTCCGGTCTGAACTTCAGCATCTCGGCCGCGATCGGCTTCGTCTCGCTATTTGGCGTATCCGTCATGGACGGTATCCTGATGATCACGTTTTACAACCAGGAAAGGTCAAACGGTCTGGCGCCTGTGGACGCGATGTACCGCGCTGCAACCACGCGCATGCGCCCGCTCCTGATGACGGCGCTTTCCGCGTGCATCGGTCTCTTTCCCGCGGCTGTTTCAACTGGCATTGGCAGCCAGGTGCAGCGTCCGCTCGCCACCGTGATCGTGGGCGGCATGTTGGTCGGCCCGGTGATGCTGCTCCTCGCCGTTCCGGCGAAGCGACTGATCCTCATGGGCCGCGAGAGAAATCCGATGGGAGAGGGGTCGAGGTGAAGACTCAATGTTTTGTTTTCATATTCGTGATGCTTGCCAGCTCAGCTTTGCTCTGTGGTGCGGGTGACGGTGATAGAATCGCATCCGATAAGCGGCCAGACCAGAGTGGCCGCGGTCCCGCAAAGCCTCAGCGGTCCGGACACGGGGGCCCAACTCGGGCGAATCTTCCGGGACCATTTCCGAAACGCCAGACTCACGCTGCATCGGAGGGCGCAATAAATCCTCCTCGGGGTCCGAACGGACCTTCTCCTGTCGCAAACAGTGCATTGAACCAGAACCCGGTAGCCGGGAGGGCCCGTCTCTTCGGCCGCCAAGCCCCGTCACCGCTCAGCAATCTGCGCCATCGCAGCCCCAATCCGGCAGTCGTTGCAGGATCAGTGGATCTGCGTAGGCGGAGTACCGGCGCGATCGGCGGGAACCAGGTGCATCGGAGGCCTTAACAAAGGATTGCTATGAATCTCATTCGCCAATCGCTCCGTTTTAGCCTCATCCCGATGTTAGCCGCTTTGCTGTTCAATGTGGGCTGCGTGGTCGGGCCGAACTTTAAGAGGCCCGCACCTGTGCAGGTCCCAGGTTACACGCCCACGCCGCCAACGCCCACAAGCGGCACACCCAACATCTCGGGTGGGGAGAAGCAAAGTCTTGTTGAGGGGCGCGATATTCCGGGAGACTGGTGGAACCTGTTTCAGTCGAAGCCGCTCGACGATTTAATCGAGCGGTCGCTCAAAGCCAATCCCGACTTGAAGTCGGCGCAAGCGGCGCTGTTAGTGGCCAGAGAGAATACGCTGGCGCAGCGTGGCTTTTACTACCCCAGCGTGTCGGCCGGTTTTGCGGCCAGCCGTGCCAGGACATCCTCCGAAGTTTCGCCCTTCACCGCCTCGGGCAATCTCACCTACAGCTTATTTACTCCGCAGGTCAGCGTTTCCTTCGTGCCGGATGTCTTCGGTTTGAACCGGAGAACGGTGGAGTCCCTGAAGGCGCAGGAACAGCAGACCAGATTCGCTCTGGCCGCGACACATATCACGTTGAGCTCCAACATTGCCGCTGCCGCCATTCAAGAAGCCTCGTTGCGAGGACAGATTGACGCCACCAGGGAACTCATGGACATCGCCACAAAGATGCTGGAGACTTTGCGCAGCCAATATGCCAGCCAATATGCCAGGGGATACGTGGGCCAACTTGACGTTGCGGCGCAGGAAGCGCAGCTTGCGCAAGCCTCCGCCACGTTGCCGCCGTTGCTCAAGCAACTGGCTCAGCAGCGCGATCTGCTAGCGCGGCTCTCGGGCGGGTTACCCAATCAGGAGCTGCCGGAAAGGTTTGAGCTTTCGAGCTTCCAATTGCCTCGCGAACTACCTCTGAGTCTTCCTTCACAACTCGTGGAACAGCGCCCCGATGTGCGCCAAGCGGAGGAGAACCTGCATTCGGCCAGCGCTCAGATCGGGATTGCGCACGCCAACCGTCTGCCAAGCTTTAATTTGACGGCGGATACTGGCAGCATGGCGCTTATCTTCACCCATATATTCTCATCGGGAGGCTTTTGGGAAGCGGGCGGGGGCCTCACGCAGCCGGTGTTTGAAGGCGGGACGCTGCTTCACCGGGAACGAGCCGCGGTAGCGGCTTACACTCAGGCCGACGAACAATATCGCAGTACGGTCCTGACTGCTTTTCAAAATGTAGCCGACACGTTGCACGCGATCCAACAGGATGCGGATGGTTTAAGGGCCGCGGCAGCCGCCAAAGACGCTGCAGCCGTCACGCTCGACCTGACGAAAAAACAGCTTGAGGGCGGTTACGCCAACTACCTCGCCCTCTTGAGCGCGGAAGAGGCATATCAGCAAGCCTTGATCAACCTGGTGCAGGCTCAGTCGAATCGTTATGCCGACACTGCCGCATTGTTTCAAGCTCTAGGCGGCGGCTGGTGGAACCGCCCGGATGTTCCTAAGAATTAATTCGAAGAGCTTCCGCATACACCGGGGGAACTGCAACCGGACGCCGAAACTGAATTATATGGGTAAGCAACCAAACCAGAAAAGAATACGGCTCGTTCTGCTCGACGGTCGCGTGCTTTTACGGGAGAGCCTTGCGCGGCTTTTAGCCTCGGAGCACGATTTTGAGCTCGTAGCTGAGTGTGCGACGCCGCCGGAAACCTTGAAGAAGCTAAGTGGCGCCGAGGTAGACGTCCTCCTGGTGGATTTCGGCATCGCGAAGGAATTCATTCCCTGCGCTCGCAAGGCTGGGTATCATGGAAAGTTCTTAGTTGTCGCTAGAGAAATCGATGCGAGAAGTTCAGCTATTGTGTTGAAGTGCGGGGCCTCAGGGATTTTCCTGGAGTCCGACTGTTCGGCACGGCTTATGCAAGCCATCCGGCTCGTAGCAAGCGGGGAGGCCTGGGTCGATCAGAAGGTGATTCAACTCCTGGCCGACCGATATCCCAATTATGAAGACCGATGGTGGGGCGCGCAGACGCAAAGGGAGCAAGCCGTGCTCAAGGGAATTGTTGACGGCCTGTCGAACAGAGAGATTGGCGCCAATATTGGCATGTCCCTATCCACAGTAAAGGCGGTAGTGCAACAGTTGTTCAAAAAGGCCGGCGTGCGAACAAGAAGTCAGCTCGTGAGAATCGCGCTGGGAGATCCGCCGCGCGGGATTCCAAAGGCTGGACATGAGAACGATACGGAGTAGATGCTAAATCTTTCGGCTGATTTTTCGATTCGCAATCTATTTTAATATTTTTCGGGGGAGCGATGGTACAAACAGCCAGTCCGCATCTGAAATCCATAAGGCACTTGGAACGAGTCTGGGAGGAGCGTAACCGAACCATAGTACTACTGGTGAGCGGCGCAATTATCTTGGCCGTCGCCGTCGCCGACTGGTGGACAAAACCGTTTTTGGCGTTTGGCGTTCTCTATTTGTTCCCCATCATGCTTGCAGCAGGGTTCCTCCCTAGATGGATGATCGCTTTGCTTGGCGTCGGCTGCGCAGTGCTCAGTGAGCTTTTCAGTTCACTCGATCCGTCAACCGTTCGTTTGGCTTTTGAGACGCTGGCGTTCGCAGGTTGCGGGTTATTCGTAGCGGAACTGGTTCTCAACCGGCGGCTGACCTTGAAGTCGCAGGAGAGATTGCGGGCTTTGGTCGAAACGAGTCCGGCAGCGATCGTAACGGTTGATGAGCGCGGCTTCATCGAACTCGCAAATCACGCCGCTGAGGAACTGATGGCTCCGAGAGACGGAATACTGGCTGGAGCCCCAATCGCGGCCTACCTACCCGACCTGCACCATGCCCTGCGGTGGGAGGAAGCCCCCCAATTCCGGGCATCGATGCAATGCCTGGGTCATCGCGGTAATGGAGAATCATTCACCGCGGAGGTTTGGTTCTCAACATATAAGGAGGGACTGACCCCGAAGCTTGCCGCGATTATCGCGGACGTCACAGAAGAAGCCGCTGAAGTTCGTCCCAATTCATCTCCTTCCGAACCGAATGAAAGAGCCTCCTTGAAGGATCGGGAAATCAGTGTGCTTGGCTTCCTGGTCCAGGGTTTGGCCAACAAGGAAATAGCGGCGCGGATGGAAGTCTCGGAAAGTACTGTCAAGAATACGCTCCAGCAGCTTTTCACCAAGGCCAATGTGCGCACCCGCGCCCAGCTCGTTCGCGTAGCACTTGAACGGTATCGCGATCTCATATGATGCGGAGCGCTTCTATCGTGCTTCTGGAAATCAACACCGGCCAGGAGGCTGGATTCTATGAAAATACAGGAATCGCACTCATTCTACGATTCATATAGCGGTGCGTGTCATCGATCATCTAAATCTGTATTTTTCTTAACACTCGCCGGAATAGATGCCCTTCCCAGGATAACAAAAAAGGTTGACATCTGTGGAATGGAGGTCTACTTTTCACTCGGGTTTTGAGTTTCCGGGCAAAGGAAGCTCGAAATTCCCAGGCAGTTGTATTATGGATCCTCGGTAGGCGAGGCTCCCGCGTACATACAGGCCACTGCCCAATGGTATCGAAAGATGCCAGGGTTAGGGTAGAACAGGAACTCCCGGGCTAAGGGTTTTCCTAAGGTGGCTGAGGTCTTCGGGCCTCTCACGGTACGCGGTGCTGAAGCTATACCAGTGGGGAAATCCGGCTGAATCCCTTCCAGGCATTAGGCCATTTTCTCCGCTGAGGAGGAATGGCCATTCCTCCCAGCTTCGAATTCGCCTCCAGAAAAGGCATATGAAATCAAAAGACGACCAGCCTCCGAGTAAAGGCGGCCTTGAACAGTTTTCTGCGGAAGACCGGCAAGTGATCGGATAGTTCCTTCTATCGTCTCGCCTGCCGCATCTCCCGCAGACTCAATGTGGTGAATGCGGAGGGACGAGGCGCGACTCCTCTTTTCTCTCTCGACCTTTGCTTGAAGACTAATCGTTTGAGCAGATGTGAGCCTGCTCAAACTTGGAGGGAACTCTCATGGTTGCCAGGATTTTTTGCGAATTGATGATGATCTTTTTCCTGCTCTGCTCACCGTTAACCTTTTGCCAGGATACGGCCTCAGACGGATCCATGGGTGAGAATCAGCAAGCCGTCAAACCCGACAACACAGAAGCACAGAGGTGGAACATATATTTTCAGGCTACTTCCATAGCACAACACCACGGGAGCTTCTATTCGGAGTATGAGGGCCAAAACAGTCTGCCGGCTCATCCGGAGAATCGCGTATCCCTCACGGTTACGGCGTTCGTGACTTTGCGCGTCAGCCAGAATTTTGATGTTGTGCTTAATCCCGAAATTGCCGGAGGCGAAGGCTTCGGTGGGGTCACGGGAATTGCCGGGTTCACTAACGGAGAAATGCCGCGAGTTCTGACGGCGACCCCGAAGCTTTATCTGGCCCGAGGTTACGTGCGCGGTACATGGGCTTTGGGGACGGGGACAGAATTGATCGAGGGTGGTCCCAACCAGCTTGCGGGCGAACAGCCGGTGCGCAGGTGGACCGTCATCGCCGGCAAATTTGCCGTCACTGATTATTTCGACTGCAATACTTTTAGCCATGACCCGCGGACGCAGTTCATGAACTGGTCCCTCATGTACAACGGTGCGTGGGATTATCCGGCGGACACCCGTGGATATACGGCAGGTGTTTTGCAGGAACTCACCATGCGACGATGGTCGGTACGGGCCGCCATGGTCATGGAGCCTACAACCGCTAACGGGCCCGTACTTGATACACGCGTGACCAAGAACCGGGGACTGATGGCCGAAGGGGAACTGCGTTTCGGCACAACAGAACACGCAGGAAAGCTCCGTGTCCTTGGTTTTCTAAACCGCGAGGATGCTGGCACATTTCGCGAAGCGATGAGAACACAGGGCAAGCCGGACTTGGCGGCTACGCGGCGCTCCGGCACGAAAAAATACGGCATGGCACTCAATTTCGAGCAATCCTTGACCAAAAGTGTCGGCGTGTTCTCCCGCTACGGCTGGAGTGATGGAAAGACCGAGGCTTGGGCCTTCACGCAAATCGACCGTTCGATTAGCGGGGGTATCTCGCTCAATGGCAGCATATGGAAACGGCCAACAGACACTATTGGAATCGCCCCTGTTCGGAATTACCTCTCTGGAAATCAGCGCAGTTTCTTGGCTGCAGGTGGAGTGGGCTTCATAATCGGTGATGGCCGGCTTGACTACCGGCCAGAGTCGATTGTGGAAGCGTATTATGCGTGGCATGCCATCAAGGGGTGGACTATCACTGGAGACTATCAGCACATCCAGAATCCTGCGTACAATCGGGACCGCGGGCCGGTATCAGCTGTATCGCTGAGGCTGCATTTCGATAGATAACTAAAACACCATCCGCGCCGCAGGCGCGATTCATCAGTATTGCCATCTCGAAGCTTGGCTTGGTTACCACTTTAAGGAGCCAGAGTGAAGTGCTCTTCCTCGTAAGCCTCCGAATCTCGCCTAACAAAAATATTTTCCCGTATGGGCAAAAAATTCGGCCCAGCTGCAAATATCAGCAATAGCGAGGCTTGGAATTGGCTGAAAACTCTCTTTTCGGGCTTCAATTGACTTCGTGCCCATTAAATTTCCAATATTGCTCTAATCGGATAATTCAATAGCCACAGATTGAGCGACAGTGCCGTGCTTTTTTCCGGCGAGGCGATCGATGACCATGACCTCGAGGAGATAGTTGCCTGCCGTCAATTCCGGACTGGGCTTTATTTCGAATCTTAGCGGGACCTCATTCGACGTCGTGTTCAGATCGTCGCCGGAGAATGGAACAATTTCAGAGGCTTTTATCAAAACATCATCCCGATATAGCCTCAATTGGGCCTCGATTTTGGCTTTGCCACTCTCGCGGCGGGCATTGTACACCGAAAGAGAACAGGCGAAAGGATCGGACCGCCGGATCTTTCGAGTAAACACATTCGCATCTGCCTGCGCGCTGAAATCTTTTGACGTGTTGAAAGTGGAAATTCCCGAAGCGACAAGATCAGAACCCGCATAGTTTGGGACATCCACAAGTATCGAGACATTGCCGATCCTTTCCCCCTGGCTGACCGTGCTTCTGAGTTCATATGAACCAGGACCGGGTACCGGCACGTCTATTGTCGAAGCAAAACCCTCGCGGACTCGATTTGCAAAACTCTTGATGGGCGCACGGAAGGTGCCGGTGCCTCTGTATGAGTTAACAACTCTTCCTTCAAGAGAGGCCTGACCAAATATCGAGACTTCCGCAACGCGGTATCCATCTTCGGGTTCCGGTCTGAAGCTCAGGACGGTTCCATCGATGTGAAGCACGGCATGAATTACGCTCTCTTTTTTATGATTGTAGAGGGGCAAAGCCTCTGCCGTTACTTCAAGATTGCCGGCAACAAATGGGGAATTGCTCAGAATAATCCGGCCGGATCTCATCTGGGAAATGTTGGCCGGAGATATCGTATTCCGCAATGAGATATCGCTGAATCCCGAGCGGGTCCGAACCTTGAGCCCCGGTTTTTTCAGCCGGATCCGCAGCGAATGGTCATTCGTGATGATTCTTTGAGGGACCCCAGCCTGGAAATTCAAGTCCTGCAGGGATTCAAGTGTTTTCCTGTCCGGCTTGTATCCAAGAAGGTAACATCGGTCGAAATCGCGCAAAACCTGCTCGATTTCGGGGAACTTCTCCTCCTTGGATTTGATAGTGTATCCGCCTGTGCAGTTTGAGAACTCAGCCCAGTAGTCGTTCCATCCCGGAAGAGCACATTGGTATATGGTTGTCGAAGCACGGAACAAGGAGTCACCGAAGTACTCCGGAGGCTTGATTAACGGTGGCGCATTGTTGGAGAAAAGGATTAGGGCCTTTCGTCCGGGTACTGCTTGAAGATTGTTGATGATCCTTGTCATTGCGCTGAAAGAGCGCGTGTCGGTGAGTTTGATGATGGTCGGTGCGCCTGCCGCGGCCGAAACTGCCGCGATACCGGAGCCTCACGCGCTTCCAGAGCACGACCGGATAAACGTGCTTGAAGAAGGGAACGCCTGCGCGAGGCTCCCAAAGGGCCTGGCTGCGTCCATGCACCACTGCCAACGGTCCGCAGCAGTCAGCAATTTCTGATTATCGGATGTCAGGGGTTGCACCACGAAACCTCCTGCGGAGATTTGAGCGATCGCCACTTGATCTGCCGGGCTCATCACCTTTTCAGCAAAGTATTTCAAGGCTCCCCGGGCTTGATTGAACTTTGCTTTTGATAATCCTAAGTCGTCGACAAGAAAAACCACGTTCCTTGGATCTACTTGGGTGTCCATATGGTCAAGAGCGTAAAATTTTGCAATCTCCTGCTGTCGGCCATCCTGGTAGATCTCAAAGTCTTCCGCCTGAAGCCCCGGCACATAATTTCCATTTTCGTCAGTGACCCTGGCATCAATCAAAACCAAAGATTTCGAGGCGCCCGGGACCATCAGGATATCGGAATCAGCCGTCCTGAATTGAGTTGCGGCAAACTGGATCGATGAAATCATTCCAATCAGAAAAACCCAAATGCATGTTTTCTTCATGATTGCCTCGCGCGGATCATCATTGAATGCCGGTCAATTTTAAAAGACTTTCAAGCTCTTCCTGTTTTTGCATTCCTTGTTCCCAATCCACCATTCTTCCGTTCCTATCGATCACCACCAGGGTCGGCAGCTCCGAAGCACGGAAATGCCTGCTGAGCATCCCGCTGCGGTCAAACAGCATCGGATAGCTGAACGACTTCTTCTTCAGAAAATCCGTCTGTAGCTTTTGCTCCTGCTGATTGACGCCAAAAATCGCCAGCCCTTTATCTCTGTATTTTTCGCCGATTTTTTCAAGCGACGCCATTTCTTTCAGGCATGGGCTGCACCAGGTTGCCCAGAAATCGAAGATGACGACGGAGCCCCGCAATCCCCTGAAGGTGTAGCGCGTGCCGTTCAGGTCCATGAGCGGAATGTTTTCTGTCGATGTCCCGAGCGCCAATCCGTCATCAACGGCCGGCAGATTCAATTCCGTTCTCTGGTAGGCACTGAGCGGAGGGTCGAACTGGAAAACGGAATCGTTCAACGCTTGATTGATTTGACAGGAAGTCAGCTTTACTTCTTGGCTGGCATCATAGAACTTCTTCTTTTGTGTCGAAAATGCTTCCGTACGGGTTGCATCCCGCAAAACAATCAGTTTCTCGGGATCGATCCACAGGGTTCGCACCTTGCGCGTCAGCGGAAGTGTATCGGTCGCAGCCATTTCTGCTTCAACCACGACGCAATTGACGCGGCCGGACTGCAGATCAACGATTTCGCGCCTCAGAACTTTTGCACTCCCGCAACGGGATGGCAGGCTTGCGTATTCTTCTGGCAGAGCTCCGCCGATGTAGGCATCCGATTGACCTTTGAAAACCTCCGCCAGGATTTCATCGATTCTTGCGGAGGGCCTTTTCGTGTACTGCCGCGTGCCTCCGGCATAGACGATAGTCGAGGCGCCGTCGCACACCACGACGCATCTCGAATCACCCATTCCGGCGTTGAAGCGCAACTTGTTTTCTTTTGGTTTCGAATATCGAGTGAAAGAGGTAGTTGTGGATGCGCTCTGGAGACCGGAGAATTCCGAGAGAATCACGCCCTCACACTGATAGGACGAAAGGTCTCCATAAGCACGGGCAACCCGTTCGATCCATTGTTTTGCATCTTCCTGCGGATAGGCGCCCAGGCAGCACAGGAGCGTAACGGCAAGAATAGAAACTGCAGAGATGCGCTTGATATACATTCGCACCTTACCCTTACAAAATTTGATATAGCATAGCGTAAAAAGGAGTAAGTATCCACTGGCACAGCCAGTGGCTTTAATTTGTGAGCCGCTCAAAGCGGCTAAACGAGGTCGCTAACGCGGCCCCGCAGATTTTGAGCCTGTGCTCCGCAAAAAATGCATCCGCAATAATATCCGGAACCAATAGCAACCTGGATTACTTTGTAGGTGGCACACCTGCGGTTTGTGCAGGAGCGCTACCAGTATTGTTGCAGTTTTGTTTTGTGACGCTCGCATATTTGGGCGCACTTTCCTTTGAATTGCACTTCCTTTGAATTGCGGCGCTTCACCAGAGTAACTGCAATCGACTTAATAACATGGGGAATCAATACAAAATGATAAAGCCTTTGCCGGCTAAAGCGGCGAGCTGGTTCCGGGGCAAAAATCAGGGGAGGAACGCCTGCTTTTGTAGCTATAAATTCCGATAGTTTCTACTAATTTCAACAACCTAGTTGTCACAGGTGTTTGACAGCTAAACAACTTATTATCAATAAATTAGCTAGGACCACCTGCCTTTACAGCAGGTGTGCGTCTGTAAATATATGAATATAAATGGCTTACTTTATCAGAAAATAAAGCCCAAGGCAGAAAGCCATGATTTCAGCAAATCGCATATTTTCAAATACTTACGGTTAAATGGGTTATGATCGACCCTATTGAAACGTGTTGAAACTTGAGGATCCTTGGAGATTGTTGCAGCTACAAAAACGACTACCATGAGGTGAACCCCTCGGGTGAGACAGTTTTCGGTTGCTACACTTTGAGGTCTTTTATAACTGAACCCTTCACTTGAGACAATTCTGAATTATACATATTTCAACACTTTCGATTCTCCGAGCAGGGAAGGGGGTGCCCAAAAAGGACTTGAATAAAGCACCCGAATCTTACAGAATGTACGAAATGTAAGGATGGTATATATGACTCGCTTAACTGCATCCCAACTCCGCGAAGACATGGCGACTGCCATAAATAAAGTAGCCTTTGGCGGGGAGAGAATTGTTCTCCAGCGGAATAATAAAGATGTGGCAGCTCTGGTTCCGATGGAAGATTTGACCCTGCTCAGAGAATTGGAGGACAGGGCGGATTTGGTGGAAATAAGGAAAGCCCTTGAGGAGCCTGGCTCGAACATCCGTTGGGAGGACATCAAAAAGGAATTGGGGATTTAGGTGACATACAGAATTGAATTTCGGCCTGCCGCTCGCCGGGATTTGAAAGACCTGCCCAGAGATGTATTGGATAGGGTTAGCAGGAAAATATCAGCTCTGGCTGAGAATCCCCGTCCTTTGGGAGTAGAAAAGTTATCTGGAAGCGAAGAGGACTTCTATCGGATTCGAGTTGGCGATTATCGGGTTCTTTATAGAATTGAAGATAAAGTTTTGCTGATCATTATTATCAAATCGAGACACCGTCGGGAAGTGTATCGCGGATAGATCATGCTGGTGCACTTATTGAGGATTGTCTACATAACCCCGCATTTGCGGGAAAATCCGCGCGAGTAAAATCCACTAAGCTAAAATCTGCCCACGCTGCAAATATGAGTGGCAGCAAGGCTTAAGGTTCGCTGAAAACCTCCTTTCTCGGCCATAATTGATATCAGAGAAACGATCCCGGATGCCGTGTTTTCAATCACACTTATCGAGTATATGAGGTTTGTTCTGCAATCCTGACAGGCACTGCTTTCCATTCTGGCTGTCTGGATGCGAGGCCGGGAAAGCTCGCGGTGAAATCGCGTGCCGTAACCGCTTGGGCGGCATGCTTCAGTATTATTACCGAAAGACAGCCTGATTTTTCGAGATTACTCCGGGTGGACGCTTGTGTAATGTTCATAATCCTGTCGCCTGCGGCTGACCCAACTGGATTTCTGTTGCAGTTCGGATGCTTCGAACAACGCAGTCTCTATCTTGCCCCACAGGATAGAAATGCTTATAAAGACAAAACCTTGCAGACCATGGTCGGCGCGATCGACACCATTTTCATTGCGGCCATGACGATGGTCTCCGTCGTCGTGAAGACTGTTTGAATCATCCAGACAATAATCTAGGTTCCGCAGAACATGGTCTGCCCGAACGAGAAGATTTTCATGATGGCTGCGACTATTTTCCTGGTCACGCAGAAGATAGTCTGAGGCTCTGCGACAATGGTCAGCGTCGCTCTGAAGATTGTCAGCGTCGCTCTGAAGATTGTCAACGTCGCTTTGACGATTGTCAGAGACGATCCTTAAGCCATTGGAAACATAGGGATTCCAGCAACGGCCGATTTTGACAACTGTCAGCGTCGCTCTGACTGTTTTCAAAACCGCTCCGACAAGCTTCTTTGGCTGCTAGAAAATGTTCTCCGGCCTCGAGACAATCTTCTCAAAGGCGCAGACTGTAGTCGAGATCGCGGAGACCATTTTCTCCGCTGTCTAGAACTTAGTCTGGACGATCAAGACGACGTTCTTCGTCGTGTAGAATATAGTCGGCG
>Ga0187874_10000583_pt1 | contig 43276 bp, 41 predicted proteins | sample June2016WEW_16_1_3_FD_132993 | JGI IMG/M metagenome (GOLD analysis project Ga0187874, IMG submission 132993) | Peatland microbial communities from SPRUCE experiment site at the Marcell Experimental Forest, Minnesota, USA - June2016WEW_16_150 | ecosystem: Environmental > Terrestrial > Soil >... | reverse complement strand
GTGAAAGTACAATAGGTCGCGCGCATAGGTATTGCGGGCAAGATCAAGGCGCGAGGAGGAGGCGATGCGGGGACATCGTTGACGACGAGCAACGCAGAGATTGCCCGCAATACCTATGCGCCCCAAGGGTTCCGGCGGCGCAGGGGCATCTGCTGCGTTGGCGCTCCTCGACGATATCCCCGTATCGCCTGCGTCGCGCCGCCTTGCATCTTCCTCTGCGGCGCTCGGAACGCGGCCTATTTTACTTTCACCACGGGCTGCTAGCGATTATACATTCAGATAATGCCCGCCTTGCCGAGCAAAAAAACAGAGGGCACTGAACGGTGCCCTCGCAAAGGAGCAACATGCCGCAACAGAAAAAAGTATCCCTGGCCGAGATGAAGGTCGGAATCTTCGTCCTCATTGCTCTGCTGCTGTTGGCAATTGTGATTTTGCAGCAAAGCTGGGGCGTCAGCTGGTTTTCGAAATCGCTCAAGATGCTGACGTACCTTCCGGATGTGGGCGGCCTTAAATCAGGAGCTCCCGTATGGCTCGCTGGAATCGAAATCGGTCGAGTGCGCAAAGTTAGCATCGTTCCCCCTGAAGTAATTGCCGGAAATGCCAAGATATACCGACAGATCGAAGAAATAAAAAAGCAGATTGAATCTATCGATCCGAAGCTGCCTGGAAGCCAACACACTATTGGGGACATGCAGGATGAGATCCGAGATCTAAAAAACGATATTCGGCTCGTTGAAGTTCAGGTGGAAATACGTCCTCAATATCTGGGCCGTATCAGCCGGGATTCTGAAGTCAGCATCGAATCCAAGGGATTGATCGGCGACTCCTTCATCAACATTTCTCCCGGCACATACGGCGAATTGCCCCCCAAAAGGGGAGAGTACTACGTCATCGAAGGCGTACAGCGCCCGGGCTTCCGCGAAATTATGACCGGTGCCAACGACGTAGTTGCAAATTTCGGCATTCTTTCCGAACAGTTCAAGAATATCTTTATGAAGCTCAATGCCGAAAAAGTGGGGACTGGAGTCGCGAATTCGCTCCAGGATTTACAGACGACGGTTCGCCAGGCTAGTCAAACTTTTTCACGGGCAACAGTTCTGATCGATGACCTTCACAACGGCAAAGGAACCTTTGGCAGGATTACCTCCGATCCTGCGCTCTATGAACGCCTGAACGCTTCACTGGAAAAGTTCAATAACATCGCGGAAAGCATCCAAAACGGCAAAGGAACCATCGGAAAGCTCATCAATGATCCTGCGGTGTTCGATTCGGCCGCCGCAACACTCAAAAAGGCTGAGCAGGTTATGGATAGAATCGAAAAAGGGGATGGAACGCTGGGAAAGCTTTCCAAAGATTCGGAGCTCTACGAAAGAAGCAAGACCGCTCTGGAACGCTTCGCTGCTCTTGCCGAGCAGATTGACCAGGGAAAAGGGACGATGGGAAAACTGTTGAAAGATCCCGGGCTTTACAACAACCTCGATCAGTCGACTGCCGAAATGACTAAACTTCTCTATGATTTCAGACAGGACCCGAAGAAATACCTGACCATCCGAGTTCGCATCTTTTGAAAAGCAGGAGATTGCCGCAAGCATCGTTGCACGCCCTCGATTTCGGATTACAGAAATCCGCACTGTGAACCCGGGATTTGAGCTTGACAAGGATTTTGAATCTGTCTAGCCTAACGCCATGTTTAGCCAAGCGATTGGCCGTGGAGGAAAGTTCCTCCTGGACGGCATTGTTCAAATTTTATGCCGCTATAGAATCAATCCCAATATTCTTACTTTTATCGGCGTGCTCATCAGTTTTTGGGCAGCGTTTGAATTCAGCTATGGCGCCTTCTTTCACGCAGGACTCGTCATTATTCTCGCCGGGATGTTCGACATGTTGGACGGCGAGGTTGCCCGGGTCTCCCGGTCAGAAACAAATTTTGGCGCATTCTACGATTCCGTAATCGATCGCTATTCCGATGTCATTATTTTGCAGGGGTTGATGGTTTATTACGCCAGGAAACAAATGCTCGGCTATGTTGTTCTGGTGGGAGTTGTTTTCATGGGTGCGGTCCTGACGAGCTATGCCCGCGCCCGCGCCGAATCTCTCATTCCCTCGTGCAAAGTTGGATTTATGGAACGGCCCGAACGGATCGTTCTTCTTATCATCGGCGCGCTCGCCAACCGCATGGAAGCTGTATTGTGGGTTCTGGCCGTGCTCGGAAACTGGACGGTCATTGACCGGATCTATTACACCTGGAAAGAACTCCCAAAACCAAAGGTATCGAATTCTTCAGGGCCCATGCCTTCTTCAAAAACTCCCCTTACCAACTAAAACCGTTGAATCTCTACCCCTGCGGGGAGCTTCTGCTCGAACTTTGAATCGGGGATGTTGGGGTTTCTCTTCTCATCGGAAAACGTAACCAGAAGAAAATCGTTGTTCGTTTCCTGAAGTTTTATCTGAATCGGGATTCCAGAAGATTTTTTAACCCACCAAACAATCAAAGCATAGAGGTTACTTGTTTTTGGATTTTTAGGTTTTAGGTTCAACAAAGCACAGGGGCTTCCTCCAACAGACTCTTCACCCTGATAGGAAATATCATAATTCTTTTGCAGCTCCGCTGGAGGCTGGCCGATCCCGAGGGCCAGGTATTCGGCCGAGTTTTCCCTGCTTTTGCCGAGATTATGGATCTGAGCCTCCTTGATTGTTGGCCGGTAGATTGTTACCAGCTCCCCCTTGATAGTCAGAATCACTCTCGCCGGGCTGGTTATATCCTGGCGCATCATCGTCGATCTGTCTTTGGCGCGAGCCATATAAAATTCGCCCGTTTCCACGGTTCCGAATTCCTTCAAGACCGCCGTATATTGTTTCTTCGAAATTTTCGCATGGAAGCTGCGGAAGCCCTTTCCTGCCGCTTCCATTTGCCTGTAAACCTGCTGGAACTCCGGATTATCTTTCCCCTGCGCACCCCATCCAATGGAATGAACGACAGGCATAAAGCAGGCCGCTGCAAAGAGAAGAATTTCGAGAAATCGCCGGCGGTATGGAAGAAGCGGTTGAGTTTTATCTGTTTTCATCGTTGTGAATTGTTCTGCTGAGGGACGACGCGAGTGTTTTGAATCGACGAAGGCGGCTTTGAGGTTCTCCCGGAAATAAAACAGCTTGGAGGAACGAGAAAAACAAAAGCCAAAATCAGAGCGCAGATGATGTCGTATTGCACCGTTCCGCGCTCATAGGACCAAACGAAGATGTTCCGCGCTATTCTCCTAACGCTTGCCATCGAATTCAGTAAAGCCTCTCAAATTCAGGCTCATATGAGAATTTGGATGCAGGATTGAGAATCTGCCCATCCTTCATTTCCACCACACGGCTAGCCATTGAAGCCGCTTCAGCATCATGCGTAATCATCACGATCGTCTGGTTGAGCTTTTCGTTAAGGTCTCTGAGGATTTGAAGGACCGCACGCGAATTTCGGGAATCAAGGCTCCCGGTTGGTTCATCTGCGAGCACAATGGACGGCCGGTTGATTACGGCCCTTGCGATGGCGACCCGCTGCTGTTCACCACCGGATAATTCTGCGGGTCGGAAATGAATTTTATCGCTGAGTCCCAGCATGCCGATAATATGTTCGACTCCATTCGGGCTCAGGTGCCCATTCCCGTGGATCTTCTTTGCCAGTTCAATGTTTCCTTTGGCGGAAAGTGTCGGCAGCAAATTGAATCTCTGAAAAACGTATCCAATTTTCTTTCGGCGCACCGCCGTACGTTCAGAATCAGTTAGTTTAGAAATATCGACGCCATCCAGCAGAATCTTCCCGCTTGTGGGCGGCAGCAAACCGCCTATTAAATGCAGCAGCGTCGATTTCCCGCATCCAGACGGACCCATGACAGCTATAAATTCACCGTGACGGACTTTGATGTTGACGTTGTGTAAAGCCGGGACTTCCACTTTTCCTGACCGATAAGTCAAGCTCAGGTTTATGGCTTCTATAGCACTGGTCGAAGATGAATCCGTCATATCTCGTCCGTATTCCTACTTATAGCTTAAAGGCCTTGCGCGAGGCATCCCGGCAGCCCTGCACGCAGGATCTTCTGCGTCTGTTGCTCTCTCTGCGAACCCCCGGCACAGCCCCGAATCAAATCGTCAAAGCGCATTGCAACCCGTAGGGTCGGAAACGGGGCAAGAACTCTCTTGCAAACAATCTCATCAATTCCGATTCCGAAAAGTGCGCCCGAACAACGTATCATAACAGATTCTTTCGGAATCATGGCAATTATAAAACCATAGATCGCCGCCAAAGATTTGAGAATTCCAATTCAGAGATCCGGACATTATTCCCCCAATCAGGGGTAGGATCGTAATTCAAAGGGCAACTGCCAGGGTGTTGACAAAGCGCACTTTGGACGAGATCGGTTGTTTGACTTGATGAGGAATTCCATCTCCAGACGCTTGCTCCTCTACTTCTCTTTAAGATGAACAACTTCGGCATTCGGAGGAAGGGGAGGCAATTCAAATGCATCCTCCGGAAGATCCGGACTGTTGACCTTCCAGTCCGTGAACCTCAGATCAAGAGTGTATTTATCCAGGGGCCGGTCGATTTGGATCCGCTTCGGCAGGGATAATCCCTCTTTCCGGACCTCATCGAAGTAACGAATGTCGCTTACCACCTCATCCTGGTCTCCGAATACCTGCTGGCGAGCAATCGTCAGCCCGGAACGCTCAATCCAGATTTTGCGGATAGTGCGCATTATGGGCCATTTGACTTCCTTTTGTATCGACAGAACGTAATAGCTGGAGCGCCCATCCACTTGCTGCTCACGAACCACCCAGGTATCGGGCGCGTCCGGAACGATGCTTTGAGGAAGTATTGCCTCGAAAATGTGCGAACCTCGGATTGGAACCGCGAAATCCTTCTCTCCTGACGGGCCTTCCATCATTAATTCCCTGGCGCTGTTCTTCCCGGCATAAAGCCTATTCTCCCTCGGAGACCAGACCGAAAAATCATCGCCAACAGAAACCACATCCAGCAGCGTGGAGTTTACTATGGGAGCCTTAATCACCAGATGGACGGAGTCGGGTCGCTTCAGCAATATATATCCGCCAACAGCCTTGTACTTGTCGAGTTCTAAGCTTGTGCCATTTTCTATCTTTTGCGACGACGTAAAAGCCAATTCCACTTCGTTGCACGACAAGTTATTGACTTTGTCATACCTGCGAAGGATTTCCAGCAGCTCTTCATGACTGGCGGTTTTGGCCTGCCGAATCCCCTGGGGCACATCGACTTTGATCTTGGTTTTGATGCTGCATCCGGAAGCGGAAATCCAGATTACCGGAAACAACGCGGATAAGAGTAGAATTCCGGTCCTGTAACGGATAACTCTAAATGAAGGCAATTCCAAAGTTTCTCTCATCGCTCGGATAGTCAAAAGCGCCGTGAATCTAACAAAGTAGAAGATACTTGTCAATTTCCGATTGATGCCTGAAAAGAAAACTTGAATTCCGGCAGCTTGCCGTTTGGAAATCGCAAGTCCAAATGGCTGTAAGTATTTGACACCGAACGGGCCGGAAAGTAGAATGGCATTTCCAGCGTGGAAACAGCGCATATCTTGAGCAGAGAGGGAACCCTCTGCAGAGTTCCAGCCTAGCTATGGGAACGTTTTCAGCAGACTTAAAATCCGAACGGGAAAAACGTAAAATCTCATTATCCCAAATAGCAGCGGAAACACGGATCAGTTTGCGCCACCTCGAGAGTCTCGAGGAAGGACGCTTTGCCGATTTGCCCGGAGGCATCTATACCCGAGCGTTTCTGAAAGCCTATTGCGAGATCCTCAAACTGGATTCGCAGGATATAATGCAGCGCTATGAAGTTGAGGTTATTCCACTTTCTGAAAAACCTCTCAAAACTCGAGTCCAAATACCTAAGCAGAGTTCCACGTTTGTGATCCATCCGTATATCGTATGGAGCCTCCTGTTGCTCATTTCTGCAACCGGGCTCTTCTTCAGCAAGAAATGGATTACTGCGATCTTTTCTCCCTACTTCTCCCATTCTCCCGCTCCCAGTCGTTACGAATCCGTTCAGCCGGTAGTGACTCCTGGGCCGCCGGAACCGGCTCCGCTATCGGCCTCCTCGCCTTCCACCTCCACGCCAGATTCCACGGTAAATACATTTGTTGGGCCTGTTGCTCCTTTCCCGGCTCCTGCGCCCGCTGAGCCGTCGGAAACATCCGCCTCATCAGCTCCGCAGTCGGCACCTGCAACCAACCCAAGAGCGCTACGACTTGAGATCGATGTAACCGACAAATGCTGGATTTCCCTTAATCGCGACGGCAAACTCGCTCTTCGCAAAATATTGCAGCCTGGAGAGGTCCAGTCATTCGACGCCGCAGAAAAGTTCCAGATCGTCCTTGGAAATGCAGGTGGAGTCCGTCTGAAAATAAACGGCAAACCTGCAAAACCGCTTGGGAAACCCGGGGAAGTTCTAAAAGTTCTGATCAACGAACAAAACCTGCAGGACATCCTTGACAAAACCGCAGGTTAGAGAATGGCCCAAAACAACCTGCTTCAACTCCTTCTGAACGGCACAGCCACCAAAAAGGTTCGAATGCTGGTTGCCAGCGGGTCTACACCCATTCCAATCAACCAGACAATCGAGATCCTTGTGCTGCTTCTGAGCGACAGCGACCCCGAAGTCTCCTCTCGCGCCGAGCAGACGTTGAGATCTCTGGACAAAGAAGAAATAATTGTTTGCCTTCAAGCTCCTGAATGTTCTCAATCCGTCCTGGAATATTTTGCACGCAGCGACACTGACGATCGTATCCTGCAGACCATTATTTCAAATCCTTCCGCATCCGGAAAAATTGTCGAGAAACTGGCACTGTCTGTTCAAGAGCACCTGCTGGAAAGAATCCTCGATAATCGAGTTCGCATCCTCCAGTTTCCGGCAATTCTCAAGAACATACAGAAGAACCCTCGAGCGACTCCTGAAACCCGGAGGGTAGTGGCGGAAATAGATCTCGAATTCTTTGGAGACAAGAAGAAGGAATATGTAATCGAAGCGCCTGTCGAAACGGCAGGTTCGAACGACCAGGATTCGATATTGCCGCTCGAGTCCGCAATTCCTCTCGACGACCTTTCTCTCGAAGGACTCCCCGTCGATAGCGAAGCGCGCCAGGCGGAGTTGATCAAAAAGATCTCTTCCCTTTCGGTGCGGGAGAAGATTCGGTACGCACTGTTCGGAACGCGGGAAATCCGCACGATCATGGTGCGAGATACGAATAAGGAAGTGGCCCGCAGCGTTCTTCGAAGCCCAAAACTCACCGAGAATGAAGTAGAAGGCATTTCTGCCATGCGCGGAGTCGCTGAAGAGATTCTCACAGAAATTGGAAACAGCAAGGAGTGGATAAGGAGTTATATGGTTGTTCACAATTTAGTCCGAAATCCGAAAACCCCTCCTGCCATTTCCCAGCGCCTCCTTTTTAGGATTCGCACCAAAGATTTGACATTGCTGGCACGGGATCGAAACATACCCGAAGCCGTCAGACATAACGCAACTCGCGCTTTAAATCAGCGGACAAGGCTATCTCCATGACGAAAGCGAAGACTTCCCCAAAACTCAAGATTCAGCACCATGAGATTCTTCAGGCATCCGAGAACTATGCCCGCCTAATCGACGGTTACCGTGATGAGGTTTTGACTCAGGCTACGCGGACCATACGTCTCCTCGGAAGAAAGAGCTCGGCCAGAATTATCCATACACTTCTTGGCTATGAGGTCCAGGCATCCTACAAAAGGATCCAGTGCCCCGACCTTGTGACGGCACGCTATTTGCGCCTGTTCTCCGAACTCGGCTGCCACTCCATCAAACTGCCTTACGACCCCACACGCACCGAGCATCTCATCCCGGTTTTTGAAGCGCCCCTCAACAGCCTCAAGGAACGGATTCGCGAGCTTTTTCCACGCGATTCATCCACTCAGCAATACGTACTTCGCAAAATTTACGGAATCATCCGCGAGCAGATTGCGGACATCACACGCGCTGCGTCCGGGCCGACTGCACTTCAGACCAGCCGGGAAGAACTTTATTCATAGTCAACCGCCATGGTCCGCAGGTCTCAGGAGAGCTTTGGAGTTGGATCACGCCAAACTCTTTGCCGCCGATCGAAATTGTTTCTTATGCCCTCTGGGGAGAACCAATTTACAGACTTTCAAGCCGGCAGCTTCATCAAATCCAAATAGACAGAGTAATGAAATTATCGCTATAGCAACCGCTGCGAATTGTGCTATAAGCTACTATTCTAGCAAACGGTATAGGGGGTAGGATCTGGCTGTGCGAGGACATCCGTGGTCCTCGCGTGCCAGGTTTCTTTAAGACCATGCGGAATTTCCCTGAAAGTCATTTTGGGGATTAAATGGCTCCGAAGAGCCTGATTTAGAGAGGACGAGGTCATGCAATTTCCTAAAACTCTTTGTTCAATGGTTCTTGCACTCCTGTTTTTCTCGTGGACCGTTTGGGCCCAGGAGAAAGCTGATCGCGAATTGGAAATTCACAAGAATGTAAAGCTGATCGAACTCGGCAACGCTCCTGATCTTCCCGAAGATTTGTTCAAACAGTATCGAGCCTTCTTGCCGCTGCTTGAAGATTCCCTCAAATCCATTACGACGGATCAATCGGATGAATGCTCTCTGACGATCCGAGCAAGCGCCGACATGAAGGAAGTGGGATCCGCAAAAACCAAACGTCCTTTGGCACGCATTACGGCCTTCCGCAGGAATTCCAAACAGGAATATGTGGGTCTGTTTATACTCTACAGCTACCAGACAGCTGGACCTGTAAACAAAGAGGAGACATCGCAGTTTCTGAAGAAGCAGGTACTGGAACCGGCCGAGTGTCATAAAACAGAGTAGCTGTCTCGGGAAATTTGGATCTGCCAGGATTCAAACACCGGAATGGGATGTTGTTCCCTGCCCGGTGACGAGGGGTCCGGTTCATAGTGCATCGGTGACCAGCTGTGCTGATCACCGGTTTCCTCTTGGAGGCTCACTCTCAACTTCAGAGTTGGGGGTTATTGCTTCGGCTCAGTTAAAAGGTCCCGACGGACTACTTCCAGTTCCTGAGATGGAATCACAAGCCGGACAAGGCGCCCGTTTTTGTTAACCGACAGCGTTCCGCCCCACATCCCGACAAACTCCACCTGGAAATTCCGTATCGGCAGTGTGCCGATCTTAAGGTCCAGTTTGTCGTCTCCGATATACGTTAATGCAACCGGGACATCGTTCCCGATCAGTGGGAGAAAGTCGGGAAAGGTTTGGCGTCCCCCTTTTTGGGTATCGTATCTCCGGATCAGGTAGTCATACTGATGGTAAACGTTAAAATCGAGAAATACCATATCCGGCAGAAACGGAACCTTAACCTCGCTGCTGCGTCCCCCTCTGTTCAGAACGCGCGTTATTTGGCCGTTTTTTATCGTTACTTCGTAGGAATCACCGGTATTTCCCAAAGTGTACCAGTAAGCGTACGAACTCGGCATTCCAGTGCTTTTTGACAGCACCATTCTTGTGGAGAATGCCATGCGTTTGGTTTCGACACCGTCGCTGACCAGCATTTCGTGTTCCGAGGAAGATACGATTTCCCCGTTTGCATTTGTTTTTTCGGTGACGTTCTCAGTGCCAGCAACAACGCCCTTAATGAGAATTGTGTACGATTCGGAATAGCTGGAGGGCGCATCCCGCCGGGGTTCCGATGTGATTGAAGGAAAAAACAATCCAATGGACAACAACAAGATTGCGTGCATGAATTCACCGCTGAGTGCGGATAATTTTTGCCGCCGGCACGCGCACCAGTGCGCTTCGGATCGAGCCGGCTAGAGACGGAGAAATCTGATCGTGGACGAATGAGATCATTTCTTCCACCTGCTGCTGCATTTTCTCCATCTTCTCTCGCATATTTAAAATCACCTCGACTCCGGCCAGATTCACTCCAAGCTCCCGAGTAAGGGTTAGAATGATTTCAAGTCGTTGCAGATCATCTTCGGTGTACAGACGCGTGTTCCCATCGCTTCTCGACGGTGTTAGCAATCCCAACCGTTCATATAGGCGAAGCGTCTGAGGGTGGATTTGGTAGGATTCCGCCACTGAGCTGATCATGTAACCCGTCTTTTTGCGCGGACTCACAGTTTATCCCCAATCAATGCGGAAGGCCTGCCCGTGGGTTTTCCGGATTTAAGCGAGCAAGCTCACGCAGAATTTCCTTTGAACGTTCATCGGCAACCCGAGGCACGATAACCCGAACTTCCACAATCTGATTGCCCGGCAATTCACCTCGAAGCGAGGGAGCGCCTTTGCCTCGAAGCCGGAGTTTTTGGCCGCTTTGAGTTCCGGGAGGAATGCGTAACAACGTCTTTCCGTCGATGGAAGGGACTTCGATTTTGGTACCCAGGGCAGCTTCCGAAACTGTGATCGGCACTGTGCATACAACATCATTCCCTTCACGCCGGAAGAATTCATGCGGCCGCACAGAGATGGTGAGATACAGATCGCCCGGCGGGCCTCCCGCCCTGCCGGCGTTTCCCTTGCCTGGAACACGCATCCGAAATCCGTTGGCAACGCCGGGAGGGATGCGAACCGTGATCGTCTCCTGAAACGGAACGTTTCCGGATCCACCGCATGCTTTACATCTCCCTCCTACTTTTCCAGAACCGCCACATACCCGGCAAGGGCCGGAAAAACGCATGAATCCGTGGGCTCTCCCTTCCTGTCCCGTGCCCTGGCATTTTGGACACGTCTGTTGCCCGGCTGTCCGGTCAAGCCCGGATCCATCGCAGGCGGAACATATATTCCTGCGATTGAGCGTCATCCGTGTAGATATTCCCTGGATACTTTCCATGAAAGAGATGTTCAGGTGATGTTCGAGGTCGTCTCCCTTAGCGGGACCCGAAGGACTCCTTCGTCCCGCTCCTCCGCCAAAAAACTCCGAAAAAACATCCCTGAAACTGCTTTGTCCCGATTCTCCGAAGTCCATTCCAGAAAAGTCGAAACCGTGAGGAGAACCCTCGCCAAATCCTTTGCCACCTCCTGGCTGCTCCTTGAAATTTTCTGAGTAAAACCCATATTGGTCGTAGATGGCCCGTTTCTTCGCATCGCTCAGTACATCGTACGCTTCTTGCATTTTCTTAAAGCGTTCCTCAGCAGACTTATCGCCGGGATTGACGTCGGGATGATTCTTTCTCGCCATGCGCCGGTAAGCCTTTTTGATCTCCGGCCCTTTCGCGTTGCGCGGAATTCCCAGAATTGAGTAATAATCATCTTTGGCCATACTTTTACCGGTTGCCACGCGCGATCGGATATCCTGATTTGAACAGTACTACGTGCAATAAACCATCCTTTAGATCTACCTCTTTCCCAGAATTGTTAACGCTTACCCGGAGAATTCGGTTTTAATATCACGGCTGTCGTCCCCCGGCAGTTCCGCATTCAGATCGGTATGGTTGTCGATCTCACAAACGTCTATCGGCGGAAACTGGAAGGCGGGTCCATCGAGCATGGGCGCCCTTCAATCACGCAGGGGCGAGTAGCCGCTCGCCCCTACCACATTACTCATTTTTATCCATATCAACGTATTCCGCGTCGATTACTTCATCTTCTTTCTTTCCGGATCCTTGTTTCGTTCCGCTGTCTGAAGGCCCCGAAGTTTTGCCGGGCTCCCCATGAGGAGGATTTTGACCCGCAGTCTTCTGGTACATGATTTCTGCAAGCTTGTGAGAAGCCCGCATCAGTTCGTCAGCCGCTGCGTTCAGCTCGGCGGCTTCCGCAGAACTCTCTAGTACCTGCTTTGCTTTAGAGAGGGCGGAATCCACAGAAGACGCATCCGAGTCGGAGAATTTGTCCCGGTTCTCCTTCAGGATCTTTTCCGTATTGTATATGAGGCTGTCGAGCTTGTTTTTGGCCTCAATTTTTTCACGGTTCTTCTGATCTTCATCCGCATGAGCCTGGGCGTCGTTCGTCATTTTCTCAATCTCGTCCTTGCCCAGACCGCTGGATGCCGTTATGGTAATCTTCTGTTCTTTGCTGGTCGCCAGATCCTTGGCCGACACATTCACAATCCCGTTCGCATCAATATCAAAAGTGACCTCGATCTGCGGCACTCCCCTCGGAGCAGACGGGATGCCCACTAGGTGAAATTTGCCGAGAGTCCGGTTGTCCCGGGCCATGGCACGTTCACCTTGCAGAACATGAATCTCCACAGAAGTCTGGTTGTCAGCGGCAGTCGAAAAAATCTCAGATTTCCTCGTTGGAATCGTCGTGTTCCTTTCGATCAGCTTGGTAGATACTCCACCCAGGGTCTCGATCCCGAGGGAAAGCGGGGTTACATCCAAAAGAAGAAGGTCCTTTACGTCTCCCGAAAGGACGCCAGCCTGCACCGCCGCACCCACCGCGACCACCTCGTCTGGATTCACACCTTTGTGTGGTTCCTTGCCGAAATATTCGCGGACCATTTGCTGAACTCGTGGAATACGCGTGGATCCACCCACAAGCACAACTTCGTCAATGTCGCCCGGCTTTACGCTGGCATCCGCCAACGCCTGCTTCACCGGCGGCATCGCCCGCTGCAATATGTCCTCGACCATCTGCTCGAACTTGGCACGCGAAAGTTTCATGTTCAGATGCTTTGGTCCCGATGCATCCGCAGTGATAAACGGGAGGTTTATCTCCGTTTCCATCACGGTGGATAACTCCATTTTTGCCTTCTCCGCAGCTTCCCGAAGGCGCTGCAAGGCCATCTTGTCCTTGGACAGATCAATTCCCTGATCCTTTTTGAATTCGTCGATGATCCAATCCATCAGCCGCTGGTCGATATTATCCCCGCCGAGGTGTGTGTCGCCATTGGTCGACTTGACTTCCACTACCCCTTCCCCGACCTCAAGGATTGAAATATCAAACGTGCCTCCGCCAAAATCAAATACAGCGATGGTTTCGTCTTTCTTTTTGTCCAAGCCGTATGCAAGTGCCGCCGCCGTTGGTTCGTTGACAATTCGGACAACCTCCATTCCGGCAATCTTGCCTGCATCCTTGGTAGCTTGACGCTGACTATCGTTAAAATATGCGGGCACTGTTATGACCGCCTTTTCTACTTTTTCGCCCAGGTATTCTTCGGCGGCCTGCCGCATCTTCTGGAGAATCATCGCAGAAACTTCGGGGGGAGAATAGGTCTTGTCTCCCATCCGCACTTGTGCATCAGAATTGGAGCCTGAAATCACCTTGTAGGGAACCAGCTTGATCTCTTCCCCCACCTCTCCTATTTTTCGGCCCATGAAGCGCTTGATCGAAAAAACAGTGTTTTCCGGATTTGTTACTGCCTGGCGCTTGGCCACTTGTCCGACAAAGCGTTCGTTGTTTTTCCCCATCGCTACAACAGAAGGAGTGAGCCTGCTCCCTTCCGGATTAGTGATGACCTTCGGCTCACCCCCCTCCATTACGGCAACTACGGAGTTGGTAGTTCCGAGGTCGATTCCGATAATCTTACCCATTTCATTCCTCCTCAAAAAGTGGCACTCATGTAGTATTTCGTTTAGCCATGATTGCAGATCTGGTGCACTCTCTTAGTGCGTATTTTATATAGAATCTGAGTGGCTTATTGTCAAGTGCCCAACAGGATACTTCGAAACACTTAGGGTCTGGGGGAGTCCAGGCCGATCCCGAAACACCTATGCTCGATGATTGGTTATTCTCCGACTAACGTTTTCCCAACGCCGGGTCCAGCGGAATGGAAAACGGCCCCAAGGGCTTGCGTGTCCCTTCCTCTTCAAGTTTCGGGATGTAAAGGGTACTGCCGACGAAAAAATCGTTGTTTGGAGTTGAAGTGAAGAAGAAAAGAAAGCCGTCCGAAACAGTCCCCGGATCAAGCGGCCTGTTTGCTAGCTCTTTGCTGGTAAAGTCAGAAAGAGGTGAACCGGCCTTGGTCGAAGTGGACTGATCGTGCGATTTCATTTTGGGTAACTTGCTGACCAGACTAGCTTTGATCACATCCTCGACTACGACTGTTGCCGGTATTGTATAAACCTGCTGACCCGAAGAGGTGACGAGCAATACATTGCGCGTGTGAATGATAAGAAAATTGGGCGATGAGTTCTGGATGATTACATGGACCGGATAATAGCCGCGCGAGTTCAGATTTTTGACATCAAAGGCGGAATAGGATTTTTGGTCACTGTCGTAGGGATCCACGGCAATCGTCACACCACCCAGCTGCGCTCGAGCCGGGTAAGATTCGACAGGCGACACCGCAACTGTCTTTATTTGGTACTCGGAAGCCATCAGGATTAGCGAACCCATGAGAATTCCAAAGATAATCGCTGCGGTTTTCATAACCCGACATGATAGCACAAATCGACAGTTGTTATAGGCCAATCGGCATGGAGTTTGCCGCCAGCGATGCGGAGAGGCAGTGCAAGAAATAAGCCTTTTCAGCAGGAAAATGGAGTGCCATTCCCCCCATGCTTATTTGACTCTAATACGCCTGGGCTGCCCGGCAAATCACGTTGGCGGAGGAAAGACTGGAAGCCTCCGAGGTTTCGGATTCCACCCGAAATTTCGAAGGCTCCAAACCCTATTTTCGCTTTATCCTGTATACGTCCGCATAGATGCGCCGAAGCGGTGCAACGCAGTACTTGTGGATCAACTCCATGAAATTCGGCGGGTCAGAGATGAGTTCTTCAAGGCATTCATCCTCAACACCGAAGGACAGCCGCACAATGTCGGCTTTCCCTTCCCTCGTCTCCACTTTAATGCACTCCTGCAGATTCTCATTTAAATGGAAAACATCGCAATTGCGGATTTTCTTCAGTTTCTTGAAGCCCTCTATCGGCTTGTCTTTGTTGGACTGGTAATAAGCGGCAAGTCTGCGGACAAGTTCGCCGTAATTGAAGTTCGGCACCTTGTTATTTACGCTCACCTCGAGAGCGCAGTCTTCATTTCCGGCCATAAGACACAAGCCGTAGGTGAAATCGAGGTCGCCTTTATTAAACTTGATCCTATGGCCAGTCTCGTCGTGAAAACGTTTCAGTTCCTCGGGAACTTGGAGCTCAGGATTTTCCTTCTTTTTCTCGGAAGTAACGTAATAATCGCTGACGCTCAAATACCACTGATCGATGATGGCCTCGAGCGACTTATCGATCAGCGCAGCAGTTTTTGGGGGAGTTTTCCTCTTTCCAGGCAATCGTCTAATCCTCAGGTAAGGTTAACAAAAATCCAAAACCGGGACGTACCGAAGGTTGTAGTATAGCATGGAGCTTTTCCGATGTGAAAAACGATCTGTGATCGGGCAGCGAATCGTTGAATTTGTTGTTCTTGATTCATTTGACAGCGCTCAGGCTATCGGGGATAATTCGACTCCGTCACATCAGGGTGGGCGTTTAGCTCAGCTGGGAGAGCGCCGCGTTCGCAATGCGGAGGTCGGGGGTTCGATCCCCCCAACGTCCACCAATAAAATCAAGCATTTAGCAAAATCCCTTAAAACTCATCGGCACTTTGTAACGGCAGGATAACGGCAAGCGCCCAGGGCTGATTTTTGCCAAATTCGTGGAATTCCGTGTGCAAGGAATAGAAAATTTGCAGCGGTAGGAACAAAAAAGACATCCGAAGGAGCCTTGAATCCCCTATCACTACTATATTCCTACCACTTTCTTGGCCTGCCCTTGGGGAACTTCACGAGTTGGCATGATCCGGCCTGCCCATTTCCTCGCAATTCGGGTAGACTATGGAAAGCCTTAAATCAGAATGGAGTATAAAACCATGGCGCTTTCCCGTGAACTTATCGTAAAACCGGCAGACATTCGCGTCTCAATACAATGCAAATTATGTGGCGCGCGGATCGATATACCTCACTCAGCTGTTGATCGTGCTGATGACGCGGAATCAACTAAAAAACGCAACGTTCCCGTCCTGTGCCCTTCTTGCGACGAACAATATCCACAAGGACTTAACCAAATTCTTGGAGAACTTTTGCATTCTCTCCGCCAAATGGAGAAATTTGAGGTGGTGAGCTTCCGAATACCCGACACACATCACGGTTAGTTTCAATCCAGCCTCGGAAAATTCGAATGTCCGCATTTCGGGCAGGTCCGGCTATGTATTCGAGAAAGAGCCGGAAAAATTTTTCCTTTTGCCTTTTCCTTTGGGAATTTCCGGTTGATTTATTGAAACTCTTTTGTGCTAGGATCTCGCCGATGGTGGATTCGCCATACCCACACGCTATGATAAACGGCGACACCAATCATGCCAAGGCAACACAAAAGAATAATGAGCAAAGCAATCACTTCTGATGGTGAAAATATGTCTGAAATCCAATCGCTCACTATCCGTGCAAGCGATCTAGGCAATTCGGTAGATCGTTGGAATTCAGCAATGATCTGGGCTTTGGTATTGGGCGCAATTGCCGCAGTTGCCATTGTTTTAACGACTCGTATTGTAGTGGTAAAGGCGAAACAATTGGCGCATGTACAGAGCGAACTCCTACGGGCTAAGGACAAGCAGCTTACGCTTGACCTTAAAGACAAGGACGAGAAAATAGCGGAGGCGGGCAGAATTGCGGGTTCTGCCAATGAGAGGGCGGCAGCAGCAAATGAACGGGCAGCCAATGCCCAAGAGAGCCTTGCTTTGGCTGAACAGCACGCAGCGGAAGCGAATGCTAAGGCCGAGGGATTCCGGCTTGATATCGCCACGGCGAATGAATCATCAAAGCAAGCAGAAGCACGGGCACTTGAGGCAAATCTGGAGTTGGCTCGATTTAAGGCACCGCGAACGCTGAGCCAATCGCAGCAGGCGAACATAGCTGGGCGACTACGTCCCTTTGGACCCAAGCGTCTCGACGTGATCATAATTGGAGATGCAAAAGAAATCGTCGATATTACCGGATCAATTGTCGCAGCTATCCAGCAAGCGGGGTGGAATGTTAACGTGGTTGGTAAGGCAATTTCCGGCCCCAACGTCTCCGGCGTACTTGTGGGCACGCATTTAGGATCTGACGGCAATATCATTGCCGCTTCTGAGGTATTGATATCGGCCTTACAATTAGAAGGAATTGTGACTGGCCGGTTCACGCCGCAATTCGACGACACTCTCCCGATGGCCATCATGGGAAAATGGGATACCACCAACGTCGCACCGATCAGGATGCTCGTAAGTGCAAAACCGTAAGCAAGACCGCACCGAATCCAAATTAGTTCTTTCACTTTGCTGTTTTCCATGATTTTTCCTTTAGGAATTTGCGCCAGGATCACGCGCGGGGGGCATAACTACAAAGGCCCAGACAGGCGGAAATGAAAAAGGCTCCCGAAGGAGCCTTTTAGAAAAAGCGCTATTGGGTAATTCCGGTAGCTAAGCGGATTTAGCTGAGCTTTTTGCTTTGAGCTTTTTCTTTGTCTCTCTTGATTTGGGTGGATTTACCTCTGCGGCATTGACGCTTAGGTTTGTTTCCTTATCGAATTTCTGTAGGCCAATCTCTAAAATTGGCACAATCGCAGCAGGTAACAAGTTCTCGGGGCTTTCTCCAATGTTTGCTGCCCCTATTCCGAATTTTACGAAGATTCCCCACAAACCTTCGTGAATGTTTTGGTTCTTAATCAAGATGGTGGCCAATTCCTTGTGCTTAAAAACGATCTGATTTGATTCGGGCATAACTCTTAGCTCTCCTTGTCGGTTTTATTGAACAGATTGATCAGTGCCCTGAGTCAAAAGCGTTTCAGCGGTTACCTGGAACGCGCTAGGGGACACAAAAATGGTTGACCCAGACACGCCAGGTGACGGACTAGCACTCCTAACTTCGCCTAAATAGTCCCATTGTCCGGTGCTTATAGGCAATCGTGCGCCGCTGGCATTCACGGCGATTTTCGCATCTAATCGATCTGTTATTTGTTGATATAGATTTTCTGCCCCGACGGAAGCAGCAATCGAACTAACCAAAAACTGATTTAAGCTAACGCCTTCGCGCTTCGCTATATATATTGCCTGCCGATGCAAGCTCTTGGGCAGTCTTAATGCGATTTTTCCGCTATACCCCTCTGCGGAAAATGGCGCAGGTATCTCCATACCCTGATTAATTGCACTCTCCAGCCAATTGTAGGCCGCTTGTTCTAAGTTCTTATATGCTTTCTGCGGAGTCAACCCCTCAGAAAAACATCCCGGAAATTCCAGTATTTGTGCGGCGTAGCGTCCCGTCTCGGGATCCGGGGTAAGAATTCGGGAATAGGGTTTTTTCAGATATTCTTTAATTCTATTTTCCATATTATTTGCCCTCCTCGTGTTCTCGCAGCCACAAAAGGTCATCCTCGAAGTGATCCAGAATACTGTGCACCGTGCCCTTTGCTAAGGTCCGATGAGCTGGAATTGATAAGGGGGTCCATTTGCGTTCCTTGTTTACAAATGTAGGTTCCTTTCCTCTCTGCGTGTCCCGTGTACGCCCAAGTGCTTCTGCCAAACGCTTAAGATCCTTATGCCTTACGTTTGATGCCGCCGCGCGCAATTGATCTATCTCACATTGGATCCTGTCCAACTTGTTCATGATATCGCATGTGATATCACTTTACTAGATCGGCGGTCAACACAAATCGTATTAGCGTTTAATCACGGCCGCATCTGCTAATCCAGCCTCGGAAAATTCGGGTGTCCGCACTTTGGGCAGGTCCAGGTTAATTCTCCGCTGATGCTCCAATCGGCTTGCCAGGTGTCAGGATCAAAGGGCGCGTTGCAGCTCTCACAGTCTGCCGGGGTCCAATGCGGTTTGCGTTCCGGTTTCTTCGCTTTGGTGACTTCCATCTCAATTCCTCGATAAAACTGCGCGTTTAAGGGGCCATAAGGGCACGATCTCCGGGCAGCCCTTATGATGACCCCGCCTTGTTTTCGATGGTTTCGGCAGCACGGCAAGCGCAAGGATGGCGCCGTGTTCTGCGCAACACCGCGACCTCTTTTGCACACTCATCCAGTTCGATGTCCATTTGCAGGGCGATCTTCGTCAAAAGGGTTTCGATCCTGAGTAGGATGGTCCCCAGCCTTTCAGGTTTTTCTTCGGCCATAAATCCTCGTCAGGGTTTCAATGCGAATTCCGTTTCAGGTTCCAGCGTGGGCAGTTCGCGCTCCAGCTCCGAGAATGCTAGGGAGTGTTCAAGCCTTGCGCTTGCCACCTGTCCGCACTCGATGCGTAGATGCAGCTCTCCGGTGAATTTCGCCCGGGCCAATTTCTCCAACAATGGATTGAGGTCTTTTTCCATAAATACTCGATACGAATTTGCTCTATGCTGCCCCACGATCGACGATCACGGGCAGGGCCTTGTACCCAATACAGCCCGTTTTCGGATCGTTGCCAGGTTATAGGGACACGCGCAGGATAGGGCACAAATGCAAAAGGCCCGGACAGGCAGATCCGGGCCTGATTGACGGTGTGATTATCACACCCTGTTTTTCATGAGGTGAGATTTTTGTTTATTCCGGCATCGATCAATTTATCGACATTTTTTCGATTCACTTTAACGGGATTTATCCCGCTGCGATTTCGCCGGCAACGTCGGCCGTTTCGATAAGCATCTGCTCAATGTCGGCCCGGCGAATTTATTGAACCCGAGGGTGACGTCAGCCGCCTGCCTTTGGTTGAGTAGAAATTTCCATGTATTCCTCTTGATAAAAGCAGAAGGCCCGGCAGAACCGGGCCTCTGAAGCTCGCCTCGCGCGACTTGGCGAGCTGGCTAGATAGGCGTTTCAGGAGCGGGGACGCCCTTACCCCGTCCGAGTGGCATGCCGCGCTCGGCACGGTTCGCCGGAATTAGTCGCGCCCCGGCTTGGCGCCGCACTAATCACAATATCTTGAGCAATCGGAGACGCGCCGCGCATAGGGCAAGCTGATTTTCCTGCCGTTCGGTGCTCGCTTGCACGGAAGCGCCCGGATATGCCGGCAGCGCAACGGGGCTGACCTCCAATAGTCGCCCTTTTGTAATGGTGCGCACCCTGCCCACGGCTGTATTATCCCAATCGGCTTCTTGAATCAAAAATCCGCAAGAGGTGCCCTTAACGTCTCGGCGCTCCACTAGGGTGAGCAGGTCTCGACCTGCCGTTGTGTCCGGCAAATCGTCCTCAAAGGCAAGCCCGGCAAGGCCATCAATGAATCGCAGGCTTCCGTTCGATGTGCGGCCCAGGACGCATGTCGGATCATGATATCCAAACAGGCAGATATCACTATTCAGACTTTCCGTGAAGCAGCCCTTCTGATAGATTTCCTTGAATCCGCCAAGATCACAGGAAAGGGAATTATAGGGTGCGCAAATTCCAAAAATGGTCGCTATGGAATCCGCGCGGCCCGGCTGTTTGCGAAGTTCTACTTGCGATTCGTATCTGCGAAGCGCTAAAAGGCTTCCGTTTTCCAGAACCAGATCCTTCGAGAATAAATTCTTGTTCCGAAATTCCAGAAGGCCCGCTGCAAGCTCTTCCCGATACGATTGTTTTCTTTGTGGCAGAATTAACGGCATTTTTTCTCCTATGCAGCATCGCGGACAACTGGTGCCGTGATCGCTGGAATTGATGCACGAAGTTTTTGGAATTCAATCTCTAGGGATTGCTCGCTCTGATCGGCGGCCAATCTTAGGCGATTAATTTCGTCCTGGAGGATCTGCGTAACGCGAGCAACGGCGCTTGAAATTTGATCCGCGTTCGAGAATTGTTTATAAATCACCGTTCCGGTATTGATATTTTGACCTAAGCGGCGCTCAATCACTTCCGGTTGCTGCCGTTGCAAGTCCTGCAGTTGGTCTAGCATCTCGCCATGAAACTCGGTGACTAGGGGCGAGCACCCGCGCACGAGCGCCGCCGAGATTCTGTTTTGAGAGCATTCCGTCTGAAAGCCCAAATTGTCGAGCCCGTAAACAATTTTGCTGCATTGCTCTTCGGATTCGATGTAAGCCCTCCGCGCAGTCTCGAATGCATCGCGCTTCTTTTGAGCCGTTGCATGAGCCTCAACACGCTGCTTCTCCAGCGCCGCCCTTTTTCTTACGGTCTCGGCGTCCAGCGCAACGATTTCCTGAAGCGCTGCAGATCGTGCCGCAGTTGTAGTGATTGCAACTTTTGTTTGTTCCTTTTTCTTCTTCAGATTGATCATTTTGCTTTTTTCTCCTTTTTTCCATTTGTGAAAGGTCAATTACCGCCCGGCTGATGCTTGGCGGCCATACGGCTACATCCGCCGTCATTTCGCTCGAAAAAACGGCACTGCGCTTCTTGTGCTCGGTTAAAACCTGTTGATGCTTCATGGTACTTCTCACCCCCCTTATTGAACCGTCTGCGGCGCCTGAAATTGCTTGTAATCGGCGGCGTATTCCAAATTTGCGCTGAGAATCAGTAACTTGTCGGCCTTGGGCGGATCGGGAATCGTTAAGATTAAAACGGGCGCCGTCAATTTAACGGTGCCGGCAAGGACTCCATGTGGATCCTGACGAATGAAATGGTGCCGAAGGTACTCCCAGAGCTTGCCACCATTAATAACCCGTCCATCTGCGCTTTCTCCCTCTCCGGTGGCAGTCATAGTCTTGCCGTCCTTTGAAGCGGGGGCGAATCGTATTGCATAGCACGAATGGTTGTTGTATCAATACCTATGAAATGAGCCGGTTGGTTGCTGTCGTTCAATGAGCATAAAACAAAATAGGGGGATAAGAATGCAGAAACCCGAGATGCCGTGTCCAATGCACGATGAACATCTGTGCTATCTTGTAAATATGGGTTTTATGGAGAGCAGTTTAAAAGATTATAAAGCGCTTGTGAAGGGTGCAAAGTTCGTATGTACTAAATGCGGGCGGAGCGCAAATTCAGATGAAAGCCTTTGTCGACCCGTAAAAATCTAACGTACTGCAGCATATAAACAAGCACATAACAATTCGTTTGAAATAGCTGCAAAACCATCATGTTTCATTAAAAATGCGTAGGGGCATATGCTCCTGCAATTATGACGCACCACAGTAGTTAAGGCGTCTTCGTTGTTGCGAGGGCCGGACTGTTTTCGGTTGATGTTTTAAAATGCGATCGCTGCGGTGGCCGGATGCGAATCCTCTGCGCAATAAATCCCCCTGGCGCCATTCAGAAGATTTTGGATTGCTTCGGCCTTCATTCTAAGCCAGGTCCGTGCTGCTTGCTGCAGTCCGCGCTTGCTGCCTTCTTAAAACCATCTGAAGCACAGGACTCTCCTTGTCATGTGCCGTCTTCCGCTGTTAGCTCAGTTGTTGGTTGTTGGTTATTGATCACCGATGTTGTGACAGCTGGAAGCAAAACCCCTTGAAGAGAGTGGATTGCCTGAAAGAGAACCGAGCGGACCTTTTCATCGCGCTCCATGGGAAGATGCTCCTTCAACACCTGCAGCGATTCCAGGGATTCAATCGAGGCGACAGCCCGAACCGCTGCCTGGCGCATGACGGCCATTTCATGCTCAAGATAGGGCTGCAGATTCCCCATGGCCTGTTGCTTCCCTGTCCTCGCCATTGGAATGAGGGCGATCATTGCGCTTTCCGGATGGCCCACAACAAATTCCCGTATAGAGTCGTAAGCCTCATGGGAACCGATTTTCCCCAAAGCCTCTATCGCACATTCTGCGTGAAAAGGACTGCTCAAATCGCCGAGGATCAGAGGTGTTGCCGCTTCGATCCTTAGTTCGCCAAGAACGCGAATCAGCCCCCATCGCACGCGGTCTCCTTCTTCCGTGTAAAGCTTTAAAACTGTTTTGGCCTCTGCCGGAGTAAGTTTTTCAACCATTTCACGAACTGCCGTAAGCCGCTCTCTGGTAGTTCCCGATCTCAATATGCGGAACCACCCCTCGATCCGGTCGGTCTTCACTGGTGGTGTGTTATCGTCTCCGGCTACGGATGGTCTCGTCAGGCCAGGAACGCGCGCAGTCTCCACAATCCTTCTATTTGGATTTTCCGGCCATTTCTCCAGTTCTGCCAGCAACAAACCTGCATGCTCAAACCTGTTTTCCGGATCAATAGCCAGGCACTTTTCCAGTATTGACTCCAAAACCCGTGGGAAATTCGGTTGCACTTCAACGGGCCAGGGAAATTTGCCTAAAGGTGGGAATCCCATCAGCATCTCATAAAGAATTGATCCCAACGTGTACACGTCCGCACGGCGATTCACATTTTTGGAGCTGAAACGCTGTTCGGGTGCGAGGTAGGCAATCGTACCCAGAATTTCTCCTGACCGGGTCAACGGGGTCCATTCGAGATCCAGCATTTTGGCAATTCCAAAATCCGAAATCACGGGCTCCCCGTTTGCATTGAGCAGAATATTGGCCGGCTTCAGATCCCGGTGAATCACCCCTCTTTCATGTGCATACGCCATGGCGTCGCAGACAGGCTTGAAAAGTTTCATTGCCGCCTCGATCGGCATTTTCCCCCGATCCAAGCGCCGGCTTAGATTGCCGCCGGGCATGAATTCCATTGAGTAGTAGTAACAGTCATCCAGCACACCGTTGTCCAGCACCTTGATAATGCCCGGGTGCGAAAGATCGCGAATGATATCCACCTCTCGAATGAAGCGCCCGTATGCTGAGGACCACGTGGATGCACGTTTCCCGAGTATCTTGAATGCGCGTTTTTCCCGGCGGCGCGGGTTTATCCCAAGGTAGACGTCGGACATACCACCCGAGCCGACCAGCTCAACCAGGTAGAAGTCGCCGATTTTTTTCCGTGCCATGGTCATGTTGGCTGTAAGCATAAGTGCCCGCCGCACATTAGGGCCTGTGACGAAATAAGTGACGCACTTTGGCGCGAGCGCCGGGCGGGCAGATGCAAGGCGCCGCGACGCAGGCGATGCGGTGACATCGTCGAGGAGCGGCAACGAAGCAGATGCCCGCCCGCCGCCGCGCCCCTTCGGGCTGCGGCCCGCAGGCCCGCTGGCTGCGTTGTTCGCTCCTTACATACTACCCGGTATGCTCGTCGCTCACGCCTTGCCAGCGGGCCTGGGGGCCTGCAGCAAAGTGCGCCACTTATTTCGTCACAGGCCCTTAATTCCCTTTGCATATTTCCGCCCGGTTTCTGCCAAGCGATTTTGCCCGATACAACGCTTTATCCGCGCATTCGAGCAGTTCATCCAGTTTTGCCGTGTTCGTGCTGCAGGAGGCGATGCCAAAGCTGGCAGAAACTGTTCCAGGTAAACCCAGCTCGTCTTTAGCCAGCACTCCAAGGGTTTTGCGAATTCTCTCCGCAACCAGAAAGGCCGCTTTCAGCCCGGTTTCGGGAAGTATGATGAGGAATTCATCCCCTCCAAAACGCCCCGCTTTATCTCTTCGTCTCAAGTTTGTCCGGAAGAGGCCGGCGACACATTGCAGGATGCGGTCGCCGACAAGATGCCCATAGAGATCGTTCAGACTTTTAAATTCGTCAATATCAACCAGTATCACGGAAATCCGGCGCCGATAGCGTGTCATTTCAGCAATTTCATCGGACAAGGCCCTGACAATTGCCGCCTTGTTCAACAAGGATGTCAGACTGTCCGTGGTTGCCAATCGATACAACTCATCGTAAAAATTCCGTTCTGCGATGTCCCGGTTGTCGAATTTGAGAATGACATGCCCCAGGATGATCTTATCCCCGGGCTTCAGCACTGCACTCCGAATGGGTTGATAGTTAATCAGAGTTCCATTTCTGCTACCCAGATCTCGCGCGACGATCTTCAGCGTTGAAACCTCATCGCTCTTAATCACCTTCCTGCATGAGATCTGCAGATGCTTACGCGACACAGAAGGATCCGGGATTATGAAATCGCAATCTGCGCCACGCCCGAGAATAAGCTCTCGATGAACCAGAGGAATCTCTTTTCCCAGCGCCGGTCCCGACAAGAAGGTCAGAGTGGGGATGAAGGCTGATGTGCTTCCAAACAAGCCACTTGACTTGATCGTGCTTCCCACATCGACGATAGAGGAGGTATCGGGCTTTTCCTTCTTTAACTTGTGTTGCAATATTTTTGCCAATGGATTCCTCGCTTTTATGATTGTCAGGTTAACAGTATCGATCGGGATTTTGTCCTATGTGGGACAAGGTGAATTTCCTGATTGCCCGCATCACGAATAACAGCCAAGTCATGGAGGCGGGTTTGCGTTTTTTTCGGCTCCTCCTGAATGGCGTACAGAATTTCCCTGCTGTCAGCGAGGAAACGTAATCGCGAGATCATCTCAATCGGCACATGACGAAAAACAGCCAGTAGTTCTGCCCTATCGGACGGGATACGCTTCAGGACCTCTGCTTCACGTAGAAAGCTCTTTCGCTCCGAATCTTCCAACCCTACTACTTCTGTGCTTGCTCGCCGGTGCGGTAGCTCCGATATCTTTGCTGTCGAATGAATTGCAGGACGGCTGAGCAGCAGTGGATAGTCCTGGACTCGCACCGGACGGTCCTCAAGTGATTCCACCATGTGGATGTGAGACTCGATCTCGGTTGTAGCCGATCGTGACCTGGGAACTATCACCAGCGTTTCCTGCCTGACCCGGGTTCGGTGCGCTTCAGGCATCGAAATCCTCCGGACAACGGCCGTATCCAACGGGCCAATCGAACCCACCGGAACAGATGTCCAATAGCCTGATCCGTTGGGAGAGTCGTTTTCAGAGCTCGTTTCAAACAGTGTACCGAGTCCATCCTTGACATTCGCCTCAGCGGAAAGTGCCTCGTCAAGAGAAGCCGTTTCGCCATCGATGTTCAACGGCAGATCGTTTATGACGACCGGGAGTTGGCGCAGCCGCAGTCTTCCAATCCACGTGCTACGTTTCGGCCTTGCCGGAGGGCTGCCGCCGGTCAGCCAGAATGCTAATCTCTCTTCGCTTCGCCACATAGACTGGTTAGGGCGGACGTCATCCGATTCAAAGGTTCCAGCACATCCATTGTGCGCGCAATTTCCTGAAGCCATACTGCCATATTGCGCTGTAAGGCTTCGTCGGATGTGGAGAAAGCAAGCCTGAGAAAAAGCTTTTCCTCCTCAAGCTCAACAATGGCTTCCCGCTCCCGGATGCGATTAAAAGGGCCTGACGCCTCTTCGGGCGGAAGACTATATTGTTGAATCGCCATCATCTCTCTCTCCGCCACTGGGCTCAAAAACTCCCTTTCTTCATAGGGAGCGATAAAATAGTTTGGAGAAGTGCGCACTTCCCGAGCTAAGCGGTCCCGAATAACCGTCTCGTGCAGGTATTTTTCCAGAACCGAACCGTAGAGTATTTTATGCAGCCTGGTTGCAACTACCGGCTCCGTATACTTAAATTCAAGGGGCACCCCAATCTGGTTGGTGACCAGAATTGCCCCCATGTGTTTTTCGTCTATTCGGAGATGGCAGAAATAGCCGACTTGTTTTCGGGATGGATTAGTAACCGGTTTTTCCTGAATCTGCATTTCAGTAGCTCCCTTGGAATTATCGGCGTTCGCTACTGAATGCTTTATCAGTGCTTAGTGGTTATCGGGTTATTGGCCGGGCCGGCGCTGGCTTGGTGGTTTATGCTGCGATTGAGATGGACAGTTAACGAGGCGCGAGCCACTACTCTCCAACACCTATCTCAATTCTTTTACTGCGTCCTTAATCAGCTTGTCCTCGCCGATGAGGCTCCCCCCGTGTTCGGCCCGATAGAGCACATCCAACTGCTGTTTCGACCTTGTTTTGAACTGATTCGTGATCACAGAGCCCTTCGCAAAAGCCATTAACGCATCGCTGTTCTTCTTCTGGCTTTTTAAAACAAATCCCTGAAACAGATACACCTCACCAAATCTCGGTCGCACTTTAAGAGCCTTGTCGCAGAGACCTCCTAGGAGACTGATGTTTTGCGCCTTCATCAGGTTTTCCAGATCTTTTAGGAAAATGCTATCAACGTAGGCCTGCAAATCGGCTCTCATGTCAGTCCGCTCTTTATAGAGAGCGGTTATTCGGTCTCCCCGCTTTTGAACGTCGCTGACTTTCAGAATCGCCTGGACGCGGTCGTAGTCTTCTTTATATTTGATTTCCTCCAGTGTTGAATCTTGCGCCCGTACTGTCGAAAAAGTTAAAGCCAAAAGCAGGGCAGCCAATGAACTTAATTGCGCGAGTAACCTGGTGTTTGCGAGCATGTATGTCTTCCCCCGAGGAATCCCTATTTACAAATAGGAACTGAAATGTTAAAAAAATGTGCTTTGCGGGCGCCTAGCTCAGTTGGTAGAGCACTGCGATCACACCGCAGGGGTCACAGGTTCGAGTCCTGTGGCGCCCATTCCTCCGCAAGAACTAAGCTTGCCTCCATCTTTCTCGACTTGGTCCAACATCTCCAAGTATATTGTTCCCATTGTCTTTCCAGAAAGGAAATTTGTGATCTTTTTATATTGCCAGGACCCCGGCCTTATCTCAAAGCTTCCCCGGCGTCAAAACAATGTCCGAAATGATTCTTGGACTATTGAGGGCTTTGAGTTATGGTGAATTGCTAATGGCGGACATGATCGCACACTATGAAATCCTGGAGAAGCTTGGGGCGGGGGGCATGGGAATTGTCTACCGCGCGCGCGACACGAAACTTGGTCGTGAAGTTGCGATCAAGCTCCTCCCGGAAAATCTTGCGACAAATCCTGGTTATCTTCAGCGGTTCCAGCGTGAGGCGCGGGCAGCTTCCGCTCTGAATCACCCGAACATTTGCACGATCTACGAAATCGGAGAATACCAGGGCAGGCATTACATTGCGATGGAATTGCTGGAAGGCCAAACCCTGCGAGCCATGATTCAAAGCAAGGCTCCAGTGGATCAGATCATCCGGATTGCACTCCAGATTGCCGATGCCCTGGAGGCTGCTCACGCCAAAGGAATCGTGCATCGCGATATCAAGCCTGCCAACATATTCGTAACCCAGCGCGGCCACGTAAAAATTCTGGATTTTGGCCTGGCCAAATTGGCATCCGCAAATCGAATGGAATCCAATCAAACCGCAACGGGTCAATCTCCGGAGATTGCATCGGAATATGTGAGCACGCCGAGGGTGACGATCGGCACGCTCCCTTACATGTCGCCCGAGCAGGCGCTGGGCGAGGAATTAGATTCACGCACTGACCTGTTTTCGCTCGGGTCTGTATTATATGAGCTCGCCACGGGTATCTCCGCGTTCAAGGGGAGCACTCAGCCGGTCCTGTTTCAGGAAATACTGACCAAAACACCCGTTCCTGCCCAGCATTTAAATTCGGATCTTCCAACGAAACTGGAAGAGATCATCAGCAAGCTCCTCGAAAAGGAGCGTGATCTCAGGTATCAGACCGCCGCCGATCTGTGCGCCGATTTGAAACGTCTGAAGCGCGATCGGGATGTGCGGCAAATGATGGCAGCCGACTTACGTGGTCAAGCGGCGCTGAATTCCGGGAGCCTTCCAGGGATGCATTCATCCCCGCGTCCGGCAAGCGCAACTCCACCCAAATGGTTCCACACCCTTTTGAATTTGCTGCGCATTTTTCTAAGGCCGAAAATCGCAATTTCTTCCGCAGCAGCTGTTGTCTTGATACTCACGCTGGTCGCTTTTTTTGCGATACGCGACTCCATCTATTTTCCCTGCATCGAATTTGAGGATTTTACCGGCGGCTCCGATACGGTTGACGGACAAATGGTCGGATTCGTGCTGAAACGTTCTCTCTCGCAGTTCCCTGATGTCACCGTAGTTGACCGGCAGGAGTTCGGCCACCTGCAGACTATGGAAAGGGCGCGCAAACAGGCAGAGCGTGCCAAGGTCCATAGCTCTTCTTTTTTTCAGAAGATGATCCCTGTGCAATGGGAAATGCGTGAGCCGGCTATGCTGGTTTCCGGGCAGGTGACCGATTCCCTCGGCCAGCTTGAGGTTAAGCTCGACTGCGCTGTCCGGGGCAAAAGAAATACGCTGACGAATCAATTCCGCGGAGTCGACGATCTTCTGAACAAGGGGATCGATTCTCTGGTGATGAAACTCCTGAATCGCTATGATTCGAACATTGCAGAGCAGCATTTCGACGGAAGACAGCCCGATTACCGCAGTGCCGTGCAACTGCTTTCATCGCGCTGGGACGCTTTGCGCCACTACTACGGCGGGAAAAAAGCCTGGGATCTCCTGGACGTGAATGCATCCGAACGCGAACTTCGATCTGCGCTCGAGATTGATCCGAATCTCGCACTTGCGCACCTGAAACTTGGCGAAGTGCTGGTTTTCAAAAACCAATGGGACGCCGCGCAATCCGAGATCCTGGCTGCACGCAAGCAATCCGGCGCCTTGACTGAGGCGGACCAGCTTCTGGTTGAGGCCTTTCTTGCCCGGGTTTTCGGAAAACCCTTTGAAGAACGGGTTTACTTCCAGAGGCTGATCGGGCTTCAGCCTTACCACGTGGAGAATCTGTACCAGCTGGCGGAGTCTTATTTCCACACCGCCGATGTCGACGAAGCAATCGGCAAATACCAGGATGCCCTGAGCCTGGATAACCGCTTCGCCCGCGCTTATAACCATCTTGCCTACTGCTACTCCTGGAAGGGCGAGCATACCCTTGCTCTCGATGCCGCCCGCCGCTATCTCGAGCTGGACCGCTCGGGAAACGCTTATGACAGCCTGGGAGATGTTTACATGGAATCGGGCAATTATGCCAAGGCCGAGGAGATGAAAACCAAAGCGATCCAGGCTGATCCACAGATGTATTACGCCATCCGGAATTTGGCCAATATAGAATCAATGCGCGGGCGCTACAAGGCTGCAAGCGAACGGCTGAAGCTGTTTTTCGACGCCACCGAAGATAAAATGCAGAAGGCACAGTATTATGCAGCCCTTGCATTTCTGTACTACCGGCAACGCAATCTTGCATTGGCGCAAAAAATGTGCGAACAGGGTCTAACGCTTGTGGGCACTGTTCAAAATGATGCGCCGTACGACGAGCTGATCTGGATGAAGGGGATGATTCAGCTCAAGGGGCATAACATTCCCGCAGCGAGGCAGGCTCTCGCAAAATTGCAGAATGTTCTCGATTCCAATCTGATTTCCGCTATGAATTACAAGCCGGCCTATAAATATTGGCTGCACCTTCTGGCAATGATTCTGGTGGAAGAAGGGAAAAACCAGGAGGCCATAGCGAGGATCAACGATCTTAAGTATATAAAAAACAAGCTCGGTTATTGGAGCACCCCCTACGATCGGGCTTTCTTTTTCGATGCCATCGGCCGGATGTATGAAAGGATGAGACTGTCGGCGGATGCCGACCAGTCTTACCGCGAGGCCCTTGCCTACAACCAGCACTATGCGTTTGCTCATCTGCACCTTGCCAGACTGCTGCAAGAAAAGGGCTCACGGGAGGATGCGCGCCGCGAACTGGAAGCCTTCTGGGCCGATTGGCGGAATGCCGATCCCGACGCTTTTGATACAATCCAAGCCCGACAGATGAATGGCCCGTTGGGGATCAAGAACTGAGGAGAGATCTATGATCCGGGGAGTGCTTTTTGATCTCGACGGCGTTATTGTCGACACCCTGCACTATCATTATCTGGCCTGGAAACATATGTTCGAGAAGCTCGGCGGCAAGATCAGCGAACACACCGTTCTGCTGCACGAAGGCAGAAACTCGCGCGAGATCCTGCCGATCCTGATGCAAGAATCTGGCGTTTTGATTCCGGCCGATCAGCAGGCCCAATTCATCGAAGAAAAGCGCGCCTATTACCGCAGCATCGTGCAGGTGCAACAATATCCGGGAGCGTTCGAGGCGATTGATCAGCTGAAGCAACGTGGTTACAGAGTGGCGCTCGTGACCGCCTGTGCATTGAAGAATATGCAGCACTCCCTCAACAGCGAGCAACAGGCGCATTTTGATTTCATCATCACCGGCGACGAAGTCTCCCGCGCCAAACCCTTTCCGGATTCTTATTTGATCGCAGCGCGGCAACTCCAGGTCAAGCCGGTGGAATGCATGGTAGTGGAAAATGCACCGCTTGGAATCGAAGCGGCAAAAAATGCCGGGATGTATTGCGTGGCGATCGAAACCACTCTGGGTAGAGAATACCTTTCCTCTGCCGACTGCGTTCTGCAAAGCATCCGGGATCTGCTGGACCTTCCTGCTTTGAAATAGATTCAAAACGCCACGGATTCCACGGATTTCACAGATTTTAAAATCTGTGAAATCCGTGGAATCCGTGGCGTTATTTTCTTTTTAGGTGTTTGTTTTTTGCACAAGGTGCAGGCCGCGGCGGTCTCGCAAAAGCCCGGCCGACCGCCGGGCATCAGAGCCGCCTCCAAGCGGATCTTCCCAGACGTTCGCAGGCTGCGCCCTCAGTACCAGGTCGTATGCGGAATCGGAAACGATGTGATCATCGATGGTCTGCAGGTTAATGCTAGCAGCCAGGGACAGTGAATGGCGGCAAATCATGTTTATATTCAGCGGAATGCCACGCGAATAGAGGGCAACGGAAGAGAGCGCTGCCGAGGTAAAGATTGGCCGCGTACAGCCGGCGATCCGCAACCGATGCAAAACATAACTGCGCACTTCCGCTTCATCCAGCGGCGCAAGCCGGCTATATAGGTTGATTTTTTTGCCGACGCTCTCCAACCGTAATCCGGAAAGCTTTTCCAACAAACCCTGCCTGCCTGCCAGCACAATTTGCATGAGCTTCTGCTGACCAACCTGCAAATCCGAAACCAGGCACAGGTTTTCGAGGGTTTCAGACGAGAGATCTTGGGCGTCGTCGCAAATGAGTGTAACCAGCCGACCTTCCCGGTATTTTATTGCCAGCCAGTTCTCGAGAATCCCCAAATTCCCGTTCAAGTCTCCCCGCTGTCCTTCAACCCCAAGAACTCCCATAACAGCACGCACCAGTTCAGAAGGGCTGTCGAAAGAGCCCTGAAAGAGAGCAATTTCACTTTCCGACCGAAGCGTTTCTGAAAGATAATCGAGCAAAGCGGATTTTCCCATCCCCGCCTGCGCCAGCACTACTCCAATTCCGCGGCGCTCACGAATCAGGCTGCGCAGAGAGGCGAAGATCTCCTGATGCGCACGGCTGAAATAATAAAACCTGGGATCGAGAGCAAAACTGAACGGATCCTCGAACAATCCTGCCAGCCTTCTCTGAGTTTTTGCATTAGCGGGCGGGCCGGGCAACCCTCTCTCCAGGAGCAATGCGATCCTTGTTTCCTGCCCTGCATCGTTCCAGTGATCCTTTAGAACGTATGCCCGACAGGAATAATGCCTGCTGCCAGATTGAAATTGCGTGAGGGACACGCCTTGCAAGAGATCAAGATCCCTTGGAAGAAATGAGAGGATCTTCTGAGTCAAGATGCCGTCCAGAGATGCAGGACTCGATGTCGCATTCGGATAACCAAGGATTCGGATAGATTCCGGATTCGCATATACAGGCCTATACAACGAATCGATCAAAACGAATCCAGATGTGTCCAAGGGCCGCCTCCATGGAATTCGCGCGCACGACACCCTCATGGGGGCAAATGAGGGGTGACTTATTTTCCTTGTTTTTTGCCCGAATGTCAATCCTGGAATCCCCTGCACTCTTGGATGGCTCTTAGATACGAAGTCGTAAAGGAAGAGATTCTAATTATCTGCTACAATATTCATGATTCATGGCGTCTCAAAAGAAACGAAAAACCAATCGGTAGGAGAATTTGCAGTGACTGCAGTAGCTCGCCGCGGCAGGAAAGCAGTGCAAAATCACTATTCTCCCTTAAGCAAAGAATCCATCCTTCAAGACTACCGCATTGTCCACCGCAGCCGGTGGACAAGCATTGTTGCCCGGCAAGAGGTTTTCGCCGGAAAGGCCAAATTCGGGATTTTTGGCGACGGCAAGGAAGTCGCTCAGGTAGCCCTCGCTCATGCATTCCGGAAAGGAGACTTCCGTTCCGGCTACTATCGCGATCAAACGCTCATGTTCGCCCTCGGAATCCTGACGTTGGATCAATTCTTTGCTCAACTTTACGGACATGCCGACTCTATTGCAGAACCGAACTTCGGCGGCCGAGCCATGACCGGACACTTCGCCACCCGGTTGTTGAATTCGGATGGAAGTTGGAGAAACCAGCTTGAATCCTACAACTCGGCAGCAGATCTGTCCCCTACCGGTGCGCAGATGCCGCGAATTGTGGGCCTCGCGCTGGCTTCCAAGCTTTACCGCCATCTGTCAGGACTCGAAAGCCACAGCCAAATCTTCAGCAAGGACGGAAACGAAATCGCGTTTGGCACCATCGGAAACGCCTCCTGCGCGGAAGGCATTTTTTGGGAAGCAATCAATGCCGTAGGAGTGTTGCAAGTGCCGATGATGCTCGCGATTTGGGATGACGGATACGGCATTTCAGTCCCGAATGAGCTGCAGGTGGCAAAGGCCGATATTTCCAACATACTTCAGGGATTTCAAATCCATGCTGACGGCAAACTTGGTATCGACATCTGTAAGGCTCGCGGCTGGGACTATCCGCAGCTGTGCGAGACCTTTCGTTCCGCCGCCGAACGGGTACGGCTCAGGCACACGCCCGTTATTGTGCATGTCACCGAGCTAACCCAGCCACAAGGTCATTCGACTTCCGGAAGCCAAGAACGATACAAACCGGCGGAAAGGATCACATGGGAGCGTGAACATGACTGTACCCGCAAAATGCGGGAATGGATCTTCCGCGAAGCGATCGCGACGCCTGAGGAGCTGAATGCAATCGAGACATCTGAAAAAGGTTTCGTCCTGGACATGAGGGACCGCTCATGGAAAGCGTTCCGCGCCCCGATCGAGGAGGAACGGCGCCAACTCCTTGAACTCATAAGGGAGGCCGCTGCAAAGGCCGCGGATCCTTCCGGCGTTGAAGAAATCAGCAAGGCTCTTGAACAAGCCACGCACCCGATGCGGCGGGACCTGATGGCCTTCGTGCAAAACGCGCTTCTGGCTCTTCAAGAGGAAAGCTCGAGTTCCAGACGGAAGCTGACCCGCTGGAAAAAAAAGCAGGAGAGCGCCAATGCGGACCGGTATAGTACGCATCTTTACAGCAGTTCCGCTAATTCTGCGCTCAAAGTCGCGGAAGTTCCGGCCGTGTATTTGCCTGACTCGCCCCTAAAGCAGGGATTCGAAATTCTGAACGCCTGCTTTGACTCAGCCTTCACCCGCTATCCGCAGTTGCTTGCGATGGGAGAGGATATTGGAAGGCTGGGAGACGTAAATCAGGGCTTCGCCGGACTTCAAGCAAAATACGGTCCTTTGCGCATCATGGATACAGGGATCCGCGAAGCCACGATTGTGGGACAAGCGGTCGGGCTGGCTCTGCGCGGCTTCAAACCTATCGCAGATATTCAATACCTCGACTATATTCTTTACGCGATTGAGACTCTTTCGGATGATCTTGCTTCGCTCCGCTGGCGCACCTGCGGCGGCCAGAAAGCCCCTGTCGTTATCAGGACCCGCGGGCACAGGCTGGAAGGAATCTGGCATTCCGGATCGCCGATGGCCGGAATCCTCAACCTGATACGAGGGATTTACATTTGTGTTCCACGGGATGCCGCTCAGGCAGCCGGTTTCTATAACACGATCCTGGAGTCTGATGACAGCGCACTTGTGATCGAAGTGCTCAATGCTTATCGAAAAAAAGCCAGGTTGCCCGCCAACATCGGCGAGTTCAAAATCCCTCTCGGAGTTCCAGAAATCATTCGGCCCGGAAGCGACGTCACGATTGTCACCTATGGAGCGTGCTGCCCAATTGCCTATGAGGCAGCGGAACAACTCGCCAAAGTCGGGATTGAAACAGAGTTGATTGATGTACGCACTCTTCTGCCGTTTGATGTGCATGGCTTGATCCTCGACTCGCTGCGGAAGACAAATCGAATTCTTTTTCTCGATGAAGATTGCCCAGGGGGCGCCACTGCCTATATGATGCAGAAAGTTATTGAAGAACAGGGCGGATTCCATTGGCTCGATTGCGCTCCGCGCACGGTGACCGCCAAGGAACACAGGCCGGCATATGGGTCCGACGGCGATTACTTTTCCAAGTCCAATTGCGAACAGATTTTTGAAGCCGTCTACCAGATAATGCACGATTCCAACCCCACTCGTTTTCCGTTAGATTCTTAGAGTCTTTGAGTCTTAAAGTTCAATTCGAAGTCTAGGAGACAAAGTCAGACCGAGGGCACAATGATTACTAAAGATCCGGCAACTAGAGCTCAGGTGACTTCTCGAATTATCGAAATCATCGCCAAAACCGCGCCCGCCGAAGATAAGAACCTCGTTCTTTCCTTTGCACCCGTCATTCTCTCAGAAGCACCCGATCGCATCCTATCCATTCTTCCGCCTGAAATCCTTGCCGAGCGCCTGCTGCGTCATTATCAATTCATTGTCCATGCAATGCCGTCATCCATTCAGCTTTTTAAAGGCCCCCCGGGGATCCATGTTTCCGTTTACACCCCCAACGAACAGGAAGCCAAAGCGATGGGCGGAGGCGCCGGATTGCCTCTGGAAACCACGGTGGTCCGCACCCACACGCTCGACGCGCCATTCATCTTTGAAAGCCTGAAAAATTACTTCAGCAAGGCGGGGCTCCGCGTTTTCTCTGCAGTGCACCCGATCTTTGCCGTCCGCCGCCAGTGGGAACGCATCGTGTGGATTGGAGAGCCGCACGAGGAAGGGACCAAAGAATCCTACTGCTATTTCCAGATCGAACCGGTCGACTCAAAGGAACGCCTTCGCCGAATTGAACACGAGATATTTTGCGTTTTGAAATGTGTCTTTCTGGCCGTCGAAGACTTCCAGGCAATGGTTAGCTTTTCGAAGGGGATATCCCGCAGGCTGTGCGCCAAGACGGGTTCCGAACCGATTGAGTCCGCCCGGGCGTTCATCGAATGGCTTGCGGACGAAAACTATGTTTTTCTCGGCGTTGCCCGCTACTCTGTCGGTCAGGATGGGCGTCCTCATCGGATCCAGGACACAGTTACGGGTGTTTTCAATGATCCGGAACTTCTTCCAGTTGTCTTCCCCGGTCTTGTGGAAGAGGTGGAATCCCATATTGTTCCAGGGCCGGATGATTGCCGGATTGTCGGGCTCGATTTCAGCAAGAATGCATCGGCAATTTACCACCTGGACCCGATTGATTACATCGTGCTGCGCGAATGGGACGCTACGGGGAAATTCACCGGAGCTTCCCTTCTTCTCGGGCGTTTCTCCCGAGGCACCTTTGTCCAGAGGGCTGACCGGATCCCAATCCTGAAGGAAAAAATCCGCTCGATTCTTCAGGACAGCGGAGCGGTTGCGAATTCACATCTCTACCGCGAGCTAATCGCAACCTTCAACCGCATGCCGATGCGGGAGCTGTTCTACGCTCCCCCGGCAGCATTGAAGGCAATCATCGAACCCATCGCCTTCATGCTAGGCGACGAGGAAATTATTGTGCACACGCGCAAGGGCGCCGGTTACATGGTTCTCGCAACCGTCTTCTCCCGGCTGCGCTATTCCTATGGTGTCGAAGAAAATATCCGCCGAGCTCTTTCGGATGCTTTCGGTCCGGTCTCATTCCATACCAGGGCGGATTGCGGCGCCGTAAATCTGTTGCTCTTCTACTTCGACCCGGATCGCCTGGACCGCACCATCGATGAAGAGGCGGTGGCCAGCATCGTGGCGAAACTGGTGACCACATGGGAGGATCGTGTTGCCGCTGCTCTCGAAGCCGCCTTTGGAGAGCGGGAGGGACGCCGCTTATTCAAACGGTACGTCACCTTTGAAACCAGAAGCGGCCTTTACCGGGAAGTCACCCCGCCGGAAATGGTTCCTGAGGATGTCCGGCACCTTGACAGTCTTGAGGCGCGCCTCGAAATCCGTATCGTCCCGCGCTCAGCGGACGTTGCCATGCTCCATTTTTATTCGATGCATGCTTTAGGGTTGACTGAGACTCTCAAAACCCTGGAAAACCTCGGACTTGAAGTGACCGACGAGATGCGCATCCCCCTTCAGCTTCCCGAAGACCGCCGGTGCTATCTCTACCGGTACGAGGTTCGCGGATCATCGGAGCGAATCGCGGCGCTGATCACCGGCGAGGAACGGTTCGTCGAGGCTCTGCGCAGGCTTGATGAAGGACGCGCCACCGACGACGCCCTGAATGGGCTTATTCTCTCCGTCGGCCTGACATGGCGCGAGGTCGAAACGCTGCGCACCGTGCGCAATCACATGCTGCAAATCCGATCCAGCTACAACGCGGAAACGGTCAATCGCGTGCTTTTAAACAACAGTGCGGTTGCGAACGCACTGTTCCGCTGTTTTACAGCCCGCTTCGACCCGGAACTCGGTGCAAACAGGGCAGATGCAATGAACGCTGCCGAAAAGGCCTATCAGTCAGCACTCAATTCGGTTGTGAGCCTTGCCGAGGACGAAGTTTTGCGGGCCATGCATAACCTCATCCAGTGCTCGCTGCGCACTAATTTCTACCAGCTGCCCGAACGTCCGGTCTTTTCCGTTAAAGTGGACAGCAGGAAAGTGGAGAGTATGCCTTCTCCCAAGCCGATGTTCGAGATCTATGTCCATTCGAATCGGCTCGAAGGTGTTCACCTGCGCGGCGGGCGCGTCGCCCGCGGCGGCATCCGCTGGAGCGACCGGCCCGACGATTTCAGGACTGAAGTTCTTGGGCTGATGGCAACCCAGATGCTGAAAAACACGATCATTGTTCCCGTCGGATCCAAGGGAGGGTTCTTTCTGAAAGGGACCGTACCCTCTCCTCCTGCACTGGATGCATACCTCGCCGACCGGTACAGCGAATACATTTCCGGACTGCTCGACATCACCGATAATATCGCTGATGGACAGATCATCCATCCTCCCGAAGTCGTACGTCATGATGACGACGATCCTTACCTGGTTGTGGCGGCCGACAAGGGAACGGCACACCTTTCCGATACGGCAAACAGCATTTCTTTCCAGTACGGCTTTTGGCTGGGAGACGCCTTTGCGTCCGGCGGAAAAACCGGGTATGACCATAAGAAAATCGGAATCACGGCACGCGGCGCGTGGGCATGTGTAAGGCATCATTTTCGGAATCTCGGTGTAGACATCCAGAAGGAGCCTTTCACCGTTTGCGGCATCGGCGATATGTCCGGAGACGTGTTCGGCAACGGCGTTCTTCTGAGCCGGATGACAAAGCTCGTTGCCGCATTCGATCATCGTAATATCTTTGTCGATCCCGACCCCGACCTCGAAAAAAGTTTCCGGGAGCGCCGCCGGATGTTCGAGCTTCCCCGGTCAAGCTGGCGCGATTACGACCTGTCGGCAATCAGTAAAGGGGGAGGAATTTTCGATCGTTTCGCGCGGGCGATTCCGCTCAGTCCTCAGATGCAGAAACTATTCAATCTGAACGCGGAAAGCGCCAGCGGCGAGGAGCTGGTTCGACGAATCCTGACAGCTCCAGTCGATCTTCTCTATAACGGAGGGATTGGAACATATGTCAAGGCATCGGGCGAGTCCGACGCCGAAGTTGGCGACCGCACCAACGATCGCGTGCGTGTCAATGCGCGTGAAGTTTGCGCCCGTGTCGTGGGAGAAGGAGGAAACCGCGGCTTTACTCAACGAGGCCGCATTGAGTATTGGATGAATGGAGGGTCGATCAATACGGATGCCCTCGACAACTCGGGAGGGGTCGATACCTCTGACCACGAGGTAAATCTCAAAATCCTTCTCGATCTCCTCGTAAAGAAAGGATTCATAAAACACAAAGAAGAGCGCAACCGAATCCTGGCGGAGATGACTGAAGAGGTGGCGGCGCTGGTCCTGACCGACAACGAAAATCAGTCGCGCGCGCTGACGCTTGATGGAATGCGCAGCGCCAGGGAGTACGATCTATTTGTGAGTTTGATCGATGAAATGAAGATCAGTGGCGTGATCGATCGCAACAACCTGGAAATTCCCAATCGCGAGACGCTGCTTGCGAGCGATCAGCACTTGCGCGGCTTGCCGAGGCCGCTTTTAGCCGACCTTCTGGGATATACAAAGATGTGGGGATTCGACAAAATCCTCCACAGCAAGCTCCCCGATAGCGAAACCGCGCGTCCCTTTCTCGAAGCCTATTTCCCACAGCGCATGCGCCGTGAATTCGGCCCTTATCTGCACGAGCACCCGCTGAGGAGAGAAATCATTGCAACCGCAGTTGTCAATTATGTGGTAAACAATGGAGGGATTTCGCTGATGTCGCGCCTGTCGGCAAAGAGCAAGGCAGGTCTGGACGAAGCGCTGGCGGCATATCTAAAAGCGGACCGGGAATCGGGTGCGGGCGAGCGGCGGCGGCAGGTTCTGGAATCGGGGCTTGCAGCTCAGGCCGAGCACGAGGCGCTCCTGCAGATCGAAACCTCGATTGAGGCTCAACTGCATTGGTGATTCTTTTCCGTGAGCTCTTTCTTCTCCATGTGCGGACGGGTCTCCAGACCCGTCCGGGGACGGCTCTGGCGAGCCGTCCCCACATTTCTTATGAAGTGATATCTTTCCTTGTGAACCAATCTCGAAATTCGCTTGTTCCAGAATAAATAGTACTAGCCGAAGACCAGCGATACCGTTCTGGACTTCTTACCAGCCCCCACCTGACGGGATTTCCGTGAATGTAGTCTACCAAGCCATCCAAATCCTTGTCATTCCGAACCGTTCGATCGAACGATTCATCTAGCCATAAGGGTTTTCCTCTTCGGCCCTGAATTTTGTTTATCTCTCTCGCAGAAAATCTTTTGATGCTGCCCAGTATCTTTTCAACTGCGTAAAATTCGGTATAATCACACCACGCTTGTAGCGTGTTCACCCTCGGAAGGGGTTGAAGTGAGAGATGGGCATGATTTGGCATCACGACGTAGGCAATGAGCATGCACCTGCGTTTGTGCCAAAACAAAATTGCATTTTGAACTATCAGAAAATCCCGGTCCATCTTCAATCGACCAAAACTGGAATGTATGCTGAAACGTGCGTATTAAATCGCACCTGGCGTACGGTAATGGGAAAGCTTGCGACGATAACTGTGTCCGAACTCTGTGGCTTGTGTCCTGCACAGATGTGTCGGAAAAGGGATAATTATTTCAGAAAAAATTTGGGCTAAAATTCCATGTGCGGACGGGTCTCCAGACTCGTCCGGGGACGGCTCCGGAGAGCCGTCCCCACATGTTTTACGACCTTTTCGAAATTCCTTTTCCAGAGCAAATTTTTCTGATTTGTCGGGTCGCCTCTTTCTCCCTCATGTGCAGATGGGTCTCCAGACCCGTCTCTTCATATTCAGCTATTCAGCAGCTATGCACTGGTTTCGGCAAAAACTCGGCGAGGAATTCGTCCAGGGAGTCAAAGAACAGATCGGGGCGGGCATCTTCAAGATTCCTGCTCGATGGATAACGGCCGGGAATCCCAATGGTCAGGATTCGCGCTCTCTTCCCCATTTCCACATCGTCCGGCATATCACCCACGTAGCAACAAACCTCCGCCCGTTTCTTCAACTTCTTCATTGCTATTTCCAGCCCCTCAGGATGCGGTTTCTTATGCACTACGTCATCGCTGCAGATTACAACCCGAAAAACATCTGCGAGCCCGTGTGCATCGAGTTCGCGAAAAACTCTGAATCGGGTGCCGCTTGTTACGATCCCAAGAGCATAGTTCCTGTGTGCAAGTTCACTCAGTGCCGTTATTGCCCCCGGCATCAGCCCTGAATTTTCCTTCGTGTAATATAGAATCCAGAGGTCGTCGGCGTCTTTCCATTTCTTGCGCGGAAGCCGGAGTCCTTCATACATGCGGTACCAGTTGGGCGAGTAAATGCGTTCGTAAGTTGGAAAATCCAGCGGGGCGCCTAATTCGAGGAATGTTTTCTGAAAAGCGTCGAACGCCTGCTGGGCGGTATCGATCAGCGTTCCGTCCCAATCAAACAGAATGGTATCAATCATGAAACCGTGCCCGTTTACGAGTTTACGGGTTCACGCGTTTACGCGTTTTAAAAAATCTGGTACTCGACCCACCATGAACGCATAAACGCGTGAACGCTTTTTCGCTATGCCATCTCCAGTATCTTCGCAACCAGCTTTTGCACACCATTGCCGACATCCTTAATGCTTTGGGCCAGCATGTAACAAGGCGTTGTCACTATTTTGTTTTTGCTATCGGTAACGATCTCGTCAACTGTCGCCCTTGTATGCCTTGCTCCCATCTTTTCCAGTGCGGATGCAGTGCCCGCATCGGTCCCAATCGTCATTTCCGGCGCAAATTCTTCCCCGAACAATCGCGCCAGCACCGTTGGCGCGATACAAAGCGCGCCAATCGGTTTGTTTTTCCGGCGCATCTCCTGGAGCAGTCTGGCAACGTTTGCGTCCACCCGGCAACTCACGCCGTCTTTGGCAAATGTGCATAGATTCTTCGCGGCGCCAAACCCGCCGGGGATGATGATTGCGTCAAGCGCATCGGCTTTGATGGACTCCACATCTGCGATCTTCCCGCGCGCAATACGCGCCGCCTCGATCAACACATTTCGTTTTTCGGCAACCGGTTTTCCGGTGTTGTGATCTACCACGTCCAACTGGTCTTTATTGGGCGCCATGCAAATGGCTTCGGCACCCTGTTTGTCCAAAAAATAGAGTGTTAAGGTCGCTTCATGTATTTCGCTGCCATCCATGACTCCGCAGCCTGCCAGCAAAACCCCGATCCTTTTCTTGGCCATTCGTCCTCCTTTCCAAATTCGCAATAATTATAGAATTTTAGCTTCCATAATTGGGGTAATTCGTGGTTTATTCGTTTCTTTTTTCTCTATAATGGAAAGCGGTAATTTCAAACAACTTTAAAGCTTCAGGCGATTTATATGGAAGACATGAAGTTCGGTAAGGATCTGACCGTAGGCAGCATTCCGAAACACCTCATAAACTTTTCGCTCCCGATGCTAATGGGCAACATGCTCCAGAGCGGCTACAGCATTATCAACATGATCTGGGTGGGACATATCGTGGGTGCTGGGGGATTGGGGGCGACTGCCGTCAGTTTTCCGATCATGTTCATATTGATCGGAATCGCCGCAGGCGTGTCCATGGCGACGGCGGTGCTGGTGGCACAGTTTTATGGCGCCAGGAAAATGGACCAGGTGAAAATGGTGGTCGACAACTCGGTTTATCTGCAACTTACTCTGAGTACTGTATTGATCACCAGCATGATTCTTTTAACCAATTTTTTGTTGAAATTGATGGACACACCCCCGGAGATCTTTTCCATGGCTTCCAGCTATCTGAAAATTTCTCTCTCCGGCATCATTTTCCTATACTTGTCGTTCACCATCAGTCAGATCCTGCGGGGGCTCGGCGACACCGTCAGACCGTTGATGTTCATGGGTACCGGAGTCATCCTGAATGCAATCCTGGATCCGTTCCTGATCATGGGAATATTTCCATTTCCGAAGCTGGGATTGAACGGAGCTGCTTTGGCATCCGTTGTCTCTCAGGCAGTCAGTCTGACGATCGCTCTGACCTACTTGAATCGCAAGAGCCACCTGGTCGCCATCCATTTCGGCAGGTTGAGATTTGACCGGCACATCACTTGGCTGATTGCAAGGATTGGCTTTCCGTCAACGGTCGAGCAATGCCTGATCTCTGTCGGATCGGCGTTCGTTACGAAATATGTGAACTTCTTCGGCCCCTCCGCAATCGCCGCATTTGGGGCCGGCAGCAGGATCGACATGGTGGCGATGATGCCCGCAATCGCGATCGGAATGGCGGCAACTGCCCTGACCGGCCAGAATCTTGGGGCCAGGAAGCCGGAACGGGTCAAAGAGGTTTTTAAATGGGCGTTATTAGTGGGAACCACGATCTCTGGTTTCGTAGCGATTTTTGCCTTAACGTTCCCGAGACTTATTCTCTCGATGTTCACTCACAATGAAGCGGTGCTGGCAATCGGAGTCCAGTACCTGAGGGTCGTCGCACCCTGCTACTTCCTCTTTGCCTTGATTTTCGTTTCGATGGGAGTAGTCAACGGCGCAGGTCAGACAATAATTCCGATGATATTCACCCTGATTTCCCTCTGGGCCGTGCGTGTGCCGCTTGCGTGGTATCTATCCCAGAACACATCTCTCAAAGCGAAGGGAATCTGGATCGCGATGGCGGCAGGATTCATGGTGACCGCAATAGTCGGCTGCCTGTACTACCTAACGGGTAGATGGAAGAAAGCATCGTCAAGAATTCACGGGTCCAAAGAGCCTATCCAGGTGCCGGCTATGGAAGCTTAGGGCCTGTGACAAAATAAGTGACGCACTTCGCTGCAGGCCCCCAGGCCCGCTGGCAAGGCGCGAGCGACGAGCATACCGGGTAGTATGTGAGGAGCGAGCAACGCAGTCAGCGGGCCT
>Ga0187874_10000582_pt1 | contig 43336 bp, 33 predicted proteins | sample June2016WEW_16_1_3_FD_132993 | JGI IMG/M metagenome (GOLD analysis project Ga0187874, IMG submission 132993) | Peatland microbial communities from SPRUCE experiment site at the Marcell Experimental Forest, Minnesota, USA - June2016WEW_16_150 | ecosystem: Environmental > Terrestrial > Soil >... | reverse complement strand
CTCATCACCGCCGACCCCGAGGTCTGGATGCCGCACACCCCGGGCACGGTCCCCGGACCCCAGGCCGTGCGGGTCGCCGGGTCGACCTCCCGCACCCGCGGCGTCGTAACCTCCACGACCCGGCGGAACTGAACGGGGCCAACCGGCGAGTGCCCGACCGGTCGACCCCCTCGCCCGGCAAGGTGACCCGGCCCCCCGCCGCGCCCGACGCCGGCGGGGACGGCACCGTCGACCAGTCGGTCGCAGGAGTGATCGAGCGCCTGCGGGCGACCGGCGGGCGGGCGACCACCGCGAGGCGGCTGCTCCTGCAGTCGCTTTTCGCCTCCTCCGCGCACCGCACCGTCGAGGAGCTCGCCGCCGAGGTGCAGGCGGAGGCTCCCGACGTCCACATCTCAACCGTTTACCGCAACCTCGAGGAGCTCGAACGGATGGGCGTCGTCACCCACGTCCATCTGGGCCACGGCCCGGCGACCTACCACCTCGCCCCCACGACCCACTGCCACCTCGTCTGCGAGGAGTGCGGCACCGTTCTCGAGGTCAGCGACCAATTATTCGCCTCACTCGCCGCGGCGACCCTCAGGGAGTGTGGGTTCACGATCGATCCCCACCACTTCGCGATGAGAGGCCGCTGCCGGGACTGCGCCCCGGGGCGGGCCTCCGACTAGCGGGCCGCGTCCTGGTTCAGCCCGCGCCTCGCGCGATGAGGTCGGCCAGCCCGGGCGGAAAGAGCGGCCGGTCGCCGGCCGAATTGCTGAGATCACGCCACACGCCGGTCTTCGGCTCGGCCTCGACCCCACGAAAGACGTCCCGCGAGTAGAGCGACCCGTCCGCGAACTCGGCCTCATAGAGGAGCAGGACCTCATGGCCCGGTTCGCCCTCGAAGTCGAAGATGTTCTCGAGGACACCCAGGAAGCGCACCGACCCGAGCTCAACGCCGAGTTCCTCGCGCAGCTCGCGTCGCAGCGCCTCCTCGCCGCGCTCGCCGAAGTCCACTCCGCCCCCGAACGGCCGCTGGAAGTCGACGCCGGCGACCTCGTCCCGACTGTTCGAGACCAGGATCTCCTCCGTCCCCGGCCGGCGCAGCACCGCCAGGGCAACGACGCGCGGCCTGCGTTTCGCCATGCCACGATCATGGCGGATCCGCCGCGACCGCACCGTCTGACTGGAATCATTCCAGTTTCATGACTGACTCCAGTTCATCGCCTAACGTCCGGGTTGTGGCGACGGCACAGGACGACGTCAAGCTGCTGCGTGCCGCGGGTCGGCGCGTCACCGCCGTTCGCCTCGCCGTCCTTTCCGAGGTCGGCGCGCGGCCCCACGCCAACGTCGAGACGATCTTTCGCGCCGTCGACGTGCAGCTCGGTGGCGTTTCCCGGCAGGCTGTGTACGACGCCCTACGTTCGCTTGCGGCCGCGAACCTCGTCCGCCGGGTCGAGCCAGCCGGCAGCCCCGCCCGCTACGAGACGCGCGTCGGCGACAATCACCACCATGTCGTCTGCCGGGTCTGCGGCGAAACCGCCGACGTCGACTGCGCCGTCGGCTCGGCTCCGTGTCTCGAACCGTCAGAACTGCACGGTTTCGTCCTCGACGAAGCCGAGGTGACCTTCTGGGGATTGTGTCCGCGCTGCCAAGCGACATCCGCGGCCGGTTCGCCGAAGCCCGTCAGAGATCGCACCACAGGTTCCTCCACGCAACGAGACCGAGAGAGGTGAGCGCGATGCCAGAGAAGAACGACAAGTCCGACCGGACCCGACGCCCCACAACGACCGACGCCGGGATCCCCGCGCCGAGCGACGAGCACTCGCTCACGGTCGGCCCGGACGGCCCGATCCTTCTGCAGGATCACTACCTCATCCAGAAGATGGCGCAGTTCAACCGGGAGCGCGTCCCCGAACGGGTCGTCCATGCCAAGGGCGGTGGCGCCTTCGGCGTCTTCGAGTGCTTCGAGGATGTGAGCCAGTACACGAGGGCCCGGGTCTTCCAGAAGAACGCCTCGACTGACGTGCTCATCCGCTTCTCGACTGTCGCCGGCGAACTTGGGTCGGCCGACACCGTGCGGGACCCGCGTGGCTTCGCGATCAAGTTCTACACGGACGAAGGCAACTACGACCTGGTGGGCAACAACACGCCGATCTTTTTCATCCGCGATCCCCAGAAGTTCTCGGACTTCATCCACTCCCAGAAGCGCCGGGCCGACACGCACCTACGCGACAACAACATGCAGTGGGATTTCTGGACGCTCTCGCCCGAGTCCGCGCACCAGGTGACGTTCCTCATGACCGACCGGGGGACGCCCCGCACCTGGCGCCACATGAACGGCTTCGGGAGCCATACCTTCATGTGGGTCAACGCCAAGGGTGAGAAGTTCTGGGTCAAGTACCACTTCAAGACGGACCAGGGGATCGAGAACTTCACCAACGCCGAAGCGGCAGCCATGGCCGCCGAGGACCCCGACTACCACCTGCGCGACCTGTACACGGCGATCGAGCGCGGCGACCACCCGAGCTGGACGCTCGAAATGCAGATCATGGATTTCGACGACGCGGTCGATTACCGGTTCAACCCGTTCGACCTCACGAAGGTGTGGTCCCACTCGGACTACCCGCCCATCAAGATCGGGCGCCTGACACTGAACCGCAACCCCGAGGACTACTTCGCCCAGATTGAGCAGGCGGCGTTCGAACCGTCGAACATGGTCCCGGGCATCGGGCCGAGCCCGGACAAGATGCTGCTCGGGCGGATGTTCAGCTACCCCGACACTCACCGGCACCGGATTGGGACAAACTACCTCCAGCTGCCGGTGAACCGTCCGAAGTCCCCGGTCAACTCGTACAACAAGGATGGCGCGATGCGGTACGAGAACCCGGGAGATCCGGTCTATGCACCAAACTCCGTCGGCGGACCGGCGGCGGACCCAGCTCGCTTCGGTGACCCAGCTGGCTGGATGGCAACCGGTGAGATCGTCCGTGCGGCCTACGACCTCCACAAGGAGGACGACGACTTCGGACAGGCGGGAACTCTCTATCGCAACGTGCTCTCGGAAACCGACCGCGAGCACCTGGTCCGGAACATTGTCGGGCACGTACGCGGCGGCGTGACCGCACCAATGCTGCCAAGAGTGATCGACTACTGGCGCCAGGTCGACACTGACCTCGGCTCACGAGTGGCAAAGGCAATCGAGAAGAACTGAGAGGAGTCGGCAGACGCCTCCGGAAGCAGTCGATTCGCTTCTCCCCGAGAAGCGAATCTCTCCTCTCCGTCCGTCCCCGCGGCATCACCACGATCGTCAGCGAGCCTGCGACTCCTGGTCTTCTCAGGTTCGGCCATCCGTCGAGAACTCCATCGGCGCGCCGACGAGAACCGGCAGGCGCGCAGCAGAGCTCAACCGGACCCGTCGTCGTTCGCACCGCGACCGGCGGCCGCCAACCGTTGCAGAAGCCGAGCGGTGAGTCCTCGCTCCTGCGCTCAAGGGGCCGCCGGCCGAGGCACACGTCGACCTCGGCCCCGACCGCCTGCTGCATGAGAGCTGGACGGTGAGGCGACCGACCTCCTCGAGGGCGGTCGCCAGCTCTCGCTCGGAACTCAACCGCGCGTCCATCTCGGCGACTGGTCACTGGAAGATCCTCGTGGTGCCACGGGTGGTAGGTATTCCTTCGTAGGTTGGGGCCCTCGAAGAAACCTACGACCGTCGCGCGTTCACACCAGGGAAGAGACGCGATCCCCCGCTTGGGGGGGCCGACAGCGACCGAACCAAGTCCGGGCGGAATGGATGAATGTATTTCACTTGGTGCAAGCCCTCATCATGTGCGGAACGGTATAGCGATACAGGTTCTCCTCCGGTCCCGCGACTTCAAGGAGGCGATACTTGGCCAGCCCGGCAGACTTGAGAGAGGTGTCGCTCAGCGGGGACGACGAGACGACGCCACATACGGGGGCATCAAAGATCCACTCGTACCACACATACTGAGTCGCACCCGGCGGAGAGCCGGGGCTGATCGGCCCCGACTGGTGATACCCCAACCACTCATAGCCAGCGTCAACGGCCCGCGCAGGTATTCCTAGGCGTGTCAAGGACTGCCCTGCCTGCCAACGAGCGGCATCGAACGCGTCGGAGTTAGCGGCCAGGATCAACTCACCAGCTCCGAGAACAGCGCTCAATGAGATGAGCCCGATCATCGCCAAGCGCAAGGAATGCGCGGGCCGAGACCTGGCCGCCATGACCACGAGGATCGCGAACGGTCCGACGAGCGGCCAGCAGTAACGGTCAAAGGCGCCAGCTGCCGTGAACACGAGGAGTCCTCCGCCAGCAATGACCAGGAAGGCACCGAGGACTCCCTCTGGGCGCGCGAACCAGCTCACAACGCCGCGTACCGATCTTGTCGCACGACGCTGCGTCAATACGAGCGCCGCAACGCTCACGACGCTAGCGAGCGCTGACCATTGGATTGCTGACCACACCGTCCCCGAAAACAGGGTCGGTCGAGTACCAGCGAGCACCTGACTGCCGGTGACCCCTTGTTGTGAGACAAGGTTCCCCGCCAGAACGCTTCCCGGGTTGAATCCGGCGAGGGTGAGAGCGACAACGGCCACGGCCAAGAGGGGCGGCAGAGCACGAACGATCCGTTGCTCGGCTCGCATTAGGACCCAGATCACTGCCGGCAAGACCGCCATGGCTAGGTCGGCGCCGAGCTTCAGCGTTTCGAGTTCCGTGGTCCACGTGATCGCGAAAGTATTCGGTTCGTGCGGACCAGGGAGATGCGAGAACCAGAGGTCTGTGCCTAGGCATGCCGCTCCGGTGACCGCCCCAATGACGAAAAGCCACCTCCACTGATCGGGGCGTCTCCAAAGCGCGACAAGGAGGACCGCAAGTGGAGCAGCTAAGCACATCTGACGGACGGAGAAGCCGAACACGCCGACCGCCATAGCGACACTTAGCCACACCCAATGAGATCGCCCAGTTCGGTCGAGGGCATAGAGTCCAACCGCCAGGCAGGCCATCGTTGCGGCGAGCGCCGGAACGTCGGTCATGAAAGTCGGTTCAGTGGCAAGGAAGCCGGGCGCGAGGGCAACGAGTAACCCGGCGAGCAGCGCACGGCCCGTAGGGACGAAGCGCCGAGCCGCGCAGTACGTCGCCGCAAGGGCAGCGCCGCCTGACATGGCCCCGTAGACCCCGTAGGCCCAGCCGGAGCCATTGCTGAGCGCGAGAAGCGGTTGGACGGAAAGAACCTGACCGACGAGCGTCATCTGGCCCCACCCGATAAGCACTATGTGGTGGGATCGGAAGAATTCCCCGGCGATTCGACGGAATGCCCAGTCGTCATTCTGCGGAACGCCGAGGGCTCCCGACCCCGCAGAGAGCGCCAGCGGCAGTCCCGTCCCAAGGCATATGAGCAGGGCCAGCGCGATGGCGTCACGCCGCTGCCAGGCCGGCAGACGCCGGGGGCCGGCCGTCAAACCTGTTGCGGTGTCGGGATGATCGTCTCGGTCACTCTGGCTGACGCGCGCCCGCTCAACGAGGTCAGCCATCGTTCCATGAGACAACCAGCGGGGACCGTCCGCTGTCAAGGAACGTATCGGTCGGCCTCGAGATGAAGCTTCGGTGAGTCGCCGCGTGCTCAGCGGGACGGGCCGATCCAGAGGCCTTACCGATTGCTTGCAAGCGGCGCGTCCAATAGCCTCATTACTCATGTTGAGAATGTCGAACGCAATATGAAAGTCGATAAATCAACCTACTGCGGTGTGACCGAGGCTGTGAGACGCGGGAAATGGGTCGAGCAATCGCCACCACGCTCAAAGCGCAACGACGGGCAAGAGCGCTGCCTATTCGCGAGAGAACGCCCTCGAGTTTGGTTAAAGGCTCGCGACTCGTTCAAGGAGATCCTTGATACCTAATGAACCGCTAGTATCCATCGTTATTCCGGTGCTGAACGGCGCGCAATTCATTCAGGAAACTCTTGCCTCAGTAATCGACCAATCGTACGAGCATCTGGAATTAATCGTTGCCGACGACGCGTCGACCGACACAACGCGCGAGCTCGTTGAGGCGATCGGCGATTCCCGCATCCGGCTCCTTAGTCCACCCGAGCAACGACTGGGCCTGCACGCCAATTGGGAACGCGGCGTCGCCGCAGCCCGGGGCGAGTTGGTCAAGATCGTCTGCCATGACGACGTGCTGTTGCCTGGCTGTTTGGCTGCCCAAGTACGTCTCATGGAAGCGCACCCTACCGCCGCCCTCGTCGCAAGCCGAAGGCGAATAGTCGATCACGCTGGGAGGATGATTATCCGCGCACGGGGTCTGCGATCTTTGGCTCGCAAGGCGGGGGGCGGCCCAATCGAGCGAACAGCTGTGCTGAAAGCCTGCGCGCGAGCCGGAACCAATCTCCTTGGCGAGCCAGCAAGCGTGCTCTTCAGGCGCTCGGCGCTGCCGACACCGCTACTGGATCGTCGATGGACCTATGTGGTTGATATAGATCTCTATCTTCGGTGCCTCCAGAATGGGAATGCGCTCATAGACCCAGGTGTCCGGGCAAGCTTCCGCTTGACCTCTGGTCAGCTGAGCGCGCAGTTGGTCGGACTTCATGGGAGTGAACTGCGGGTGTTCTTCAAGGAAGTAACTTCCTCGCAAGGGACCGCGTTGGGAACCGCCGACCTATGGCTACGAACGATGAGGATTCTCGCGCAGTCGTGGGGACGGCGAGGCATCTATGTCTGGATCCGGCTACGCGAGAACCATCGAGGATTCGCGAACCGCGCTTGAACCGTCCAAGTAAGAGCGGACCACTCTTTCGATGGAGCACCGGACACCCCGAGTGACGGCTTTTCATCGTTCGGGCGGCCACCGCCTTATCGCGTCAGTGAACGTCGCGAATCGGACAGACCAGGACCGGCACTGCGTCGAACTGCATCCTGCGCGACTCGCGAGCGGCGCAGTGCTTTGTGGCGACGGTCCGACCGGGCGCCCTTACCGGGCACGTTAACGACGGGGCCCCCGACTGAGAGGAAAGCCTCCTCGCCGGGTGCTACGTGCTCACCACCCCGCTCGGGGGCGAGGTGGCACTGGCGACCGACGTCGTCCGCCACGACCGGATGCTGCAGACCGTCAAGCGGCGCTTCCGGGTGATGAACGACCGCCTCGGCCTTCGTCCCGGTCGTTACCGGCTCGAGGTGCGCGTCCGCGCCCGCATCGTGCCGCGCGCGATCGTCGCGGGGACCGTGGCGGTCACGGGCACCGATCCCACGGTCAACGAGGAGGAAGTTTCTGATCTTCCCAAGAGGCGATCACCCCGCGCCGGGTGCTCGCCGAACTCGGCGAGACCCACCTCCACCAACTTCGGCATGCCGGACGCACGATCGCGCTCGTCGACCAACCGAGCTCTCTGCAGAGCCGGATCCACGGTGCCCTCGGCGTCGAGGAGACCACCCGGGGAAGAGCCACAGGCGTCTGACCAGCCCTTTCAAGTAACGCACCGGGAAACATCTGCGCGCGACGCCCTGGCAGGGTGTTCAAAAACCTGGCGCCGAAGTCCGGTCGCCCGTCACTGCCTCTCTGAACGATCCATGCCGCTCAGACACGCGTTAGGCTCCTTCCAGTTCGCACAGGAGGAAGTGCCCTTGGCAACCACTGCCTGACATCATCTCTGTGTCGAGATAATTCTGTTCTATGTCGCTCTAAGTGGCGAGATCGGATAGCATCCTCTCGTGTCTGGATGCCTCGGTGACCGGGGTCGAACGTGGTCGCTTCGGCACTTACCCGCTTTATCAAGATCAACGACTCCAGGGCGGACGCAGAAAGCAGAGGCTCGGGCGGAAGCTGATTGCACAGCCTTGCTTGCCAAAGTCCTAGTCAAATACCCTAACGATGAGATTGCCTAAGGAGAAAGATATGAACGTACGGCGCTTGATTTACCTCCTGTTTGTGGTGCTGCTCGGTGGCGCATGGGTTCCACTGTCGAGCGCCCAGGCAGCAACAACGCCAACCCCCGGAACGCCGGTCATTGCCACGCTTTCAGGCGGGGTCGTGATGGCCAAGCAGGGCAGCCTGACCGGGGCCTGGGTGACGGAATGGGCCTCCGGCGCCGTGGCGGTGTCGGTCGCGAGTGACCCCACGAATGGTCCCCTTGTCGCCGTCGTCGACGGCTCTGGGAACGTGTGGGCCAAGGAAGGCAGCGTGACCGGGACGTGGACCGAGGTATGGACCACGGCCAGCGCTCCCTCGGGAGCCAGTGCAGTGTCGGTTGCGAGTGACCCGAAGAACGGTCTCCTCATCGCCGTTTTTGCTAGTGGGACCGTGTACGCCAAGGAAGGCAGCCTGACTGCGGCGTGGGTGACGGAAACCACTGGAGCTGCCTCCGTATCCGTCGCGAGTGATGCGACAAATGGCCCGCTCATCGGAGCCGTGGTGTCTGGTGCCGCGTGGGTCAAGGAAGGCAGCTTGAGCGCGCCCTGGACGACGGAATGGGCCTCCGGCGTCAGTGCAATTTCGCTCGCGAGCGACCCGACGAATGGCCCGCTCATCGGAGTCCTGGCGACCAACGCGTACGCCAAGGAAGGCAGCCTGAGCGCAGCGTGGTTGGACGAGTACAACACCGTCTCCGCGTTGTCAGTCGCAAGTGATGCGACGAATGGTCCCGTCATCGCCGTGGCCTCTGGCGGCAACGTGTACGCCAAGGAAGGCAGCATGACCGGGGCGACGTGGGCAACCGAATGGACCACGGCCACTCTGCCCGCGGTCGCGAGTGATGCCGTAAATGGCTCCCTCTTCGCTGTCAGAGACAGCAGCGGCAACATCTGGGCCAAGCAAGGCCTGGGCTCAGCGTGGACGGAGGAAACAGCCGCCGCCACGGAGTACGTCGCCGATTAACGTAATTTGAACCGAGTTTCATAGGCGCTTGCGCCGACCGGGTATCAAGAAATCTGATACCCGGTCGGCGCTTGCCTTTATTGACGACCTCTTTTCTCTCGACGATCTCGTTCGATCGTCCGCTCTGCCGACAAAGGGTCGCTCGTGAGAAGCATCCGGGCGGAGCCACAAAAGGGACCGGCCGTGTGGCAGGGTCTCCAAGAAACCCCGCAGGGCGATGCGTGAGTACGAGACACCTTTCCGTCGGCGTTAATGCAGTCCCCTGCTTGTCCCGCACCCCAGCTCACGCGGATGCGGGAGACCCTCCCACCCGTCGTTCAGTGTGCAGTTTCCTGCGTGCTCACGGGCCCTTCTGACGACGGCCATCCCGTCCGACGAGTTCCTCGTCCGGGAAGATCCGCAGGTCATGCAGTGCAACGACGCGTCAGAATCCAGTCCACCCCGCGAGACCGCTGACGCGTAGCTTGCCAGCCTCATGAAGCAGCCGCATCGATGTTCGCGTCTTGAGACAGATACCCGTCCCCCGGAAAGAACCAAATCCGAGCGCCTGCTGCCAGCCGCGAATCGCGTGTTCTGCGTGTCCGCGCGGTGCTTCTTCGATTCTTTAGTCAGCTGACCCGAGAAGGCTCGGTGCGCCAGGTGAGAAACTGACCCGAGGCACATCACGTCTTCCACCGCGAACGGTGCTTGAAGCGGGCGATCGCCGAGAAGCTCCGGATGATCCGTAACACCATCGGCCGAATCCTCCCGCGACGAGTCGGCCAGCGACGAGAGTGAAGGGCGGGGTAGCGTCGTTGACAGTCGACGCCATCTGCAACGACATCGTGGCGATGTCCACAGAACCCCAAGGCGCCGGCAACCGTGATCCGCGAACGACTGCAGCCCCCTGGTTCTTCCCGCGGGCTCACGGAACTTGAAGCGACAGCGATGGGGCCGCGCCTGCTGTGGCTGCCCCAAGCCACCGGCGCACGAGCCATCTGCCCGCCAGGATCGCGCCATTCCACTGGTAGCACACCGGCGCCGAAATCCCCGCCAGCCGACGCGCCTCGGAGGGGAGCGTTCGGACTCATCGCAGCACAACCACGTTCCGTTTCGTGCGCCATCGTGTTCATCTTCGGGCGCATGACCCCGGAGCTCACAACGCCGACACTCTGCTGCTTCCTGCAGCACCGCGACTTGTCAAACAAGGTCGGCGCCGACGACGAGGTCCGGATCGTCAAGCCTCGCCGCGGGTGACCACCCCGTCTCGCGGACGGCACCCCACGTACCTCTCTCGCCTCAAGTGCGACGAGCACTGGGCAAAGAGCAGCGGTCAACTTCTATATTGTGGGTTGCCGTGCATCTCGCGCCACCAAACAAACTGGCTGCCCGGCGCCGGGATGGGTGCCCTCCTCCCGCAAACAAACCCTTGCACGCTCGACTCACGAGGTCACGGGCCCCCTGGTATCTCGCGGCCGGCGGCGCACTTTTCTCTGCAGCGATGTACGTGGCGACCCAGTTCTCGATGCTCCTCACAAAAGCGAACTGGAGCTGGTCATCTATCCGTACCTTCGGCTTCCATGACCAGATGTCCTACCTTGCCGAGGTTGTCAACGCTGCTCACGGCAATTTTGCTGCCGTCGAGCCGTTCACGGAGACGGGAACGAACAACGATCCACATCTCTACTATCAACTGCTCGGGGGCATCTCGTACGTCACCGGGGTGGCACCCGCGGACGTCTGGAATCTTGCTGGGGTCGCCCTCGAGATCCTGCTCGTTGTGGGCATCTCGCTGGCATCAGTTCTCATCACACGCAAGTGGTGGACCGCATACTTCGGCGCTGTTCCGTTCCTGATAGGAACGGCTTCGATTCGCGGGGGTGGCTGGGCCACGGGGTTGCAGGGCCATGCCCTGCTCTGGGGAGTATTCGCCACGATGTTTCCCCTGAACAGCGAGACCGCGTCGTTGTGCATTGCCGGTTTGCTGTTCCTGCTCCTCCTTGTTGTCGCAACAAGATCCGTTCGCCCACGCACGATGTTGATGAGCGCGATCGTTGTTGGGGCGGGTGTCGGGCTCCTCGCGAACCTCCACACCTACGTCTTCCTGACCGCGGTCTACGTGTTGCTCTATGGCATTGCGGCATACGCAATCACCGTCAGGAGGAGTTGGTCGTCAGCCCTGCTGTCGGTCGCGCTTATTGTCGTGCTCTTCCTCCTGGGGCCATTGTTCGCATCGTCCTTCGGACGATTGGTAACGCTGGTGTTCGGGTTGCTGCCCGCGGTCCCAGGCACGGTGCTGGCGATAGCTCGGTGGCGCGCACGCATCCTTGGGCCGTTGCTGGCAGCCCTTTTGACCGCCTCACCACAGGTGCTCGGCACGTTGTTCGCCCTACAAGCCGGCAATGCCTTCCTCAAGTTCCGGGAGGCATCGAGCTCCGGCCTAGGCGTCGACTGGCAGGACGGACTATTGCACGCCACGCCAGTGCTCTTACCGCTCCTGCTGATCCTCGTGGCCGGCATCCAGCGCCGACATCCTCTATGGACCTCGTACTCCCTCGGCTTGCTCACGGCTTGGCTGTTGCTTGCAAAGAACGACGTCTGGGGCGCGAATCAAGAGCCTTACCGGTTGTGGATTGAATGCTTCGTGCTGACGGCTTTTACGATCGTCCCGATGGCGATTGCCGTCGGCCTCTCGTACCTATCGCGCCGAGAGCCTAGGGCGACACGCGCGAGCCGACGCCTTTTGGCAGTAGCCGCGACGCTCGCCACAGTCGCCGTGCTGATAGCCGGAGTCTCGTCTGTGGACTGGTTCCGCTTCTACCGCGCCGAAACTGGCCAGACCATAGCGCTGTCCACTCCATACAACCGCGCGTTGCAAGCTGCCGCGGCGCCAGCAACTGGCCACAACCTGATCATGGCCGGCCCGTGCATCAACCAAGAGATCCTCAAGGCAGTGTCCGGAGCGCGAGTCGATTACTACAACCACGGTCTCGCGTGGCCGGCGCGAATGAACCAGATCAATCTGGTCCGGGCGACGGCGGTTTGGAAACAACTCCTGGTGCCCTCCGAGCTGCACGCTGCGAACATCGGGTGGCTGATGACCGATGGATCCTGCTCGGCCAACTGGGCCAAGCGCTACTCGAACGAGTTGGAGAGGATTACCTCCAGTTCGTACGGACCGAAACCTCGAGACGTCATTACGCTCTGGCGTTTCAAGAGAACCTCGATCTGACAGGTCACGCGCTTGTAGGTGCGACTCGAAGGTTCGAGTAGGTCAATTGACGCATGGCGCCGACGCGTTTGCCCGCGCGCGCCTCGCCCGGACGCAGACCGTCGCCCGCGGACAGGCAAGGATTGGCCGATCACCGCAGGAGTGCCGACACACTCTCAACCGCGGCGTTACTCAGGCTGCCGACGTGCGAAAACTCGAGTTGTCGCGCCAGACGCTCAGACGCTGGCATCCCTTCCGGCGAAGACGAAGTAGCCCCGTCAGCGATACAACTGCGCCTTGTGCTCCGCTCCGCTGTCCTACAATCCATGGGCGTGGTCGACGAACACACGATCTCCATCGTCGTGCCCGTATATCGCGGTGAGCACACCTTGGATGCACTCATCGAAGAACTTCGTCCCTTAACAGAGATATTCTCGTCGCCGGCGGGTTACCCGATGCGAGTCGCGGAAATCCTGCTCGTTCACGACTGCGGACCCGATCACTCCGATGCCGTCATACGACGTCTGGCCGCGGCCTTGCCGATCATCCGACCCATATGGCTGTCACGGAACTTTGGACAGCACGCGGCCACGATCGCTGGCATGTCCTCGACGGGCTCCGAGTGGATAGTCACGATGGACGAGGACGGCCAGTTCGATCCCCGAGACCTTGGGCGGATGCTCGATGTCGCACTTGAGAACGGTGCACCGCTGGTATACGGGATTCCTACTAACTCCCCACCACATGGTTTCCTTCGGAATCTGGCCACGCGTGCGACCAAGGTAGTCGCCACGCGTTTGCTTACGGATGGAAGCCTCGGTCGTTTCAGCAGCTTCCGACTCATGCTCGGCGAAATCGGACGGGGCGTCACCGCTTATGTGGGGCCAGGTGTATTCCTTGATGTCGCACTCAGTTGGGCATTTGGGCGTGTTGCGTATTGTCCTGTCCTCTCTAGACAAAGCCTTGACCACCGCTCCGGGTATTCGTACCGCAAGCTCATGTCCCACTTCTGGCGTCTCGTAATCAGCCTCGGTCCCCGACCACTCAGGCTTGTGTCTTTTGTCGGCGTGTTCGCTGCATTTGTCGGTGTCGTCGTAGCTCTCGTAGTTCTCGTCGAAAGACTGACAGGCAATATCAGCGTTCCGGGCTGGACATCCCTCGTCGTCGTCGTGCTGCTTCTCGGCGGAATGACCCTCCTGGCAATCGGTGTCGTCGCCGAGTACGTCGGAGCTGCCGTCCGCATGGCGATGGGTAAGCCGCTGTACCTGATGACATCCGATCCCTCGACAAGTCCTTTGCATCGCGACTCTGCAGGTGCGAGCGATCCGTCTGCCATTGAATGACGTGATTTCTTGGGTGATTGGCCGCGGTGGTCTCCTCGGCAGCAGTGTCGAGCGAGCGCTCGCGGCGAGGGGCCCTATGTGGCATCCGCCTCAGGGATTCTCCTGGGATTGTCCGCCCGTCCTTGACCGCGAACTGACAACAGCATGCCAAGCGTTCGCCGCAGAGATCGGTAGGTCATCGTGGCAGATCGCGTGGTGCGCGGGCTCGAGCACGGTTGGGTCGGAATCCTCCGACCTCGACCACGAGATGACTGCCTTCACTCACTTGTTGACAAGCGTCGCCGATGCGCTCTGCAGACCCGGGAGAGGCTCGGGTGCGATGTTCTTCGCCTCGTCCGCGGGGGGCGTATATGCGGGAGCTGGCAATCCTCCCTTCGATGAGGACTCCCCAGTCGCACCGATTGCACCATACGGCTGGAACAAGCTCGCGCAAGAATCACTGGCCCGCAGCTGGTGCTCAGAGACCGCGACGCCGCTACTCATCGGACGCCTTTCCAATCTCTACGGACCCGCACAGAACCTCTCCAAGAACCAAGGGCTGATCACCCAAGTCTGCCTACGTGCACTGGTTCGTCAGCCCTTGAACTTGTACGTTCCTCTCGACACCATTCGGGACTATCTGTTCGCCGATGACGCGGGCAAGCTAGTCGCCGACGGATTGTTCCGGCTTCGTCTCGAGGCATCAGAGTCCGCTACGGCACCCGCTGTCGTGAAGGTCCTCGCTTCCCATCGGTCCACGACCGTCGCAACGGTGCTCGCCCAGTTCCGGTGGATCATGAAACGTCCTGTGAACGTCATGATCGCGTCATCACCCAACGCCCGACGCCAGGTTCGGGACCTGCGTGTGGCCTCACACGTCTGGCCCGAGTTGGACCAGCGTCCCACAACGACCCTTAGTGCGGGAATGCAGTCGGTGATTAACAGCATCTTGGGCGAAGCAGGCAAAGGACGAATTCGGGCACACGCCACGCTCTGGGCCGTGGGTCAGAATCGGCCAGATGACTTGACCGGTCGCGCGTCGGGAGCCGTCGCGCGATGAGGGCCTGCGAGCATGACCGAAGAAGCGTCCTCGGCTATTTCATGAAGGAAAGCGGATTGTCGTCCGCCTGCTCACACAAACGCGGCCGCGTCAGGTTGATCATTGACCGTCAGCCACCTCCGGACTGGGGTGCGAGGAGCTGCTACTGCCAGGGCGTCGTCGATTCACGGGACGTCACGCTCGTCGCGCCCCGCCGGATGCTGGATCTCATGCTTAAGAACCGTATCCAACGGACCTGGCGGCCACTGTTCGCTCTCGGTCCTCACAGCGGCGCTAGGCACTAGGCCCGGTTCGACATGGCCCTCGGTGTGCTCTTCAGCTTCTTGGCATCGGTGTGCTTCAACTTGAACAACCTGATGGAGAAGCGCGCCGTCGATCAGATGCCAGAGATCTCAGCTCGCCGCGCGATGCACATGGTCCGCATGCTTAGCGCTTCTCGATTGTGGTTGTCCGGTTTCGTCGTCGGGATCTTTGCTGTGGGGTTCATGGTTCTCGCGTACTCATTGGCTCCGATCGCGGTTATTCAATCCATCTTCGGGGCCGGCCTTGTCCTTCTCGTTCTTGCCTCGCGCCTGTACCTGCACGAGCCAATGGGACGCCGGGAGTATCTCGGCCTCGCGGTGATCGTGCTCGCGGTGACGCTCGTGTCCGTGACGCTTACCTCGGCGACTTCTCCCGGTGCCGGCGGCTCGACTGCTCGCGCGCTCATCACCAGTGCCGCCACGGCGACGGTGTCCGGACTTGCTTTCTGGGCTTTGCGACGCTCTACTGCCGATGCCGGCATCCGCTTTGGTGTGACCTCAGGCCTTCTCTATGCGGTGGCTTCACTGCAGATGAAGAGTTCCGCCGTGCTTCTGGAACGTCACGGTGTGCTTGACGGGGCGCTACGAGTGATCGGGTCACCTTATCCCTACATATTCGTGGTCATGTCCATCCTTGGACTTCTTACCTTCCAGACCGGACTACAACGCTGCCGGGTCGCAGTCGTCGCGCCGATCACCAACATCGTCGCAAGCATCTACATCGTCGTGGTCGGCATGGCCGTCTTCGACGAGTCCTTTCCCCACGACGTATTGCTGATGGTTCTGCGGATTCTCGGTTTCGCGCTCGTGCTCGCAGGGAGTTGGGTATTTACCACGGGACCTGCCATTCCATCGCAACTCGGGCCCACCAGCGTCGATTGAACCGCCATGGACGCCGTGTACTGTTGTCGCGATTTTGCGTAGGCAAGCCGCGGGAAGGGCGGAAGACTTGGCAGATAGTGGCATCGCTTCAATCGAGCGCACCCGGCCTGCTCAAATTGCCAATCGCGATCGCGTTTGGAAGGTAGTCACCCGATTCGTTGTCGCAACAGGGCTGGCGGCGACCGTTTGTGAGCTTGTCTGGCTGCATCTCAGCAACCGACTTTCCGTCACTACCGACATTGCCGGCAATCCAACCTTCGCGAATTTCGATGGTTACCGATACCAGTACGCATTCGAGCTGGCAGCATGGATGTTTCCAGCTCTGGCTGTGCTCGTCTACGTACTCCTGTCTTGGCGTGGCCCGTTGCGACGATCCCGCCGAGCTGCGCGAGTCCGCCCGATACCCGTTGATGTGGCATCTGAGACGAGCGGACGTGTGACGGTTGATTCGCCGCAAGTCCGAATGGACTGGCGCGATGGGTTTTGGATGCTGGTGCGATTGGCGCTTCCGGGTGCTGTTGCGGCACTTGAGGTGAGCGCGGCGACCGGATCCAGCACGGTTTCGTCAGTCGGTGTGTTGTCGGGGCTCGCATACGTGTTCTTCGTGCTTGTTGCGGCCGAAATCCTCGCAGCTCTGCGGCCACATTGGCGACGGATTGAGCACGGCCCATGGTCATCGCGTTTCGAGACGTGCACAAGCGTGATCAACTCGTTTTGCGGTCCTGTAATGGTGCTGTCGCTTCTGTACTTCGTGTCTTGGGCAACCATCGTCACGATCGCGAACCCACACAGGGTTGTTCACTACCCGTGGATGCCCCTTTGGCTGGTCGTGGTGCTCGTGGTCCTCACCGTTACTTGGTGCGCGAGAACGCATTGGGGCGCTTCAGCGTGGAGATCCTCCAAGCTGGTCGAGGGATCTGTGCTCGCGACGGTCGTGGGCTGCACAGCGGTGTTCCTGACCACGATGTCGTTGCCGAGCGCGCTCGGGACGTTCATCGGGTTCGACGACGCACAGTTTCTCGCCGGAGCGCAGCTGGTCTTCGTTCACGGTCTTCTGCCGTGGCGGGACATCTACTTGCTCCATGGGTTGCTCGAGGACGTGTTTTCCGGCGCGATCGGAATGGGAGTCTTCTCGCACTCCCGCTGGGGCGCTGTGGCCGGCCAAACAATGATTCTCTATCCCCTCCAGTGTTGTATCTACTACTTGTTCGCGGTCTATTTCGCCCGGCGAAATCGACTTGTCCCGCTCATCGTCGCAATACTGGTCGTGGGCGGATACCTTCCCCCATTGTTGGCACGATTCGTTCTGCTGCCCGTCGTGCTCATTCTCTTTGACAAAATGATCCGAGCCCGAAGTCGCTTCTGGTGCTTCGCGTTCTCGCTCAACCTCGTCATCCAGGCGATCGTCACACCTGAAATCGGCTTACTGGCCGTGGGGGTTGCCGCGACGCTCGTGGCTTTCGAGTGGCTCGGGCGCTCGAGAGGGGAATCCATTCCGACGAGCTTCTATCGGACGCTGTGGTGCGGCGGATTTGCGCTCGGGCTAGCGCTTTGCTTTGCGATCTATCTGTGGATGACCGCTTCTCTCGGTGCTTTTGTGGGCTACTACCAGATCAACATTGGGAGCCACCTTCTGTGGGGAGCACTTCCGATAACTTGGTTCAACATCGCCGACATTCGTGATGTCGTCTACTTCTACCTTCCGATCCTCCTCCTCCTCCTGACGGTCTGGCGGGCCGTCGGCAAACTTCGTAATCAGCGACCGTGGTCGTCACGTGAGTGGACGTTGATTGCCGCGGGGACGTTTGTGGTGCTCTACACCCAGAAGACTCTTGATCGCGCTGACGTTGTGCACGTCGTCGAGGTCTTCACGGTATTCGTTCCATTCGTGATCCTCTGGGGGATTGACGCGATTACGACGGTCGATCGATGCATACGCGAGGCTCTGTCACGTGGTGCTGCGTCGCTGCGGCGTGTCATGGGGACCTCCACATCCGCACTCGGTCGAGCACTGAGTTCAATCGGACAGACGCCTCGAATTGCATCTGTGCTGGTGGCGATCGTTCTGCCTCTCGTCACGCCGGCTGTCCTCGCGTCAATACGGAGTTCCCCGGGGGCGACGCACGCCTCGTCGCCCGCCGAGCCGACAATTGGTCTGCTCGGCTACACGCTGCCCGGGACAGTGGACACAACACAGGTCCAAGACCTCGGAAAGTTCCTTGACGCATACGTCCCGGGGAATTCTCCGGTGTTCGACTTCGCGAACGAACCCGGAGTTCTCTACTTCTTGCTGAACCGAGTTCCAGGAGCGCGATTCCTCACCATTGAGACGGCCCAAACGACGCAAGCCCAGCAAATGGCAATCTCACAGCTCAAGCAAAGCCGACCAAGGCTCGTCGTCTTCTCGGATGAAACCTTCGGCCTCGGGGCCGACGGTTACGACTTCATCGACGGCATGATTCGTAATTACCAGGTCAGCGAGTACTTATTGCAACACTACGTGCCGTTCGCCGACGTTGACGGCCAGCTTGTGTTGTTGAGGCGGGATCTAGTCGGGAAGGTGCGACCGCCCGGTAGTGTCGGGGTTCCCGTCGTGACCAGCGGCTTGTACTTCGAACAACCGTCGTGCGACTGGGGTTACATTCCGAACTTCCTGCAAGTGCCCGCCGAAGTGGGCCGTAGTCGGGGAGTCTCGCTCAAGGTGGTCGCTGCCAAGCCAAGGAGCGAGACGATTGCAGGATGGGCTATCGATGATCAAAGTCTGGAGCCGTCAGCAGAAGTTATGGCGGTGATCGCAGGTCGGGTTGTCGCGACTGCGACACCCGACATGTTGAGTCCTGACCTGGCAACCGCTTTTCAAACGACGGCCCTCACCTACAGCAGGTTCCTGTTGAACGTTCCCCGGGCTTTGATTCGTCAGGGGTTGGAAATCTATTCGCTCAACTCCAACGGAACGGTCACACGGATACTCAGCTCGGGAGCCGAGCCCGCAGCATCGGTGATCGACAGAGGCGTAACGCCGCGATTCGTGATCGACCGAAACGGGGTGCGACGCGCGGTCGAAGCGAGTGCGCGAACGACAGGGTTTGTCGATCGCATAAGTCCCGTTTACATCTACGAGATGAAGCTACCAGCCGCGGTCGATCGCTCGAACTACTCATGGCTTCGCCTTGGATTCTCGCGCGTTTCCGGGCAGACGAACATCGAGTTGGGCGATGACACCGAGGTCCCTACGCGCCAAATTACTCTATCCACGCTTGCGGGAACCGGCCGGACGATCGATGTGAACGTGGGTGCGTGCAGTCAGTGGTATGGCTACCAAACTGGAACGCTGCGAGTAGTTGATTCCAGCAGTGACCCGATTGTCTCCGCTCGTCTCATCAGGTGACGTGGACGCTGCCGGCTCCGTCAACGCGTCCGAAGACTAACGATCCACCCCTCGTCGCGTGTACGCGCCGACGCGACGTTCAGGAGGCGAGTGATGGTCGAGCGCGAGATGAACATCTAAGAGGTCGCCGCGTGATCAACGCTACGGGATGATTCACAGGTCTTAACCATTGCTCGCTCTTGTCGTCGGGAACGGATTCCGAGATCGGCCACGCTACCGAGGCACCTGAGTTGAGCGTTGTCTCCGAATCCTCTCAGAACTGTAGAGACCGATCATCTCGTTCGCGGAGCGAAGCATGCTCATAGAGTCCGCGCGGCTCTCATACCAATCGGCTGTCGATTCGCGCAGCCTCTCACCACCTTCTATGACCGAGACAATGCCGCGGGCGAGACCGCTCGCGGTTGGATCAACGACAAAGCCGTTCACATCCTCGACGATGTGGCCAGTGGCGGCGTTCTCCGGGTTGGCGGCTACTACCGAGGGAGTTCCAGCCGCGGCCGCTTCCGCCACGACCAGCCCATAGCCCTCCCTCAACGATGCGATAACAATGCAGCTCGCGGTTGCCATCAGTTCAGCAAGTTCGGCTTCTGGCAGTCTTCCGGGGAATGAGACTGAGTCCGTGAGCCCCAGCTCGAGACAACGACGTTCGAGAAGCACGCGTTCCGGACCCTCGCCCGCCAGGACAAGGCGCAGCGATGGGAACCGCGCTTTGGCAATCCGCAGCGCGTCTGGCAACAGGCGAACACCCTTATCTTTGATCATGCGGCCGGCAAAGAGGACCGTAGGTTCAACGCGGCGGCCGGACGACGGCAGGTTTTGCCCAACAGGTGGAAGCAACCCGGCCAGAACGGTGACATGCCCCCGGAAGCCATGTGCAAGTAGTCGCTCCTCGGTGTGATGCCAGAACACAAACGCGTGATCGGTAAGTCGAATACACGACTGCTGGATGAGAAACCCCGCGCGCCCCAGCAAACCACCCGCGTAGCTGATCCAGAATTCCCTTGGCCAGACTTCGAACCAGTCAACCCCGATTGGCGTGCCTGTTCCCAGGAGTGCCAAGCGGACCGCGAAAAGAGAAAAATACGGGAAGTTCGCCAGCTGCACCGTGTCAACCTCACCCCGGTGTTGAATCAACCAGCGAAACGCACTCCACCCGAAACGCAACGGGGGCAGATTCCTCCTTGTCCCGTCCGGAAGGTAGAGCTCAGTCGGAGGCATGATGTCTATCACCGTGACACCAGCAATTTGCGGTCCTTCGTCTTCCCACTGGCGCCGGGTCAGGTAGGTGACCTCCGCGCCCGCATCAACCAATCGTTCCGCCAGATACCGGTACCAGCGTTCGGCCCCGCCGATCGTCCATGGAAACAGGCAGTCGTAGATGATGCACGCTCGAAAACCGGCGAGCGGTTTCGCTTCGCTGCTTCGGTCGGGGTCTCGATTACTCACTCGGTCGACGCGTCTCCTTGCCTGGGCCCGATGGGGGTCATGAATTGAACCTGCGAGGACCCATTCGTCCCGTCCATCCGTCGCGCAGACCCGCCAAACAAGATCTCCCTACAGATGACCAGTCAGCCGGCCGAATGCGCGTCAAGTTGTACGCATTCCAGATAGTGAGCATCGCCAACGTCCGCGTCAGGCGACGGATCCCACTGCTTTCCAGCGCATGCCTCAGCGGATTTCGCGAGAGGTAGTAACCGGTTCTCTCGGAAAGGTACCGACTACCGTGCTGCCCCGAGGAGCCGGCCATGACGTGTTGACACAACACGGAACCCACATACCGGATACGCCACCCACGTTCGCGAGCCCGGACACACCAATCAGTGTCCTCGTAGTACATGAAGAAGTCCTCGCGGAACGGGCCGACTTCGCGCCAGGCCTTCGTGGAGATCAGGACGCAACATGCTGGCGCATGGTCGCAATCAGAGCTGACGGGAGGACCCAATGCATTCAAGAAACGGCCCCGGTTCCAGGCGATCCCCAGAAGATCGATGTAGGTGCCACCCGCGTACCACAGTTTGCTAGGGTTATGCGCGTAGGCGACAGCAGGTGCAAGCAGTGCGATTCTCCCGGAGTGCTCTGCTTCCATCAGGCATCGTGCGACACAATCCGGATCGATTGTGGCGTCGTTGTTGACCAGTAGAACCCAGTCGAGCCCACACTCAATGGCATATTCCATGCCGAGATTCACAGACATCGCAAATCCAAGATTGCGATCTTCGATCATGAGGTGCTGTCCAACCATGCACCTCTTGAGCGCACCCAGATCCTCCCGCGAGTACTCCTGAGCCACACAGATGATTGGTTCCACTGGAAACGTCGATTGCCGGATGCTTTGGAGCGTGTCGAGCGTGAGACCGAGGCTGCGCCACGCGACGACGAGCGCGCCAACTCGCGCTGGAGATCGTTGAGCGTTCGCGACGGATGGCTCCTGCGTCATCAGCTGGAATTCCTGTGTCTGCGGCCCCGGCGCGTGTGCGCCACGTCGACTGCCTCCTCGTATACAGCGCGACGTTGCTCCGTGATGACGTCCCAGGACAGCCTGGCCTCGACATAGTTGCGGGCAGCCTCGCCCATTGCTCCGCGTCGTCGGGAATCCGACAGAAGGAGGTCCAGCGCCTCCGCGAGCGACTCCGGATCCCCGACGGGCACGCGGATACCTGCCCCCGAGGCAGCCGCTTCCCCCGCAATTTGCCCGGCGCCATCAGCCAGGACGACCGGCAACCCGCTCGCCATCGCCTCAAGCGCCGTAAGCGTGAATCCTCCCTCCTGACGCGCGAAATCCGACGGCAGGATGTATATGTCCGACTGTTGGTAAGCCCGCTCAAGCTCCTCGTCACTGAGGCGTCCAACAAAATGTGTATCGGCGTTGACTCCGAGTGCCTCAGCCAATTGCTCGTATTCTGGTCTCAGGTCGCCCTCGCCAACGACAGTCAGCTCACACCGTTGAGACACCCGGGCTAACGCTTTGAGCAGCACGTCGAGCCCTTTATAGCGATGATAACGGTCCAGGATTCCGACAAACAACAGCCGCCTGCCGTCGCCATGAGGGCCAACCGTGAAACGTTCTAAGTCGACTCCATTTGGGATGATGACGACCCGGCCGGCCAGCGACGGATTGAGCGAAATCAGATGATCCCGCCAATACTCAGAAGCAACAATCACACGATCCGACAAATGTAGCAACAGCCTAAAGGCGGTCGCCCTGTAGACGCCGGCAATGAAGCGCGCAAATCCCTCACCAACAGTATCGTTGTAGAAGGAAAGTACGCACGCCCGACCGAGCACCCTGGCAATAACGGCGGACCAGTCAGCGGCCCAAGGAGTCGGCAGGTACGTATGAACAACTTCCCAGTTCTCGTGCGCAATCGCGGCTGGAAGACCGAGCGTAATGTTCGTGTTCGCGATCTTGAACTGCGACCGAAGGCGACGGATCGGAACTCCATCGCCAAGGAGCGGGCTATGGGGCGGATCGTCGGCGCAGATGACGAGCACCTCATCGCCGCGAGCAACAAGGCGGCTGCAAGTAGCCTGCGACACGTTCTCGACACCGCCGGTAAATGGCGGGTAACGGGGAGGAGTTTCGAGTAGTCGGATGTTTGAGCATACGACCGGAACAGTCAACTTGTTGACGCGCAACGACAGTCTCGTCGGCTTGCGTCCGGCCCTCTCATGCGTCTTGGGACCGCCATTTCCCGCGGCTAGTGTGGCCGCGACTCATGTGTTCTGACGCGTGCCGCGCATCATTCGGACGACAAGCAGCGGGAGGCAGTCGCGTGGCCGACAAGGTGCTGGTCACGGTTGTGTTGCCGTGTCTCAACGAAGAGGACTCGGTCGGCCAATGCATCACTGAGGCGTCCTCCTCCCTCGCTACTGCCGGGTATCCAGCGGAAGTGCTAGTTGTTGACAACAACTCGACCGATCGCTCCGCAGAGGTCGCACGATCACACGGCGCCCGCGTGATCCATGAGCGTCGCCCTGGCTACGGCAACGCGGTCCGGACTGGGATCCAAGCCGCACGCGGCGAAATCGTTGTCATGGCCGACGCCGACCTCACCTACGACCTCACGAAGATCGTGCAACTCGTCCGTCCCGTCGCCGAGGGCCGAGCGGACATCGTCGTCGGCGAGCGGCTTTCCCAAGCACCGAACTCCACGATGTCCTTTCTCCACCGTCGCATTGGAACACCGACCTTGACGCGCCTCGTCCGACGCGCGACCAACGGTCTTACAATTACCGACAGTCAGTCTGGCTATCGCGCATTCAGCAGACATGCCGTCCTTTCTCTTGGTTTGGCAGCCCCGGGAATGGAGTTCGCATCAGAGATGCTGATCCGAGCAAGCCAAGCTGGATTGCAGGTTATCGAGATCAGTACCGGCTATAGAGAGCGGATTGGTGAATCGAAGCTCAACACATTCTCGGATGGTTGGCGTCACGTCCGACAGATCCTCTCTCTTGCTCCTCATCTCATGCTCGTTGCCCCGGGTGCAGTGCTCATCGTTCTCGGTCTGGCACTCCAGGTGGTGAGCCTTGTACTTCCCACTGGTTTTTCAGTTGGTTCTCTTCGATGGCAACCGAGCTTCATATCCGGCATATTCCTAGTCATAGGTGTTGAGGCTCTCATTGGAGGACTCGCTGTGATGGAGCGCAGACGAGCGTCATCTAGTGAGTTCCCTGCTCGATCGGGTACACGGTCGTCCTTGGCCGCAGTGTCGCTTGTCATCGGACTTCTTCTCGGTTTCGTTGGGGTGGGGATTGACACGGGCTTGTTTGTCTTGTGGCTTGTTGGAGACCACACATTCTCTCGAGAGCTCGTTCTTGCGGCAATGGCCCAATCCGCTGTGATCGATGGAGTCACGCTTGCTGGATTCGGGTTGATTTACCCCATCCTCGTTCGACGCTGGGATGCGCCGTCCTCTGAGTTGCTCACGCAGGACGACCATCTGGGCGATATCGGCGAACAGAACAACGGCGGTCGTTGACTGCGAGCACGCGACATTTGCTGCCGAGCGTTGCAGTAAACCTTGCAGTGACCAGCCTCCGACGCGAATTCATCCCGCGCTCTCGCTGAAGCTCGAGTCTCCCGCCACGTCCACTCGCCCACTTGTCATTCCGTGTCCGTGGAAACGGCTCCCAGTCACCGGCGCCTGGCGCGGAGTCTGCCGGCGCTGGGTCGAACAGGCTGAAGTACACGAGAGCTTCGTGCAGCACCGTCATGGGGCATCACTGCGGCACCGCGTGCTCCTCGTACTTAGACATCATCGCCCCGCGGGACACCGCCGGCGCCAGGGCAGCAGATCCAGCAGTTCGTCAGGCACGGAGCGAACCACGACCAATACGACGCCGTATACGACTGAGGCAATGAACATTCGCACCGCGGCTGATATCGGGAGGAAGAGCATCGGAACCACAGCGATCACCAATGCAGCGGCTGTCCGCGGCAGTATGAGCCACGAAGGCCGAAACTCCGGTCGCGTGTTCGTCACCACGATCACTTCGGTTGTCGCGAGCACAATTTCCGCCGCGGCCGTACCGATCGCGGCACCACGAGCACCAATCAGCAAGCTGAGCGGTACGACGAGTGCAACGTTGAAGAGCAGAGCGAAGAGGTTCACGTACAGAATCGCCCTGTGGCGGCGAGTGCTGAGAAGCGCGTATCCCCACGTGACACTGACGAACGTCGCTCCCAGACCGACCCCTTGTAGGCGCAGCACGGGCACCGCCGCGGCGAATCTCGGTCCCGCGATGACCTGAATAGCAAGAGGCGCCCCGAGCACGATCATTCCGGCCACCCACGCTCCTACCATGACTGACACACCATGAACTCTCGCCAGGGCGTAGCGAAATCGCTCGGCATCATCGCGTGCTGCCCGCGCCAATATTGGAAGAGCAGACCCGGCGAGAAGCCCTGGTACAAGCGTGAGTACATCGATTATTCGGTACGACGTGCCGAAATAGCCGAGCTGAGTGGCATTGCAACATGCAGAGACGAGCAGCACGGAGATTCGAAAATAGAGCACGCCAGCCGCGACGGCGACAGAGTAAGGCAGAATAGCTACAAGAATCCTCCGCCACCGGCGCCAATTGAAGGTTGGCGACTGGGCCCGCCGCCCCCGGACGATGAATGCGGTCGCTGCCAGCACGATGATGCCCACGGGGATCGGAACGCCAAGGAAGGGAAGCAGATCTGCGCCGAGCAACACGAAGAAGATGATGAAGACCGTCGTCAGGAATTGGCGGAGGAGGTCCAGAGCAGCGACCCAGCCCAGCTGAAGACCGATGGTCAGCGGTAGTGCGAAATTGTCTTGAGTAACCTGAAAGAGAAGGCCCACCGAAGCGAGAGCGACACCCTCGGCGAGAAGCGGCGAATAGGCGGCCCATGCGAAAAGCGCCACGGCAACGCCGCCGATGACCGTTAGAGCCAGCCGGATCCCCAGAAGATCTCGGGCCAAGGCCCAACGTTGCTCTGGGGGGCTGGCAGACATCTCACGAACGCCGAATGCTGTGAGTCCAAGGTCCGACATCGCACCGATGATCGCCACCAGTGAGGTAGCCGTGACGTAACGGCCTGTACCGATGACGCCGAGGTGCCGGAAGAGTAGGGCCGCCGAGATCGCGCTGACCAGCACACCGAGGAAGTAGCAGCCCACTCGTAGGGCCCCGCCGCGGATGGCTTTCGTTCCCGCGCCCTCGCTAGAAAGCGGGTCCGCCGTCGGTGCGCTCTCGGCAGAGGGATTCTCGCTGGATGCCGGACGGCGACGTGACGAGCGGCTCGCGCGAAAACGGCGTCTTCCGATTCCGTCCTCGGATAGAGGAAAGTGCGCGATGGCTCAGAAGATTAGCCACCCACCTATCAGTGCTGGTTGGCTCTCCAGGTCATCGGCGACCGAGACGAGCCGGCACCACCAATTCCGATGATCGTGCACGCCGCGTTCCGGGCTTCGCGGATGCTCACTCCCGACCGCGTATCTGCCGACATTTGTGGCCTTGCGGCCTCAGGTAACCCGCGTCGTGCACATGATCGTGATCCTTCGCTTTATCCCAGCGTGGGTGCTTGACGTGCCCTGGCCGGGCCTCTCGCCAGTGCTAGGTCGACGTGGCAGGCAGCTCAACGTTCCGGCGCGACATCCGACTCGTGTCTCGAACGGATCCCAGCAACGGCGAGATCGGCCGCTGCCGAGCGGAAACCGGAACGACAGCATGAATACTCCCCCTGAAACCACCACCGGGCGATCCTGGGGGCCCGTCGCCAGAGTCTGGGGTCAAGCCGGCGACGACTGACATAGAAGTCCCGCACACGTTTGAGCCGGTCAACCAGAGGCTCGACGTCCCCCGAGGCACCACCGACCGCACCCCGTTCCAGCCGCTCAACCGCTTCGGACAGCTGGGCGAGGTCTCCGCCGCCCGGCCACAGCGCCGCGCCCAGTTTTGATCGCCATGTCGGTGGAGGAACACCCGCGGCATTGTCGCCGTGCAGTCGGTACGAGAGGAGCGGTTCGGGAACTGCAATCATCTCGCCGCCGGAGAACACCGTCATAAGAGCGATCCATGAGTCGTGCCATCCATTCGCCGGAAGTGGCAGGACGATGTCGAGTAGCTCGCGGCGAAATGCCAGTGTCGCTCCGGTCACAACCTGGCCGCCAAGGAGCACCGTTGCCGGGTCGTGCGCCCAGATCCGCCTCTGCTTTGCCGAAAAGCCCTCTCGCTCCCACAGTCGCGCGCCAACCGCGTGTCCATCGGCGTCGACAAGATCCGCGTCGCAGAACACTGCGGCAACTGAAGGGTCCTTCTCAATCACCGACGTCTGGCGCTCCACTCGCTGCGGCAACCAGATGTCATCCTGATCGGCAAGCATGATGACATCGCCCGTAGCTACCGCGAGACCTCCCTGAAGGTTCGCGGACACGCCAGCATTCCGCCTCGCTGTCCGGAGCTGCGACCGACCGTGCCAGGACCCCAGGGTCGACCGCGCGCGTTCAACGGTGTCATCGTTACTGGCGTCATCGCTAATAATGATCTCGTCCGGCGCCCTAGTCTGACCAATAATCGATTCAATCTGATCAACGATATGACGTGCACCATTATAGGTAATAACGACCACAGATACTGTCAAATGGCCGCTGCTGCTTCTACCCGGTGCTGATTTGTTCATCTCCGCGAAAACAGTACTGTGTCCGAATGCGTGGATGCAAAGAACTCACGCTATATTCCGTGCCAGCTACGAGCCTGGAACGCGCCGAGTTGTGCACGGTGATAGAAGAAGCGCCCTGCCGGCACCTCGACCGCACAAACGACTCCTGGGGCCGTGCGGCACCCGTCTGGCGATTCGCCTGCGAGTTCTTGGGTGCATAGCTCCTTCTGAGTCTCTGTCAATTTAGGTACCAGGCGATGATGCTCGCGAATACCTCCCGCGCCCACAAGATCTCGGCCAGGCATCGGAAATCGAACCCCGATCGGTAGTTCGTCGGCGCCTCCGCTCTCTGTCGTGGCTCTGTCGAGGAGGGCACCGTCTGCGCCTCCCTGGCAGACCCCCGCCGGGATCTTCTCCGGGGCGAGGACTTCTCGGACCTCTTCCCTCGTGGGGGGAAGTGCCCCGATCGCGGTCGACGTCATCTGCTCGGTGACGGTGCTCCGGGCCTTCGAGGGGCTATCCGACCGGGACGCGATCGGGACGCTCTGGAGCCGCGTCGACTGGAACGTCGTCTGCGGATGGGCGCTTGACGACGAGACTTCGACTTCACCAACCTCACCTATCGGCGGGCCGGCTCCGCAGCGCGACAGACCCGAACCGCATCTTCAAGGCGGTGTGCAGCGTCGTCGACGCTTCCGGTGTGCTGGCCCGCAAGCACCATCGCGTGCTCGACTCGACGATCCTCCACGGGATGGACGGTGCGGACGACCTCGATCCCGACCAGCAAGACGCCGTCGGCCTGTTCGCCCTTGTCGCCGCCGGGGACGTCGAGCCGGGCGAGGAGGAAGGCACCTGGCGCTTCGCGCGACAGGTCGAGAAGGACCGGGTCATCTTCACGGTCGACCCCGGGGCCCGGCGCGACCACAAGTCGATGTCGGTGCGCAAGGACGGCTTCCCGGCGCAGCTCGCGACCGCGCCACACACCGGGATCGTCACCGCGGCGAGGATCACTCAGGCGAACACGCCCGGCGGTCCAGTCAATGTCAAGCTCATTGCGGCGAAGCGAACCGGGCGCGAAATCCTCGCCGGCCCCGCCCACGGATCCGGAGCGACGGGGACGGCCCTCTGCGACAGGTATCACCGGCTCGTCATCAAGCCAACGCCCTTCCCTGCGACGAGTTCCCTTGACCGCGACACCCGCGCCGTCATCTGCCCGCTCGGTCGGAGGCAACCACCCCACAACCGGGGCGTGGCGCGGTTCGTCCCCCGCTGTGCGAGCGGTCCGGCCCCTCCACGCTGCACGACCCCGCCGGCGCGCTCGTTCCCAGTCGGGCCCCATGACACTGAGCTCGTTGCCGCCCGGGCCGCCTGGCACGACGACCCGGTGTTGGACTCATGTAGCAGACCCTCGGGGCACAAGGAGGGAACGACACCCGCGGTCAGCACGTGACCTTCCGGCGTTACCGGCCCTAACCGATTTCATGCCGTCTCCTCGGTGGGTCAGTCGCCCCGCGGATCCACGTGCACGCCACGCCAACCGCCCCTCACCCCGAAGGGAGTTTGTCCAACGCCGACCTCCAACCGGCCCTCGGGCAACTGCCGCATGCACCTGGCTCACTGACCGTCCGAAAACGACAGGAGAACTCGGCCGCTCCGGCGTCACTTCCCAGTGCTGGTCACTACCTCACGCCACGGCCCCATTGACCTCAACCGGACCCGACAAGTCCCAGCGACACCGAATAGACGGACGCCTTGACGCCGCTCGAAACATAGACGCTGATCTCGAGCGTATTCCCAACATTGGCGGGTATCGGATCGACTCGGAACGGAACCACACCGGAATATGGAGCACCTGACCGGAGCGGATCACTTGAGGTGACTTGAACGCCCACGACAGCAGTCACTATGCCCCGCGTTGATTTGTAGTTCCGTTCCGCCAGCATCTTGTTCGTAGTGGTATTCCACACCCTGACCGAGATCGGCCCAGAACTCTTGAATCTCACAGCTGCTTTGTACTGACCAACCTGTTCCAACCAATAGTCGCCGAAAACAAGTCCACCTGCTGTTCCATTTGTTCGAATGTGCCAGTTCTGGACGGGGCCAGTTAGCACCCGCGTTCCGACTGCTGTCTCGAACAAACCCGCCGGAAGGGTGCTCGGCAGTTCCGGAATTGATACCTCCGCCGGTGTCGCCCTTTCGCCAACGTCTAGTCGAAATACCCAGATCCCCCTGTCCTCCAGCATGAGCCGCGATCTTGGATCAGAGGCAAGCGCGTCAATGACAGCCATTGATTGGGTCACTGTCTCCGTTTCGGTGCCGGCGTACGGAGCGATCACGAACCACGTCGTCGGGGTGGGAACCTTCACCTGGAATGGCGGCCATTCATATAGCGCGCCAACCTCTTTGTGCCCGGCGAAGACGCCAACGATTCCTTGCGACGCGACGACCCCATCTTGCTGCGGTATCATCGCCGCGGCTCGATTAAGCACACTGGCTTCCGCCGAGGACACTGTCAGCCACGTCGGCACGACTTGAGGTATCCAGATGACGCCCCAGCCGATGACATTGGCACTCGCGAGCACCATCAATGGCCGGATAAACCGACTGCCCAATCGGCGGTAGAGCCACGCAAATGCCAGAACGGTTCCGATCGGCGCGAAAACGTAGATCGGAAGGTTCTGGAAGCTCGGTGTAATCGGACCCACATACGTTTGCGCACCATCCTCACCAAGCACCACCGCGGCTACGCCAACCACCGGGGCGGTGAATACCCCAAGTAACCCGCTCGGAGCGACATTCGCAAGCGTGTCTACCCAGCGGTCTCTCAAATTGTCCAGAACAGACAGTCCGTGATGCAAGAGACTCATGACAGGATCGGTCGCGAACCCGCGCGTGACTTGCTGTGCCGTCGACGAGTAACCGACCCCCGAGGGAACAATTCCCCCGCCAGCACCGAGTTTCACCAGGATCAGATACCACGCCGTCGCCCCAACAACCAGAATTATCCCGGATATTCGCAGCTTTCGCCTGAACAGCATGCCGAGACCGACTGCAACGAGATAAGTGGCGGGAACCATGCCTGAAATGAGCGTCAGGCCGCTCCAAATCCAACCCCGTCTCCGCCCGCGAAACAGCTCCCGAGCTGCCAAGAGCGCAAACAATGTGCCGAGCGCTTCAGAGTGATAATCCCAGGACGCCGACCAGTAGATCCATGGATCAGCGACGAGCAGGAGAAGTCCGAAACCAGAAAACGTGAAGAAAGGCAAGCCACGTCGCGACCGGATCGCGTCGGTCATCCAGTAGAACGCCACGGCTTCGGCCCCGACGATTGCGAGATCCTGGATCACAAGTAACGTGACGGGATGTGGCCATATCAGTCCGAATACGGCCAAAGGCCACATAATGAATACGCCTTGGCCCTGCCACCAGCCCGCGGGATCGAATACGCCGTGGCTGATGAGATACCAGGCGTGATAGGCCCCAGCGAAGTCGTATCCCTGAATGTCCCGGGATGCTTCGAGCACACTCCAGAGCACCAACACCACGAGTTGGAGCCCGAGAACTGCCAATCCCCACCGCCGAACCCGGTGAAATTCCAGCTCTTCTCGGCGCGAGCGTCGCGAAGTCAACGCCGCGGAGTCTCCTGGCGGCGTCACCTCGACAGCGGCTGTTCCGGGCGTCGCTGTCATCGTTCAGCTCTGGCTGGTATTGCCAACGCCCCGCCTTCCAGATTGGTCGTGAAAGATCCGCCCCGATGCACGGCGGGGTCAGAGTAGTCATGCCGGACCACACCATTGAGGATGTGGGGCTAGCTGGAATCGAACCAGCGACCTCAGCATTATCAGTGCTGCGCTCTAACCGGCTGAGCTATAGCCCCGGCGAATTCGCGACCCTACTCGAATCGCTCGGCTGGCTCAGGCCTCCTCTGCGCTCGTAAGCGGCGCCACCGCCGCAACTGTCTGACCCTCCTCCAGGTTCATCACCCGAACGCCCGTCGCGTCCCGTCCCTGGGCCGCGATCTCACGAACTGCGGTTCTGATGACGATCCCCGCGGACGAGACGACGATGAGCTCCTCGTCGAGCGTGGCCATCAGCGCGGCAACGACCGAGCCCCTCCTTTCGGTGATCCGGATTCCCCGCACGCCCTGACCGCCACGCCCCTGCGGGCTGAAGTGATCGAGCTTCGTCCGCTTGCCGAACCCCCCGTCGGTCACGATCAGGAGGTCCACCCCGGGTCGAGAGACATCGCAGGCGACGACCTCGTCGCCGGAACGGAGCTTCATGCCCCGTACCCCCGCCGCGCCGCGCCCCATCGGCCGAATATCGGACTCGTGGAACCGGATCGCCATTCCGTTGCGCGTCACGATGAATACATCGTCGTCGCCACCGGTCGGAAGGACGCGGACGAGCTCGTCACCGGCGCGTAGGGTTATAGCGATGAAGCCCTCGCGGCGCGATTTGTCGTACTCGCTGAAAGGGGTCTTCTTCACCTGGCCCGAACGCGTCGCGAACAGCAAGAAGTGGTCCGGATCGAACTCCTTCGCCGGAACTATCGCCTGAATTCTCTCGCCCGGCTCGAGCGCGATGAGGTTGACGACAGGGGTTCCCCGCGTCGCCCGTTCCTTGAGCGGGATCTCGTGCGCGCGAAGACGATAAACCTTGCCGCGGTTGGAAAACAGCAGGAGGTGAGAGAGGGCGGTCGCGTAGACGACCTCCCGGATCAGGTCCTCCTCTTTCAAGCGCGTCCCCTGCACGCCCCGGCCGCCCCGGGACTGCGTGCGAAAGGCATCGGCCGCGACCGCCTTCACATAACCAGCCCGTGTCAGCGTCACAACGATCTCGTCGTCGTGGATGAGGTCCTCGTCCGACAGGTCACCCGGGTCGTGAATGATCGTCGTCCGCCGCTCTTCGGCAAAGCGCGCCTTCACGTCGGCAAGCTCGTTGCCGATCACGTCGCGCAGCCTTGTCTCGTCACCGAGGATCGCCTCAAGCTCTTGGATCGTCGCGGTCAGCTCGGCCATCTCCGTATCGAGCTCGGCACGGCCGAGACGCGTGAGCCGCCCCAGTGTCATGTCGAGGATGTGGTTCGCCTGGTCCTCGGAGAACGAGAAAGGCTCAGCCATGAGGTTCGTGCGCGCGTCGGCCCGGTCCTCCGACCCACGGATCGTCGCGATCACCGCATCCAACATGTCGATCGCCCGCAGCAGCCCTTCGACAATGTGGCCGCGCTCGCGAGCCCGCTTCAGCCGGAACTCCGACCGCCGCGTCACGACCTCGACCTGGTGAGTGACGTAGGCCGTGAGCGCCTGGGCGAGATTGACGAGGCGGGGCACGCCGTCGACGAGAGCGAGCATGTGCACCCCGAAGCTCGTCTGGAGCTGGGAGTGCTTGAACAGGTTGTTAAGCACGACGTTGGCGTTGGCGTCGCGCTTCAACGTGACGACGAGCCGTGGCTTGCCCCCGGCGGAGAGGTTGTCGACCGCCGAGATACCCGTGATCTCGCCTGCCTCGATCCCCTCGGCGATCTGCTTCTCAATCGTCTCAACAGCGGTCTGATAGGGAATCTCGGTGACGATGATCTGGGACGCGCCATTTCTTGCCTCGGTGATTTCGGCGACGGCCCGCGTCTTCACGGAGCCCCGGCCTGTCCGGTAGGCGTCGAGAATCCCGGCGCGTCCAAGGATGAGACCGCCCGTTGGGAAGTCGGGGCCCTTCACGAACTGCATCAGCTCGTCCGATTTCGCTTCCGGGTGCTTGAGGAGGTGTCGGGTCGCGTCGATGACCTCGCCCAGGTTGTGCGGCGGGATGTTCGTCGCCATGCCGACGGCGATCCCTTGCGAGCCGTTGACGAGCAGGTTCGGGAACCGGGAGGGCAGGACGACTGGCTCCTCGTCGCTCCCGTCGTAGTTCGGGACGAAATCAACGGTGTCCTCGTCGAGCCCCTCGAGCAGGTTCATCGCCAGAGGCGCGAGCCGCGCCTCCGTGTAGCGCATCGCGGCCGGTAGCCCGTCCGGCCCCGGCGCGCCGAAGTCCCCATGCCCGTCGACAAGCGGGTGCCGGAGGCTGAAGTCCTGAACCATCCGCGCGAGCGCGTCGTAGATCGCGGAGTCGCCGTGGGGGTGGAACCTCCCCATGACATCGCCCACGACCTTGGCGCACTTCACGTGGGGCCTGTCGGGTCGTAGCCCGGTATCCCACATTCCGTAGAGGATCCGGCGGTGCACCGGCTTCATCCCGTCGCGCACGTCGGGAAGCGCGCGAGCCACAATGACGGACATGGCGTACTCGAGGTAGGAGCGCTCCATCTCCTCCTGGAACTCGATCGGCTCGATCGCTCCGCCCCCGGGCACCCCGCTCTCCGGTTGAGCCGTTCGATTTGTCCTACGCGGTGCCAATCCCGGCCCTGCCTTCCGTTGTCACTACCCCGCCGCTGGCGCGTTACCACGCCCTGTCAGATGTCGAGGAAGCGGACGTCTTTCGCGTTCGTCTGGATGAAATGTCGCCGCACCTCGACGTCGTCGCCCATGAGGACCGAGCAGACCTGGTCGGCGATGCTCGCCTCCTCCGTCGTTATCTGCAGGAGCGACCGCTTCCCCGGGTCGATCGTCGTCTCGCGCAGCTCGGCGAAATCCATCTCTCCGAGCCCCTTGAGACGCTGGAAATCCTTCGAGTGGTTCGGGTGCTCCCGTAGGAACCGCTCCCGGGCCGCCTCGTCCTTCAGGTAGATCTTGGCGTTTCCTACGAGCGTCGAGTAAAGCGGCGGCTGGGCGACATAAACGTGGCCGGCCTCGATGAGGGGGCGCATCTGGCGCAGGAAGAACGTCAGCAGCAGCGTCCGAATATGGGAGCCGTCCACGTCGGCGTCAGCGAGAATGATCACCTTGTGATAACGGATCTTCGCGAGGTCGAAGTCGTCTGAGATCCCCGCACCGATCGCCATAATGAGCGCCTGAATCTCGGCATTCTTCAGCATCCGGTCAGCACGGGCCTTCTCGACGTTGAGGATCTTGCCGCGAATCGGCAGGATCGCCTGGGTGTGCGGGTCGCGCGCGTTCTTCGCCGAGCCCGCCGCCGAGTTTCCCTCGACGATGAAGATCTCCGACTCTGCCGGGATCCGTGAGGCGCAGTCGACGAGCTTGCCCGGCAGGCCCGCGCCATCGAGGGCGGACTTGCGACGGGTGAGGTCGCGCGCCTGGCGGGCTGCGACGCGGGCGCGCTGGGCGAGGAGCGCTTTCTGCAAGACCTGGTTCGCCTCGCGCGGGTTCTCGTCGAGCCACTCGGCAAGCTTCTCGTTCGTCGCCCGCTCGACGAGCGAGCGGATCGTAACGTTGCCGAGCTTCGCTTTCGTCTGGCCCTCGAACTGCGGATTGCGCAGCCGCACCGAGATGATCGCCGTCAGACCCTCCCGGATGTCCTCGCCCTGGATGTTGGGGTCGGAGTCCTTCAGCGCCCCACGCCCCCGAGCCGACCGGTTCACGACGTTGGTGAGTGCCTTCTTGAAGCCCTCCTCGTGCATGCCCCCCTCGACCGTGGCGATGCCGTTGGCGAACGACCAGATGCTCTCGTAGTAGCTCGTGTTCCACTGCAGGGCGACCTCGATCTCCTGGTCCTCCTCGACCTGGGAGAAGTAGGCCACCTTGCGGAAGAGCGCCTCCTTCGAGGCGTTGAGGTGCCGGACGAAATCCTCGATGCCCCCGGTGTAGCGGAAGGTAGTTGCCTGCTCGTGGCCGGGGCGTTCGTCCCGGAAGCGGATCTCGAGTCCGCGCTGGAGGAACGCCATCATCTGCAGACGCTCGACGATCGTCTGGGCACGGAACTCGACCTCGTCGAAGATCGAGGCGTCCGGCCAGAACGTGACCGTTGTGCCGGTCCGATTTCGCGGGGACGGGCCGGTCATCTGCAACGGGCCGGTCGGCTTGCCGCCGTCGACGAACGCCATCTCGTAGCGGTTGCCACCGCGGTCGACTAGCAGCTCGAGCCGTGAGGACAGGGCGTTCACAACCGAGACGCCGACCCCATGGAGTCCGCCAGAGACCTTGTAGCTCGCCCCGCCGAACTTGCCTCCGGCGTGAAGGACGGTGAGCACGATCTCCGCCGCCGACTTCGTCGGCTCGTCGGGGTGCGACTCGACGGGGATGCCCCGGCCGTTATCGACGACCCGGCAGCTGCCGTTCGCCCTGATCGTCACGTCGATCCGGGTGCAATGGCCCTGCATCGCCTCGTCGACGGAGTTGTCGACGACCTCCCACACGAGGTGGTGCAGCCCGCTCGACGAGGTCGAGCCGATGAACATGCCCGGGCGGAGCCGAACCGGCTCAAGGCCCCTGAGCACTGTGATGTCGGCCGCTTCGTACGACTCCGTGGTTGCGCCGCGTGGCTCTGCTTGTTCCGTTCGCACCTCGGGCGCGGCTCCTCAACGACGGCGGTACCGGTCGGTCGGGCTGACACGCACGAGTGGGTGCAGCCCAGCAATTTCCTGATTTCAGTCTAGGCGAAATCGGGCGTCGACATGGGCCTTCAGGCTCTCCACAGCACGGTATCCGAGCTGGTCGGCGAGCCGGTCGCAGATCGTTCCTGCGAGGAAGGCGAGCTGCGTCGCCCAGCCCGGATGATCGACCGACACGATGAGCTCCGTGCCGCTGAGCGATCGCGGTCGGGTGTGGGAAGCGACGTCCTCCCCGACCGCCTCCGCCCAGCACACAGCGATCTCACCGAACGTCCGCATCCCGAGAAGTCCCTGGCTGGCGAGGTAGTCGTCGACCGATCGGCCGAGGCTCCGGGGCGTCTCGGGCCTGTCCTCACGCCGCTCGCCCCGCCTGCGCGATGGCCGCCTGCCGGAGGGCCCCTCGGGGGGCCTTTCCGGGCCGTTCATCCCACGATCCCTCCCGCCTCGAGACGGACGACGGCGGCCGGACGGGCGCCCGGCGGGATCTCACCCGCCGTTGTGAGCACCGCCTGCCCGGCCGGGAGTTCGCTGAGGAGTGACCGCGTCGTCGCCTCGTCGAGCTCGGAGAAGGCGTCGTCCAGCAGCAGGACCGGACGGGAGCCGGCGGCCGCCGTCACGGCTGCGTGAGCGGCCAGACGCAGCGCGAGGGTCACGCACCGCTGCCGGCCTTGTGACAGACGGGTCCGCGCGTCAAGACCCCCAGCGGTGATGGCGATCTCGTCCCGTTGCGGCCCGATCGTCGTGGTGCCGCGACGCAGGTCCTCCCGCCGGGCCAAGCTGAGCGCCTCACCGAGCCCGCCGCTGAAGGAACGTTCATAGACCAGCTGCAGCTCGTCGTCCCGACGCGTGAGGTTGCAGAACGCCGCCGCGGCGAGCGGCTCGAGTTCGGCCAGGAACTTTTCCCGCGCGGCCACGAGGGTACCGCCGGCCTCGGCGAGCTTGTAGTCCCACACGTCAAGCGTCGCCAGCACCTCCGGCGAGGGGACGCCACCCGATTGGCGCAGCAGTGCCGATCGTTGCCGGAGCACCCGCTCGACCGTCTGGCACAGGACGAGCAGGTTCGGGTGGGCCGAGACCAGGGCGTCATCGAGGAACTCCCGTCTCCCCTGCGGGCCGCCCTTCACGAGCGCGAGGTCGTCTGGGGTGAAGACCGAGACTCGCAACGTCGCCAGCAGGTCCTGGGCTCGCAGCACCCGTTGTCGGTTGCGCTGGACACGGTCGCGGTGTTCGGGACTGATCTCGATCTCGACGAGCGCACGACGGTCCCCTTCGGCGGCCTCGAGGCGGATGACACACTGGTTCGCGCCGGTGCGGACGAGTGCCTCCCGCGGACTGCCTCGGAACGACGACAGCGTCGAGGCGTAGCCGATCGCTTCGAGAAGGCTCGTCTTACCGGCTCCGTTCTCTCCCGTTACGACGGTCAGCCCGGCAGGATCGGGCTCGAAACGGACCTCGTCGAGGTTACGAAACTGATTGACCTCAAGCCAGGAGATGTGGCTCAGGAGACGCGCACCGGCATCAAGAGATACCGATAGTCGTCCTCGCCTTCGCCCCGCAGGGTCGCGGGCTTCGAGGAGTCGATGACCTCAAGGACGACTGTCTCCGCACGGATTGCTTCTATCCCGTCAAGCAGGTAGTTCGGGTTGAAAGCGACGACAAGCCCTTCCCCACTGAACTGGCCGTCGACCCGCTCGGCCGCTCGGCCGCTCTCAGCTGTCAACACCGTTAATTCCGCGCCGTCAGATTCGAACGAGATCCGCACGGGTGTCGTGGCATCCTTTACATCACGGACCATGAGCCGCACGCGCCGCAGCGCCGCGCTGAGTTCTTCGCGGCCGACCCGGAACGAGTTCGGGTACGACGCCGGGAGTAGCCGTTGGTAATCCGGGAAGGGGCCCTTCAAGAGACGGGTGGTCAGCCGCACGTCCGGCAGCTCGAACACGGCATCAAGGTTTGTGTGGCGAAACACGAGCTTGTCGTCCGACTTCTTCTCGTCTCCCTCGCCGATCAAGCGTTGGATCTCAGCAAGCGCGCGGGCTGGAATAAGCACTTCCGATTCCGGTTCCAGCGCGCTGATCCCTTTCAGATCCCGAAAGGCAAGACGGTATGAGTCGGTCGCGACAAGACGAACGCCGTCGTTGGCCGCGACCATCAGCACACCGGTTAGTTGGGGCGCTCGACTGTCATCGCCTAGGGCCGCGGGGACGACTTGTCGGAGACCGTCCGCAAAGAGTTTGGCCGGAAGGGTGATGCCTTCCGATTCCGCTGGCGACAACCGTGTGATCTCAGCTCCCGCAGGCACACGCACAACGAATTCTGCCCGACCAGAGGTGATCCGAACTTCCTGATCATCTCCTTCAAGACTTACTGTTCCAGGATCGAAGGAGCGCACGATGTCGGTGGCCAATCTTGACGGTATCAACATCGTTCCGTCCTGAGCACCACTCACGACGTGGACTACTTCGATCACAAGATCGGCATCGGAGCCAACGACCTCTAACTCGTCGCCCCGTAGCGTTAAGCGCACACTTTGCGCGCTCAGCCCCGTTCCCATCCGGACCGTGCTTACCCGGCTGGCAGTTACAAGCGCATCAAGGAGACCGCCACGTTCGGTGTGGAATTTCACCGCTGAGGAACTCCCTTCGTAAGCGGTTCTATGAGTATTAGATCAGTAGTAGTAGGGGCTGTGCATTGTGGACGATAGACCGAAACTGCAGGATAACGAGGAGATGTTCTCATACGACTTGTCCACCGCGCGTCACAGGAGACGTGAGGGATGACAATTCAGTTGTGCACGAAGTACTGATCGTCCACAGAAACAGGGTCCTCGTCCCCATGGCGCTCCACCCGTCCTGCACAGAATGCCCTCAGACGCCAGTGTTGTGATTGTTACGGATGTGCACGGTGAGTTCGGTGACTTGTTCGTAGATCTGTCGCCGTTCCTTCATTAGACCGGAGATCTTGTCGTAGGCGTGGATAACGGTCGTGTGGTCTCGGCCACCGAACTCCCGGGCGATGGCTGGATAAGAGAAATCGGTCAGTGTGCGGAAGAGGTACATGCCGATCTGCCGGGCGATCACGAGCGGCCGGCGTCGGCTAGCGCTGCAGAGCTCATCGATGGTGAAACCAAAATGCGCGGCTGTTGCCTCGAGAATCTGTTGTGCAGTGATTCGCCGCGGCTGATGATCGGCGACGAGGTCAGCGAGCACGTGCTCCGCGACATCACGAGTTAAGCGCTCCCGGGTGAGGCTAGCGAAGGCGGTCACCCGGATCAGCGCGCCTTCGAGTTCACGGATGTTGTCTGTAACGATGCTCGCCAGGAATTCAAGAACGTCGTCATCGACGACGAGTCCCTCATGATGGGCCTTCGTCCGGAGGATCGCGATTCTGGTCTCAAGCTCTGGAGGGTTGATCTCGGTGATGAGGCCAGACATGAACCGGCTACGGAGCCGACTTTCAAGCGTCCTGATCGAACCCGGCGGCCGGTCCGAAGTCAGCACGAGCTGTTTGCCGGCATCATGAAGAGCGTTGAAAGTATGGAAGAACTCCTCCTGGAGTTGCTCTTTGCCCTCTATCACCTGAATGTCATCGACGAGCAGGACGTCGCATTCCCGGTAGCGACGCTTGAAAGCCGGCATCGCGACAGCCCGCACCGATTCGACGAACTCGTTGAGCAGTGTTTCGGTGGGGACGTAGCGGACGTCGTAACGTGGGAAGTTCTCGGTAACGTAGTTGCGGATTGCGCGAAGAAGGTGGGTCTTGCCAAGCCCAGCCCCCCCGATGATGAAGAGCGGGTTGTAGGCACTACCGGGCGACTCGGCGACGGAAAGCGCCGCGGCATGAGCGAACCGGTTGGAGGGCCCGATCACAAACCCCTCGAAGGTGTACCGCCGGGAGGGACTCGCTGTCTCGGGAACGGAATCCTCGGCCACGGGGGCTGCCCCGTTCAGGGTGACGACTTGGTCCGCAGCTGCGCTGGAGACTCGCGGCTCCTCGCTGTTGGGCGCGGTCTCCGAGGCGACGTCGAAACGGATCGGGAATTCCGAACCGCACAGGTCGACGACGGCAGCCTGGACGACGCCGGCGAAACGGGTTTCGAGGCGCTCCCGGACGAGGGCGTTAGGGACATTGAGCACGAAGGTGCCGTTGACAAGTCCCACCGGGCAGACGCCGGAGAACCACGTCCGCCACACGGCATCCGACACCTGGGACTGGATGGCATCCGCACAGCCGTCCCAAAGTTCTTGAGCGTCGAGCAACGTGGCGGGCCTCCCAGCAAGTTGTCCACAGGAGGGTCCACATCTGTGGATTACCCGACAGACGGACGACACCTGGGCCCCTCGGTTTGCATCGTATAGCGCGCTCCACGGGATCGCCCTGGGCTCAAGGCGGCGTCACGCGAACTCGGCGCCCACGGCGCGCTAGCATGTGCGCTCCTGATTGTGGGGTTCTATGAAGCGGACGTTTCAGCCAAACAAAGCCAAGAGGGCCAAACGGCACGGTTTCCGTCAGCGCATGTCGACTCGTGCCGGACGCGCGGTCTTGCGGGCCCGTCGCCGCCGCGGGCGGGTGCGCCTGTCGGCTTGACTGGGCGCCCCGGACCGGTGCGCGTCCGGAAAACGTTCGCTGCGCTCGCCACCAGTAAGCGGCAATCTCGCAGCGGTCCCGTCACGGTACACTTCGTCCCGTCGGACGATGGCCGCAACGAGGTGTTTGTCGCGTACGCGATCGGTCGGCACGTTGGTGGAGCCGTCGTTCGTAACCGCTGGCGTCGTCGACTGCGCGTGATTGCGGCCGAGATTTCGCCGGAACTCGCCTTCGGGACGTACCTGATCGGCCTCGGTCGTGGAGTTGTCGAGATTCGCTTCGACGAGCTGAGAGGACGCGTGATCGAAACGATGCGGCGGGTGAGCGGGGAGCTGGGATGAAACGGGTCTCTTCGGTCGCGCGCGCGCTTCTCGTCGGAGCGATCCGTCTGTATCAAGCGGCCCGGCTCAATCGCCCTTCGCCTTGCCGGTTCGTGCCGTCGTGTTCCCAGTACGCCATCGAGGCGATAACCACCCACGGCGCCCTACGGGGCTGTTGGCTCGCCTCGCGAAGGATCGCGCGCTGCCGGCCGGCGGGCGGTCGGGGCTTCGACCCCGTCCCGGGCTAAAGGCGACCGATGCTGTTGGCATCATCGATCGGAGAGATCGCCCACCCGTTCTTCATCGTTTTCGCCTGGCTGATCGAGCGCTTCTACAGCCTCGTCCCGAACTACGCGGTCGCGATCGCGCTACTGACGCTTGTCGTGATGATCGCCGTCTTCCCCATCACCCGGAAGGCGACGCGCTCGATGATGAAGATGCAACTTCTTGCACCGGAGCTAAAGAAGATGCAGGCGCGGTACAAAGTCCCCCCGGGAGCGCCGCTGGAGGCGCGCCGGGAGTATCGCGTCAAGCTGAACGAAGAGATGATGGCGCTCTACCGGGAGAACAATGTCAGCCCGACGGGCGGCTGCCTGCCGACACTGCTGCAGCTCCCGATCTTCTGGATCCTATACGGAACCATCCGCGGCCTCATCCACCTAAAGACATTCCCCACCGCCAAGGCAGCCCGCGCCTGGTGCAAGCACCCAGTGGACCTGAAGGCCTGTGTGCAGCCGCTCTACATCAGTCACAATTCGAGCCTGTACCACGCCGTGATACACGCCAACGGCAGGCTGATGGCGTTCGGCATCAACATGGGCGACTCGGTCCGGACGAGCGGGCTTACCTGGGCCCAGAAAGCGCCGCTCATCGCGCTGATCCTCATCGCAATCGGCCTGCAGTACATCCAAATGAAGCAGATGACCGGGCGCAACCCCGCCGCCGCGGCGGCGAACCCGCAGATGCAGCAGATGCAGAAGATCATGCCAATCATGTTCGCCTTCATCTACATCTTCATCGCAGCTGGGGTGAATGTGTACTTCATCGTGTCGAGCCTGTTCCGGATCGGGCAGCAGGAATACATGTACCGGCGGGACCCGCACATCCGGGAGTCGGTGGCGAGACTGAACGAGCGGGCGAAGACGACGCCGCTCGTCGTCCCGGCACAGGGCCGGGAGGAGCGGCGGCCACAAGGGCTGTTCGGGCGGCTGCTCAACCCGGCGCCGCCAACGGCAGGCGAGGCGGCCCCGGTGGAGGCCGATGGCGGGCAGTCGCGGCCAGCGCCCCGACCCCAGGGCGGGGCTCGAACCGTTCCGCAAGGCGGACGCGGTCCAGGTGGCTCACCAAGGCGTACGCAATCGCGATCGAAGGCGAAGCGGCCGCGGAAGCCGCGCTGAGATGGAATGGATCGAAACAACCGGGAAGACCGTCGCCGAGGCGTTTGACGCTGCCCTCGACGAGCTCGGCGTGGACGAGCAGGACGCCGAATTCGTGATCCTCGAGGAGCCGAGGTCCGGCCTCTTTGGGCTGGGGCGTAGCGTGGCGCGGATCCGGGCCAGAGTCCGGCCATCGAGCCCGCGCCCGAAGCGCTCGCAGCGCGACCGCTTCCGCTCCTCCCGGGCAGGCCGGGGCCGGTCGGAGGGGCCGGGACGCGAGGCCCAAAGCGGAGCCCCGCGAGGCGTGAAGAATTCTGGAGAAGACCGCGTGTCCCGGGCGAAGCCCACCACCGAACAACCCGGGGCAGGGACGACGCGGGAACGCACCGACGTCGCTACGGGGCCCGCCGTCGACGGCGGGACGAAGCGGCCGCCGCGCCGGAGAGGCGGGCGCGGGCGGGGGAGCGGGCGGAGAGAATCGGCCGGACGGCCGGAGGATGTGGGTGAGGAGGAAGCGATGACGGTCGAGGAGCAGGTCGATCTGGTTGGGGCTTTCGTTCGTGGGGTGGTCGAGAGGTTTGGCTACGACGCGACGACGACGACGCACGTCGAGGACGACCGCTTGTACGTCGACGTGGCAGGTGAGGACCTTGGCCTGTTGATCGGTCCCCACGGGTCAACGCTCGACGCGTTGCAGGAACTCGCCCGCACAGTGGTTCAGCGGCGCGGGGACGAGCGCGCGCTGCGGGTGGTCGTCGATGTGGCGGGTTTCCGCGCTCGCCGCGCCGCCGCCCTCGAGGCCTTCACCCGGCGGCGGGCGGCGGAGGTGCTCGAGAGTGGGGTCGTCGAAGCGCTCGAGCCGATGTCGGCGTCGGACCGGAAGATCGTCCACGACACCGTCGCCGGGATCGCGGGCCTGGAGACGGGCTCAGAGGGGATCGAACCGAAGCGCTACGTCGTCATCCGCCCTGTGACGCCGGTGTCAGGCAGCGACGCGGTCGTAGACTGAACCCGGCGGGGAAGGCGGTGATCAGCCGGCAGTGAGCACGACGGCACCCGGCGCCGGGTGGTCGCCAGGTGGCGGTCTCCTCGCCGTCCTCGCCAGGTCGCAGGGGCGCGGCGCGATCGGTCCGGCTCCGCTTGTCGACCACGTCGACCACGCCCTCGGCTTCCTCGAGGCTTGCCCCGAGCTGGGCGAGGCGACAGCGATCCTCGATCTTGGTAGCGGAGGTGGCCTACCCGGGCTTGTTCTCGCGGCGCGGCTGCCGGAAACGCGGATCTGCTTGCTCGACGGGCGAGTCGAGAGAGCGCGCCTGCTTGGGGCGATGATCGGGGAGCTTGGCTGGTCCGACCGGGTCACGGTGGTGGCCGAACGGGCCGAGATCGCGGCGCACGAACCGGAGCTGCGGGGCTCGTTCCCGGCGGTCGTCGCGCGAAGCTTCGGGCATCCCGCGGCGACGGCCGAGTGTGGGGCG
>Ga0187874_10000579_pt1 | contig 43455 bp, 38 predicted proteins | sample June2016WEW_16_1_3_FD_132993 | JGI IMG/M metagenome (GOLD analysis project Ga0187874, IMG submission 132993) | Peatland microbial communities from SPRUCE experiment site at the Marcell Experimental Forest, Minnesota, USA - June2016WEW_16_150 | ecosystem: Environmental > Terrestrial > Soil >... | reverse complement strand
CGATTTTGACAACTGTCAGCGTCGCTCTGACTGTTTTCAAAACCGCTCCGACAAGCTTCTTTGGCTGCTAGAAAATGTTCTCCGGCCTCGAGACAATCTTCTCAAAGGCGCAGACTGTGGTCGAGATCGCGGAGACCATTTTCTCCGCTGTCTAGAACTCAGTCTGGACGATCAAGACAACGTTCTTCGTCGTGTAGAATATAGTCGGCGTAACCCAGACACGTTTCTCAGAAACGGAACCCATTTTCTACGCATCTGAGACCTGTTTCTCCATTACGGAGAAGACCGTCGGCGAAGTGCCGGCGGCGTTCGTGTAACCACCCAACAAATCATTTAAAGGAGGTATTGCTATGCCTCAACGCGTCCGTGATGCGGACAGGTTCAAGACCCGGTCCGGCTGAACAGCTCATTACCATGGCCGGCGCCAGCAGGGCATGCGCGTCAAGCTAAGCCAAATGTCCTAAGCGCTGAAAGCGCAGCGCAGCAAAGCCCAGGGTGAAGGAGGACGCGCAGCGTGCTCTGGAACCCTGGGTTGGGAATGGCATTCGGTTAAGCCCTGCAAGGGCGGCGCAGGTTGTGAAATTTCTTTACCTCAATGAAAGATTGTTTTGCACTCCTAATCGAAAACGATCTGCAAAAACCTGCTTCGCCCTTGCAGGGCTTTCTTTCCCTTCGTTCTAACCCAGGGCTCCGGCCGCCTCGCGGCCTTCGCCCTGGGCTTTGCTGTTTCGCGCTTTCAGCGCTCTGGACAATTCTCCTCAGCTTGACGCGCATGCCTGAAAGGGCGGAGCAGCACAAGAGATTACACATGCGGAATTCGGCGGTTTTCTACACCGCCCTTTCAGGGCTCATTCTGAACCTGCCCGGATGCCCCAGGGTTTCGCTGCGCTCCGCCCTGGGCTTTGCTGTTTCGCGCTTTCAGCGCTCTGGACAATTCTCCTCAGCTTGACGCGCATGCCTGTAAGGGCGATACCGATCGAGAGGAATCCGGTTCTGTTCATCACAGCGGATGTGGTGGAAAAGAACAAAGCAAAAACCATGGCGGCAAACATATTATCAACTCCCAAAGCACCAAGTACTGGACCATTGTTTATTCCTCCTCTCACGACAAATCGTTTCATCCTTTCTTTTTGATTCAATTGCTCATTTCACCGCACCCGTTGCTTCAGTTCTTCGAACCAATTTGCAACAACGTTATTCTTGTGGGTTGCTTCTGCTGCTGCCTTGCCAGCTGTGGTGGCTTCCTTCAGCATCAGGAATCGCTTACCATCAGGGCTGATGTCCCAACTCGAAACATATTTCCCTTGGAAAAGGACGAAAAAGTTGAGGTGAGTATCTGTCGCATGAGGACGTGCATTAACCGGTTCTTTTTATCTGTTATAGCGGGATCTTATTGCGATAGCATATCTCCCATCTTTTTTAAGGAGATGGATCGCCATGTCGAAGGAACTTACTCGAAGAGAATTGATTCGCTCAATTGCTGCCGGCGGACTGGTCGTCGCCGGGACGATGACGCCGCTGTCTTCCATTCTGGCTGAGCAGGCCGAGCAGGGAGCCATCCGGGGACCTCAACCTCCCGGACCGCCTGAGACTAGAACTCCTGCCAAAATCATCAGCGGAAAAGTCATTCAGCCGCAGCGCGAGTTGAGCATTCTAAAGAAGACCGGAGTGCTGGTCGTCGGTGGCGGCCCGGCCGGAACGGCCGCGGCGTTATCGGCCAGGCGTCTGGGTGTCGATGTCACAATCGTCGAGCGTTATGGATACTTCGGCGGCCTTGCGACTGGCGGCCTGGTGCTCGCAATCTTCCCGATCTACGACCGGCATGGCAATCAGGTCATCCTCGGTGTCGGGGAAGAGATGATGAAGCGCCTGGATAAACTCAAATTCGGAATCATTGAGCGGAATAAAGGCTCCGAGAACATTTACCCGACTGTCGATGCAGAAGCATTCAAGTATGTCCTGGCTGACATGGTTCTCGAATCGGGTATGACGGCCTATCTGGATTGCTGGGGCGTGGATGCAATTCTCGACAATCAAGGGGCTGTTCGCGGCGCGGTCTTCGAAAGTAAATCCGGGCGGCAGGCGATCGTGGCGGAGGTCGTTGTCGATGCTTCCGGAGACGGAGACATCTATGCGGCTGCAGGCGCGGCTTTCGTCAAGGTGAAAGACAACATTGGTCTGGATAGCAGAATCGGCAATGTGGATATCGAGGATCTGGTCGTTGTCACTGAATCAGGGAACCAAAGAAAGATGGAGTTTAAAAGTGGGGGCAGAGACAAAGTCCAGGGTGGCAGGCCAACGCGCGGAGCTCCGGTTACAGCGCTGGAAGGAGTTGTCGGCAGCCCCACGCCTGCTCCTCACGTGAACTGGATGAACATGAAGGGTCCAATTGCGGATGGATTGGATGTTGCGGAACTCAGCATGCTTGAACTGAAGCACCGCAAGGCTCTTTGGGCTAATCTCGAAAGGGCCCAAAAAAAACCGGGCGCCGAGCAGGCTTTTCTGCTCGAGACAGCTCCACAGATGGGGGTCCGGCTCACCCGGCTGTTGGGAGGCACAAAAAGGCTCACGCTTCAGGAAGCAAAGTCGGGTGCGAAATTCAAGGACGTGATCGGCTACGGGGGAACATACGGCCTGGCGCCGGAATTCCAGATCCCCTATGGTTGCCTGGTCCCGTCCAAGCTAGAGAACCTCCTCGCAGCCGGCCGCTGTGTTTCGTCCGAGTTTGAGCTGGCCGATACGCTTCGACTGATTCCGATTTGCTGGGTGACAGGCCAGGCTGCAGGCGTTGCTGCGGCGCTATGCATTCAAGACAAATGCAAGCCGCGCGAGGTTAGCGTCGGCAAACTGCAGAACATCCTGAGGCAGCAGGGAGCGTATCTGGGATGATGAGCGGGAAGCGCTTGCCGCGCTTAATTATACAAGTCATCTGTTTTGCATGGGCAAGCGCGCTGTTGTGGCCTGTTGCGTCATGGAAAAGTGCGCCTAAACTTGTCCCCCAGGTCAGTCCATTTGCGGCAATTTGCTCCAGCATAGCTGTGCATGCAATCAGTATCGGAGGCGGAATCGGACTTGTTTTCGCCTGTGCCGCTATCGTGAAGCGCAGGTGGTTCTGCCGGTATGCATGCCCGACGGGATTGCTGCTCGAGGGCTTTGCTGCCATCGGTTTTCGAAAAAGCTCCTGGTGGCGCCGTTGCCCGGCCATCGGGCGTTATGCGGCACTGGTGACCTTGGCGGGGGCTGTGATCGGTTATCCGGTGCTGCTCTGGATGGATCCGCTCTCGATCTTCAGCAGCACTTTTGGGTTGCGGAGCGCGGATACTGCCGTTGCGGGAATTCTGGCCGGTCTGGGATTGGCAATTCTCGCTCTGCTGAGCCTGACATCCGGCCAAATCTGGTGTGCGCGGATATGCCCATTGGGCGGCTCCCAGGACCTTCTGGCTGCGGCGGGATCGCTATGGAAGTCAAAAACCGATGCAGTAGCCACGGCTGCTCCGGTCAGTATAGGTTTTCTGGCCCGGCGGAGTTTCCTCATGGGGGCAGCCGGAATCGGGATTGGTTTTTGGTGTGAGAGGTTGGGGGCGGCGCGTGGTGAACACGCGCCGTTGCGGCCGCCGGGGGCGGTTGACGAGAAACATTTTACCGGTCTCTGCATCCGTTGCGGCAATTGTGTCCGGGCGTGTCCGTCGAAAATAATTCACGCCGACATGGGACAGGCTGGAATTGCAGGCCTGCTTGCGCCGACGATTCGATACGAAAAGAAATATTGTCTGGAGGATTGCCGCGCCTGCACGCAAGTCTGTCCCAGCGGTGCAATCCGGGAAATGAATTTGAAGCAGAAGCGCCGGTATGTAATCGGCGAAGCCCTGGTGGACGGTTCCCATTGTCTGGTTCCGTTGGGCCGGAAGGATTGCGACCTCTGTGTGCGAGCCTGTCCTTTTGATGCCGTTCACATACGCTGGGATGAAGAGCGTTATGTTGCATATCCTGTGGTGAGCACGGGAAAATGCAATGGTTGTGGCGCCTGTGAGGTTGTCTGTCCGACAGACGACTTCAAGGCCATCCGGGTGTGGAAGAGAATAGACTGACGGGTCGCCGGGAGCGCCGGCGTCTCGCCGGCTAATTTGCAGCGTTTTAGAAATCTGTATTGCTCCATGTACGCTATAAAAGAGCCGGCGAGACGCCGGCGCTCCCGGCTGTGTTGGTCACCTAAGATTGGAGAGAACAATGCGCAAAGAAACGCAGTGTGTTCATGCCGGCAAATATCGAGATCAGGCAACGCGGGGGACCAATACTCCCATTTTTACCTCATCCGCATTTGAATATCTCGACAGGGAAGAGACGCTGTATCCTCGATATTACAATACTCCAAATCAAGATGCCGTGGTGCGCAAGGTTTGCGCGCTTGAAGGGGCGGAAAGTGGAATCGTGTTCAGTTCCGGTATGGCCGCCATTAGCACGACGGTTCTCTCGCTGGCGCAATGCGGGGAACACGTTGTGATGCTGGATGAGCTGTACGGGGGGACTCATGCGTTTGCGACCGACACTTTCGATCGATTTGGCATACGCTACTCCTTTGCTGCGACGGATGCAGACTCGGTAATCCGGGCAGCTTTGCCGGAAACGAAAGTGATTGTAATTGAATCTCCGACGAACCCGCTTCTCGGCATCCTGGATATTCGACAGGTTGCAGAGTTCGCGAGGAGCCGCGGAATAGCGACTGTAATAGACAATACGTTTGCATCTCCCGTGAATCAGAATCCAATTGGGTTTGGAATCGATGTCGTGGTTCACAGCGGCACAAAGTACTTAGGCGGCCACAGCGATCTATGCTGCGGAATTGCGCTGACGTCGGCGGCCCTTACCGAGCGCATCCGGCGAATGGCTCGGCATCTGGGAGGGAGCCTGAATGCGATTACGTGTTATCTGCTGGAGCGAAGTTTGAAGACACTCGTGTTGAGGGTGGAAAAGCAATCTGCCAATGCCTTGAGAATTGCCGAATTCCTGGCCGCGCACAGCGCAGTGCGCAAGGTCAACTATCCGGGGTTGCCCGGTTTCAAGGGACACTCGATCGCCCGGTCGCAGATGAGCGGCTTTGGAGGGATGCTCTCTTTTGAGTTGAATGGCGATTCCGGATTTCCGACGCCTTTTCTCCGGTGTTTGAAACTCATCACGCCGGCTGTAAGTCTGGGAGGCGTCGAGACGCTCATTTGCTGCCCGGCTCAGACCTCGCACTCCAAAATCTCGGCGGAGGAGAGAAGGCGAATCGGTATCAACGATTCGTTATTGAGGCTGTCGGTTGGCATCGAAGATGCTGATGATCTGATTGAGGATCTTGATAAAGCGCTGAAGCGTTAACAGTAGTTTCTACTTAATTCCCGCGTAATATTTCTGCAGCGAAACCACTTCCGGCGCTTTCTGCCGGTATGCTGCTAGTCCCTTCACCGCTGCTCTGGCCGCAGCCATGGTTGTAATGTAGGGAAGCTTGTGTTTAATCGCTGCCTTACGAATATAGGAGTCATCGGATGTGCCGCGTTTTCCTATGGGCGTATTGATGACGAGTTGAATCTCGCCGTTCTTGATCGCATCCACGATATTCGGCCTTCCTGCGCTCATTTTTGAGATCTTATCGCACTCGATTCCGTATCGGGCGAGGTACTGCTGCGTTCCTTCTGTGGCTCTGATTTTGAAGCCGAGCCTGCGGAATTCCCGAGCCAGTTCCAATGCCTCGCTTTTATCGGCATCGGATACGGAAATCAGCACGGTCCCTTTCTGCGGAAGGAGTTGTTCAGCGGCCTCCTGCGCCTTGTAGAATGCAAGTTCAAAAGAGTCGGCCAATCCAAGCACCTCTCCGGTGGAATGCATTTCAGGACCAAGGACCGGGTCGACTCCAGGAAGCATGTTGAAGGGGAACACTGCTTCCTTTACGCCGTGATGCGCGATGGTTTTGCGTGTCAGGTGCAGGTCGGCCAGCTTTTCGTCCAGCATTATTCGTGTAGCGAGGCGAGCCATTGGAATATTGCAGACCCTGGATACAAGCGGAACAGTTCGCGATGCGCGGGGGGTGACCTCCAGGACATAAACCTCGCCGTGGGCAATCGCGTATTGAATATTGACAAAACCCTGAACCTTCAGCTCAATGGCGATTCTCTTTGTATACTCCTCAATCGTTTTTTGCTGTTCTTCCGGAATGCTGACGCATGGCAAAACGCAGGCGGAATCACCCGAATGAATCCCGGCTAATTCGATGTGCTCCATGATTGCGGGAATAAAAGCGCTTTTGCCGTCGGAAAGTGCGTCGACTTCGACCGCGAGCGCGTTTTCCATAAACCGGTCAATCCGGATGGGGACATCGGGCCGGGTCTCGGTTGCACGGGACACATACAAGGATAGATCATCGCGATCGTGTAAAACCCCCATGCCCTCGCCGCCGAGCTCAGAGTATGAGCGAGCCACGAGTGGGTATCCGGTCGTATCGGAGAAATCAACCGCTTCGCCGATGCTGCGCACGATTCCGGATGAGGGCTGAGGAATTCCAAGCTTCTGCATGATTGAGCGGAAACGGTCGCGGTCTTGAGTGAGATCAATGGAATCGGTTAGAGTGCCGAGAATTTTGACGCCGGCCTGCTCCAGCTTTCGGGAGATGTTGAGAGGCGTCTGGCCGCCCAGTTGCACGATTACCCCTATCGGGTTTTCCGCATTGCAGATGCCCAACACGTCTTCTACGGTGAGTGGCTCGAAATAAAGACTGCTTGAAATATCCGCGTCGGTCGACACAGCTCCCGGATTGCAGTTGACCATGATCGCATCATACCCGAGATCCCGCAGGGCAAAGGCCGCCTGCACGCAGCAATAATCACATTCAATCCCTTCTCCAATCCGGTTGGGACCGCCTCCCAGGATCATCACTTTCTTGCGGCTGCCGGCCGCGATCTTGGCGCCAGGATCAGGAGCATTATAGGTAGAGTAGTAGTATGGAACTGCATTCTCGATGCCTGAAACGGAGATGGATTTCCGTGCTCCGATCATTCCAATTCCAACCCTTTGGTTTCGAACCCTTTCTTCCGGAATTTCAAGAAGCGTGGCGATGTACGCATCCGCAAAACCGTCCTTCTTCGCCTGGACCAGCAGGTCATCCGGAACATTGCCTCCTTTGTATTTCAGAATCTTCTCTTCAAGTTCGACCAGCTCCTTCAGTTGCTGGATATACCACGGTTTTATATGCGTCTGTTGGCACAGCTCTTTTAAATTAGCCCCCTTGCGTATGGCTTCATAGACCATGAAAATACGCTCGCTCGAGGGATGCCATAACAATGCCATCAGATCCGATAGAGATTTATGATTGAAGTCCTTTGCAAATCCGAGCCCCATGCGTCCGGTTTCGAGCGCCCGAATCGACTTTTGCAGGGCTTCCTTAAAACTCTTTCCGAAGGCCATGATTTGGCCGACCGCATGCATCTGGACGCCCAGCCGGTCTTCGGCGTCTTTGAATTTATCGAACATCCAACGGGCCGCTCGGATGGCCACATAATCAAGCTGCGGGATGTATTTCTCCAGACTTCCTTCTCGCCCATGGGGGATTTCATCCAATGAAAGCCCGCAGGCAAGAAGGGAGGAGACAAGTGCAATAGGAATTCCCGTCGCTTTGGATGCGAACGCCGAGGTTCGTGAGGCGCGGGTGTTTATTCCAACCGCCACAATGCGCTGGCTTCCGGGATCGTGCGCATACCGGATTCCGGCCCCGCCAATAAGGCCGATCTCATCTACAATCCTATAGGAGTAATCCTGAAGTTTCGCCTGCAGCTGAGGATCAATGGTGAGCATAGGCGTGGCGCAGAATGAATCGCCGCTGTGGATGCCCATGGGATCGATGTTTTCGATGAAGCAGATTGTTATTTTCTGCCCTTTGCCATCCCGCACGACCTCGAGTTCGAGCTCTTCCCAACCTTCGAGCGATTCTTCTATGAGAGCCGGGCCAATAGAACTTGCCGAGAAGGCGCGGCTTGTCACTGCCTGGAATTCTTCCGGGTTGAACACAATCCCCGCCCCTGTTCCGCCCACGGTGCAGGACGGCCGGATCACGCAGGGGAAATCGACTCTTTCGAGAATGCGTTCAGCCTCTTCGAGGTTTCGGACGATTTCACTCCTGGCTGTTTCAATTCCCAACCGTGCCATCATGTCCTTAAAAGCCTGCCGGTCCTCACAGCGTTCAATGGAATTGGCTTGCACGCCGATGATCCGAACGCCGTATTTCTCCAGAATTCCGGCCTTCGCAAGCTGGAACGTGATATTCAGCGCGGTTTGTCCCCCCAGATTCGGGAGCAGCGCATCCGGGTGTTCTGCGGCGATGATTTTTTCAATTGAATTTAGATTGAGCGGCTCAATATAAGTGGCATCGGCCATGCCGGGATCGGTCGAGACGGTGGAAGGATTGGAATTGACCAGAACAATCCGGTAACCAAGTTTGCGCAGCGCCGTGCACCCCTGCGTGCCGGAATAATCGAATTCGCACCCCTGCCCGATAACGATGGGACCGGAACCGATAATCAGGACTTTGTTGATATCGTTACGTTTTGGCACGGGACTCTCCTTGTATGATGGCGTTCCTTCCGAGCGTCTAATCTCGATTTATTCCTGATGCCTTTTGCTGTAATAACTGCGAATCGCCTCCAACAGGGATGCGATCGTATTCTCTTTCGGAACTATCTCGGCGCGTTTTCCCAACAGCTCTACAGTGCTCCCCGTCACGGGGCCTATGACGGCGACGGTGGATTCCAAAAGCATTCTTTTCCCATCTTCCTGCCCGAGAATTTCAATCATATTCCTTACAGCGGAGGAACTTGTGAACACAATCAAGTCCGGCCTTGTGCCGCTTAATTTCTCAAGACTGCCTTTTCCCAATTCTGCGCGAACGGTCCGATAGCAAGGCACAACATCGACCTGAGCTCCGGCGGCCTGAAGCTCAGCCGGCAGCAATTCCCGTCCCTCTTTGGCGCGCGCCAACAAAATGCGGCATCCTGCGAGCGAGCGGAGTCCTCCGGATTGCTTTCCAAGCGCCTCGACCACACCCTCAGCAATAAACTTCTCGGGAACAAGCGCGACTTCATGCCCGAATTCGCTTACGGCTTTTGCAGTTGCGGGCCCGATCGCGCATATTTTAGGCATGGATTGAATGCCAACTTCCATGCCGCGCTCATTCATGCGCTGCAGGAAGAAGCTGACTCCATAGGCACTGGTAAAAACTATCCAGGAGTATTCATTCAATGAAGCAAGCGCCCGATCCAGCGGCTGTTTATCCTCAATCTCCTTCACTTCTATAACGGGGAAAGGAAAAACGCTGCCGCCCATTGCTTCCAGTCCGGCCGCTAATTCAACCATTTTTTTTGCGCTGCAAGCCACAAGGATGGTGCGGTTCAGCAGCGGTTTGGTTGAGCATGGAATAAACATAATTCCTCAAAGCTCTAAACCACGAAACACACGAAAGACACGAAAATGTTTTCGTTTGTGTCTTTCGTGTGTTTCGTGGTCAACGCTTTTACAGTGCATCCAGAATTGCACGACCTCCATTTTCCAGGATGCGGCGGGCCAGAGATTCGACGGCTTCGTTTATCCTATCGGGCTTTTGCCGAACCGAATCTCGGATGATTCTTCGGCCGTCCGGAGATGCGACCAACCCATCCATTTCAATCAAATCCCGATTCAACTGCGCATAAACCGCAACCGGGACATTGCAGCCTCCGCCCATGAACTGCAGGAAAAGGCGTTCCGCAGAAACGGCCGCCGCGGTGGGCGCATGATTCAAGACAGACGCCATGTCAGTCGCGCGCGAATCGTCAACGCGCGTTTCAATTGCCAGCGCCCCCTGGCCCGGGGCCGGAAGCATTTGCGCGAACTCAATTCGCGAAGAAATTCGCGTGTGCAGGCCCAGGCGGTTGAGACCGGCGCAGGCAAGGACGATCGCGTCGTATGCTCCGTCCTGCAACTTTTTGAGACGTGTATCCACATTGCCGCGAATGTCCAGGATTCTAAGGTCCGGCCGAAGAGCCAGCAATTGAGACTTTCGGCGAATGCTTCCGGTGCCCACGAGAGAGCCGGAAGACAGTTCTGACAAGCTTGCAATCTTGTTTGCAATGAAGGCATCTCTTGCATCTTCCCGTTCAGGCACTGCTGCGATCCGGAGTCCGTCTGGAATGGAATTCGGCAGATCTTTCATGCTGTGGACCGCGATATCGATTTCCTTCTCGGTCAATGCTTGTTCCAGCTCTTTTACAAATACGCCGACTGATGATGAGGAGCGGATCGATACAGTGGGATTTTTGTCCGCCGAAGTCTTGATCACGTGAATCGTCACTTCAGCATCTGGAAAATGCCTCAGGATCTGATTTTGAACCCATCCGGCTTGAGCCAAGGCCAGAGCCGATCCGCGGCTGCCGATAATAATCATTTTAGTAGACTGATTCATGTGCGGACGGCTCTCCAGAGCCGTCCGGGTGTTTTTGTTAAACGGTGTGCGACGCGTCTGGAGACGCGTCGCCACAAAATTCTATTCCGGCGCATCTTTGGTTTTGAGAATGCGCTCAATCAAATCCATGTAAGCAGACTGGTTCAGCGAATCCGGCTGGCTTCTCAACTGTATGACCAGGGGGTGCGCAATTTTTCCGGCAATCCGCGAAATCATCGTTTCCAGCTCCTGAACCTGCTTGGCTTCCTGCGGGCCGATTTTCCTGAGATATCTGTCGAGCTCGATTTTGCAAATTTCCTCGATCCGACCCTGAACCTGTTGAACTACAGGGCCCACCTTGCTGGATTTGGCCTTGGCGCAAAACGCCTGGACTTCCTGATCGACAATTTTCTCGGCCTTTGCCGCCGCCTTGGCCCGCTGGTGAAAGTTGGCTTCCACTACCGCCGCCAGGTCATCAATATCGTAACAAAAAACGTTCGCGATCGTTCCGATCCCGGGATCGATATTTCGGGGAACCGATATGTCGATAAATGCAATTGGTGCGTTTTTGCGATCATGCATGGCTCGCTGAACCATGGAGCGATCGATCAGCATTTCCGACGCTCCCGTGGAGGTAATCACAATATCGACTCGTGAAATCCACTCGCTCAGATCGGCAAAAGGGACAGCGATTCCGTTAAAGCGGCCGGCCAGGTCTCTGGCTGCTTCCGGGCTGCGGTTGGTCAGGTAGATGGCTTTCGCTCCAGTATCGGCGAGGTGCCGGATAGCGGTTTCTCCCATTTTCCCGGCGCCCACGACCAGAATGCTTATTTTTTGGAAATCTCCAAATATTTTGCGAACCAGTTCCACGGCTGCGGAGCTGACCGAAACCGGATATTCTCCGATGCTGGTTTCGGAGCGCACGCGCTTCGCAATCCGGAATGCCCACTGCAGGAGACTGTTCAAGGCAGATCCCACAGTGCGGAGATCCACGGCCGTGCTGTAACAGGATTTCAGCTGTCCGAGAATCTGGGGCTCTCCGAGGACCATCGAATCCAGGGAACTGGCCACACGGAAAACATGCCGCACCGCCTGCTCGTCTCGATAGCGATAGAGCTTCGTCTGAAGCTGCGGTAATGCGACTCCGCTGGATTCGGAAAGAAATGATTCGATGGAAGAGACGACATCCGACTGAGGATCGGCGCTGGCAAGGACTTCAACCCGATTGCAGGTCGAAACAATCATCGATTCCAGGATGCCCGGGTAAACGGATAGCCGTCTCAATCCCTCCGGCAACTGCTCCGCATTGAAAGATGCCAGTTGCCGGATATCCAGTTTTGCCGTCCGGTGGTTCAAGCCCACGAGTACAAGATTGAACATCTAAAAACCTACGCCTCGATAGTTGCTGGCAGCCGTCAGGTGCATAAAAGGGAAGATCAAGAAAGAGCTGAACGGCCTGGCCGCAGTGCGTCAGCATTTTCTATAAATACTTATGTAGTCCCCAATTGACTGCGAACGTAACCAGGGTTGAAGCAAACCCGATGATACTGATGTAAGCGGCGCGCCGCCCGCGCCCTTTGGCTGCAAAGCGATAGTTCACCAGAATCAGGTAAATTCCCCACGTGACCAGGGACGCTGTTTCCTTAGGATCCCAGCTCCAAAAGTGGCCCCATGCATGCTGAGCCCAGATGGCTCCCGATATGATTGTGAGGCTCATCGAAACAAACCCCACCAACAAAAAACGGCGAAACAGCTCATCGCACACTTTCAGGGAAGGGAGGCGGAAATACAGAAACCGGAAATTCTTCTCCTTTAGTTCATTCTCCTGAATCAGGTAAATGACGCCTGAAATAAAAGTCAGGAAGAATGCGGCATAAGCCAGAAACGCGACGCTTACGTGGAAATGAAGCCAGCCGCTGTTCATCCACGCCGGAAATTCGCGATTTTCTGCCCAGATTACCTGTGAAAATATAGTCAAAAGGGAAACGAGCGGAAGAACAAAGGCGCCAAGGGCGTTACTCCGGTACCGGACGTTCGCGATAATAAACGTCAAGGATATGCACCAGGCGAAAAAGCAGAGGGATTCCGGCAGGTTGGTAATCGGGAAGTGCTGCCGTTGCACACTGAGCAATACGAGTGAGAGCGTATGAAAGGCGAAGCCGCAGGCCACCATTCCCAGAGCAATTTGAACGAATATTTGCCGCTTCTGGCAAAAGCCAAAGATGGAATGCAGCAACCCCACGGTATAGAGAGCAATCGTGATAAATAATGTCCAGCCCATGTAATCTGCCTAAGAAGCGGAAATTCTATCATTTGTAATACCGACAAGGCAAATTCACGGACACTGGCTCATGAAATCGGGGTCGGGGTCGGTATCGGAATCGGGATCGAGAGCGTAAAGAACGATTCCGATACCGACCCCGACCCCGAAAGAGCAGTGAGCTTTTCTGGCACGCCTCTGGTTGGGCATGTTATATTGAACGACTCAGGATGGAAATAGACTGTGGAATTTCTTCGAAATATTGACCCCGGAACGATTGGAACGATTGCGATTCAATTTGCGGTTTTGCTGTTTTCGCTTAGCATTCATGAGGCGTCGCATGCCTGGATGGCGGATCGTCTGGGCGACTATACCGCACGATACCTCGGACGAGTGACTCTCAATCCGATTCCGCATATTGATCCGATCGGAACGATATTGTTTCCTCTGCTCCAGTTCTTTGTGCATTTTCCCTTGATTGGTTGGGCGAAGCCAGTTCCGATTAATTCCGCGCATCTGCGCGATCCGCGCAGGGATCAGATATACATCTCCATTGCCGGACCTGGTGCGAATCTCCTGGCAAGTGGAATTGCCTTTTCCCTTCTTCTCATTTTAAAAATAACCTCGACGCAAGCTCGGAGATTCATCGAACTCGGACTCATTCCCGGGAACGGATCGGTCTTAGCGCCGGTTCTCATGATTCTTTACTACGCGATGATCATCAATCTGCTGCTTGCTGTTTTCAATATCATTCCAATCCCGCCGCTGGATGGGCACTGGATTTTGTATGGATTGCTTCCCGCCAATGCAGCGGCTGCTTTTCAGCGCATGGGCTCCTATGGGTTTATTATTCTGTACGCCCTGATGTTTACAGGCGCTCTGAGGTTTATTCTAATTCCCATGGGACTGGTCGTCGGTCTCTTGCGGGCGCTTTAGGATTCATTTAAATCATGGAAAATGGCGAGAATCTGAATCCGGATTTCCAGGCCTCCACTGAAGGCTCGGGAATCACAATCCGCCTGGAAGCTTTTGAAGGACCGCTCGATCTTCTTCTGCATCTGATCAAGAAAGAGGAGATCGATATCTGGAATATTCCTATCGCGCGTATCACCGAGCAATACCTGGAATACCTGGAGATCATGAAGGATCTGAACATCAATCTGGCAGGCGAATGGATCATGATGGCCGCGACCCTGATTTATATTAAATCCCGGATGCTGGTGCCTCAGGAACAGACCAATGAAGCGCAGTCCGAAGAGGAGGACCCCCGTACTGAGCTTGTTTACCAGCTGCTGGAGCATCAAAAATTCAAGAATGCCGCGGAAATGCTCTACACCCGGGAGGAAGTCGAGAATGCTGTGTGGGCTAAACCGCCTGACGATGTTCTCGAAGACGGCAGCGAAGTCGTCGCCGTCACTCTTTTCGAACTTTTGCGCGCCTTTCATGAGGTTGTTGAGCGCTTCGAAGCGCAGCGCGTCCTGGAGGTAAACAACGAAGAGGTCACGGTCGAGGAGAAGATTGCGGACATTCGGAAACGCTTTGTCATCCAGGACAAAATGCTATTTTCGAGTTTTTTCAGCGAGGCCCGTTCGAAGCGCCACCTGGTTGTGCTTTTCCTTGCGCTGCTCGAATTGGTCCGCATGCACGAGGTCTTCGTCTACCAAAAGAAGCCGTTCGAGGAAATTCAAATCTGCAAAGTGAAGGAAAAAGTCTGAGCCATGGAAATAGCCGAAATGCAGGCCGTGATGGAAGCGATCATCTATGTGGCCGATGATCCGATAAAACCGGAACAGTTCAGAGAAATCTTTCCCGAGGAACCGGCGGAATTGATTGAGCAGGCGCTGAAAAGCATGATCGATGCTTTCAATGCACGCGCGGGCGGAATGATCATCCGGGAGGTGGCGGGCGGTTATCGAATGACCACCCGGCCCGAACACCACGAACAAATCCGCGCATACCTGAAAACACGGCCCAATGCCAAGCTGTCGATGGCCGCCCTGGAGACGCTTGCAGTCATTGCCTACAAACAGCCCGTAACGCTTGCCGAGATCCTGGCCATCCGTGGCAAGAAATCCTCAACAGCGCTCCAAACCCTGCTGGAGAGGAAATTAGTGGCGATCCTCGGGCGCAAGCCTGTGGTTGGCAGACCGATTTTGTATGGGACCTCAAGGGAATTCCTTATTCATTTTGGGCTGAAGAACCTTTCCGATCTTCCCACATTGGAGGAGTTTGCTCAAATGGCCGGCGAGCAGCTGTGACGCCATGAAAAGCGAAGAACGGCTACAAAAAATTATTGCAGCCGCGGGTATTGCATCACGCCGAAAGGCGGAACTTCTGATTCGGGAAGGCAGAGTCACCGTCAACGGACAAGTCGTTACGCAGTTGGGCGCCAAGGCGGATCCGAATCGCGATTACGTCAAAGTGGACGGGAAACTCATCCGCGAAGCCTCTCAAAAAATATACATACTCCTGAACAAGCCGCGAGAAGTGATCTCTTCTGTGGCGGATCCCCAGGGAAGGACCAAGGTGACGGACCTGGTGAATGTGCGGACGAAGATCTTCCCGGTCGGACGGCTTGATTACAATTCGGAAGGACTCATTCTACTGACGAATGACGGAGGGTTTTCCAGAATTGTAACTGCCGCGGGAAAACATATGCCCAAAGTGTATAAGGTCAAGGTGCGATCGACTCCGGAGGCATCCCAGCTCGGGCGGCTGCGGGAAGGGATGCGCCTGAAAGCGGGAATAAAACTGGCCCCGTGCAAGATTGTGCCGTTGAAGGAAAGCACGAACAGCTGGTACGAGGTCACTCTGGTTCAGGGGAAAAACAGGCAAATCCGAGAGATGTTTGAAGAAATCGGTCATCCTGTTGTCAAGCTGCGGCGGGTAAGGATCGGATTTCTTACCGACCACGGGTTGGAAGCGGGGCAATACCGACACCTAACCAGAGGCGAAATTGAGCGGATATTGCGACTGGCTGAAAGGCTCTAAAAAACGCCACGGATATCACTGATTTGGCCGGAGCGCCGGCGTCTCGCCGGCTCTGTTCATGTGTATATGAAGCATCTTTCGAAATGGTGCGAATGAGCCGGCGAGACGCCGGCGCTCCCGGCGATTTTGATCCGTGTAATCCGTGCAATCCGCGGTTAAAATATCTTTTGAGATCGCAGGAGCCAATGTGTTCACCGGAATAATCGAAGAAATGGGTCGCATTCAAGAACTGCGCTTCCTCTCGCAGGGTGCAGTAATCACCGTTGGCGCCGGGCTTGTTGCCGCAGATCTGAAGATCGGTGACTCCATATCGGTCAATGGCGTGTGCCTGACCGCAACCCGTATAGGCGCGGGCTTTTTTGTTTGCGACATATCTGCCGAAACACTGCGAATCAGCAGTTTCAAGCATGCCAAGCAGGGAAGCTGTGTCAATTTGGAGCGCTCGCTGAGGGTCGGCGACCGGTTGGGAGGACATTTCGTCCAGGGGCATGTGGACGGAATCGGCCGGTTGATATCCAAAACTGCAAGCGGTGAGGGTTTTGAGATGTCATTTGACTTTCCCCGCGAGCTGGAACGATACATGGTTTACAAGGGATCTCTTGCCGTCAATGGAATCAGCTTGACAATTTCTTCCCTTTCCAAAGGAATTTTCTCCGTCGCCGTTATTCCGCACACGTTCGAATCGACGAACCTCAACCCATTGATCATTGGTGACCTCGTGAACCTTGAGGTGGACATATTGGGAAAGTATTTCGAGCGCTTCTTTCAGTTGGGATTGAGACAAACTGAAAGGAACACGTCCCGGATTACGTCTGAATATCTAAAAGATCAGGGTTTTTGATATGGGAACTTTTTCCAACCGGTTCCGGTGTGCGGTCTTGGTTTCTTTTGCCGCGGTTGCATTGGGATTTTCCGCAGGGGAAGTTCGCTTGCCCGCTTTTGGCCGGGACACCGTGCTGGTCTGGAAAAGCGAAAATCAAGGATACAGCGCAGAATTTATCGTGCGGATTGCGGAATTTTCTCCGGATCGGTTCCTGGAGTGGGAAGATTCAAAAACGCAGGGGACCATCTTTATCCCGAATCGTGACATCCTGTCTGCAAAGGGCCTTGTCAGCTCGGCTCTTTTCGGATCCGGAATGGACACCAAGGGAAAAGACGTCACCACCCTGTGGCTGAGCCAGCGGATTTATCGGGAGCTGAAGGAGAAGAAAAAAGCCAAATGCGACTTGGACGGCGTTTCCGCCGTGCTGGCATATCAAGGGGAGGACCAAGTCACGGTTGAGGTGAACCGGGCATCAATGGCGCTTCCAGCCATTAAGGTTTCCGACGACCGCGGATCGGAACGATGGTTCCTGGACCGGGAAGAAAATCCGTTGATGCTGAAACATACGGTACGCCAATTTACCCAAGTCCTTGCCAGCATTACGACGGATCGGCCGAATACGCTGCGCTGGATTAAGGGAAAGAAGCTTGCCAATATCCCACAGTAGGAATCCTCCGGTCCTCAAGCCCTAAACCCTCACCGTTGAACTCAAAGGCTCGAAGACTCAAAGACTCCAAGGGAGGACGCGATTGAGCTCCGGGTTAGCTGAACCAGCCTGTCCCGGTCTTCCAGTGTCATCCCTTTGGTCTCGATCGGATCGTGGAAAATTACTTGGATACGTCCCGGGCGAATCCCATACTTTCCCGGCGGCTGAACCTTTGCGCTATCCAGGATAGTGACCGGAACAACGGGAGCCTGGGCTTCGATAGCCATGATGAAGACTCCCTTCTTAAATTCGCCCAGACGTCCGTCTCTGCTTCTGGTCCCTTCAGGGAAAGCCAAAAAAGACTTGCCGGCGGCCAGCAGTTTCGAACCGTACGCGATAGCCGCGCGGGCCTTTTGGGGATTCGAACGCTCGATCGGAATGAACTTCAACTGCCTCAGGACCAAGGAAAGGACCGGCAATTTCATCATTTCTTTCTTGATCAGGGCGCTACAGTCACGCGGTATCGCATGAACTAGAACCGGAGCGTCGAAATTCCCCTGATGGTTGGAGAGGAAAACATAGGTTGTGCCGGGAGCTAATTTCTCTCGCCCTCGCACATCCACTCTGACTCCGCACATCCAGCCCGCCGCCCGTATGCAGAAGCGGGCGAGCCGGTAAATCAGCGCGCTGTTTCCTGACATAAGCGTCCATAGCATGCCGAAAGGCGCCATGATAAGTACATACAGGCCCACAAAAAGATATACGAGGGTTGCTTGAATCATACAGTGCACGATTGTAATTCGGGAAGTCAGAATTCAGAAGTCAGAAGTCATTGCCGGGAGCGCCGGCGTCTCGCCGGCTCTTTTACAAATACGGAGCAGAGCATTTTTCGAAACACTGCAAATAAGCTGGCGAGACGCCGGCGCTCCCGGCAATGGCTTCTGAATTCTTTGGTAATCCTTCGATTTTCTGTGATTTTCGATATCATTGATGATTAAATAATGGTTTTTGCAATGAGGTGATGTTTTGGGATTCAACAGCGTTGAAGAAGTCATCGAAGATATCCGACAGGGGCGGATCGTCATTGTGGTTGATGACGAGGATAGAGAAAACGAAGGCGATTTGACGATCGCAGCTGACAAAGTCACGCCGGGGAAGATCAACTTCATGGCGAAATATGGCCGAGGCCTCATCTGTCTTGCTCTGACGGGACAGCGGCTGGATGATCTGCATATTCCGATGATGGTCGGCGAGAACACCAGCAAGTTCGGGACGGCGTTTACTGTTTCGATCGAAGCTCGCCATGGCGTGACAACCGGGATTTCGGCCGCGGATCGTGCAAAAACAATTCTCACCGCAATTGATCCCAAGACAAAGCCTTCAGACCTGGCCCGGCCGGGACACATCTTTCCATTGCGGGCGCAGTCGGGTGGAGTTCTGGCGCGAGCGGGACAAACGGAAGCATCCGTAGATCTGGCGCGTCTGGCGGGACTCTATCCGGCGGGGGTGATCTGCGAAGTGATGAACGAGGACGGCACGATGGCCCGCGTCCCCGAATTGAGCGAGGTGGCTCGTCAGCACGATCTGAAGCTGGTTACAGTCGCCGACATCATTGCGTATCGGCTCAAAAACGAAACGTTTGTGAAACAGGTTGCCGAATCGGCTTTTCCTACGGAGTTCGGCGATTTTAGAATCATGGTGTTTGAAAACCAGCTGGATCAGGAACATCACGTTGCCCTTGTGAAGGGTAATATTGATCCCAATACGCCGGTGATGGTTCGCGTCCACTCGCAGTCGACCGTGGCAGATGTCTTCTATTCCTTGCGCAGCGGCGGCCGGAATGAATTGCGTGCCGCATTAAAAATGATCAACGACGCGGGAAAGGGTGTCCTGGTTTATCTCCGGCAGGAGGAAAAGGGGCTCAATCTCGTTGAGGAGATCAAGTCCTATGCGACGCAGAATGGCGGCTCGAATCCGGGAGAGACAAGCGTGTCACAGAACTCCGATATGGACTTGCGCATCTACGGCATCGGTGCGCAAATCCTGAGGGCTTTGGGGGTGCGTAAAATCCGGCTGCTTACCAATCATCCCAAAAAGATCGTCGGGCTGCAGGGGTATGGCCTGACAGTAATGGAACAAGTCCATCTATAATTGACGATTTACGATTGAAACAAGCGGTCCAATCGTAAATCGTAAATCGTCAATCGTCAATTGAATCACTTTCCCAGTTTGGCGATCTGCTCCTCGATAATCGAATCCTCTATCTTGCTGAATAAGATTTCGCGTTTTCCCAACGGGTGGTTGTCGGGAAGCCGCAATTTGGGGACATCATCCCAGTGCTGATTGTAGTGAGATCCAGGTGCATTCAGCATGCGCCAGAGTTTTTCGGCCGAAAAAGGGAGAAACGGTCCCATGAGCACCGCGAGCGCGGCCTGCAACTGGATTGTTGTGTTCAATGTGGCGGCGCAGCGCGTGCGGTCGGTTTTCAGTGAAGTCCAGGGAGCTTCATCGTTGAAATACTTGTTTCCGACGCGTGCCAGATCCATCAGCTCGCCGACGGCGCGACGAACCTGAAATTCATCCAAAGCAGCCCCGATGCGTTTTGTTGCATCTTCAACTGCGGATAGCACTCTGCGATCGGAGTCCGATAAATTTCCGGCCGCCGGCACCCTGGCATCGAAATGTTTCTCGACGAATGACAGACACCGGTTGATTAGATTTCCCAGCACGTCCGCAAGCTCGCTGTTGTTCCGGGTCTGGAAATCCTTCCAGGTAAAATCGGCATCCTTGCTTTCGGGCGCATTCGCTTCAAGCCAATAGCGCAGAGGATCCGGGGGAAAAACGTCGAGATAATCATCAACCCAGACAGCCCAATTGCGGCTGGTTGAAATTTTTTTCCCTTCGATATTCAGAAATTCGTTTGCGGGAATCTGAGATGGAAGAATGAAATCTCCGTGAGCCATGAGAGTCGCCGGCCACACAATCGCGTGGAAAACAATGTTGTCTTTTCCGATGAAGTGAATCAGCCGGGTTTTCTTGTCCAACCAGTAGTCACGCCAGCGTTCCGGGTTCCCCTGTTTCTGCGCCCATTCAACCGAGGAAGAGATATATCCGATGGGAGCGTCGAACCAAACGTACAGAACCTTCCCTTGAGCCTCGGGTAATGGAACCGGAATGCCCCAGTCAATATCGCGTGTGATCGGCCTATCGGTGAGACCTTCCTGGAACCAGCCGGAGCAGAATTCGCGGACGTTGCTCTTCCAGTCGGGTTTGGAATCCTGCCATTCCTCGAGGCGTTTTTGAAATTCGGACAGTCGGAAATACCAATGCCTGGTGGTTCGTAATTCCGGGGGCGAGCCGCAGACCTTGCATTTCGGCGCAATCAACTGCTCCGGTTCGAGCCAGCGGCCGCAAGCTTCACACTGGTCGCCCCGCGCTCCCGACTGATGGCAGTGGGGGCATTCCCCTTCGATATAGCGATCCGGAAGGAAACGGCCGCAGGCGACGCAGTAGTACTGGCGGACCGATTGCTCGTTGATGCATCCCTTTTGATGCAGGTTGAGGAAAAAGTCCTGCGATATCTTATGGTGCAGGGGAAGGGAAGTGCGCGAGTAGTTGTCAAAAGACAGGCCGATGCGCTGAAAGCTTTTCTTCATCATGGAATGATAGCGATCCACAATTTCCTTGGGCGTGACATTCTCTTTGTCGGCACGGATGGTTATTGGGACACCGTGTTCGTCCGATCCGCAGATAAAAAGGACGTCCGCACCTTTCAATCGCTGATAACGGACATATACGTCCGCCGGTATGTATGCTCCAGCCAGATGTCCCAGGTGCAATGGGCCGTTCGCATAAGGCAACGCCGCAGTCACAAGAATTTTTTCGGCCAGATCCACTGAAAATCCTTTCTGCCACGGGTGGGGACGGGATTCCGCTGTCCCGTAGCGTCCGGTTACTCGGGCGGTTGATTCACTGCTGTCCGCCCGGCGTTTGCTCAAGTTTTACATAGTCCAGAAGCGCATCGCGAGTCGATGGGAACGCCAGCTTGTCCCAGGGGATCTCTTCGAGACGAAAGGCTCTGACTTCCTGGCTTTCCTGGGTGGCCGCCGCAACCCCTCCGGTTACAGTCGCGCGGTATACGACCAGCACGACTCCGACATTCGCATAGGAATACAGATTTAACAAGCCGTCGAGCCGGACGTTGAGCCGCATCTCTTCGTACGTTTCGCGAATAGCCGCGTCCGGGACGCATTCTCCCAGGTCGACGTAACCGCCGGGAAAAGTCCAGCTGCCCCACGACGGTTCGATATTCCTGCGAAGGAGCCAGATCCGTCCATCCTGGCACGGCACCGCGCAGGCGACGACTTTTGGATTGAGATAAAAAATAAACCCGCAGCCGGAGCAGATCTTTCGAACATGCTGTTCGGCTTCAACGTAGCGTTCGTCAAGACCGGCCCCGCAACGGGGACAGAACCTTGCCCAATCCGAATCCGCCGGGTGCTGCAACCATTGATGGCGGCGGCTTTCATGCATATCCGATTCCCTCAATTCACCGGCGCCAAGGATACATGCTCGGCCCGTGAGAAGTATAATAACAGCATGTCCGATCTGCCAACACGGATTCGCAAGTTTCGAGTCGGAGATTTCGAGGCGCTGTTTCAGATCGACCAGATCTGTTTTCCGCCGGATATTGCATTCTCGCGGCGGGAACTCCTCTTTTCTTTGCGCCACCCGAAAAGCAGCGCATGGATCGCTGAGGGCCACGGAGGGATTCTCGGATTTGCGGTGGCGCAGATGGACAGCCGTTCCTGCGCGCATATCCTAACATTGGATGTCATTCCTGAGGCCCGGCAACGCAGGATCGGAACAGCGCTTATGAATAAATTGCATGCTGACTTCAAGAGACAAAAGATCACGCGCTCGATTCTCGAGGTCGGAGTCCAGAACATCCCGGCGCAGCGCCTGTATGAAAAATTACACTACCGGTACGTGGAAACTCTAATCGGCTATTATCGTGGCAGGCAGGATGCGTATCGCATGATATGCGTTGACGCGTTTACGGGTTAACGGGTTTACGCGTTATGGCATAAGCTGAGTTACTCGTTTAGGAATGCCAATCACAATTTGCGGAATCGAGATAACGCGTAAACCCGTAAACGGTTTTATGACTCTTTTGCTATGTACCCCTTACGGGTGATGACCTTAAGCTTCAGCGGCTTGCCCTTTGCGTCCTTGAGATCTGCGCTCACATCCACGCGGATTTTCCGGAACTTCCCATCTTTTTTCGTATTACTCGATGCATAGGCAATGCTGTATTGATTCCGCAAAAGCTCAGAAATATTGCCGAAAATACTAGGCAACTCGCTTTCCATGCGCGGGAAATAAGCGGCGCCGCCCGACAAATCGGCAAAAGACCGCAGGCGGTTGTCGGCCATGGCAAGCTCCGCGCTTGCCTCGTTGCTGATCCTTCCTGTCGCCTCCGCAAGAATTCGATATCTCTGTCCAAGTCCTATTGCATAGATGGAGGCATTCGCTTCCTTGCACTTTTTCAAGGCATCGTCATAGGTATGCCGGCTGAAAGTATCGAGTCCGGTGCTGATAAGGATAACCGCAACTTTGCCGTCAATTTCCTGTGTCCGGTCCAGAGCTTCAATGACTGCATCCGAGAGGTTGCTCTCATGATAGGCCGGCATCATGAAGCGCTGCAGAGCTTCCTGCAGTTGCTGGCGGTTTTGGGTAAAATCGCACAGGATCGTCGTGTGCATGTCGTATCCCATAACCGCGACCCAGTCATCCTTGCGCAGGCTCTTGGAGAAGTAGAACAGGGCGTTCCATATCTCGTACAGGAAACGAGAAACATTATTGCTGTATTCAACCAGCGCGACAACCGTGATATTGGCCTCGATTGCGGAAAAATTGGAAATATCCTGCTTGACGTTGTCTTCGTAGATGGTAAAGTTTTCGGGTTTTAGGCCTGTGACTGCATTGCCTGATTGATCGGTGACCAAGACCTGGAGAGAAACGAGGTCCACTGCGACGGAAATGGCAGTCTGGCCCCGAGGACGATCCTGATCCTCTTCATTCGCCGGAGCGGATTTTTTGGGACTGAGAGGCGGGTTTTGACTGGTGGAGTTCTGAGCAAAAGCCGGAGCTGGAGACAGAACCGTCGCGCAGTCGTGCCGGGAAATGAATGCCACGGCCAGGACTAAAATGCAGGTGACTAAGATTCGGGTCATTCTGGTGGAAATCATACTTGTTCCGGTCCTGATCTTTTTGTTGAACTTTTCTTGACGCCTTGCACTCGGAAATGGTAGCACAATCATAGCAGGGTCTCAAAGGAACGCTCCAATGAGACAAATTGAATTGACCTTGAAATTTTCGGGTGCTAATAATTTTCGGGTGTGAACGATAGCAATGGATCGTCTCGGTCTCTCCGGGAATGCTTTTTGGAGGTACACTGTGGGCTACTGTCCGGAATGCGAAGCCGTTATCGATGAGGAATTCGAGGACGTAGGAGAATTGATTTCGTGCCCCGAGTGTGGGGTTGAACTCGAGGTAATCTCTATCGATCCCGTGGAATTCGATCTTGCGCCTATCGATGACGAGGAAGACGATGACGAATTCCGCTTCGACGATGCCGACGACGAAGAAGAATGGGATGATGAAGATTCCTACGAGGAGGACGAAGACGACGACGATGAAGTCTGATTTGCTGCTCGGGTAGAGTCGTTACTTGCCCTTCTCACAGGCTGCCGCGGAAAGACTGAAAGGCTTGCACAATCGGGGTGAAATCCGTCGGTGCTGCAGCATGCCCGCTATCTCCTGCTATACAGACGGCAGACCAGTTCGCCTCGCAACAGTCTTAAGCGTTAAAGGGTTTAGGCGTTAACGCGTAAACGGCGGTTCAATATGACCCTTGAAGATAAGGAACGCAAACTTGAGGAATTGCTGAAAGGCATGGCGCCGGTTATCGTCGCCTTCAGCGGAGGAGTCGACAGCTCCTACCTTGCATGGAAAGCGCATCAGACCCTCGGAACGCAAGCCCTTGCGGTCACGGCTGAAAGCCCCTCTGTCCCATCGCAGCAGCGCAGGATGGCCGCTCAGATCGTGAATCAGTTCGGACTCAATCATAAAATCGTACATACACGAGAACTGGAACGGGCGGAATACAGCGCCAATCCTTCCAATCGGTGCTACTACTGTAAAGACGAGCTTTTTGCGGTCCTCCGCGCTATTGCAGCGGAATGCGGTCCGGCAACCATATTGGACGGCCTGAACGCGGACGACCTGGGCGACTTCAGACCGGGAAGAAAAGCCGGAGAGGAGCACCATGTCCGCAGCCCGCTCTTGGAAGCGGGGCTTAACAAGAACGAAATCCGTGAACTTTCGCGGCGCGCAGGGCTTCCGACCGCAGATATGCCCGCCTCGGCGTGCCTTTCATCCAGGTTTCCCTATGGGGTTCCGATTACTGAGGAAATGTTGAAAATCGTGGATCAGGGTGAAGAATCGCTGCGAGCGATGGGATTCCGCATTTTTCGCGTGCGGCACCATGATCGTATGGTGCGCCTGGAGTTCGGCCCAGAAGAGCTGAAAAAGGCTCTCCATCCCGAAATGGCATCCCTCCTGGCCTCTACATTTAAGGCTTTAGGGTACAACTATGTCACCCTTGACCTCGAGGGCTATCGAACCGGGTCCGCCAACGAGGTCCTCAGCGCCGGCGAAACCGGAAAATTCAAGGCGTAGGGATCAGCTTTCAGCCACCCGCAGTCGGCAATCCATCCTTCTTTCGGAACACAAGCGACTTTGCTGACGGCCGGTAGCTGTCAGCTGACCGTTGATTGCAGCGCCTGCTGGATCACTTCCTTCACTTCCTCAATTTTGAATGGTTTTGCCAGATACCGGTTCTTGTTATCTTCGAAGAAGGAACGTGTTTCCAAGCTGACAGTATCGCCGGTGACAAAAATGATGAAATTGGCCAGTTGAGGGCGATTCTCTCTAATCCAGCTGTATAACTCTTTCCCGCTCATCTGCGGCATCTTGAAATCGCTCACGACAAGATCGTATTCGGCGGTCAGAATTTTCTGCATTGCCGCGCGGCCATCGCTTGCCGTGTCCACCTGCATTGGGAACCGGTGGAAAACCTCGACAAAAAAATCCAGGATGTATTTTTCGTCGTCGACGACAAGGATGCGTTTGCCGCGGACAAGATTTTCAAATTGCAGGGCCTGGGGCATCAGCTCCGGCACCACGCTTGGCTCGTCCTGCAGGCGTGTAATGATCGGAAGCTCGATATAAAAGGTGGCTTCTTCTTCCAGACGGCTTCGGGCGTAGATATCTCCTCCGTGCTCTTTGATAATCCCGTAGGAAAGGCTGAGTCCGAGCCCGGTTCCTTTGCCCACTTCCTTGGTCGTAAAGAAGGGGTCGAAAATTCTTGTCAGGTGGGTTTCGGGAATCCCCGGCCCGTCGTCGGCGATTTCGACCACAATGCGGGTGTTCTGAGCGTCGGTGTGGGTGCGAATTGTCAAATGGCCTTTCCCGTGTGCTTCCAGCATTGCCTGTTCCGCATTGGTCAGGACGTTCAGGAACACCTGCTGTAGCTGGTGCGCGTCCGCGATGGTTCTGGGGAGATTCCTGTCCAGGTCGCGGCTTATTTCGATGTTGTTGACTTGAAGTTCGTAGCTTCTCAGCTCGACCGTTTTTTCCAGGATATCGTTGATGTCCGAGAGAGTTCTTTCCGGTTTTTGCTTGCGGGCGAAAGAAAGCAGGTTCTGGACAATCTTTTGGCAGCGCAAAGCGAGGTTGTTGATCTTAAGCAAGCTCTCCTTTGCGCGATCATCCAGGTCTTTGCGCAACTGCAGCAATTGGGAATAGCCCATGACGCCTGTGAGCGGGTTATTCAGTTCGTGCGCGATTCCTGCAATGAGCTCTCCGATGGCGGACAGCTTCTCGGACTGGATGAGCTGCTGCTGGAGCAACTTCTCATTGCTGATGTCCTTAGCGACGTGGATGGATCCGACCAATCGCTTATCCTTGTCGTACCAAGGGCTGACCGATACCTGGAACACTCCGCCCATGACGGGAAGGCTCAGTTCTTCCACAACGAGCGTTTCGGATTTTAGCGGCAGCGTGTGTTGGCAAGAGTTCGAGCTCGACCCGGCCCGATTATAAATTTCAGAACAGTACCTTCCGATTACTTTTTGCGGAATCGTTTTCAGGCGGCGAGCCAGCGCAACGTTTGCGCGAATCACTCTCCCCGTCGTATCGTGGACTGATACGCAGTCCTGCATGGCATCGAAGGTCGTCTCCCATTCCCTCTGGCTCCTGGATACCCGCTGAAACAAACGGGCATTTTCCAGCGCGATGGAGGTCTGGTGGGCCAGAGTTTCGGCCCGGAGAATTTCTTCATCCGTAAACTTCCGCGCGCGGGAGTCGTCACTGCAGACCAGGACCCCGATCGCCTGCTCTTTGGTTAGCAGAGGAGCAAAAATGGCTGCGCGCCAGCCCAGCGATTTCATTAACTTGCCGCTCGGTTGTTCATCCCGAGGAATATCTTCGACGGCGATTACACGCTTTTCGATCAGTGCTGCGACAGCCGTCGAGTCCTCTGAAAACGGGATCTTCACCGTGCGGATGTCCAGGTTTTCGGTTTGCGTGGAAGCGGATCCGACCAGACACTGGCTCTTGTCATCAAGAAGAAAAAGATGGCATTGGTTGGTTTTTGCAAGGCGCTTCCCCTCGATCACAATTCGCTGAATGATGTCCTCGAGATTGAAGCTTTGGGATATGATCTTATTCAATTCCTGGAGCGCGATGAGATCTTCGGAGAGCTTGCTTGCTTGATCGCGAAGCTGAGAGTTCATTACCGCAACTCCCAGGATCTCGCAAAGGGCAGAAAGAAATTCCTCCTGCGCTTCGTTCGGCCCATTGGCATTCTTGCTGGCCAGGCCCAGATTGCCCAATAGACGATTTCCTGAGCGTATCGGATAGGCCGCATAGAACTGCATCCCTGCAGTGCGCAACACGTCCGGCAACGGGCCCGCGCCCCACTTGGACTCATGTCCCGAAATCAGCGCGATCGGCGACGGTTGGCCGGCTGAATCATTCCCCGTGTCTTCAAATACCGCAACAACCTCCTTCCCGAATCCGCGCCAGATCGTTTTCGGAGATGATTCAGGGGTTGCGCGTAATCGAAATACCCCGGCGTCCATGCCCAGCGTAACCAGGATCTCATCGAGGGTCGCAATTAGGATTGCATTAAGCTCCAAAGAACGGTTGACCATGGATGAGATATTCTTGAGGGCTTCCGCTTCCTTTGATTTCGCCTTGGCGGATTTCCGTGCAAATGTGGTTGCCACAGAAGTAACTCCCTGTTCGGTCGTTGATGACGATGCACTTAAGCGGGCCTAATTATAGAAATAAGAGGGACTAAACTCCAGAGGAATGTGGAAAGAAAGCCATCAGCTATCAGCCGTCAGCTGGCTGCTGATGGCTAATTTCTCGTGAGCTCGGCCTTGGGAGCGTAGTAGCCGCGCCTATAGCGGATGTGATTGTTGCTTGCCGCTGCTCCACTCAGTTCGATCTTGACGCGGCGGAAAGAGCCGTCACGCGTGGCGTTGCTGGAAAGGTATCCGAGGCTGTACTGGCTTCGAAGATCGGTGGCTATCTCAGCCACTACAGTATGAATATCGGTAAGCTTATTGGGGAAGAATGCTTTCCCTCCGGTCTCTTCCGAAATTCTCACAAGTACGTCGTGAGCTTTTTCGGGAGCTGACCTCGACCAGCGTCCGAAGAGGCTTTTTTCCGGGACATCGTCCAGGAGCCCGACGCTGAATACCTGAACATCCGATTCCTGCACTTTGGCCACAAGTTCATCGAGCTTGTAGTAGCTGTCGCGGTCCTCTCCGTCGGTAATTACCACCACGGCCTTTTTGGGCTTGGATCCGCTGTGCGCCTTCTGGATTCCGAGGTAAATGGCGTCGTAGAGCGCCGTCCCGCCGGTCACCACCACATTTTCGAGAGCATCGCTGACCTCATCAACATCGCTGGTGTAATCCTGCAGCAGTTCCACTTCCTCATTGAAACCGATCAGAAACACTTGGTCCTGAGGATTGCTTGCACGAATAAACGCCAGCGCCGATTTGTTGACCTGATCGATCTTTCCGCGCATGCTTCCGCTCAGATCCAGCAAGATTCCCATGCTGACCGGAGCGTCTTCCTGTGAAAAGCTGCTAACGGACTGCTGAACTCCATCCTCAAAAAGTTTGAAATTGTCTTTTTTGAGCCCGGGGACAAAGTGCCCGTTCTTGTCAAAAACGGACGTGTACATCAGAACCAGGTCGACGTTGACTCCGATGGTGAATCCCTTTTCCTTTGGAGCAGGTTCCTGGGGGATGCGCGATTCCAGTTCCGGTTTCGTCTGCCGTCCTCGATCCTGGGTCGGTGATTCTTTCGTGGGGTATAGAGGAATGAGTAAAGAACAGGCCACAAGGACGACAGGAACTCCGAATCCCAACCTGCGCCAGAAGTGGTATCGGTCAGTTCTTTGCGGCATAGTAACCTTCTTTTGCATGAAGGATCAGCTTGGGAAGGCCTTGGGGTGCATCCAATTTGACCCTGATGTGGCGCCATTTCCCGTCGTGAACTTTGTTGGTCGGCACATAGCCCAGGACGTACTGGGTGCGAAGTTCAGCGTGGACCAAATCGATATAGTAATCCAGCTCATTGAAATTGTTAGGGAAAAAAGTTCTTCCCCCTGTCGTACTGACGATACCCTGGATTTCCGATCGGCCGTATCCCAGTTTGCCTTCTTCTCCAATCGCATAAATCTGAACGTCGGATTCCTTCGCAAAGTCACGGACTTCGCCGGGGGAGTACCGTGAGCTGTTGTCCTCTCCATCTGTGATGAGGATCAATGCCTTTTTCTCATTCTTGGCTGCCTGCATCTGGTCGAGCCCCATGTAGATGGCATCATACATTGCCGTGCGGCCACCCGGCTTTTGAAATGCCACGTCATTCTGCAATGTGGAGCTTTCTGAAGTAAAGGGCTGGACCAGGGTCGTGTTCTGATTAAAGGTGATTAGGCAATATTCGTCTTCCGGATTCCCCGATTGGAGGAAACGCGCTGCAGCGCTCTTGGCCTTTTTAATATTGTTGTTGTCCTTCATGCTGCCGCTGATGTCGAAAATAAGTCCAACGCTAATAGGAGCGGATTGCTGGTTGAAATGGGTAATTGCCTGTTCAACCTTGTCTTCGTAGACTTTGAAATGTTCCTTTTCGAGTCCGGTCACATAACGGTTCAATGGGTCGGTGACCGACACCTTTACGAAGACTGTCTCAACGCCGACTTTAAATAATGGAGGAGGAGCTAGTTTCCCCGTTTGACCGTTAAGATCAAATATGAAACTCAGCAGCGCGGCAGAAATCAACCAACGGAAAACCCGAATGCTTCTCACTTGTCTGCCTCGTGCGCCAGGTCGCAACGACGCAAATACTTAAACCAGTTTAGCAAAGACGGGAACCAAGTCAAGCAATCCGGGTCCGCCCACCTTTTCCAGCAATATTGGGATGTTTGAAAGGAGATTCCGGAAAAAACGAGCCCCCAACACTATTGATGCGGAAGTGTTAGTCTTGGTTCAATCGATCCAAAAAATCCAGTCCGACCAGTACTTCCCGGGGCTTTGATCCGTCGGATGGCCCCACGATATTGTTGTGAAACATCATATCAATTAATTTCGCCGCCCTTCCGTAGCCGATGCTCAGCCGCCGCTGGAGCAGAGAGGTAGATGCCCTGCCTTCGCTCACCACCACGCGAACTGCGTCGTTGTACAGGCTATCCTGTAGTCCGGGGTCAATGGGATTGCCCATATCGTCCATTTCGTCCTGACTGTAGGCTAGTACCGAATCGTCATACGTGGGCTTTCCTTGCTTGCGCAGATGGTCCACAATCGCCTGGGCTTCTTTCTCACTGACATAGGCGCCGTGAATCCGTGTCATGCGCGCCGTGCCGGGAGGAATGAAAAGCATGTCGCCGTTTCCCAACAGCTGTTCGGCGCCATTACCATCGATGATGGTGCGGGAATCTACCTTCGATGCCACTTTGAAAGCGATGCGGCACGGGAAATTGGCTTTGATGATCCCGGTGATCACGTCAACCGAAGGGCGCTGGGTCGCAAGGATTAGATGGATGCCAACGGCGCGGGCCATGGCGGCCAGGCGGGAAATAGATTCCTCGACTTCCCTGGAAGAAACCATCATGAGGTCCGCCAGCTCGTCGATGACGAGAACAAGATACGAGAGCGGCTTTTCGTATTCCCCTTCGAGCTCTTTTTCGAGCAGCGACAGTTGTGTTCCGGAACTTCGCAGCAGGGCATTGTATTGATCGATGTTCCTGACTCCGCGCAGCGCAAGCTTTTTGTATCGACTTTCCATCTCGCTTGTGGCCCAGCGAAGCGCATTGGCAGCCTCTCCCGCATCGGTCACGATCGGGGTCAGCAGATGCGGGATGTCTGCATAAAGGCCCAGTTCGAGGCGTTTAGGGTCGATGAAAATGAATCGCACCTCTTCCGGAGTTGCCTTGTACAGAATCGACGTAATCATGCAATTGAGCGCCACGCTTTTGCCGGATCCGGTGGCCCCGGCGATCAGCAGGTGCGGCATTCGCACAAGATCCGTAACAAAAGGACTTCCGTTGATCACTTTTCCCAGCGCCAGAGTGAGCCTCGACGGGGATTTGCGGAATGCATCCGATTCCAGCAGTTCGCGAAGCATAATAAGCTCGCGCTGGCTGTTCGGAACTTCGATCCCCACAGTCGCTTTGCCGGGTAATCGATCGATGCGGACCGATTCGGCCTTGATCCCAAGGCACAGATCATCCACAAGTCCCGTGATTTTGGAGTACTTGATGCCGGCGTCAGGTTTGAACTCAAACGTTGTGACAACTGGACCCGGATGAATCTGAGTGATGCTGCCGTTCACATCAAATTCTGCGCATTTATCGGAGATCATGCGCGCTCGCTCCATCAGGTCAGCCTCGTTGACCGGAAAAGGGTTCTCGGCCGGATTCAGGAGTTCTACGGGCGGCAATGTGAACTTGCGCGAGCGCGGACGTTCTACGGGCGGTGTTATAGGGGAACGAAGAGTCTCGGATTCCGGCGCCCTGACCACAGGAAGAGTGGGACGGGCTTCAGCTGCAGCACTGGCAGCAGACCGGACCGGAGCCGGCCGCGGTGTCAAATCCAGGGCAGGCTGCGATGCGGGCTTGATGCTGACCACCGTGCGAGCCGGCTTCCGGTTCTTCCTCCAGTTTCGGATTCGCTGCAAGATATTGGGATGAGGATGGGGCAAGCCCAATTTCGGCTTCATGCTGGCCAGGACATTGGCCAGCGTGAAAGGAGTTGAGGCCAGAATGCCCAAGATCAAAGCGCCTGCCAGTACAATGACCGTTCCCGTTCTGTTTAGATTCGGCAGAAGCAAGTCTTTGATCAGAACGCCTGTCGCGCCTCCGGGCATGAAGTTGACATCGCGCGACATCCTGAGCGGAAAAAGCTGAAGCAAACCGGTGCTGCCGGCAATTAAAAGAAAAAGCCCAATAGTCCGGAGATAGGGGGTGCGAATTTCCCGCCTGAAAATCAACTTCCAACCCAGAATAAAAGGGGGCACAAGCAGAAGGAAAGCGGAGTAGCCAAAAACCTGGAAAAGAAAGTCGCTGACATAAGCGCCCACCTTCCCGATCGAGTTTGTCGGAGGACCGGAAGACAAGACGTTATGACTGGGATCGAGATGATTGTAGGAGATCAGGCAAAGAAGAAGTAATACTGCAACTAATAGGAGGAAAATACCGATAAACTCATGTCTTTTTACATTCGAGTCGCGGGCCATGTTCTCTCTCATGTCCTTTTTAAAAACCGTCGACGTTGACGGCCGTTGCAGGGCGGGTACGGACCTGCAAGCTTTCACCCCAAGAGCAAATCAGCATTGCCGCTCTCAAATTTCGAAAATTACCGGAACGATCATCGGCCGGGTTCCGGTGTGCTTGCGGAAATATCGTTTTAGGTCGGTGCGGATGGCCTCACTAAGAACGAGTGAGTCTTCGCGTTCCTCACTTGTGCAATCTTCGACAGTTTTGATGACAATCTGGCGAGCTTCCGTCAGGAACGCAGCCCCTTCATCTTCCTGCACGTGCCCGCGGCTTACCAGCTCGGGCGTGCCCTCGATCTGGCCGGTTGCCTTGTTTATCGCAATCACAGCCAAAACTACTCCCTCTTCGGAAAGGTGCTGGCGATCGCGAACTACCACTTCGTCCAACTCCGCGACTCCTCCCTCGTCGATAAGACGCCTGCCCACAGGAGTCTTCCCGCCGATTCGTACTGAATCGGGGCTCAAGACAAGAATATCGCCAGTCTCTGCCAGAATAATTTTTTCCTTGGGAATTCCCACTTCTCGGGCAAGCTGCGCGTGGGCAAACAGTTGACGATATTCTCCGTGGATGGGGATGAAGAACCGGGGCCGGGTCAGGTTGAGCATAAGCTTCAGTTCTTCCTGACTGGCGTGTCCCGACACGTGCGTCATCCCGTGACTCTCGTCATAAACTTTGGCGCCGCGGCGGCAAAAATGATTCACCAGCCGGGACACGCGGCCTTCATTCCCGGGTATGACGCGGGCGCTTATGATGACGGAATCTCCCTCCTGCACGGTGAAATCCTTGTGTTTGCCGAAGGCGAGCCGGGTGAGAGCCGCCCTGGGTTCGCCCTGACTGCCGGTGCTCAGAATCACGAGTTTGTCATCCGAGATCGCATGAGATTCGGAGATGTCGGCCAGCACGCCGGATGGTATGTTCAGGTATCCCAGTTCGGCGGCGATTCCGATGTTTTCCTTCATGCTCCTGCCGACGGGAATAACTCGCCGGCCGAATTCCTCGGCCATTTCGAGAATGATCTGGATGCGATGAACGCTCGAGGCAAAGCAGGCGACGACGATTTTATTACGGCTGGTATAGAAAACCTGCTCGAGGTAACGGCGCACATGATTCTCTGAAGGGGTGAATCCCGGCCGTTCACTATTGGTGCTATCGCTGAATAGAGCTAGAACCCCGTGCTCTCCGAAATGTGAGAGGCGGGCGTAGTCTGTGAGATTCCGATTCGGGGGAGACTGGTCAAATTTGAAATCGCCTGTGTGGATGACGGTTCCGGCCGGCGACGTGATCGCCAAGCCGATGCTGTCGGCGATGCTGTGCGTCATGCTCAGGATCTCGACATGCAATTTTCCAAAATCCAGAGTATCCCGTGGAGCGATGGGGTTCAGCTCCACTTCGTCCAGCAGTCCATTTTCAGCCAGGCGGCCCTTTGCAAATCCAATTGTCAGCGGAGTCCCATAGACGGGCACTCGCAGATCTCTCAAGAGGTACGGCAGGGCGCCGACATGATCCTCGTGGCCGTGAGTCAAAAAAACCGCGCGAACTTTCTCTTCGTTCTCCAGCAGGTAAGAGAAATCCGGGATTACGAGATCGACGCCGAGCATGTCGTCTCTCGGGAACATCAGCCCGGCATCCACCACGATGATGTCTTCGCCGTGGCGAATCGCCATCGAATTCATCCCGAATTCCCCCAGCCCGCCCAGGGGGATAATTTCCGTGTCTTCGTTGATCATGCAATTGTCCCGGATTAAGCGCGCAGTATAGCCCAGTAAAACGCTTCATTCCAGCTTCTTTGAGACTTTGAGTCTTGAAGTCTTCGAGTTAACCTCAAAGACTCCAAGACTCAAAGCCTCGAAGAATAAAACACATTGTAGTATGTGCGGGCGAGGTGCTCATATTCCCGAACCGAAAGCTGTTCGGCACGCCTCGACCCGTCTATTCCCGCACGCCTTAGAAGGGCAGGTGATATGCTTCCGAACACGGGATCCCGGGCAAGGGAGTTTGCCAGGGTCTTTCGTCTGTAGCTGAAAGCCGCCTTTGCAATCGCGCTGAAATCCGATTCGCAGGCAGGATCCAGGTCGACCGGCTTCGGCCTGAAGGAAATCATTGCGGAACTGACTCGCGGACGGGGCACAAAGCATGCCGGAGAAACTTTGAAAGCCATCTGGACGTCGCAGCGGTGCTGGCATTCAACAGAGAGGAAGCCGTATTGCCGTGAACCGGGCTGCGCCGCGATCCGCTGCGCGACCTCGAGCTGGACCATGAAAAACATATCCCGGATCGGCAGCGCGAGGTGAATCAGTTTTTCAATGATGGCAGTCGCAATGTTGTAAGGAAGGTTTCCCGCGATGCGCAACTGCTGGTCCGGCTTCAAGTGGCGCGCGGCCAGCGCCGTTAAATCCAGCTGCAAAATATCTCCCGGGATTATGATGGCGGATGGGAAGGGTTCGAGGGCCTTTTTCAGATAGAGAATGCAGTCGGAATCTATCTCGACCGCCAGAAACCGGGCAACCTTGGGCGCCAGGCGGGAAGACAAGGGGCCAGGCCCCGCCCCGATTTCCAGAAAAACGTCGTCAGGAGCAGGATCGAGGCATCGCACGATGCGGTCCATAACTCCTGTATCTCTTAGAAAATGCTGCCCAAAGCGCTTCTTTGGGGCGGGCTCATTGGACTTGACAAGGCGCAGGTAGGCTCCCATAATGACTCGTTATTTTATCGAGGCGGCCATCCGCCTTCAATAAGTGTTAGGAGAATTTGAAAGATGAGCGGAAAAGTTGCAGAAGTCGGGGATCAGAATTTTGAGGCTGAAGTGCTGAATTCTTCAGTGCCAGTCCTCGTTGATTTTTGGGCTGCATGGTGTGCGCCCTGCCGGATGCTCGCGCCGGTCGTGGAAGACATAGCGGAAAAATATGAGGGCAAGGCGAAAATAGTCAAATTGAACGTGGATGAAAACACCCTTACGTCCGGAAAATACAACATCAAAGGGATCCCCACCCTGTTGCTTTTCAAAGACGGTGTCATCAAGGAGCAAATCGTCGGAAACACAACAAAGGGGACGATATCCAAGATGATCGATAACCACCTGTGATCAGTCGCCAGTCGTCGGTCGCCGGTCGTCAGTTAAACAGATTTTTTGCTGACGACTGACCACTCCCGGCTGACGACTATTCTCCTGGAACCTTTCAAATGGCCAACCTAATAGTCGTCGGCGCCCAATGGGGAGACGAGGGTAAGGGTAAGATTGTTGACCTGCTTACCGCTCATTTCGACATAGTCGCGCGGTATCAAGGAGGACATAACGCCGGCCATACCGTCATTGTCAACGGGCGCAAGTATGTCCTGCACCTGATCCCGGCCGGGATTCTGCATCCTGGGAAGCAGTGTGTCATTGGGAATGGCGTAGTCGTCGATCCAATTGCGCTGAAAAAGGAGATCGCCGACCTTGCAGCCGGAGGAATTGATTGCAGGGGGCGGCTGTACATCAGCAATCGCGCCCACGTAATCATGGAGTATCACCGGCTCGTTGAAAAGGGGGACGAAGAACGAAGAGGCGACGAACGGATCGGCACCACCAATCGCGGCATCGGTCCGGCTTATGAGGATAAGATGGGGCGCCGCGGGCTGCGCATTTGTGACCTGTCAAATCCTCAAAAGCTTCGGCGGCATCTGGAAGAGAGCATTCGGCAAAAGCAAGTGGCGGTTCCCTCGTTATCCGGCTCTCTCGACATCAATTCGATTTATGAAAGCGCGCGAGTTTTAGGAGAAGAGCTGTCGGATTACTTTGTTGATGTGGCCGAGTTCTTGAACAAAAGCATGGACGAAGGGAAGAGCGTACTCTTCGAAGGCGCGCAGGGCACGCTGCTGGATGTCGATCACGGCACATACCCTTATGTCACCGCATCGAGCGCCACGGCCGGCGGAGCGTGCACCGGGACGGGAGTCGGACCGACAAGGATCGACGCAGTGATTGGGATTTCCAAAGCCTATACGACGCGGGTGGGTGGAGGACCGTTTCCAACGGAGCTGCTGGACGAGGTGGGCGAGCAAATCCGGAAAAGCGGTCAGGAGTTTGGCGCTTCGACGGGACGGCCGCGCCGATGCGGCTGGTTCGACGCCGTTGTCGTCCGCTATTCCCGGTTGATCAATAATCTCTGCTCCCTCGTGATCACGAAGCTGGATGTGCTGGACGAACTGGATGAGCTAAGCATCTGCACCGGCTATCGCTACAAAGGAACGCTGCTCCGATCTCTCCCGCCGGAAATACAGGTCTTGGACCAGTGCCGGCCCGAGTATTTGAAGGTCAAGGGCTGGAAGCAGAAGACGGCGGGTATCCAGGACATTGATGAGCTGCCGGTGCTTGCCAGGGATTACCTGAAACGGTTGGCGGATCTGGTAAATACCGAAATATCGGTTGTCTCAACGGGACCGGACCGGAGCGAAACAATCATTACCTCTTCTCATTCGCGTCTAGAATCCTGGATCCCGCTCTTTCGTAAACGATCGGCGCAATAAACATGGCCTGCGGAATTCATTTGTAGTGCTTGGGAAGCTGTGAAAAAATCATTGCGGATTGACTCTCCCTTTAGAGGACTGTGGAGATGATGCGTGCAAGCTTGGCCGGCTTTGCGGTGCTCTTCGCCCTTCAAATAACGTTCGCCCAGGACTTTCAAAAGAAATATGATCTTCAGGCGGGCGGGCAAATCCTCATCAGAAACTATCTCGGCAATGTGAAAGTGGAAGGGTATGCAGGAACCGTCATTGAAATAAAAGCTTACAAGAAAGGGCCGGATCGCGATTTGATTCAAATCAGCGATCTCAGCGCTGACAACCGGATTGAGCTTTTTTCCCGCTTCCCACCGTTTTACAGCGGGACATCCACTGTGGATTTCGAGATTCGGGTGCCGAGTTCGATTGAATACAATTTCACGGGCCTGTCGTCGTTTGGCGGAAATGTCGAGGTTTCGCATGTCATTGGCCGGTTGAGAGCCGAAAGCGTCCGAGGAAGCGTCGAGGTCAGGGATGTGCGGGGATTGGTGAGCGCTTCTTCGATCAGCGGGAATGTAAGCGGCGAGATCACTCAGGTTCAAGAACCGAGCAATATGACATTCAGGTCCATTAGCGGTAACGTCGAAGTGTCGGCGCCTGCGAATCTTGATGCCCTGGTGGAGATGTCGACCGCCAGCGGCATGTTGAAGACCGATTTTCCCATTGATGTCCAGGAACGGCGGTATGGTCCCGGCCGCGAAGCGCGAGGAAGACTGGGATCCGGCAAGCAGATTCTGTGGATCGATTCACAATCGGGACGTGTCAGCCTGATTCAAAAGTGAGAGAGAGATAGTCATCATGAGCGAGATCACATACGAGAAGCTCAGGGCCCGTGTGTCGGATGAATTGAACTCACGGATAAAAGAATTCGGCAGAACCATCGAGGACGTCGACCGGTATTTCCGGTATCTCGGTTTCGGGACGGCCGTGTGGCATCCCGAGAGGATTCACACGGCGAACATTGGCGGACTGGATGCCGAAAGCTATATCGGCTATTCGAGGATTGAAGGGAAGTGGGGACTCATTATCCGGACGATTGAGCGGGACCATGAAACCCATTCGTTTGTGAACCAGCGCGTCTATACGATCGAATCCAGCGGTAACATGGAGCTTGTGGCCAAGGCTCTGCGGAAGATTCCCGATCTCATGCGTGCGATCGACAAAGCGATTGAACAACAGATCAAGGCGGTATCGCAGGCGGGCAAGGAATTCGAAGGACTGCGCAATCCGGATTGCGAGTTTTAATCCCGCTGATGGGCGATCCGTCCGCGTCGTAAAAAAATCAGAACTGCCTTTGAAACCTCCCTCAGGCATGCTAATCTTCCGGTCGTTGTATTGCATGCGTGACGGTACAAGTTTTGGCGAAATGGGCCGTTAGCTCAGTCGGCAGAGCATCTGCCTTTTAAGCAGAGGGTCGCTGGTTCGAGTCCAGCACGGCTCACCACTCAACTTAGTAATCAATCATTTAGCGATTTTAGGATTTTTGACTTTTCTGGATTTTGGTTTGTCTTGGCCCGTGTCTTTGTCCAAAAAACAAGTCCAGCCGGGCTACTGCGTCTTTCAAATCGCCTTTGGAAACGATGTTGTGCCGAACTGTTTGCCCAACGCCGGATTCCTTCCTGCATTGCCACTTCGGGACAGTCATCCTGCCCACCACTTGTGCTTGATGCCTAGCGCCTACTGCGGTTCATGTCTTAATCGCCGATGCGGGAATCCTGTGGAGCGTCCAGTGACGCCCAGAGCGATTTTCACAATGAAATCCTTAACTTGTTGGGTTCGATGAATCAACCGGCGGCGTTATTTCGAAACTAAGGAGATCCTGCTCCAATTCTTTCATTGCGATATAAGCCGGCTTCGTCGATCGGGTTTTGATCTTGGGCTTGGCATTATTCTGTAATTGCTTGGCCCTTTCGGCTGCAAGAATAATAAAACGATATTTTGATCCGATGCTTTCAGGGATTTTCTGCATCTATTCCTCCAAAAGAAGCATATATTGATTGGGCAGAGTTAATCCTGGCAATCATCCGACACCGGGCGCTCACTATGATGGACTGCAATTCCCTGGTGGCGACACCAAGATCCTCGTTAATAATTAGATAATCATATCCCTGATAATGACCAATTTCCTGTATGGCTCTTTTCAGTCGTTGCTCGATCACAATATGGTCATCGAGACTTCTGCGCTGAAGCCGATCCGGCAAAATTGCGTACGATGGCGGCAGGACAAAAACCGCAACGGCGTCTGCCCACTTCTGACGGATTATTCGCGCACCTTGCCGATAGGAGGGATAAGCTGCATCTTTTGAAATCGGCGTTTGCAGGTTCCGATAACTGCAGGTTATGGAATCCACGAACCGCCCTACGGATGTCTCAACTGCTTCCCAGATTGAAAACGGTCTTCATCATTCTCCGAAGACTTTCTTTATCTGGCCGATTTTCTTCTGGACCGTGCCTGTATTCTTTTCATCCTTGCCTTCAGTCTCCAATTCCGGATTGTCCGTCAATTTCCCCACCTTCTCCTTCACCTTCCCCTTGATTTCGTGAAATTTGCCTTTTGCCTCATCTTCGGTGCCAGACATGGTTTTCTCCTTTGTTATTGTCATTGAGTAGCCCGTCGTCTAATTGGCGGATACCGGCCTGCCATCCGACCCCCGGCTGACAGCTCACACTACAATTCTCATGATAGCCTCGCGTAGTACGCTTGTCTGTTCAATACGGCTCACGAACCTTATCAAAACTGCTCATCTCGGTTCACAGAGGGGGAACTATCGTGCCTCGTCTGATAAGCGCAACCGCTCCGCAGTCTGCACAGGCGCCTTTGGGCGCCGATGCGCTGGCCCAGCAGCCCCACACTGTAGTCCAGCATAAGCGGGGATGAGCAATGTTGAGCAGACGGGTGAGCGGTACTGAACTGACAGCCGACTCCACCAAGCGCAATATGAGAATTGTGCTTCGCAGGGATTCTCCTGGCGCAAGGTCATCGGCGAGGTTCCGGACATGACGACGTGAGCGGCGAGACGCGTGCCTCGTGGATTAAGTCGGCGGCGCCGTCCGCATCGGTTCCGGAGGCGTCTCGACCGGCTCCAGCAGCACGCGCTCATACTCGGCGATTACCTGCGCCCCCACCAGCAGCACGATAGCGGCGATTTCGGCGCTGACGAGCACCGCGATGGCCGTGGTGAACGAGCCGTAGACCTCCTGTATGTGCGAGATCGAGTGGTAGTACCACAACAGCAGGTGGCGCGTGATCTCCCAGAGGACCGTCGCCGTCACTCCGCCTATGAGCGCGTGCCGCCACGACATGCGCCCGACCGGCATCACGTGATAGATCGCGGTGAGCACCAGGATCTCGCCGGCGACGCCCATCAGGTACAGGAGATAGTTGGAGAGCAGGAAGTTGTGCATGGCCAGCACCGCGAGCCTTCCCGACACGATCGTCATTATGAGCAGGCCGATGCCAAGCGACAGGATGAAGGTGTAGGGGAGCACCGCCGACACGATGAACCGCCGGCGACGGATCTTGACGCGATGGAAGAAGATCACCGACACGGCGTTCTCGAGCACGGCGAACGCCAGCGCGCTCGACAGGATCATGGTGACGGTCACCACGCCGCCGATCACACTGCGGTTGGCCAGCACGGTGCGCAGGTTGGCGACGAGCGCGACGCCGGCGCCAGGCGCAACGAACTCGAGATACTCGGTGAGCGTCGAGAGCAGGCGCGCCTGATCAATCACGTGCGACAGCACGATGAGCAGGAGGATGAGGAGCGGAATCAGCGAGAGCAGCGTGTAGTACGCGACGGCCCCGGCGAGCAGCAATCCCTGGTTCGCATTGAAGCCCTTGAGCACTCGCAGCGCGAAGGTGCCCGGATGCTTCAGGATTTCCGTGGCCGGATGCTTGAGAAGTTCGGCTGATCGGAGAAGCACTCTGAGTTTTGGCATCGCCCAGTCGCTCGGCTGCGGTATCCGGATGTATTCTCTGTGGCTCTCTCGTGCGCCGCGCCGCCACGCTACCTCTCCTTATAAGCGTTTCTATCCGGGAGCACAAGGGGAAATCAGAAAGGCAAGGAAGGAAATCGGGGGAGAAATCGAGGCCGGCAGGCGCGTTTCTTCTGTAGAATGTCGGTATCGGGAGAGAGGAGCTGCTTTCTTGCGGGGCAGTTGGGATGAGTCAGGGGATCGGAGATATCTGATTCCGGGATGACAAAAGGCCTCCATGCAGCAAAGGGAGCCAGTACGCCATGATATCTGTTATGTAGAGCTCTGCATAACCGTTTATGCGGAGTTCCGCATAAACGGCACAGAAGTTCGAGACGCCGCCCGCCTCGCGCTGCGAAAACACCCCATCTTCCAGACAATACAAAAGTCCACCCTGCGTCGGCGTCACTCGCAGGATTCAAGTGTAGCCCTGATCACGCAGTTCCGAAACTGCTGACTGGGGGCAGGCTCACTTGACGCGCGTATCGCCGCCTGGCAAATTATGAGGAATGAATACCTCAGTCATGGCAAGTGTTCAAAAAAGTGTCGGAAGGGTGTTGTGTTATGCATTTCTGCTGGCCTCAGTGGCCGGCGTAGGATTGCATTACTTTCCAATACCGTGCGAAGCCGGCACACCATCCTCCCTGGCTCGCAGTATGCTGACGGCCCACAATAATGTGCGGACAAAGGTGAAGGTCCCTCCGCTAGAATGGTCGGACACGCTGGCCGCCCACGCTCAGGAGTGGGCCAGCACTCTCCTGTCCCGGCGTGAGTTCTTCCACCGTCCGGACTCGCGATATGGAGAGAATCTTTTCGAGATCAGGGGCGCCTCCGCTCAGCCTGCAGAAGTCGTCAAGGCTTGGGCCTCCGAGGAACGGAATTACAACTACCAGACCAATTCTTGTAGCGGCGCGTGTGGCCACTATACTCAGATTGTGTGGCGCTCTACCAGGAAACTGGGGTGCGCTGTGGCCCTCGGCGGGGGGCGTGAGGTCTGGGTCTGCAATTACGATCCACCCGGAAATTGGGCCGGAGAGTGGCCTTACTGACGAAAGCCCAGCTTCGCCAATCCCGGCGGCCAGCGGCTGCCGCGGAATTGCTCGACGTAGAATTCGCGCACGATCATGCGGTGCCGGCCCTCGAAGTGGCCGCGTTTTCCGGCGGAAGGGCCGTCCCTGTCGCGTTAGGCAGGGCGCCGCTTTTCGCATCCACTGCGGCAGCCCCTCCGTCCGAACGACTTGGCGCCGCCGGGGCCGTTTCCTGTCCGGTTTGAGTCGCTTTCGAACCATACTCGTGCGAGTACACCCAAGTAAACTCGGCGCCGAGCAGGAAGATCTGCGCAGAAAAATAGACCCACACCAACAGAACGACCAGCGAAGCTGCGGCGCCGAAACTGGATGCCACGCTGGTTTTGCCCAGATAAAGGCCGATGAGGACTTTGCCGATTTCGAACAAGAGCGCGGTTACTGCCGCGCCGACCCACACGTCCCGCCAGACGATTCTGGCCCGCGGCAGAAATTTGTAGATCATCGCAAAGAGTAAAGTCGTAATAGCGAAAGAGATGACGAATTCAAGCGCATGAAGAAACGCTGCCCAGCCTTCGAAAAACCCATTCCACCATTTGCCGAATCCGGCGATCGCGGCACTGACTAAAAGCGAGACCAGCAGAAGAAACCCCAGTCCCAGCACCAGGCCGAAAGAAAACAACCGCGTGCGCAGCAGGCTCCATATGCTGTTCTCTTTCGCACGGGCGGGAACGCGCCAGATACGGTCAAGGTCGCTTTGCAATTCCCCGAACACCGTCGTTGCCCCAATTACCAGCGTAATGATGCTGACCACCGAGGCAAAGATGTCCTGAGCGGGCCCATTGGCGCTTTTCAGCAGGCCCTGCACCGCGATGGCGCCTTCCCGTCCGATGAGGCCTTGTATCTGCGCGACGATTTCTCCCCGGGCTGCTTCCTGGCCGAAAAAAAGGCCAGCCACCGCGATGGCGATTATGAGCAGCGGGGCAATCGAGAACAGCGTGTAGTAGGCAAGCGCTGCGCCCATGCTCGGGGCGTAATCGTCCAACCACGCCCCCACGGATTTCCTGATCAGGTCCCAGATCTGCTTGAGGTGCATGTCGGTCTCTTGGTGTCGTGTCCCAGGCGCATAGTCCGAGTTGATCTGCGGTCCCACCCCTATCCAGAAAAGCGAATCACTATCTATTCTATATCTCCCGACGTTCGCGCCACGAGTTCAGGAGGACCGGAGGGCAATCCCGGACCGTAGCCTGCTAGCCAATCGAATCTGACAAATCCGCAGCCTCGGGCGGACAGCTCTCCTCCTTCCGCCGATCGTTCGAGATCTCGACTGCGATCGCGGCGGATAGGCGGAATAAGCTGCATCCTGCTTTGGAAATCGGCGTTTGCAGGTTCTGATAACTGCACGTTATGGAATCCATGAACCGCCCTGCGGATGTCTCAACTGCTTCCCAGATTTCAGATACGAAATTTTACTACGAAAATGAAGCATGGAAGATAGAAATTTGCCAAAGTCCGCACAGAACTAGAGCCTATGGCAGCCTACCTGAGCTGGGCTAGGATATAGGTCAATAAGGAAACTCGTCTGAATATCTTCTCACCGCAGGGGAAATAGGTGGCGGTTTGGAAGCCAATCAGTTTAGTAGTCGAGCAGTCGGCTGCCGGAGATGTGACCCGGCTTCAAACTCTCCTGATGCGGCCTTCTGTCCCACAATGCGACTTCAGGCCCGGAACCATTGCTGAGCCATCGATGATTCGATGAATGATCGTGGCAAGTCGGGGGCAAGATGATTGTTTCGCAGATTGTTGGGTGCTCACAGATTTCGCAGTTCCATCGG
>Ga0187874_10000578_pt1 | contig 43713 bp, 45 predicted proteins | sample June2016WEW_16_1_3_FD_132993 | JGI IMG/M metagenome (GOLD analysis project Ga0187874, IMG submission 132993) | Peatland microbial communities from SPRUCE experiment site at the Marcell Experimental Forest, Minnesota, USA - June2016WEW_16_150 | ecosystem: Environmental > Terrestrial > Soil >... | reverse complement strand
TGCCACGCCCGCCAGTGCGTGAAGTATTCGGGATGCTCCAGGAAGCTCACGTCGTGGACCGTCGCTACCACCGGCACCGGGCACGCCAGCGGAGCCGTATACTGCACGTGCAACAGGTCCGGCCGGTCTTCCCGCACCTTCATCGACAGGTCAAAGCCCAGCCGCGCAAACGGGTTCAACGCCACTCGCCGCGTCCGGATGCTGGCCGGAATGCTGGCGCATGATTCCTGCGCCGACACGTATGCCACAATGTCGCAGTCGCGATCTTGCGCGGCGAAGGCGTTCAGCAGGCTACGAACGTAGACTTCATTCCCCGTCAGGTGCCGGCCGATCGCGTGAGCATCAACAGCGATGCGCATGGATCGTACCAGTATAACGGACCGTCATGCCGGCCGAAGCATCAGAAGTCCAACTTTTTCCATACCTTTTCCCATGTAAATTCCCGTTCCAGCAAGAGCCGGCCGGCCCTGCCCAATTCCTGCCGAAGCGTAGAGGAACTCAACAGCCGGGACACTGCCGACGCGAACGCCGCGCCGCCTTCGGCCAACAGCAGGTTCTCGCCGTCGCGCCCCGGCAGGCCTTCGGCCCCGATCGGGGTCGAAACCACCGGCAGTCCGGCCGCCCATGCCTCCAGGATCTTTAGCCGGGTGCCGCTCGCCGCCAGCAGCGGGACCACCGCCACGCGGCACCGCGCCAGTTCCTTCACCGCGTCGTCAACCGGGCCCTTGGCTTCAATGCGCGGGTCGCCCGAGATCCATTGCCGCACCGCTTCCGGATTCTTCCCGATCAGCCTCCATACCAGCCGCGGCCACTCCTGCCGCAGATGCGGCCAGACTTCCTGCCGGAAAAACTGCACCGCGCCCCGGTTGGGGTGGTATTCCATATTGCCCGAGAAGGCGATCACTTCCTCATCCGCCCGCGGTGGCAACTCGACCGCCGGAAGCGCGTTCGGATATACCATCACGCGTGCCCCGGGCGCGATCCTCCGCACCCGTTCGGCATCGCTCGCTGACGTCGCCAGCACCTCGGAGAACTGTGGCAGCCAGCGCCGCTCCAATTTACGCGACGCCGCGGCAAAGACCCGATGGGCGAATCCCGTCGCGCCGCCTTCCACCGCTCCGCACCGTTCGTGCAGCACCGATTCGATGTTGTGAAGATCCAGCACCATCCGCGTGCAGGCCTCGCCCAACACCGCCGCGTACGGCGCGCACCAGGAGTGTTCCACCACTCCAATTTGGTATCGCGCGCCACCGATGGCCGCCCTTACTTCGCGTTCGAAACCAGCGAAGCGGTCGACCAGCGGGGGCACCTTGCGCGCCAATCGGCCCGCGTTCCTCGCTGCCCGCGCTGCCCCGCCGCGGGAATGCGCCGGCAAGTCGATCACCGTGATCTTTCGCACCAGGCCGGCGGGCAGTTCTTTCCCTGGGTCCGGCGCTCCCGGCTGGCGGAACACGATCAGGTCCACCGCGCCGCGCTGCCCGAGGTAGTGCACCAACGAAGCCGTGCGCAACGCGCCGCCGCCCGCCAGCGGGTAGGGAGCTTCCGGGGCGAGCACCAAAGCCTCAGTTGCCAAAACGCCTCCGCGCCTCTTCGTAAACCTCGCGCGTCAGCCGGGCGGTGCGTTCCCAGGTGAACTCCCGCGCCCGTTCGAGCGAAAGCGCTCGCCGCTCCGCGCGCCACTCGGGCCGCTCCGCCGCATGGCACATCGCGCGCGCCAGTTCCTCCACGCCATCGGCGTAAACCGCCGCCCTGCCCGCCGCCTCCGCCACCGCGCGCGAAGCGATCACACCCGTGCCGCATTGCATGGCCTCGATCACCGGCAGCCCGAAGCCCTCGTAGAGCGACGGGTAAACAAATGCCAGCGCTCCCGAATACAATCCCGCCAGTTGCGCGTCCGGCACTTCGCCGGCCAACCGCAGCCCGGGTTCCTCGGCAAAATCCGGCGCATCCTTGCGCCGCCTGCCGGCCAGCACCAGGTCGATCGGGTGGCGCCGCCGCACCTCGCGCCACGCCTCCACCAGGGTCTCCAGATTCTTGCGCGGTTCCAGAGTCCCCACAAACAGAAAATATGGCGCGCCCCCGCTTCGCTCGAAGGGCCGTGGCTCCACTGGTCGCAACCACGGCGCAGCCGCTTCCGGTACGGCCACCACGCGGTCCGGGCGCAAGTGGAACCGCTGGATGGCCTCTCTGCGCACTCCCTCTCCCGGCGTGACAATCATGGTGGCGATCCCCAGCTCCAGCAGCACTGGCGTGCGCCGCCGCACCCGTTCCGCGGCGTGATGCCAGCGCGACTTCATCCAGGGGGAAAGGTCGTGGATCGTGAGCACGCTCGGGCGGCGTGGAATATAGGGCACCGCGAAGTCCGGGCCATGCACCAGGTCCGCGCCCAGGCGGTTCATTTCGCGCGCCAGACCCCACATCCACCAGCGCCGCTCCATCGCGTTGCGCGGGCCGCCGCCACGGCGCAGATTCGGCGGGGCGCCTTCCGGCATGTGGAACGGCTGGTCCGAGACCAGGTAGAACTCATCGTCCGGGAAGCCACGCGCCAGCGCTAGGCTCAGTTCGGCCGTGTATCGGGCCAGCCCTCCGCTGGTCAGGCCCAACGACGACGCTTCAATCGCCACGCGCATTCTATTCCGCTAGCCACTCGTGGGAAACAAGTTGTCAGAAGTGGGGCGGCCAATTCCGGCCGCAGCCGGCTTTAGCCGGCTCAGCCGGGCGCGAGGATTCTCGCCGATCCCGCACAGCCGCCTGAAAGGCGGCTGCGGGCAAAATTGCCCGCCCCACAACGATAGCCAGCACACTACCCCACCGTCTCCCGGCTCGCGTAGTTCTTTTCGTAATACTCGCGATACGCGCCGCTCCGCACCCGCGCCACCCACTCGCCGTTCGCGCGGTACCACGCGACCGTCCGCGCGAGGCCGGTCTCGAAATCCATCGCTGGCGCCCATCCCGTCTCGCGCATCAGTTTCTCGCTCGATAGCGCGTAGCGCCGGTCGTGGCCCGGCCGATCGGTCACGTACTGAATCAGGCTTTCCGGTTGGCCGGTCAACGCCAGAACCTGGCGGACCACATCCAGGTTCGGCAGCGAGCGGTTGCCGCCGATGTTGTAGATCTGGCCCTCTCGTCCCTTCCGCAACACCGCCAGAATTCCGCGGCAATGGTCGTCCACGTACAGCCAGTCGCGCACCTGCTGCCCGTCGCCGTAGACCGGCAGCGGCCTGTCATCAAACGCGTTGGTGATCATCAGCGGAATCAGCTTCTCCGGAAAATGGTGCGGCCCGTAATTATTGGAGGCCCGCGTGATCACCACCGGCAGCTTGAACGTCACGAAATAGGACCGCACCAGCAGGTCGCTTCCGGCCTTGGAAGCCGAATACGGGCTGCTGGGGTTCAGCGGAAAATCCTCGGTGGCTTCGAGCGGCGCTTCCAGGCTGCCATAGACTTCGTCGGTGGAGACGTGCACGAAGCGCCCCGCCTTGTGCTTGCGCGCCCCTTCCAGCATCGTGAATGTGCCGTTCAGATTCGTGCGAATCACCGGCTCGGGCGAGAGAATGCTGCGATCGACGTGCGATTCCGCGGCGAAATGCACAATCGCTTCGGGCTTCTCTTCCTCGATCAGCCCGTCCACCAGCGCCCGGTCGCAGATGTCCCCGTGGACAAATCGGTACCGTTCGTTCCGCTCCACCGCCTTCAGGTTTTCCAGGTTGCCCGCGTAGGTCAGCTTGTCCAGGTTGACCACGCCGAGATCCGTCTCCGCAATCGCCATGCGAACGAACGCCGATCCGATGAACCCGGCGCCGCCCGTTACCAGAATCTTCACAAATCGTCTGCCTTTATCGACGGGCCGCGGCTACTTCCGCTGCGTCTCCCAGTCGTAATTGATGGATGGATCGTTGTACGGCAGGCGCCCTTCGTCCGCGGGATTGTAGAGCTGGTCGGTCATATAAACCAACATCGCGTCCTCGCTTCCGATCACTTTGTAGCCGTGCGCCACGCCGCGGGGGATCAGCACCTGCCAGGGTCGCAGCTCGCCCACGTACATCGTGTTGCGCTTCCCAAAGGTGGGCGATGCGAGCCGCAGATCCACCAGGGCCACCTGCAGCATGCCCTTTGCCGGCGTCCAGCAATCGGTCTGATGCAGATGGAAGTGAAACGCCTTGATGGTGCCGGCGAAATTCATGGCCGCGGCCACTTGCGTGGTGGCCGGCGGAAACGCCGCCGCCAACCCCTGGCCCATGCGCTGCACTTCCAGGAAGTATCCCCGGTCGTCCGGGTAAATCGAAAACGGCTGGATCCGCACACCGTCGATGAGTTCCGGCGAATCCGCCTTGATGATGACCGCGCCGATGCTCCGGGCGCACTCCGGCACCCCCAGTTGCATGTCGGGTGTGGATGCCACCCGGCGCGAAGCCGCAATCGATTCCGCCGCCATCAGGCCCGGACCGTTCCTTCCTCGGCGCTCGCCGGCGAGCCCGCTTCCGCCTGCCGCTGGGCCACCGATTGCGCCACCAGGTTGGCCGCCCGCAGCAGCGAATCGAACGTCCCGGCGTCCGTCCACCAGCCGTCGAGCAACGAGTGCGTCATGCTTCCTTCGCGGATATAGGCGTTGTTGACGTCCGTAATCTCCAGCTCGCCGCGCCGCGAAGGCACCAGCGTCTGGATCTTGTCGAACACGGTGGCATCGTACATATAGATGCCCGTCACCGCGAAGTTCGATTTCGGACGCTTGGGCTTCTCTTCGATCCCCACCACGTTGCCGCCATCCACTTCGGCCACGCCGAAGCGCTCCGCGTCGGGCACTTCCTTGAGCAGGATGTGGGCTCCTTTTTCCTGCGCGCGGAATTGCTCCACCGCGCTCTTCACATCGCCTTCGATGATGTTGTCACCCAGCACCACGCAGGTTTTCTGCCCGTCGGCGAAATGTTCCGCCAGCGCCAGCGCGTCGGCGATCCCGCCCTCGCCTTCCTGGTACGTGTAATTGATGTGCTTCAGCCCGAACTCTTTCCCGTTGGCCAGCAGCCGCAGGAAATCGCCCGAGTTGCGCCCCCCGGTGACGATCATGATGTCGCGTATCCCGGCATCCACCAGCGTCTGGATCGGGTAATAAATCATCGGCCGATCATAAATGGGCAGCAGATGTTTGTTGGTTATCTTGGTCAGCGGGAACAGTCTGCTCCCCGACCCGCCCGCGAGCACAATGCCCTTCATAAGTTTTCATCATACAATACCGCTCCGGCGGCCCGGCGAAACCGGCTAGAATACTCTCACATGCAGCTCTACGATTGGAACCGGTTGCCGGCCGAGCAGTTGAATCCGCTCGTCACCCGGCGTATGATCCACAGCGGCCAGATGACCATCGCCCGCCTGGAATTACAGAAGGGCGCGGCTGTTCCCGAGCACAGCCACATCAACGAGCAGGTCTGCACCGTGGAGCGCGGCGCGCTCGAATTCTCGATCGATGGCCGCCACCAGGTGGTCCGCGCCGGCGAGTCCCTGGTGATCCCGCCGGATGTGCCCCATGCCGTAGTGGCGCTCGAAGAGAGCGTGGCCATGGACATCTTCACCCCGCGCCGCGAAGATTGGATCAGCGGCGACGACGCCTATCTGCGCCGCTGAACCCGAGGCGCGCGCCCGGAGTGTTACGTGGGGCGAACGCCCTCGTCCGCGCGCGACCCTGTGTTACGTCCCCGAACCGCCCGCGTACCTTTGTTCTCCGATGGCTCCCATGCGGGCACTTGGCTGTCAAGCGCCCAAACCGCCGGGGTGTTTGTGCTTTTCAAAACTGACCCCTACCTGCAGTCCGGCGCCCGATTCAGCCCGCGCTTCTTTTCAACCGGGGCAGAGCGGTCAGCACCGCGCCATAGAGCAGTAAAGAGAAGAAAAGCGCTCCATTATGGCCCTGGTGCAGGTCCTGCACCAACAGGCGATAACCGCCCAGAACCATGGCGGGGTAGACCAGCAGCGACAACTCCGGGCGGTTCCATCGCGGGCCCGCCCAGGCGAGCAGCAGGGAAAGGCCCGCCAGAACGCCCGTGCGCAACGCGGCGCGATACGCCAGGCTGGCGCCGGCGCCCAACACCAGGTGATAAGCCCCTGTCAGAATGCCCGCCGCGATCCCGGCTGCCATCCAGACAAAACTGGCGGCCACCGCAACGCGGAAAACCTGCATGTTCCTCGCAGGGCGATCCGCCGGGCCGTAGTACGTTACCAGGGCATAGGCGGCCGCGGTAGCCGCCAGACCGGTCCACAGGGCCATTTGCCGCTCGCCCGGCCAGGATGCCGCGCCCAGCAGCAGGCCGGCCACTTCCTGAAATGCGCCCGAAGTGGCCAGCGCCAGCAACAGGTAGATTCCCCCGTGCACCAGAAGCGTCATGCGGCCAAACGAGCCGCCCGCCCAAATGCAAGCGATCGCCAGGGCGGACCAGACCCAGGCCGCCATCGAGCCGGAAAGCAGGATCCGGCTGCCCGCCAGCGCCAACAGGATCCCGAAGGTGGAATAGGTATAGAAGTTGCGGCTGGAGGCGCCTTGCCGCTCCAGCAGCGCAAAAGACGCCAGGTAGCAGGCGGCCGCGCACACCAGCATGACCGCGGCCATCACCGGAGCCATCTGCAAACCGCCGCTGAGGCTGATGGCGAAAGCCACGGCGCATTGAGCGGTCTCAAAGCCGGTGAATGAGAAGCCGCGAAACAGCGTCCGGACGATGGTGCTGGAAAGGTAGATGGTGAGCAGGGCGACTTGCGCGGTCAGCAGCCAGGCATGTGGAATGGGCGCGTAACTTGGGGGCAGGCCGCGTTCATTGGTCACCAGCCAGGTGGCCAGCAGAACCGCCAGATCGGCGGCGGTGGCGCCCAGCCAGCGCTCGCTCAACCAGTGGTCGAGGCAGGCGGAGGCTTCGATAGCGGCGGCCATGGCGAGGAACAGGAACGTGAAGGGCAGGACGTCGTGAGTGGCCAGCAGGAGCGCAGCGGCGGTTCCCAAGGCCGCCAGCGTGGCGAATGTGGAAACGATCAGCAGGCTCTTGCGCCAGGAAATCGCCATGCCGAAAGCCGCGAAGACCAGCAGGACGGCCGCGGCTGTCCACGGGCCAATCGCGTGGAAACGTACGGTCGCCTCCCAGAGCAGGGGACAGAGCACCAGCACGGCGGTCAGACTGTGGATCGCGGTTGTCAGCCGCTCCGTGGCCGGGCTGCGGGCTGCCCAGGCGAGCCACAGCAGAGCATAGACGATTCCGGCGACAATTCCCACCTTGGGGGACAGGGTATTGGATTCGGTGAGGGCGCGGAGCAGGTATGCGCCGGCAAGCCCCAGTAGCGCCCTTCCCACAATGGGCAGGAGGCCGGGCATCTCGGCTAGCGGGTGGTTTGCGGGAATTTCCGGCGCGACCGCCGGCGGCGCCACTGGGGCGCTCAAACCGGCGTGCTGCTCGAGAAAGGCCACGCGCTCGCTGAGCCTCCGAACCTCGCGCTCCAGCGCTTCCCACTCGGGTTGCGGCATGGCAACCTCCTCAGGCTTCGTGAGCCTTGCCGCCCTGCCATGGGGGCAGGAGTTTCACCAGCACCAGGAAGATCGCAAAGGGAAGAAGCATCAGCAGGACCGCCGCCACCAGTCCTTCCCGCGACGCCATTTGCATTTTGTAGCTTGTGTAGCCGAGAAAGCTCTTGGAAAACAGTTGCCCGCCGATCACCACGTTCCAGCGCATGGCGAAGATGCCGACCAGGGTCAGCGCTCCCGCGGTCATGTACATGGCTTTTCGCCTGGCCTCCGAGTATCTCCACAATTGATTGGCGGCCAGCAGCGCCAGCGGCACCAGCGTCCCCAGGAAGATCTGCAGAATCACGTGCGAGAACAAGAGCCGCGTATGCACCATGAAATCCAGGCTGCGGAAGGATTCGTCGGACTCATAGGTGCGGTGGATCAGGTCCAGCATTTCCAGGGTGAAATCGATCACGAAGGTGTAGAACAGGTAGCGCGCGATGGTATCGAGACAGCGCATGTCGATGGGCGTCTTGCGTAGCTTCATGCATACGACGTACAGCACCATCACCGCGGCAATGCCCGAGACCATCGCCGAAAACAGAAACACCACCGGCATCAAGGGCGTGGACCACCACGGGTTGGCCTTCACCGAGCCGAAAATGAAGCCCACGTATCCATGCAGTAGAAATGCCGACGGTACGCCGATGACCGTCACGGCATAGCCCACCCTCTCGTCCATGCGGCGCGCCGCCGGGCTGATGTTGTAGGAACCCAGCGTAAGCGCGCGGTAGATCCAGCGCTTCAGCCCCTTGGTGGATTGCGCCAGTCCGACAATCTCGGTGCGATACTCCAGCCAGATTTCCAGCAGCAGCACCACCGTGAGGTACCACAGGTATACGAACCCGAACATGGCCATGGCCGACGAACTGTGGGGCGTCAGGTACATTTCAAAGGAACGTTCCGGATGCCCCAGGTGAAGTTGCAGGGGTAGCGGCGCCACCAGCAGAAAAGCCAGGGCCGTGAGCAAGGCCAGCCGGTACGTGGGCCGCACGGCAGCCACATTGAACACTCTTTCGAGCGAGGCGAGAATGAACGCGCCGGCAACCAGGCCCGTGATGTAGGGGTAGAGCACAATGAGCACGCTCCATTGCAGCTCCACCTCGTTCGGGTACATGAAACCGTCAACGCCGGGTATCATCAATCGCTCCTATTCAGCGGACTTGGCCATCCAGGTTCTCATAGTAGACCTTGGCTCCCGTGGCCATGTAAGGTTTCAAGACCTGGACCTTGTTGGTGCGCAGGATCTCGTGGACAGGGTCTTTGGGGTTCTTGAAATCCACCAGCAGACGGGCGCCGGTGGGGCAGTTTTCGCAGCAGGCCGTGGTGAGGCCCTTGGTGATGCGGTGGTAGCACAGGGTGCACTTGTCCACGGTTTGCGTTTCCGGGTGCAGATAGCGGCAGCCATACGGGCAGGCCTGCACACAGTAGCGGCAGCCCAGGCAGTAGGTTTGGTCGACCAGCACCACTCCGTCCGGACTGACGAAGGTGGCGCCCACCGGGCACACCTGCACGCACGGCGAATCCGCGCAGTGGTTGCACAGCTTGGGAACGTAGAAGCTCTTTCCGTCGGTGCGCGCGAGCGGCGGAAAGCCATCGATCGCGCCCTTGGGCGATTCCACGTGAGGCTGCTTGACTTCTTTGATCTGGTCGTCGATCTGGTAGCGCTCCACCCAGGTGCGGAAGTACCCCTCCGGCACGTTGTTCTCCTTGGAACACGCACGCACACAGTTGCCGCAGCCGATGCACTTGTCGATGTCGACGATCATGCCCCACCAGTGGTCGGCCATGCGGTAGGCATCGCTAGGAGGTTCCGCGCCGGTGATCTGCTTGAGGGTGGCTCCCACCGAGGCCAATATCAGCAACTTTCCCCCTACTGTGAATATGTCGCGCCGGCTGATGTCCATGTTCGTCTCCTTGCCTCAGAGGTGGGGATTGTGGGGTTGGTGGCATGCGTTGCAGAGCGCGCCGCCGGAGTGTTCGGCGGTGGCCACCTGCGGAAAGTTCTTCGGTTTGGCCGCGTCCTTCTCATGGCAGCGGCGGCACAGGTCGGCGACATCGGGCAGTTTGGGAACGTGCGCCGCCGGGTCATCCGCGTGCTGCGCCAGTGCGCCGTGGCACGCTTCACAGGCCACGTGGGCGTGTTTGCCTGCGGCTCTGGCCTTGGCCTGGTCATCGTGACACATGACGCAGGTATCCTGCCCGGCGAAGGCTATGGGGTGCTCGCGAACCAGGTCGAGGGCGCCAGGCCGGTAGTGACCATACTGCCCGAAAGCCTTGGGAATGATAGCGCTGCGGACGACCAGAAAGAGCGCCAGAGCGGCCAGCAGGACTAGGGCCGGTCGAACTAAGTGAGCGGAATCGCGGAACAAGCGGCGCATCAGCATCCCTTTTCCCGGGCGGGTATTTGCCCCACCCAGGCACAAACTTCGTAGTGGATCAGGCAATAGTATAACCAAAAGGTCTGTTTATCTCTAAATTGCCGAGTCTACAGCGGGGATGTGTGGATCTTTGCGACATTTGATGATCGGAAATGTGGGGCAATTGGGGCAACTCACACAGATCAATGGGGCAAATCGCCAGCGGAGGGGCGGGATGGCCCCCACCCATGCCAATGTCAGAATGTTGCAGTTCTCGCTAAAGCATGCTCCACCAACTGGGTTGATTTCCTTGGTGATGGGGCATGCTTTAGACCGCGTTCAGCGGGTCTGGCGTAGGGGTACGCTCATCAACCCGCGCGTCCCTCCGCAAATGAGCGCGGCGACCATTTCTGGATCGCGCCATCTGTGTCGCGCAACCCCGGCTGGCTCGCCCTTGGGAATAAACTAGTATCCTGAGAGGAGTCGAATTGCTTGCCGCCGCGGAGCGGAGGCGGCAGGGGGGCACGCATGTTTACATTAGATCGTCGGACTTTCCTCGCCGGGCTGGCGGGCTCCTGGCTGGTTGGAGCGGGAGAAACCGCGCATGGCTCGCCGCAATACCCGGAAGCATCGAAAATGACCCAACCTGCGGCCGGCGCCTGCTGGCTGGACGTGGCCGCTCCGCTGGTTGTGGTGGATCCGGCGCAGCAACTGACCAGCGACCTGCTGCTGACCGCTACCTGCTTTCCAGGAATCGAAGGTTACCGGGATTCGCATTACTCGACCGAGTACCAGATCCTGCTGTTCGATGCCGCCGGCAAAGAGATCAAGCTCGATCGGGGTGGGCGGCTGAATATTCCCGCGCTGCGGCCCACGCTCGTCAGCATGAAGGATCTGTCGCATCGCGACGCATTCTTCGGCGGCGCCAAGATCCGCCTCGCGCCTTCCGCCAACCAGGTGGCGCGCGCGGGCGATTTGTTCAGCGCCGGATTCATGCGCTGGGACCTGCCTTCCAACTTCGATAACGTGCATGCTCATCCGGCCCCGCCACAGCAGGTGGTCGGCCATTTCAACTATTCCATGCCGTTCCCGGCGCTTTCGGAATACCATTGCGCGCTCGCTTTGTTCAACCCCAACGAGGAGGAATCGCATGGCTCGGTGCGGGTGGTGGACCGGCTGGGCCGCGCGGTGGGCCAGCAGGCATACCGGTTGAATCCCCACCAGACCGTCCTCTACCGGCTGGGTGAGCTGGAGACGGTGGCGACTCCCGGTGAAGCGTTGGCCGTCAAGCCGCTCAAGGAAGCCAAACTGGCCGATGGCGGCGTGGTAGTGATCCACAACGACAGCGAAAAGGTGGCATTCGGCTATACCTTCATGAAGGGCCGGCAGGGCAATAGTTTTACGGTCGAGCACCCGCTGCACTTTTCGGCTGATGCGCCCATGAAGCCGGCGCGCGCGACGCCGTATGGGCCGAACAAATCGTTCCCGGCGTCCGCGCTGCTGTATACGCCTCTACTGTTCCGGGGGCTGCGCGTGGGCGGCCTGCAACTGGATTCGCGGATCTACCTCAGCTCCAGCCGCTGGGTGGAGGAAGCCCTGTGGCTGATGCCGTTCGCCACCATGGGGAACGGGGAGATCGCATGGGTTTCGAACCGCGACGACCAGTTCGCGGAGCGCGTCGAGCCTTCGACCCTGACCGACCAGGGCGTGGTGCGCCTGACGGAGTTTCAGAGCTGCCGCATCGACGCGCGCGCGCTGCCGCTGCCCGACGGTTTTTCCGGAGGCTTCGGAGTGGCAACCCTTCCCAAGACCTCGCACTCTCTGCAGAAGGTCGAAGTCATGGCCAAAGAATGGGGCCGCGTGGCGTTTACGCACTTCCGTCCGGGCGGCGCTACGGCCAAGGCTTACCGCGAGGTGGCGGACCGGGGCAACCTGGCCACTGATTACATCGTTTCCGGCGCCCACATCATCGGTGGCGCGTCCAACCGCAAGCGCGATTGCGTGCTGGCGGTGATGAACATCGAATTCGAAGACGACCGGACCGGCGCCCCCAAACTGCAGCTTTTCGGCCCGTCCGGTCTGGTAGCGGAGAAACAGTTGGACGATTTCCCGCCCCTGGCCTGCCGGCATCTGGTGCTCTCGGAACTATTCCCCGGCGTACAAAGCGATCCGGCGCACCCGTTCACCGTGCGCATGCAAGTGCCCACTGCCTTGATGGTGGTTTCGGCGGTTCATATCGACTGCGAGCGTCGCGACCTGGCATTGGAACACGGTTCCGACCGCCACTCGACGTTCGCGGATTTCAAGTGCTGAGGCTCTGCGCTACGCTCTCGTATAATGAAGGAATGAAATTCCGCATCGCCATCGCCGCGCTGCTTGCGGCCGGGTGCTTCGCACAGACCGCTCCTCCCGACGCCCCCAAACCGCCGGCCGATGTCGACCAGGCTCTGCGGGCGCGCGTAAACGAGTTCTATGGTCTGCTGCTGAAAAAGGAGTTTCGCAAAGCCGAGGCCATTGTTGCCGAGGACACCAAGGACTACTACTACGGCATTGGCAAGCCGGACATCACAAAGTACGAATTACTCGAGATCCACTATTCCGACGATTTCACACACGCCACCGCCCTGGCGATGTGCGCCCAAAAAGTTCAGCAGCCGGGCTTTCCGCTGGGCGAGTGGAACCTGAGGGTTCCGAGCCTGTGGAAGTATGAGAATGGCAACTGGTATTGGTACGTGAACCAGAAGGAAGTGATGACGCCGGTCGGCATCGTCAAAAAAGTGGAAGCGGGTAATGCAGCCGGCGGCGCAGCGCCGGCCATGGCTGGCGGGCTCCCTAAAGAATTCGCCCAGACGCCGGATTTCGCGCTCGGCAAGGTGGGTGCCGACAAGAAAATCGTCACTCTGGAGGGAGACAAGGCCGAGAAGGTTACCATCGTCAACGGGGCGTCCGGCCAGATCCGGCTGTCTATGCTCAAGCAACTCGGCCTGGACCTTCAATTGGAGCCGGTCGAGCTCTCGGCGGGAGAGAAAGCGGTCTTGACCTTGCGGGCAACCAAGGGTTCCGTCAGCGGAGTCCTGAGCGTCCAGATCATTCCGACCGGCGAAATACTGGCGATTCAGGTCGTAGTGAAATAACCGCTACTTGCCGCCTGCTGGCGCTGGAGCGGGTGTCTCCGATTTGGGGAATTCCACTTTAGTGCCGGCGTCCAGTTTCTGGGTCCATTCCTGGAAGTGTTGCTGCTTCAGTTGTTGGAAGATGGAGTCGCGGACCTGCGAAAGCGGGGCAAAAGAGACTTCGTCGGCGCGGAAGATATAGTATCCATGAGCTTGCCGCACCGGCTCGCCCACTTCACCCTGCTTCAGTCCGAACACCACCGGCCGCATCAGATCGGGGACGTTGTCGCTCATGCGCCAGGTGCCGAAGTCGCCGCTTTTATCGCGGGAGGTTTCGTCGTCGGAATTCTCTTTCACCAGCGCCTTGAAGTCCGCGCCCGCGCGAGCCTGCGCGAGCAGTTTCCCCGCCTTGGCTTTGGCTTCTTCTTCGGTGAGTGTCTTCTTGGTGATCCTGCTGGCCGAACTCGAGGAACTGGCCGGGCTGGGAGACGATTCCGCGTCTCCGAACGCAATGTAAATCGCGCTGACCTTCACTGATTTATAGGGCTCCTGGTGCTCCTTGTAATACTTTTCCACCTCTTCCGGCGTCACCGTCATCGCATCCAGAACATCCTTCAGCTTGATATCCGTCAATGTGGACAAGCGGCTGTAGGCCAGGACCTCTTTGTACGGGCTGCGCTGATCGAGTTTTTCCTGTTCGGCCATCTGCGACAGTCTGCGCATCATGGCGTAGTAATGCAGGAACCTCTGACGATCCTGCTGGGCCATCTGCTGAAACTGCTGCGGCAGCCCCGGGATGAGCGCCCGGAATTCATCCAGAGTGATCTTGCCGCCGTCTTCAAAGATGGCGATGACGGTGTCGCCCTTTTCGGCCGGAGGGGGCGGTGGCGGTGCCGGCGGGGCGGTCTGCGCCATGGCGGCGGCCAGACATAAGAATAGGGATAAACCAAGAGATTTCATAGCAAGACTCGTGTTTCTCCCAGTTTATCATGCGCCAATCAGTGGCCTGAGCGCGGCGGGTCGGCGTCGGAGCGGCTGTCGCCGCGCTTTACCTGGGCGCGCCGCCGGCCCTGGTCCAGATTGTCGGCGGCCTTCTTCTTGGCGGCATCGCTCGTCTGGATGCGATTGTTGACCGCCAGCGCCCCGCCCGTCTTGGCCAGGCGCGTCGCCACGCCTTTGTGCTGCACGACCTCGGTGCGGCCCTCGATGGTCGCCACGCCGCCCTGCACATGCACCTGGAACTTGTCGGCGTTGATCTTGGACTTGGCGAACTTGGCGCGGATGGCCGCTTCGATCTCCTTGTCCGATTTCTTCGCCGCGCCGGCCGTTTTGGCGGGCGCCGGGGTAGTTTCCCGCTGATGCGCGGGGGCCGGCTTGGTTTGGCCGAAGCCCCCGGCCGCCATGGCGAGCCCGATTGCCAGCAAGGCTGGGACTTTTCGCATATCCTACAGTGGCCCGGGGACTCCGAGGTTCTCAGGAATCTGTGCTACAGTGAGGGATTCTCAAGGCTTTTTCTGGTCGAATGTCCCAACAGATCCTACTGCAAGGTAAGATTCTGGGCACGGAGGAGTTCCTTTTAGCGGGGCACGCGGAAGGACGTTCTGCGCGCTCTGCCGGTGAAGACTTGCTGTCAGGCAGGTCGCAATGGATCGCCCTGCTGTGCGAAGTGCTTCCCCGGGCGCTGCTTGCCGAACTCGGGCTGGCCCGTATTCTGCTTGGGTCCAGCGGCGGCGGCCAGTTCCTGGTGGTGCTGCCCGGCGAAGCTCGCGAATCCGCGGAGGTTTTTCTTGGCGCCGCGGCGCGTCAGATTGCCGAACTCAGCTCCGGTTGGGTCAAGCTGATCTGGAGCGCTACCGACAACCTGGGCGATTGGGCCGTGATCCGCCGGCGCCTCAACGAGGAACTGCAGGGCAAACGCAACGCTCCTTTTGCCGCTACGGGAGCCGCCGCGTTCCAACTTTTCACTCCGCCCAGCCAGCTCGCCGCCGATGCTTACTTCGCCAAGGAAATGGGGGCCAAGGTGCGCGAGGCTGCCTCCATCGGATGGTCCCCGGAAAACCCCGGAAAAGTCACGCCGGGAGAAGGCAAACACACCTGGAGCCTGACTTCCAACCTGTCGCCGGACGGCATCCTGGTGGCGCGTCACGCGGCCCCCTCGGACGACGGCAAAGTGGCCGCCCCGGTGCAGACCCTCGCCCGGCGCGCGCAAGGCCGCTCCATCTGGGGCGTGTTGCGCGGCGATGTGGACAACTTCGGCCTGCGCCTGCGCCGCGTGCACAGCATCGAAGAGCACGTGCCGCTGTCCGTGCTCTACAAACAGTTTTTCGCCGGCGAGCTGGAAGTGCTCTGCTCGCTGCCGGAGTTCTGGCGCAAGGTGAGCATCATCTATTGCGGCGGCGACGATTTCGCGGTTTACGGGTCGTGGGACGCGCTCATCGCGCTGGCGCGTGAAGTGCAGAGGCTGTTCCATCGCTTCACGGAAGAGAATCTCAAAGAGTACCCCGGCCCGGAAGGCAAAACGATTTCGATGGCCATCGCGTTGGCGCCGGAGACGCATTATCCGCTGGCGTCGGTGTACGAAGACGCCGGCCGTAACCTGGAACTGGCGAAATCGGCGGATAAAGACTGCATTTTCCTGCTGGGCCGGATCCTCGAGTGGCGGCACCTGGCGGATGCGGCGGAGCTGAAAGACACCGTGACGCGGCTGATCCACGATTTCCGGATGTCCAAACAGTTCCTCTACCAACTGCGAAGCTTTTACCGGCGCGACGCGTATGCCGGGGGCGAAGCCGCCACTGAGCGCACCTGGCGCGTCCAGCGGCGCTTCAACCGTATTCTCAGCGGCACGCGCGACCGCGAATTCCAAAAACTGCGCACGCACCTGATCAGCGAAATGGTGGGCCGGAAATCGGCCGAAGTGAAGCTGCGGCCCGCGGGCCTGGTGGCCCTGGAGTGGGCCAGATTGGTGACAGAGGTTTAGCACATGGCACAAGAGCAGGAACAACCGAAGCAGAATCGCCCGCCGCGGGAAGGCGGCGGACCGGGTCGCGGCGGACCGCGGGGCGACCGTCCCGGTGGCTCGCCGCCGCATGGCGACCGCCCCGACCGGGCAGACCGCGGAGAGCGCCGCGGCTTCGACCGCGGCCGGCCGGAAGGGCCGCCCGAGATCGAACTGGAAAAACTCATCGGCGACAGTCTCTATCTCGACAACCAGGCGCATGCCGTGGTCAGCCGCATGCGCGACATGGATTCCGGCACCAAGAGCCAGTTGCGCCGCCTCTACAGCGCGGTGCGGCGCGCCGTCCGCGCGCCCGAAAGCGAACGCCAGCACGAGTTCGTCATGCTGCGCGCCCGCCTGGCATACACCATTGCGCGGCACGGCCTGCGCAGCCTGGATCAGCTCGAAAAACTGCTCCTCCAGGTGACGCGCAAGAACGACAACCGCGGGTACGAACGGTTCAAGGATCTTTTCGAGGCCATCGTGGCCTACAACGAGTAAAGCATGAGCGCACATACACCCCAAACCGAGTTGAAATTGATCGGCAAGCTGATTCTGGAAGGCGAAATGACGTGCGAAACCGGCCTGCACGTGGGCGCCGGCAAGGGATCGCTCGAGATCGGCGGCTCCGATAACCCTGTAGTCAAGGACGCCTTCGGCCGTCCTTACGTGCCGGGCAGTTCGTTGCGCGGCAAAATCCGCTCGCTGCTCGAGCAGTCTTCCGGTATGGCCGTTCCGGCGGAACTGGTGTACCTGTCGCGGCGCAAGGGGCAGGAAGTGCGCATCCACCAGAGCGACCGCCCGGACGACGACATCTGCCTGCTGTTCGGCCGCAATCCCGGCCGCATGGAGCGGGTGCAGGGCGAATCGCTCGAAACCACGCAAGCCACGCCGGCGCGCCTGGCCGTGTTCGATGCGCCGCTCGACGCGGAGAGCATCACTTCGCAAATGCGCGAAAACCTGGACGACGAACTCACCGAGGTGAAGAGCGAAAACGCCATCGACCGGATCACGTCGCAGGCCAACCCGCGCACCCTCGAGCGCGTTCCGGCGGGCGCGCGTTTCAAGACGCGCCTGGTCATGGACGTTCTGTGCGAAGAGGATGCGCCGCTGTTTCTGCGCGTGCTGGAAGGCCTGCGCCTGCTGGAAGACGATTCACTCGGTGGCGGCGGCTCTCGCGGCAGCGGCCGTGTGAGTTTCTCCAAGCTCCGCCTGGTGTGGCGGGGCAAGAGCCACTACGCGTCCGGGGCGCCTGAAAAGGAAATCGGCGCGGGTGCGACGCTGGCCTCTATCCAGACCGCGGTCAACGATTCGGCTTTTGCCTTTCTGCGCGAGGAGTAATGAACCCGGGACTGGTCGTTAAACTCCGTCCCACCGGCCCCTGGCGCATCGGCCCCGATTCCGGGGCGCGCAACCGGGTGGACTTCATCTACCACAGCGACTCGCTCTACTCCGCGGTCACCGCGGCGATGGCGCGCATGGGTTGGCTCGAAGACTGGCTGGACGCGACCGCCCGCGCGAGTGAGCCGGCGGTCTGTTTCGGCTCCTGCTTCCCCTTTGTGGACGACCTCAGTTTTGTGGCGCCGCCGCGGACGGTCTGGCCGCCGGCATCGCCCTCGGCTTTGTCGGCGCGCGTGCGCTGGAGAAGCGCGCGGTTTGTGCCGCTCGAAGTGGTGCAGGAAATGCTCGCCGGGCGCCCGCTCGACGACAACCAGTGGAGCGTGGACGGCCCAAGCGAATGCCTGGTTCCGGCTGGACGTCCCGGCCCGTTCCGCACCGCGCTGCGCTGGAGCGCCGCGGTGGACCGTTTGACCGGCGCTACCGAACGCCATTCCACGGCCTGCGTCGAATTTCGCGCGGGGTGCGGGTTGTGGACCATCGTCTCCTTCCAGGATCTGTCTGTCCATGCGCGTTGGGCCGAGCCCGTGAAAGCGGCGTTTCGGCTCCTGGCAGACAGCGGTTTTGGCGGTGAGCGTTCGCGCGGCTGGGGACGCGCCGAAGCCCCCGAGTTCACCGAAGGCGATCTCCCCGAGATGATTCTGCCGCTCGCGCGGCAACCGGAGCGGCCAACTACCGTGGCTGCCTTGGAGCCGGGCGACGAAGCGGCCAGTCCCGCCCCGGAGCAGTCTCCGGACCAGCCGGAAATGCCGCCGGAGAGCCCGGCGCAGGCACTCGCGCCCGCCGAATCGACGCCGGTGGGACAGGCCTCCTGGCCTGTCTTCCCCAAGGCACTCCCGCCCGCCGGACCGCCGATTGTGCCGCCGGTATCCGAAGTCGACATGGCCGGAATCACCGCGGCCGAAACCACCGCCGCAGTCGAAGCTTCATCGTCCATCGCCGTGCTGGAAATGGAAGAGGAAGCCGAGGTTGCGGAAGCCCCCACGGAGCCCGAACCAGTGCTCGCCCCCGTTGCGGAAGAAATCATAGTCGTCCAACCCGGCTCTCGCGCCCATTGGCTGCTCTCGCTGTTCACGCCGGGGGAAGGCGACTCCGTCGACTGGCGTCGCGGGAATTACACCGTGCTGGCGCGCGGCGGCCGCGTGGAAAGCGCCGCCGGTTCCGGCGAATTAAAGAAACAGATCCAAATGGTGGCGGAGGGTTCGGTGCTGTATGCCGAAGCCGCGCCGCGCGGGTCGGCCGCCAACGTGGCGCCCGACGGCTTCGCGCATCCGGTGTACCGAGCCGGCTTCGCGCTGTCCATTCCGCTACCCGAGGTGCGCTGATGCGGTACCGTGCCACATGCCTGACGCCGCTGTTGGTGGGTGATGGCCGCAAGCTCAGTCCCATCGACTACATGGTCTGGAAGGACCACGTCAACGTGCTCGACCAGTGGCGCATCTTCCGCCTGCTGGCCAAGGGGCCGCGCCTGGAAAGTTATCTCACGCAGCTCAAGAGCGCCGAGAAGCTGGACTTCGCTTCCTGGGGCGGATTCGCCCAGAATTTCGCCGGCCGCCGCATTCCATTCGAGAACGCCGCCTATTCGGCCTACTGGAATCGCGCCATGGGCGACAGCCTCCACATCCCCACGTTCGCCGCGGGCGCTTCCGGCCCGTACCTGCCAGGCGCCGCCCTCAAGGGCGCGCTGCGCACCGGCATGGTGTTTGCGAACTGGCGCGACGGCATGCTGCAGGATGTGCTGGGCCGGGTGAAGGGTGAGCGCGCGCCGCGGCGCCCGGCGGAAATCGCCGAGGACACTGCGCTTGGTTCCGGCGGCGCGAACAAGATGCGCCTGCTGAGCGCGGGCGATTCGGGCACCGTCCCGACCAGGAATTTCAAGATCTATTTGTTGCGCACTTCCACCATACAGCCTCGCGGACCGGGCTTCGTCCTAGGCTGGAAGCGCAGCCCCAGCGGCACCGTGGATGGCGCGCGCCCCGATGAGAGCACGCCATCGTTCGCCGAAATGGCCGTGCCGGGAACCACTTTCGAGGGTGTTTGGAACGAGAAGGACTTCCTGCTCAAGCCGGAAGTGCGGCGCTCGCTGCGGTGGCCCGAAGGGTTCAACCGCTCCAAGATCTTCGAAGCCGTGAATGTGTATGCCGGCGGCCTGCTATCGCTGCAACGCCAGTATGCCTCCTGGGCCGGGATGGGTTTGTTGGATCAGAGTCTCGATGAGTTGGAAAAGCGCTTGGCGCAGGCGCGGGAAAACGGCGCGTGCCTGTTCTGCCTGGGATGGGGCGGCGGCCTCACCGCGAAGAGCGGCTGGCTGGACGCCACCAACCCCGACTACCGGCAGATTCTGGAGCAATACCAGCTCTACAACCGCGCTTTGGCGACGAACCTTCCGTTCCCGAAGACGCGGCGGATCGTGTTCCTAAATAACCGTCCGGCCACGCTGCCGGGGTGGGTGGAACTGAAGATCGAAGAGTGAGCGGGATTGCTGGCTCGGCGCGGCCCGTGATGGACGCGAAAAATGCGTGTGTCCCCTTTTTGCCCCCTTTTCGCCTGCGCAGCGAACTCGCAAAGCTCAGGCCATGAAGCCCTTTCTCTGCGAATCGTACTCTTCTTGCGTTAAAACCCCGGCATTGAGAAGCTGTTTTAGCCGCTGAAGCTCAGCCGGTTCTTGCTGCGCCGGCGTCCCCTGTAGGATAGCCCTCTTCTGCGCATCGAAATCCGCCTGCGTGATGGCGTGCTGGTCGAGCAGAGTTTTCAGCCGCATGAGCTTTTCCATGCTTTCGGGCGACAAATCCGCGCCCGCGCCCGTTCCGGCCGCCGCGGGCATTGTCGCTTGCATCCGCGGTCCGGCGCTCGGCGGCTCCGGCTCGTGCCCCTGCCCTGCGCCGACGGAGGTGGCTTTGTGGAACAGAAGATCGCTTACCGCTTCCAGATTCCGCGCTCCGATGAGGACAAGCCCGGCCACGGGAATAGCGGCCAGAAGCAGGAATATCCAAGTGTAGAGCGTGTGGTTCTGAAGCATGTACGGCTTCAGCCACGTATCCAACGTGTCCGCGGTGGTGCCGGCGGCAACATTTACACTCTGGGGCGAAATGAGAACGCACGCGATCGGCAGCTCGTATAGGTAATAGGCGAGGACCAACACCAGCAGCACGACGAGCAGCAGAACCGCCTGCCCCAAGTGGGGCGATTTCGGATAGAACTGCCGCAGCTCGCCGCTAGCCCCCAATCCAAATCCGAAGATGGCGGCCAGGATTAGCGTGTCGATAATCGCGTTGGCCAGCACCCCAGGGGTCAAAAAGGTGCCACCGATATACGAAGCGTTTTTCAACATCGGCAGTGAGCTAAGCACCGCCCGTAGGAGCAGCAGTCCCACGATAGCCACGACAACTCGCATTGCCTTCTTGCCGAGCCGTGAACCGAAAGACGAACTTGAATCCGTCATTGCTTTCTCTCCTTCTCGTTGATTTGGGATTTTCCCGCGTCCTCCCGGAAGACTGGTTCCCGAGTTTCAGCATGCCAAAGACGATACACCTCGCGCAGCCAGACCGCATGCGCCAGCGGGAGGTCTGCGTCGCGCGCCTATTCCCTCCTCCCTGATCTTCGCTGCCGTCGCTCGGGCCGGGGTCCACGATTTGAAAGGTACAATGCTCTGGTCTTCCAATCCTGGCGGTACTCCTTTCCGAAGTGGCCCGGCGATCAAGGTTTGACCGGATTTCCGTTTTGAACAACCTGTGGCGATATTCTGCACCACTTTGTCGCGAGAATCAAGGGGGAAAAGATCTTGGCATCTGAACATCTCAACCAGATGCGCCCAGGAGTAAAAACGCGGGCAACGCCGGACGAGGATTTGGCATTGGCGCGCAAGCGCCAGAAGGAGTTAATGCAATGAGCAAGAAACACATGGGTTCCAGCATTGATGACTTCCTGAAAGAGGAGGGGGTCTTCGAAGAGGCGCAAGCACAAGCGGTCAAAGAGGTCGTCGCGTGGCAGCTCGCCCAGGCGATGAAGGAAAAGAAAATATCGAAGAGCCGCATGGCCACGCTGCTGAAGACGAGCCGTACGCAGGTTGACCGGCTGTTGGATGCAAAAAACGACATCACGCTGTCGAGCCTCCAACGGGCTGCGTCCATGGTGGGCCGCCGAGTTACGATCCAACTGGTGTAGCACCGAAGCACGCGATGGGCAGGTACGGCCAACCCGGAGTACCGGCAGATTCTGGAGCAGTACACCATCTACAACCGCGCTCTCTCGACGAACCTTCCGTTCCCCAAGACAAGGCGGATCGTGTTCCTGAATAACAGGCCGGCGACGCTGCCGGGGTGGGTGGAACTGAGCGTTCAAGAGTAGGGCAGACCACAGAATTAGGTAATTGGTTACTGCCCCGGTTTCCGTACGAAGGTCATTCTGTGGCTTGCGCTTGCGGGGGTAATGACCGGGGTCGGAGGGCTCGTCTTGGGCATCATCGCTCCGGCGAACCTTGCGGATCCTCAAAACGCTGGCCCGCTACGCCCAGACCGGCGAGGGGAACACAAAGCAGACGGAACGTTTCACGTAGTTTCAGGCCCCTTGTTCTCCAATACTCTGATAATGCCACAGCCCCGTTGACCCGAATCTTCCGAATCATCTCCGAATCCGAATCCTCTCTTGACGTCTCGCGCAACGTGAGATATCATATACTACTCAGCCAGAAAAGGTGCAGGGCGTAATGCCGCGCCGCCTCGGGCGACTGCAAGACCGCTCATCTTCACGGAGACACGCATGGACATTCACTTTGTGGTGCACGACGAGAACGACTCTGTAGGGGTGGTCGTCGTTGAAGGCGTGAAAGCCGGTGACCGGCTCAACGGATGGATCATGGACCAGGACCGGATCATCACCCACCAGGCGGTCAGCGAGATCCCCATCGGACATAAGCTCGCCATCAAGCCGCTGGGTAAGGGCGACACCGTCATCAAGTACGGCGTCGATATCGGCCGGGTGGTCGCGCCGATCCAGGCCGGAGAGCACGTGCACGTGCATAACCTGAAGACCAAGCGTTGGTAGAGCGGAGGAGAGCAAACGTGGCTATCGATTTGAGCAACACGGGCTTTTGGGGTTACCGCCGGGAAAACGGACGCGCCGGTGTGCGCAACCACGTCATCATCCTGCCGGTGGACGATCTGTCCAACGCCGCCTGCGAGTGCGTCGCCAACAATATTAAAGGCACCCTCGCGCTGCCGCATCCTTATGGAAGGCTGCAGTTCGGCGCGGACCTGGACCTGCACTTCCGCACACTGATCGGCACGGGGTCGAATCCCAACGTCGCCGCCGTGGTGGTGATCGGGATTGAAGACGGCTGGGCCAGGAAAGTGGCGGATGGCATCGCCGCCACGGGCAAGCCGGTGGCATACTTCGGTATCGAACTGCACGGCGACATCGATACGGTGGCGCGCGCTTCGCGTGCGGCCAAGGAATTCGTCCAGGCGGCTTCGGCGCTGCGGCGCGTGGAGTGCCCGCTGAAGGATCTCTGGGTATCGACCAAGTGCGGCGAGTCGGATACCACGTCCGGCTGCGCGGGCAATCCGAGCGCCGGCAATGCTTACGACAAACTCTACGAGCAAGGTGTGACGCTGGTCTTCGGCGAAACCACCGAGATCACCGGCGGCGAAGCGCTGGTGGCGAAGCGCTGCCGCACTCCCGAAATCGCCGCCCGGTTCATGGCCATGTTCGACCGCTACCAGGACCTGATCAACCGCCACAAGACCAGCGATCTTTCGGATTCTCAGCCCACCAAGGGCAACATTGCGGGCGGCCTTACTACCATCGAGGAGAAGGCGCTCGGCAACATCCAGAAGATCGGAAGGAAGTGCGTTGTGGACGGCGTGCTCGACAAGGCCGAAGCGCCCACGGGACCGGGCCTGTGGTTCATGGATTCTTCCTCCGCCGCCGCCGAAATGGTGACGCTGGTGGCGGCCGCGGGCTTCGTGGTCCACTTGTTCCCCACCGGCCAGTGCAACGTGATCGGCAACCCCATCCTGCCGGTGGTCAAGATCTGCGGCAACCCGCGCACTGTCCGCACTATGAAGGAGCACATCGACGTGGACGTGAGCGGCCTGCTGCGGCGGGAAATCAACACGGACCAGGCCGGCGACCGGGTGCTCGAGTGCATGCTGGCGACCGCCAACGGCCGCCTGACGAATGCCGAAGTCCTGGGGCATCGCGAGTTCGTGCTGACGCGCCTGTACGAGAGCGCCTGATTCTCCGGGAGGTGCGTATCGCTACCGTATCGATTGAAACGCTCGCGGAAGGAATGTTTGCCATGGTTACGGAGTGCGCCGGCAAGCGCAATCTGAAGGCCGGCGACCTGACCAAAGCCATGATCGCCCGCTACGGCGACGCCAACTGCGGCAAGGACGATTGCCGCCAGGCAATCCGGATCCTGATCGACTCCGGGCGCTGCATCTACAGCTATCTGGGCGGGTCCTATATCCAGCTTCCTCAATCCGGCGAGCCGCAATAGCCCGCGCGTAACCGTCGCCGGCCTCGCGGGCGACGCCGGAAAGACCCTGGTTTCGCTGGCGGCGATTCTGCTGGCCCGGCGCGCCGGCGTGAGCGTCCGCGCGTTCAAGAAGGGGCCCGATTACATCGACCCGGCGTGGCTCGGCTGGGCCTGCGGGCGGCCCGCGCGCAACCTCGATACCTACCTGATGGGCTTCGATCGAGCCGTGGATTCCTTCGCGCGCCACGCCGACCCCGCGGGGTTGAACCTCATCGAGGGTAACCGCGGCCTGCACGACGGCGTGGACGCACGCGGCACTCACAGCACCGCGGCCCTGGCCCGCGCGCTCGCGGCGCCGGTCATTCTGGTGGTGAATGCGGCCAAAGTGACCCGCACGGCGGCGGCATCGGTTTTGGGGTGCCGGATGATGGACCCGGAGTTACGCATCGCCGGCGTGATCCTAAACCGGATTGCGGGGGAGCGGCACGCGGCGGTGCTGCGGGAGGCCATCGAAGAGGTGTGCGGCATACCGGTTTTGGGTGCGCTGCCGAGGACCGGCGAGAACCTGCTGCCCGGCCGCCACCTGGGCCTCGTCGGTCCCCAGGAGTGCGCCGGCATCGCGGAACTGGAGCGGGAGATCGTGGAGTTCGCCGAAGGCCGCTTGGACCTGCCGGCCATCCTGAAGATCGCCGCTGATGTTGCGGCGCCCGTGCCGCCGGCCGGTATGGCAGGCGAGCGCCGCGGCGAGCGCGTGCGGATCGGTTACCTGAACGATACGGCGTTCAGCTTCTATTACCCGGAGAACCTGGAGGCGCTCGAGGCGGCCGGGGCGGAACTGGTGCGGATTTCTTCCCTGCTGCCGAATGCGCTGCCGCGCGGCCTGCACGCCCTCTACATGGGGGGCGGCTTTCCGGAGACGCACGGAGCGGTGCTGGCCGCCAACACGGAGCTGCTCGGGAGCATTCGGGCCGGGGCAGCGGCGGGCATGCCGATATGGGCCGAATGCGGCGGGCTGATGGCGCTCGCGCGTGCCATCCGGTGGCGCGGCGACCGCTGGGCCATGGCCGGCGTGCTGCCATTCGAGGTGGAAGTGCTCGCGCGCCCCCAAGGCCACGGGTACACGACCCTGCGAGTAGATCACCCCAACCCCTTTTTGCCGGTGGGCGCCGAACTCCGCGGCCACGAGTTCCACTACTCGCACATCGCGGAAGGCGAACGGCCCGAGACGGCGTGCGCCGTGCTGCGCGGCGTCGGGTGCTACGACCGCCGGGACGGCGTGATTGCGGGCAACGTTTGGGCGGGCTACACGCACCTGCACGCCACGGGAACGCCGCAGTGGGCGCCGGCGCTGGTGCGGGCGGCGGAGAACCAGGTGGGATGATGCGTATGATGCGATGGCTAAGTGGTGACATCATCCGTGATATGATATCATCGGAGATGTGAGATTCGTATTGGACACTGACGCGGTGGTTGCCGCCATGCGGAGTCCAACGGGCGCATCCGCCGCCATTGTTCGGGCGGCGCGTCAGAGCCAGGCTACGTTGTTGCTAAGCGTGCCTCTCGCCCTGGAGTATGAAGCCGTGTGCCGGAGGTCCGAGCACCGGTTGGAGGCTGGGCTATCGAATCGGCAGGTGGAGGTCTTCCTGGATGCCATCATCGCCATGGCGGAACCCGTGCCAACGCACTTTCTGTGGCGGCCCCAGTTGCGCGATCCCAACGATGAGATGGTTCTGGAAGCGGCGGTCAACGGCGGGGCTCGTGCTGTGGTGACATTCAACGTGCGGGACTACGGAACCGCCGCATCCCAGTTTGGGGTGGAGGTTCTGCTCCCGCGAGAGGCGATAGCGAGGATCGGACGATGAAAGACATGCAAACATATCCCTTACGGCTGCCGCGTTCGCTCAAGGAGACGGTTGAACGGTTAAGCCGGGAAGACCGGACGAGTATCAACCAGTTCGTGGCCACGGCGGTAGCGGAGAAGGTCTCGGCGCTCCAGACGGCGAAGTATTTCGCCGACCGGCAGGCGCGGGCGGATTTCAACGCATTCGACAGGATCATGAGGCGGAAGGGCGGAAAGGCGCCTCGAAAAGGTGATGAAATGTCAGCGTAGTCCCAAGGGCGCCGTGATCAAACCGAACAGCACCGCGATGGGCGTGATACGACCGAGTGGTCCCCAAAAGCGTGTTAGTAAACCGTGTTGGGAACTCAAATATTGCCCCTACGGTTCCCTGGTAGAATTCTTTCCGTTGCTATCCCGCGGCGACGAAACGGTTAAGTCTTGGTGGCCCGACAACGAAGTAATGAAATGGGTCCACCCGGGTCACGTAGATCTACTTAAGGCCTGCGATCCGTTCGAGATTTCCTGCAATGTCTTCGGGCATGTCTGTCCTGTTTTCGCTATGGCAGAGGGAATGACGGAAACCAAGGAAGAACGATACTCAGCTCTCAAACCAGGGGAACCTATTGTCCCCGAGTCTCTGATCTGGACCGGGCGCACTTCGCCTAAACATATTTTCAGGTCCTTAAACCTGATATGTTACAGGTTGAAGTGATTATGCTGCTCTCCTGTCTCGCGTACCTGGCCGGCGCGGTCTTCCTGGCCGGCAGCGTGTTCCGCGCGGTGCAGTATGCGCGTACTCCTGTCCCGCTGCGGTGGGAGTTGTACCCGATTCCGCCCGGCGCCGCGGGCCAGATCCGCTACACACTGGCGGAGATCCTCCTGCTGCGTGGAGTGTGGGAGAACAACCGCAAGCTGTGGTTCCGCACGTACCCGTTCCACATGGGAATCTACCTCTGCGCGGTGTCGGTGGCGTCGCTGGCGGCGGGGGCCGAACGATTCACCGAGGCCGCGGCGCTGGCGGGGCTGGTGCTGCTGCTGGCGGGGTCCTGCGCGCTGCTCGCCGCGCGGCTGTTCGATCCCGCGCTCAAACCCTATACGAGCCCGGCGGACCTCTTCAACCTGGGGTGGTTCGCGGCGGCGGCGGGTGTGCCGCTGGCGGCGTTCGCGCTTGAAGGTGCGGCTCCGGCTTCGGTCTGGCGCGCCGTTTTCACGTTCCATCCCGCGCCGCCGTTGGCGGGCGCGGGCGTGGCCCTGGCGGCGCTGTTGGCCGCCTACATCCCGTTCACCCACATGGCGCACTTCGTGGCCAAGTATTTCGCTTTTCACAAGGTCCGCTGGGACGACCATAAGGACCCGGCCGTCGCCGCGCAACTGCTCTACACGCCACACTGGTCGGCCCCGCACGTGGGCGCGGGCGAAGGGAAGACCTGGGCCGACGTGGCGAACGCCAATCCGACCTTCGCGAATCCGGCCAAAGAGAAGAAGCCGTGAGCCCGGATCGCTACGCAGCCCTGGCTCTGCCGCAGCCGAAATCGCCGGAAGAGGAGCGCCTGTTGTTGGATGCGTTCCTGCGCGGCCTCGAAAAACTCTTCAACCGCGAGGACAACTGGACGTTCCTTCGCCCGCTGCTGATCACGGTGGAGCACTGTGTGCGCTGCCAGACCTGTTCGGAGGCGTGCCATATCTTCACCGGCAGCGGCCGCCGGGAGATCTACCGGCCGATCTACCGCTCCGAAATCCTGCGCCGCCTCTATTCTAAGTACATCAAGCACCGGCGCTGGCAAGGCTCGGTGGAACTCAACTGGAAGACGGTCTGCGATCTGGCCGAACTGGCCTACCGCTGCAACCTGTGCCGCCGTTGCGCGCAGGCCTGCCCCATGGGGGCTGATAACGGCCTGGTGGCGCATGAGCTTCGCAAGCTGTTCAGCCAGGAAATGGGGATCGCGCCCAAGGAACTGCACGCGGCGGGTTCGCTGGTGCAGCTTCGCACCGGCTCCACGACCGGCATGAACCCGGCCGCCGCCCGCGACAACTTCGATTTCATCGACGGGGAGATGACCGAAAAGACCGGCATCTCCGTCAAAACGCCATGGGACGTTGAAGGCGCCGACGTGCTCCTCATCCACAACGCCGGCGAGGTGCTCTCGTGGCCCGAGAACCCGGGCGCCTTCGCCGTCATGCTGACCGCCGCCGGCGTGAGCTGGACGCTCTCCTCCGAACTGACCGCCTACGACGCCGTGAACTACGGGCTGTGGTACGACGACGTGCAGTTCGCGCGCGTGGCCCTGCGGCAGATCGAAGCCGCCCGCAAGCTCAAGGTGAAACGAATCGTGATTGGCGAGTGCGGCCACGCGCACAAAGCCCTGACCGTGATCGCCGATCGTCTCTTGCCCTCTGACCTCAACCTTCCGCGCGAGAGCTCTATGACCCTGATGCGCGACCTGCTGCAGAGCGGACGGCTCCCTGTTGACCCCAGCCGTAACGACTTTCCCGTGACCCTGCACGACCCCTGCAATATGGCGCGGCTGATGGGCATCACCGAGGCGCAGCGCGATGTGCTCCGCGCCGTCTGCCCGGACATCCGGGAGATGACCCCCAACCGCACCGACAACTATTGCTGCGGCGGCGGCAGCGGTTTTGCCTTGATGAACGGCAAGAACTTCGTCGACTGGCGCCTCGAAATCGCGGGCGCGAAAAAGATGGAGCAGGTGCTGGCCGCCTTCGCCGATTGCATGGACCCGTCCATCCCCAAGTACATCTGCGCGCCGTGCAGCAACTGCAAAGGGCAGTTCCGGGATCTGCTGGCCCATCGCGGGTTGTGGAAGAGCAATCGGATTCTCTATGGCGGCCTGGCCGAGCTGGTGGTCAACGCCATGCGCGACGCCAAGCCGGGCTTTCTCGAGTGGGAATGGCGATGAAGAGTCGCGCGGCGGGTCGGCTTGAACCGCGAGCGGACGTCGGGGCGGCGCCCGCGTAAACTGGACATATGGCGGCTTGGCAAGAGTTCTCAGCAGTAGCCCCCAGGTCTGCGGCGGTGAAATCCGTGCAACGGGAACCCGAATTCCCGTCACGGTAATCCTCGACAGTCTTGCCGAGGGCGCCACCAAGGATGACGTCTTGGCGAGCTATCCCTCCCTTCGCCTCAACCACGTCAATGAAGGGGTGAAAATGCGTCTGCCCCATTCGGCCGCACGAAATCGGCAAAAATCTGTAAGGAGCCGCTCCTGGTGTCGACTAACTCTAATGTGGGGAAGAGGTGAGCGCAAAATCCGGACAGGAAGAGTACTGGCGGCAGGCTGCGGACGAATATGGCGCGGCCTTGGAGCGCCTCGCGTGGGCCTATGAGGCGGACCCCGACCGCCGACGCGACCTCCTGCAGGAAATTCATCTGGCGTTGTGGCGCAGTTTTGAAAACTTCGATGCGCGATGCTCGTTGCGAACCTGGATCTATCGGGTTGCGCATAACGTGGCGACATCCCACGTCACCCGAAAGAAAAGGAACGCGCCGGTCTTTCTCACGCTCGAAGATATCGAAGCTCAGGAGGCCCCGCAAAACGTCGAGGAATCGGCGGACCGTCAGAAGGCGCTTGCGCGCCTTCTGGCGTTGGTCCAGCGGCTTGAATTCGTCGACCGCCAACTGATTCTGGCTTATCTGGAAGGTCTTGACGCGGAATCCATGAGCCAGATCACTGGCCTTTCCGCGGCAAACGTCTGGACAAGAATTCACCGGATCAAGAATGTTCTCGTCCGGCAATTTCATTCGGGAGGCACCGATGCGAAGTGACTATTTACCGGACGACCTGAAGCGTCTCTGGAAGGAACTGGCTTCGAATCCCGTCCGGATCTCACCGGATGACCTTCGGCGCGAGGCACGGAAACTGTGGGCCGGAGTGCGCTTGAGAAATTGGTTTGTAGTCGGCGTGTGTTGCATCATCATTGCCGCGTACGGCGTTTTCTTCTTTGCCTCCAAGACTGCCCTGGAGCGCATCGGATCGGTGCTTAGCATCGCGGGAGCAGCAAACGTGATCGTCCAGTTCCTGAAGCGGCCGGCGCGAACCATGCCTGACTTCGCCGCGATCGAGTGCATCCGCTTTTATCGCGCCGAATTGCAACGCCAGCGCGACTTTCATCGCGGAAGAGGAGTCGGTTCATGGCTGCTGCCGCTTCTGCCTGGGCCGATTATCTTCAATGTAGCCTTTGCCCTGGACCGCCCGATGTTTGCGCCGCTGGTCAAGCTGCAAATGGCGGGCTTCCTGATGGCCGCCGCAATCGTCGTTCCCCTGAATCTCAGGTTGGCTCGGAAGTACCAGCGCAGACTCGACGCGCTGGATGCAGCGCAGAACCAATAGAGTACGCATTCGTCCGAATTGTCAGCCCGGAATTGAGTTTCGGGGCCGTGTTTACCCGCAGGTAGTCCTCTGCCCCGCCGGTTTGACACGACCCGTGATATATGAAATATTTAAGCTATTGAGATTAGAATGTCTGAAAATCAGCCTAAGCCAACCCCGCTGCTGGATCAGCTCGAGGCCGGTCCCTGGCCGAGCTTTGTAACCGAGATCAAGCGGGCGGCTGAAAAGAGCCCCGCCGCCGGCGATCTGCTGGGTCTGCTGGAGCGCTCCTACGAGGATAAGAAGGGTCATTGGAAGCACGGCGGCATAGTGGGAGTGCGCGGGTACGGCAGCGGTGTGATCGGCCGCTACAACGATATCCCGGAAGAGTTTCCCAACGTCGCCCATTTCCACACCCTGCGGGTCAATAACCCGTCTGGATGGTTCTATACCAGCGACGCCCTGCGCACGCTGGCGGACATCTGGGAACGGCACGGGTCGGGGCTTACCAACCTGCACGGCTCCACCGGCGACATCATCTTCCTGGGCACCCGCACGGATGAACTGGAGACCACATTCCAGGAGCTGACGGCGGCCGGGTTCGACCTCGGCGGCTCCGGCTCGGCCATGCGGACGCCATCCTGCTGTGTGGGGCAGGCGCGCTGCGAATGGGCCTGCTTCGACACCATGAAGTTCTGCAACGACCTCACGCAAGCTTACCAGGACGAGATGCACCGCCCGCCGTTCCCGTACAAGTTCAAGGTGAAGGCGTCCGGCTGCCCCAACGATTGCGTGGCGGCCATCGCCCGCGCCGACCTTTCCGTGATCGGCATCTGGAAAGACGACATCCGGCAGGACGACCGGGCCGTGGCGGAGTACGCGGCCGGAGGTCTCGATATCGCGCGCGATGTATGCGCCCGCTGCCCCGGCCAATGCATGGACTGGGACGGCGCGAAGCTGACCATCGACAATCGCGACTGTAAGCGCTGCATGCACTGCATCAACGCCATGCCCAAAGCGCTGCGGCCGGGCGTCGAGCGCGGCGCGGCTATCCTGATCGGCGCCAAGGCCCCCATCGTGCAAGGCGCGCTGCTTTCCTCGGTGCTGGTCCCCTTCGTGCCGGAAGCTGAGATCGAGGGTACCGTGCGCGAGCTGCTTGCGCGCATCTGGGAGTTCTGGGACGAGTACGGCAAGAACCGCGAGCGCGTCGGCGAGATGATCCAGCGCGTGGGCATGTCCGCGTTCCTGGACGGCATCGGCCTCGAGCCGCGGCCCGAAATGGTAGCCTTCCCGCGCGACAACCCGTACGTGTTCTTCCAGAAGGAGGACGCGAAATGACGCCCACCCAGGCGCCCAAGCGCATCACCGACATCGGTCCTCCGCACTATGAGAAGTTCCTGCACCCGCTCATCAGGCGGAACTATGGCCAGTGGCGCTATCACGAGACGCTGGCTCCGGGCGTGCTGTGCCACGTGGCCGAATCGGGCGAGCGCATCTACACGGTGCGCGCCGGCTCGCCGCGGCTGCTGAGCGTGACTACCATCCGGCTCTTCGCGGACCTGGCCGACAAGTATTCGGGCGGCTTCCTGCGGTTCACCAGCCGGAACAACATCGAGTTCCTGCTGGACTCGCCGGCCAACATCGCGCCGCTCAAGCGCGAACTGCGGGAAGCCGGCTTCCCGGTGGGCGGCACCAACAATTCCATCAGCAACGTAGTGCACACGCAGGGCTGGATCCACTGCCACTCGGCGGCCACCGACGCCTCCGGCATCGTCAAGGCCCTGATGGACCAACTGCACCCGCACTTCACGCGCCAAGACCTTCCCGCCAAGCTGCGCGTGGCGCTGGCATGCTGCGTGAACATGTGCGGCGCGGTGCACTGTTCCGATGTCGCCATCCTGGGAATCCACCGCAAGCCGCCACAGATCCGGCACGACGCGCTGCGCAAGGGCTGCGAGATCCCCACCCTGATCGCCTCCTGCCCCACCGGCGCCATACGGCCCGCGGTGGTGGACGGCAAACGGACGGTGGACGTGGTCGAGGAGCAGTGCATGTACTGCTCCAACTGCTACACGGTATGCGCGGCCATGCAGATGAACGACCCGGAGAACGACGGGCTCTCCATCTGGGTGGGCGGCAAGGTGAGCAACGCGCGCAGCCAGCCGAAGTTCTCCAAGCTGGCCATTCCGTTCCTGCCCAACAACCCGCCGCGATGGCCGGAGGTGGTGGATGCGGTGGTCAACATCGTGGACGTGTACGCCAAACATGCCCGGCGCTTTGAGCGGCTGGGCGAATGGGCGGAGCGCATCGGATGGCCGCGGTTCTTCGAGCTGACCGGCATTCCGTTCACGCGCTACCATATCGACGATTTCCGGTACGCCGGTCTGAGTTACGCGCGCTCCACGCACCTGCGGTTGCGGCCATGATGACGGGACTGTTCAAGCCGGTGAAGAAGCCGGTGATCCGCCGCCTGTCGTCGCCGGGCGGCGACATCGGCCCTCAACGGCCCCAGTATGCCGTCAAGACGGCGCCGTGCACCGCCGCCTGCCCGAGCGTGGGCGATATCCGCGGATGGCTGACCGCGGTGGCCGACGCTGAGGCCAACGCCCGCAGCCCCGAGCAGGCGCTGCGCTCGGCTTGGGAAAAGATCGCCGCGCGCAATCCGTTCCCGGCCGTCTGCGGCAGGGTCTGCCCGGCCGATTGCGAAAGCGCCTGCCCGCGGGAAACCAAGGACGGCGCGGTGGCCATTCGCGCTTTCGAGCGGTACGTCGGCGATTTCGCCCTGGAGCGCGGGCTGACGCCGGCCGCCCCGGCCACGCCGCGCGGTGAAGTGGCCGCGGCGGGCGCCGGTCCGGCTGGTCTCTCGTTCGCTTACCAACTGGCTCGCCGGGGATGGCGCGTCACGGTGTTCGACGCCGCGGCGCCGGGAGGTTTCCTGTGCTCCTTGCCCGGGCTGCCGGCCGAAATCCTCGATCGCGAGATCGCGCGCATTACGGCGCTGGGCGTCACGCTGCGGCCGGAGCCCGCGCCCGGTGATGCCGCCTTCACCGATCCCGGCGGCACGCTCGAGAAGCTCCCCCACGTGATCGCGGAGGGCCGCCTGGCCGCGGAAGCCCTCGACGCCGCCGCCCGCGGGACGGCGCCCGACAAGCGCGATGCCGCGCCCCGCGCCGTGGCGGACCGCATCAAGACGTCGTGGTACGTGGAAACGCCGCGCCACGAAGAGATTCTGAATGAAGCCGACGCCGTGGCCGAGGCCCGCCGCTGCTTTGCCTGCGGCGCCTGCATGGGCTGCGGCAATTGCTGGATGTACTGCGCCAACGGCTGCTTCGAAAGAACCCCCAAGGGGAACCGCTTCAAACTTAACGTGGAGCTGTGTCACGGTTGCAGCCGCTGCGCGGAAGAGTGCCCGTCCGGCTATATCGACATGCAGTGATCCAACCAGAGAGGTATTTCAGTTGCCCATATACGAACACGACGGACGCGTTTACGAGGTGGATGAGGACGGCTTCCTTCAGGAACCGGAGCTATGGAACGAAACCGTGGCCCGCGATTTCGCGGCCTCGGAGGACGTGGCCGAGATGACCGACGCGCATTGGGTCGTCGTCAACTACCTGCGCAACTATTACCTGCAATTCGGCATCGCCCCCATGATCCGCAAGGTCGTTAAGGAGACCGGCTTCAAGCTCAACCAGATTTACGAGCTGTTCCCCTCGGGCCCTGCCAAGGGCGCATGCAAGGTGGCGGGACTGCCCAAGCCCACCGGCTGCGTGTAGCATCATGGTCGCCGCCGCCCTCATCGCGTACCTCGGCTTCGCGGTCTTCGTCGCTGGCATGGTCTGGCGCGTGGTGGCGTGGGCGCGCGTGCCGGTGCCGTTCCCGATCGCGCTCACTTGCGGCCAGCAGAAGTCGCTGGCGGGCATTCGCGCGGCGTGGCTGGAGAATCCGTGGACGCGCGCGGGTGCGGGCTGCCGGACGGCGCTCGAGGCGCTCGTGTTCCGCTCGCTCCTCCGGAATTCGCGCGCCCAATTGTTGCCGGGGCCGCGCTTCGTGTACCGCGGCGACCGCTCGCTGTGGGCCGGTGCGCTGCTGTTCCACGGTTGCCTCCTGTGGGTGCTGGTCGGCCACCTGCGGTTTTTTCTCGAACCGGCGCCCCTGGGGCCGGCCAATAAGTTCGTGGACGCCGGACTGCTGGCGGGACTGGCGTTTCTCTTCCTGCGGCGCGTGCTCGACCCTCGCCTGCGGTACGTGACTCTGGCCGCCGATTACCTGCCGCTCGCGCTGCTCGCGGCGGTGGCCGGATCGGGCGTCCTGATGAAGACGGACGTGGCCGCGGTGAAGCGCTTCGCGCTCGGCCTGGTCGCTTTCCACCCGGTGGCGCCGGCGGGCTTGGGCGCGCTCTTTTACATCCACGTGATCGCCGCGAGCGCGCTGGCCGCATCCATCCCGTTCACCAAGCTGGCGCACATGGCGGGCATATTCTTCAGCCCCACGCGCAACCTGCCCAACGATTCGCGCGCGCGCCGGCACATCAATCCGTGGCTCGAGCCCGCGCGGGTCCATACCTATGCCGAGTGGGAGGACGAGTTCCGCGACAAGATGCGGGCCGCCGGCCTGCCGCTGGAGCGCGAATGACCATGGCTGAACCGATGCCCGAGCAACCGGTGCAGATAGTGGGACACACGATCGGGTTATGTCGTCTGTCGCCCGCGGCAAGACGGACCACGTACAACGATGGTCTGTCCCACAGGATCTGGTGAGACATGCCGGTTGACCCCGACCAACTGGTGCAAATCGACTACGCGCAGCCGCGCGCGCCGTGGCCCGGCGCCGCTCCCGAATTCCGCAAAGGCACGTACTCGCACGCGGGCGCGGCCAAAAACCTCAAGTACCTGGGGCTGCCCAACCCGCGGGACTGGCAGCCCGCAGACCTGGACTGGAAACTCCCCGAAAACTGGCGGGAGATCGTGCTCGAGGGCATGCGCGAGCGGCTGGAAAAATACCGCTCCTTCCGGCTGTTCATGGATATCTGCGTGCGCTGCGGCGCCTGCTCCGACAAGTGCCACTTCTATCTCGGCACCGGCGACCCCAGGAACATGCCGGTGCTGCGCGCCGAGTTGCTCCGCTCGGTCTACCGCCGGTACTTCACGCCCGCCGGACGCGCGCTCGGCAGGCTGGCCGGCGGCCGCGACCTGACGGTGGATGTGCTCAAGGAGTGGTTCTACTACTTCCACCAGTGCACCGAGTGCCGGCGCTGCTCGGTGTACTGCCCCTACGGCATCGATACGGCGGAGGTCACCATGGTGGCGCGCGAGCTGTTGAACCTGGTGGGCTGCAACATCAACTGGATCGTGGAACCCGCGGCCAATTGCCACCGCACCGGCAACCATCTCGGGATCCAGCCGCACGGGTTCAAGGACACGCTCGATTTCGCCGTGGGCGAAATCGAGGAACTCACCGGCATCCGGGTGGACGCGCCGGTCAACCGCAAAGGCGCCGAGATCCTCTTCGTCGCGCCCTCGGCCGATTTCTTCGGCACGCCGCATTACTACACGTTGCTCGGCTACCTCATGGTGCTGCACGAGGCGGGCGGACTACACGTTCAGCGCCTACGCCTCCGAGGGCGGCAACTTCGGTATGTTCGCGTCCCACGAGCTGATGCAGCGGTTGAACGCCAAGATCTACGGGGAGGCCAAGCGGCTGGGCGTGAAATGGGTGTTGGGCGGCGAGTGCGGCCACATGTGGCGCGTGATGCACCAGTACATGAACACGCTCAACGGGCCGCCGGATTTTCTGGCGCAGCCGGTTTCGCCGGTCACCGGGACCGTGTTCGAAAACGCGCGCTCCGCCCGCGCGGTGCACATCTGCGAATTCACCGCCGACCTGGTGGCGCACGGCAAACTGCGGCTCGACCCCGCCCGCAACGACCGCTGGACCGTCACCTTCCACGATTCCTGCAACACCGCGCGCGGCATGGGGCTGATCGAGGAGCCGCGCCTGTTGCTGCGCGCCGCCTGCAACCGCTTCTTCGAAATGGCCGAGAACACCATCCGGGAGCGCACGCTGTGCTGCGGCAGCGGCGCCGGGCTGGGCGGCGACGAGAATTTCGAAACCCGCATGCGCGGCGGTTTGCCGCGCGCGGCCGCCGTGCGGCAGGTGAAGCAGGCGCGCGGCGTCAACCTGCTGGCCTGCATCTGCGCCATCGACAAGGCGTCGCTGCCCAAGCTGCTGGACTACTGGGTCGGCGGTGTGGAGGTGGCGGGCGTTCACGAGCTGGTGGCTAACGCGCTGGTGATGAAAGGGGAGAAGCCGCGCGCGGCCGACCTGCGCGGGGAGGCGTATGTCTGAGCGGGCCATCATCGCGGCGGGAATCGCGCTGTTTCTGGCCGGCGCGGGCTTTCCGTTCTGGCGCAACGCCGTCGAGCTGCCGCGCCCGCTCGAGCTGCGACTGCCACAAGGCCAGCGCGAGTGCGTTCGCCCGGTGGCCTACATGCGCACCTCGCACGGCGACCTGCTGGAAGACTGGCGCGACCGCGTGGTGCGCTCGGGCGAGCGCTTCTTCACGGCTCCCGACGGCCGTGTTCGCGAGCTGAGCCTGGTGCGCACCTGCCTGGATTGTCACGAAAAGGCGGGGTTCTGCGACCGTTGCCACCAGTACGTGGCGGTCGCGCCGGACTGCTGGAACTGCCACGTGGACCCACGGAGCCCGAGATGAAAATTACCCGCAAAGCCTTTCTCGCGCTGCTGGCCGTCGTCACGCGCGCCTTCGGCAGACCGCGCCGCATGGCCATGGCGATCGATCTGGCGAAGTGCTGGAAAGACCGCGGCTGCACCCGCTGCGCGCAGGCGTGTCACGCGGCCCATAACGTCCCGCGGATTCCCGACCCGCGCCGCGAAATTAAGTGGATTTGGAAGGACCGTTTCGAAAACGCGTTCGGCCGGGAGAGCGCGGGCCCCGCCGTCGCCGGCGCTCCCGTGCCGCTGCTCTGCAATCACTGCGAACATCCGGCGTGCGTCAAGGTATGCCCGACCGGCGCCACCTGGAAGCGCGATGGCGATGGCCTCGTCATGATGGACGAGCACCGCTGCATCGGCTGCCGCTACTGCATGGCGGCGTGCCCCTACGGCGCCCGCAGCTTCAACTGGAGCGACCCGCGGCCGTTTCTGCGAACGATTGATCCGGCGTATCCCACGCGCACCAGGGGCGTAGTGGAAAAGTGCACGTTCTGCGCCGAGCGTCTGGCGCGCGGCGGGCGCCCGGCGTGCGTCGAGGTGTGCCCGCCCAAAGCCATGGTGTTCGGCGACGCGGCGGACCCGTCCTCCGCCGTCGCGCAGCTTCTGCAGGCGCGGCACGCGTTCCGCCGCAAGCCCGAGCTGGGGGCCGGGCCGAACGTCTTCTACCTTCTTTAGAGGCCGCATGACCGTTCTTGCCAAAGCCATGTCGGGAAGCCGGGCCTACCGGTGGTGGATGGCCGCGCTGGCGGCCGCCATCGTCGCCGGCGTTCTGCTTTGGTTGCGCCAATGGAACCGGGGGCTGGTGCTCACCGGCATGAGCCGCGACGTGGCCTGGGGCCTGTACGTCGGGCAGTTCACGTTTTTTGTGGGGGTGGCGGCTTCGGCGGTCACGGTGGTGCTGCCGTATTACCTGCACGCCTGGAAGGCCTTCGGCCGGGTGGTGATCCTGGGTGAGTTGCTGGCCATCGCCTCCATCGTGGTTTCACTGCTGTTCATCGTTGTCGATATGGGACGGCCGGACCGGCTGCTGAATGTGCTGCTTTATCCGTCGCCCTCGTCGCTGATGTTCTGGGACATGCTCGCGCTTATGGGTTACCTGGCGCTGAACGGCATTGTGGCGCGCGCGGTGCTGGCGGCGGAGATCGATGGCGCGCCGCCGGCCACCTGGACGCGGGCCATCATGCTGATCTCGATCCCCTGGGCAGTGTCTATCCACACCCTTACCGCATTTCTCTATGCGGGGCTCGCGGGCCGGCCCTTCTGGCTGACCGCGGCGATGGCGCCGCGATTTCTGGCGTCGGCGTTCGCCGCCGGTCCCGCGCTGCTGATTCTGCTTTGCCGCGCCTTTCGCTACGACGCCGGCGAGGAAGCCCTCCGCAAGCTCAGCCTGGTGATGACGTACGCCATGACGGCGAACGTGTTCCTGGCCCTGATGGAAGTCTTCACGGCATTTTACAGCGGCATCCCCGAGCACGCCGCGCACTACAGCCCGTGGACCTGGCTTTCCGGCGGCTTCGCGCTCGCGGCGCTGGCCATGGCGCTGGGCCGGAGCCGCTACGCGCCGGCGGCGGTGTTCGCGTCGCTGGCCATCGACAAAGGCGTGGTGCTCATCCCCGCCGGTTTCATCCCGTCGCCCGCCGGAGCGGTGACGCCCTACCTCCCTACCGCGGTCGAACTGGGCATTGTGCTGGCCATCTGGTCGGTGGGCGCATTGCTGGTGACGGTGCTGTTCCGCATCGCCATCGCCGCGCGCGCGGCGGAATCCTCGCTCACCGGGTTCGACGGTCCCTCTACCCTCCACTCTACGCCACGCGCCGTGGCGGAACGGGAGATGTGAGCCGCTGCCTCGCATGCCGCGAATCGGCGATGATAGGGAAGTCCCAGTCTGAACCGATGCCTTACGCATACACTCGCCGGGAGATCCTCACGTTGCTCGGAGCAGCCGGCGCCTCGCTTGCCGCGCCCGGACGTCCGCTGCCCAACATCCTCTATATCATGGCGGACGATCATGCCGCCCACGCGATTTCCGCTTACGGCAGCCGCATCAACCGCACTCCCAACATCGATCGCGTGGCCGCGGGCGGCGTGCGATTCACCAACTGCTTCTGCACTAACTCCATCTGCACGCCGAGCCGGGCAGCCATTCTGACCGGCCAGTATAGCCACAAGAATGGCGTCTACACGCTGAACGACCCGCTCGATCCCAAGCGCAATCACGTCGCCAAGGAATTGCAGCGCGCCGGCTACCAGACCGCCATGATCGGCAAGTGGCACTTGACCAGCGATCCCACTGGCTTCGATTACTGGAATATCCTGCCGGGCCAAGGCGAATACTACGATCCCGTGTTCATCGATGGCGGCACAAGGAAACCGCACAAAGGCTATGTCACCGATCTGATTGGTGGCTTCACACTGGACTGGCTGAAGCAGCGCAATCCTCGCAAGCCTTTCTTCCTGATGTGTCACCATAAGGCGCCGCACCGTCCCTGGCAGCCCGATCCGAAATACCAGGGCCTGTTCCAGGGACAGACCATCCCCGAGCCCGATAACCTCTTCGATCACTACGAAGGACGCGCCCGCAGCGTGTCCACGGTGACCATGCGAGTGGGAGAGGACATGACTGAGACCGACTTGAAGCGGCCGATTCCGGCCGATCTCCGTGGCGATGCGCTTCGCAAGTGGGGCTATCAGCTCTTCATCAAGGACTACCTGCGGTGCGTCCAGAGCCTGGACGACAACGTGGGCCGCGTGCTCGATTACCTGGATGCGGAGAAGCTCGCCAACAATACCATCGTGATCTACACCTCGGACCAGGGCTTCTTCCTGGGCGATCATGGCTGGTTCGACAAGCGCCTGATGTACGAGGAATCGCTGCGCATGCCCTTCCTGATGCGCTATCCGGGCGCGATCCGGCCGGCCTCGGTCAATCGCGACATGGTTCTCAATATCGATTTTGCGCCGACGTTTCTGGACTACGCCGGCGTCCGGACTCCCGCCGAAATGCAGGGCCGCAGCTTCCGCTCCAACGTGGAGGGCCACACGCCGCGGAACTGGCGCAAGTCCATGTACTACCGCTACTGGATGCACAACACCAGCGATCACCATGTGCCCGCGCACTATGGGTTGCGCACCGATCGGTGGAAGCTCATCTACTACTACGGCAAGCCGCTCGGCATGACCGGCGCGAATCCGCCCGATACCGAGCCCGATTGGGAACTCTTCGACGTACGCAACGACCCGCGCGAGATGCACAATCTCTATCACGATCCGAAATATGCGGGCCTGGTGAAGAAGCTGACCGCGGAGTTAGCACAGCGTCAGAAAGAAGTGGGCGATAAGCCGGTGTAGCCCGTAGGACAGACCATCGTTTTTTGTAAGCGCCCGAGAATCACCAGGAGGGGGGCCAAGGGAACCGGAGCTGACACCTGTTTTTGTACGGTTCGGAGTTTTGGGACCGGAAAGTCCCAGGCAGACTACTTCAATTGAATTCTCAACGCTCTAAAATCGAGCGTGAACTCTGTGGCCTGGGTCGAGACATCCATGCAGAGCTGACCGTAGTGCCAGTTGCTGGCAGGAATGGTTGTGCGGAACAGCGCTGGAACATCCCGCAGAACGATTGGAAACCCAGCCACCTTCAGCCGTAGCTCCGGCATGACTGCGGCATCCAGAGCTGTCGCTCCAGTAGCCCCAGCCAGTGTCGTGACCTCTTTCCGGGAGTCGTGGAGCAACTCCGGAAGTTCCTTGACGAACAGCGGCCACATGTCTGAAATTTCGCACCCTGTATCCAGGTCGACGGCAAGCCTGCGCCCTTCCACTTCCACGGTCGTCAGCGGGTCGAGTTCCTCGAACGACAGATTGGCGGTGCGCAGGTCGGCACGTCCCGGAGGAAAACCGACGCTCAACTCACGGTTACCGTTCCAGCGAATGGTCTGGAGAGCCAGCAACACCGGCAGACCGATCCCGCCCCGTTGTCCCAAGGGAACGTCCGCAAGAACCTCCAGGTCGTCGGGAAGCACCAGGAAGGCCACGTTGCGAATTTCCGTATTGCCAATTCTCAGCCGGTCCGCGACGGCATAGCGCCCATTCGTGCTGCGTTCCCCAGAGATTCCATCGAACAGGGCTTGACCCACCGTCATCTTCATACCCAGACGTTTGGCCTCCGCTTCAGTCGTGACGGATATACTCGCATCGGTATCGATGGCGAACTGCGCGGCCTGCTCGTTGATTGTGAGCGGGGCGATCACTTTCGCCGAGCCCGGCCAGTGCGTGAAGGTGGTAGTAGCGGGCCGGCGGGATGCCACTTCCAAATCGGGCAGCCGCTCGACCACCTCCGCGTCGGCTTTTGCGGCCGCGGACGGTACGAAGTCCGGCGCCAGCGCCCAGGTTTGCCTCTCCTCCAAGGCGGCTTTGCGGTAATGGCCGTTGCGATAATACAGGCGGTAAAGCGCGTGGTGCATGTCGGCGAGCTGCTCACGGCTGGCCCCTGAACGCGCCACGGTGCTCAGTTCCTTTTCGGCGCCACGCTCGTCGTTGAAGGCCACCGCCACGAAAAAGCGATAGAGCGGCGGCACTTTACGGGAGCACATGGCATCGCGCAGGTCGAACCACCGGTGCGCATCCAGGGCGGCACGCAAATCGGCCTCCTCGGCGGCTGTTGCGAATCCGCTGAGCACGAGTATCAGAGCGGCCAACCTCACCAGATCACCTCCGAGGAGGATATTGGGCCGGCTGCCGCGAATGGGAGCGCGGCCTTCGATCGCCGCGCCGGCGCCCATGGACCAAAGGAAGCGACGCCGCGAAAACCAACCGGGGCACTGTGCTTCGCGTAACAATCTGGTATTCACCATAACAGAAACCCCCGCGATCAGACGCCCGCAAATGAACGGGGCGTTTCCGCTTCCAATGGTAGACTCTGGCTATGGATAACGCGGCATTCCCGCTGTATCAGGAGAGTCTCGCGACCACTAACGGACAGCCGCCGCGTATTAGCTCGCTGCTGATCAAACCCGCCTCGGCCGTCTGCAACCTGGATTGCCAGTACTGCTTCTACCTGGACCGCGCAGCCGACCCTTATCGGGCCATGCCGGCGCGGCGCATGTCGGAGGAGACGCTGGAGCGCCTGGTGGATACCTACCTTTTCTATTCTTATCCGCAGAGCACATTCGCGTTTCAGGGCGGCGAACCGACGCTCGCGGGTCTGCCGTTCTTCGAGAAAGTGGTCGAGCTGCAAAAACGTTTCGGGCGGAACGGGCAGTCCGTGTCGAACTGTTTGCAGACCAACGCCATGGTGCTGGACCGCACATGGTGCCAGTTGTTCCGCGATTACCAATGGCTGCTGGGTGTCTCGCTGGACGGACCAGAGGATGTGCATGACCAGTACCGCCTGAATAAGTCCGGCCACGGCACCTGGAAGCGGGTCGTCGAGAGCGTCGAACTGCTCAAGAAAGAGCGAGTCGAATTCAACATCCTCTGCGTGGTGAGCCAGGCCAACGTAAGCCGCGCGCGGGATCTCTACCGCTTCTTCCGGAGCTTGAGCGTCGGCCACCTGCAATTCATCCCGCTGGCCGAGTTCGACGCCGCGGGCAACCCGCTGCCGTTTACCATCACCGCGGAACAGTATGGGCGATTCCTGCTGGACCTGTTCGATGCCTGGTGGCCGGATCGGCGCAAGGTCCGCGTCCGGTTTTTCGACAACCTCGCCGAAGCTCTGGCGGGGCAGAGGCCGGGCTGCTGCGAGCTGCTCGGGACCTGCGACAGCTACGTGGTGGTGGAGTGCAACGGGGACGTTTTTCCGTGCGACTTTTTCGTGGAAACCGCCTGGAAACTGGGCAACATCGGCTTCGATTCCTGGAGCGAGATTGCGCGCCGCGCGCGCCGCTACAGCTTTGCCGCGAAAAAAACCATCGCCCATGCGGAATGCCAGGTGTGCGAGTTTCAGTCGATTTGTCACGGCGGCTGCCCGAAACTTCGCCATGGGCCGCGCGGCCGGTTTGAAGACCTGGACTATTTCTGCCGGGCTTACAAAATGATCTTCGAACATTGCACCGCGCCGTTGCGGGCGGAAGTGGCACAGATCCTCGCCGGGAAGCATACAGCGGACGCCGGCCATTAGACAGGCATCGTTACGAATACAAGCTGGTGAATATCTCGGTTCGGCAGAGACCGTAACGACCTTTGTCAGCGGTGGAACCTGCGCTGCATTTCAGCCTGGAGGCGATTCTTTTCCTCGTCCGGATTCGGCCCGGCGACAAAGATAGTGAGTTGCGTATTTCTGCCCTGCATAAGGCCGCACACCATTACGGCGCTATGATTCCCTTTGAAGGCTAGAGCCCAGCCATCCCCGCTTTGTTGCACAGCGTAGCCATATTCGCCGAAAGCCGCGGTGATATGGGAGGTGCAGCGATCATATGGGGCTGGAATCATTATTTGTGAAAAGGTAACGGCAGGAGCCTGAGCAAAGCATGGCGAAGCCAGGCTGGAGACAGTGAGCGTGCCTACAAGAATCAGCAGGAGTGCTTTGGCCATGGTGTTCAGCGTCATCGTTTTCATCGGTTTCTCCTATCCTCGGAATGAAACGAAATTTCTATTTTGGACTCCTTTGTCCGGTTAAGTATACACCCAGCCGCCATCCTTGATCCAGCGAGTTTCGGTTCTGGCTTCACGAGCGCTTTTCAACTCCGCCAGGGGCCATATTCGCCCGCCGCAAGCAACCAAAACGGGAAGTCCTGCCCAATTCATGACGCCCCCGCAGCAGCCGCAACGCCGGCTCCGGGGCGATCCGCCGCACTTCGCTATAATGCGTCGATGGTGCGTCCTGAAAGACGCGTTGTTCTAGCAGGTGCAAGTCCTGTCCGGGTAAGCGCCGGAGCGCCCGGTAGCAGACTCCAGCCGAGCGGAGAAATCCGCCCGCGCCGAGCGGAGTGTCG
>Ga0187874_10000577_pt1 | contig 43812 bp, 64 predicted proteins | sample June2016WEW_16_1_3_FD_132993 | JGI IMG/M metagenome (GOLD analysis project Ga0187874, IMG submission 132993) | Peatland microbial communities from SPRUCE experiment site at the Marcell Experimental Forest, Minnesota, USA - June2016WEW_16_150 | ecosystem: Environmental > Terrestrial > Soil >... | reverse complement strand
ACTGCGTTTGTCGGCGAGCCAAAAGCACACCCAGACGAGCACGGCGATTGCCAGTGTCGCCCGGAGCGCGTACCAAAGTCCAGTGGTTTCAGTCATGCGCTATTCCGTTTCCGGCTCCGGTGTTGTTTGCTGGCTATACGATAGCACTGGAGCGCTGGGCGCGTACAAGGATTTTTCGTGCATTTCCGAGCCCGGGTGGTGCAGGTAATAGTCGAGCATGAGGGCTTTCACGGCAGGCGCCATCTCGTGAAGTGCATAGCCCATCGCGGCCAAGATGACGCTGAGGATGACGCTCCACGCCCACGCCGCACCGTGAACGAAGGCCATTTTGCTCTTCATGTCGAGTTGAAAAGTACGGAAATTGTTGACCCCATCCTCCACGTTACTCATGCGCGTCTCCAGTCTTACCAGCCGCTCCGGTACTGTAGTCATGTTTTCCACCTTAGCACCGAAATCTATCAACCCCGGTCCCAACCTACTGGAGTTTGCCGGGTCCTACTTGCTCCACCCGCTCACCGCTCCCGCTGCATGTACCCCTACGCCCTCCAGCGGAAGCGCCCACCATCCCCGATGCTTGCGCACCAGCCAGCTTGCGCCCGCGCTCAGTCCCTCAATCGAGAATCCTACCCCATACGCCCCGCCCCGGCTCGACGGCATCAAAGGATTACCTTCGACACAAGTATGTGCCTTGAGGCAGTGCTGCGTTCCTTCCACATCAGCTACTAGCGCCCCTGCTTGCAAGCCGTTCAGCACCAGCCACGCTACTGGAACGTGGTGCCTCTCCGGCGCAGTCTCTTTGCCTCCTATAAGGACACCTATCGGTATGCCTGTTTTCTTCGATACCTTCCGCGCATTGGCCTTGCAGGGATCACGAAATTCATAGCGCAGTTTTGTTCCGAAAGATGAAGCCGCCCATGTCCATTCACAATTGATAAAAGAAAGACGATAGGTTGCGAGAGCAAGCGTTCCGGTTGTGACCTGAGTCCGCTGGACCGCTGGGTCAGACGAAGGCTTGTCCGTTACGCGCTGAGATGGCGTCTGCTCCCATGCGCACCGCGCCACAAGCATCAGAACCGTTAAGAAGATAATGCATTTCACTTGTGCCTCCCTCAGCTGCTATTTCCCCCTTGCGTTCCAGTCGCAATTGATCGGCGATTGGTTATTGGGGTGAATTGTGAATCCACTCACTGTCTTTGAGCCTGCAACCACGGTACAGTATCCCGTGTCTCCGCTTGGCATCACGGCTGTCATTTGAATGTTGATCGTTCCAACTGTTGTGAATACAACCGGGAAAGTCACCGCCGTGTCTCCGGTCACCGTAAAGCTATTCTGCCACTGCACAATGAACCCCTGTTCATCCTGTTCCCAATAACCATTTGCATTGGAGCCGTTCGTGCCTACTGAGGGAATCGCCGTACTGCAATTCAGTAGCGTTCCCGATGCGGCGTAGGTACACATATCTCCGTCCGTGAGCGTGCCTTTAACAAGAGATAGATTTACCTGCGCGCCTACTGAATGATAGTCAATTGTCACCGCGGCGGAGCCGTTGAAGGTGCCGCTCGGTGCAGCGCCGCCGCTGGTGGCAAAGGTGAGCGCATTGGTTGTAGTGCCACCACCGCCGCCGCCGCAACCTGTGCCATTTGCTAAGCATATTTCTACTGCTCCGATATAAGCAGTAGTTACATCCGCATCCCCGATAGTTGCAGTATTTGAACCATGTCCTGTAGCTGCTGAGCCGATTACTATTTCATTAGAATCACTTGCACTAAGATCAGCATCGTAACCAATAGCAACTGTATGGTTAAGACCATCTCTCTTACCCGCAACAGTTCCAATAGCTACATTATCTGAACCTGTAACATTAGTTTGAGCCGCAGCAACTCCAATAGCTACATTATCTGAACCTGTAGTATTTTCCTGCAAAGAACCTGGCCCAATAGCAATATTTTCAGAACCACCAGTATTAGCCTGCAAAGCACTAACATCAATAGCTACATTATAAGCGCCAGAAGTATTACTTTCTAATGTAGCATAGCCAATATCTATATTACTAAATCCTGTAGTATCAAGAGGAAGTGCTCCACCAAAGTTCAAGTTTAAATCACCTGCCCAAACTAAAGCACTATCAATAACAGTAGGTGCAGGAATAGTAAATTGTCCTGCTGTAGTAACTCCATAGTCTATTGTTCCATTCCCAATTGTCTGCGCCCCCGTAGCGATGGGGTACACGCCCGAAGTCAGGCCGGGACTGCTGACTGTGCCGTTGGTCGTAGACTGCGGCACCTGATCCTGATAGGTCAGCGTTCCGGTATACTGCGAGTAGTAAACAACGGTATAGCATCCAGATGCCATGTATGCGTAGGCGTGTCCGAAACCATCCGTTGAAAGCGGCTGAGAAAGCGATGTGCCTGTTGCGGTGGAGTAAAGCGTAGCCAGTGTTCCCGATGACGCCGCGCCGCACGCAGCTTGTGTGTAAACGTTCACGGTGGCACCCGCAATCGCCTGTCCCTGCGCGTTCTGCAGCGAGAAATCCATCCTGGCGTAAGTAGTCGCGTGTGCCAGCGTAGCGGAAAGAGCGAATATGAGAAAGAATCGCATTAGGATGCCTTTGTCTTGACTGTAGAGGGCGGAGCCGGTAACCCAGTCACACTAGTAAAGTCTGCCGAGAAGGTGGACCCCGCTGCCAGTTTGTACTTGCGGCACATCCAGCCTTCGCGTTTAGTCAGAGCCGTCTGCCGCTGCGTTACGGTAGCTTGCCATTGAGCCAACACCTTGGTCAATACCGCTACCTGCGGAGCCTGATTCTTGGCTTGCGCGGCGGCGAGATACTTCTGCTCGTTGGCTACTGTAGCCTGAGCCTGCTGAATGCTGGCATTGGTTTGGACCAGCATTGCTGTTTCCTTCGCGGTCAGCGTCACGGTAGTCGGAGTCTGAGCCGCCGCCAAAATGCTGCCAAGGACAAGGGTGAGAATTGCGAGTGTCTGCTTCATATAAGTCTCCTACTGTAACGAAATCACGGTGTATGGGACGGTGAGAACAACAGAGCCGTTGCCCTGAGTGATGGAGGTGATGTTGATTGAAAGTCCCTTCCCACCACCTGGCGGTTGCGTATTAAGATTATCGGGATTGGCTGCAAGAAAGTTCGTTCCACAAAGACCGGGAGTATCAATTGCAATGGCAGTTACAATGCCGTTGGCGTTGGTGGTGACTACGTGCCCATCTACAGGATTACCGGTTACGTTACAATATGAATCCTGCCACGTATCGCCATTTCGATATCCCGCTCCGATTGTGAGTACATCCAGTTCCAGCGTCCCATCTCCGCCGCCCGTGGTGGCTTGCCCCGTGCCTGTGGTGCAGCCGGTGCCGAGGCCCGTCTCGTGGTAGGTAAGCACAGCGCCCGTCACCGAATCTACTGAGTCTACATAGAAGGTCGCGCCACAAGCCAGGGCCGGAGTATCGCCAACGTTGTAAGTAAGCCCCGCATTCCCGCTGGTGATCTGCGAGGTGTTTACTCCGTCCGTCTGGCCGCCAGAGGCGATAGTGAAGGTAGCAAGGGCACCCTGGTTAATGGTATATTGGTTAAAAACAGAGAGAGGAGCATTGATGAAAGCAGAAGACTCTGCACTACCACTACCAAGGCTAAGGGGATAGGAAACTCCGAATTGATTCGTACTTAAAGATGTACCAGCCTCCACGCCCCAGTATAAAGTGTCGTTAGAAACCGGCAGACTTACAAAGAAAGCGTTGTCGCTAAACGGTTGGCTCCCTGCAATGTAATTGGCGGTAGCCGAGAGAGAAACTATTGCCTTCCCCGCTCCCGGCGTGCCGATTATCGATATGGCCGTCGAGGTAGTTCCATCGAACTGAAGCAAGTCAGCCGTTGTCAGCGTGAAGACACAGACAGCGTTCGCCAGTTGCGGGACCGTGGAGGCGTCGCAGGTCTGGAGGGGGCCGCTGCTACCGCCGTAGCACGGATTCGGCGTCCCGCCCGTGGTGTAGGTCACTAGCTGCCCGTTGGTCGGAGAATAGCCGGTGCAGAACGGTACGCCGAGGATCGCGCCCGCGCTGATGTTGCCGTTGGCATCACATGCGATTGGGTAATAACTACCGGAATTTACGCCTACGATACCAATCAACGGCGGTTGCTGTCCGAGGGCGGTTCCGTTGATCCCCGTGGCTACCGGAACCCAGTAGCCGCCGGTCGAATACCAACAGGACAACGCGCGCAACGGCGGTGCTTGCCCCAACTGCGCCATCGCTGGAAGCGCAACCAGAAGAAGCAACCAAACAAACTTTTTCATACTGCTCCTTTACGCGAAGATTGTAACCACAAGTGCTGTAGTCGCATCCCCGCCCGTCATGGAAAGCACTTTGGCCCGCAGGAATTTCCCCATAATCCAGTTGAATTCTGCACCGTTTTGTGCGACTTGGCTTCCGCTAATGCTAGCGAGCACATTCGTACCGCCCGCATTAAGCAGCGTTACATAACGAGCATCCTGATCGACATTCGCAGCCTGTAGAACAACGACGGCGGCACTTGGCATTGTTCCAGACCAGACCGCATCGCAAAACAGGCACCGGGCATTGTCCGAATCATCCGGCGTGAATGTCTGAGCAATCGGGGCAGACGCAGAACCGCTGGACACGAGATCGGGATACTCATATGGCCAAACTACCAGTTCGCCTGCATCTGCGGTGGCACTGAGGGACGTTGCGTTGGCGTAGGTAATTGTCCCTGCGCCGGCGGAATTGAGCGTCACCGTGCCCACCGTGGTCGGATCGGTGTTAAAGCCAGTATGCGTGAGCCCACGCACGCCCATCACCGCTCCGGCGACAGGAATCGGGCTTGGCACTTCCGTACCCTGTCGACCGCCGACACCGCCCCCGCCGCCGATGAACTGCACAGTTGCCGTAGCCGTTCCGGTAGCGCCCGCAATCTGCGAGATGGTAAAGCGGAACGGCTGTGTGTGCGCATCGCAGCGCCCAAACAGGTAGAGCGGCGTCACGCCGGTTTGCATCCGCACAATCTGCTTGTACGGGGGACCAAAGGCGCTCTGATTATAGATCGACATGTTTTTTCTCCTTTTCTCCTTTACTTGCTCGGTATCAAATCCCTCAGATAGTGTGCGCCAATACCAGTTCCGACGGCGGTAGGTATGCCGTATTTCGCTGCGTTGATGACCGCATTCCGCATCTTCATCGCCTGCGCGTACTCCTTGACCGCACTGGCATAATCTTCGCCGCGGCCAATCGTTGAAGCGGCGTTCGTGAGGTCTCCGTGCATCGCTTGCCGCACAGCTCCCATTTGCCGTCGCATAATCGGATTCAGACGGCTCATGTCCTCAGAGGATTGAGAACTAATGTTTGAATAAAAGTCGCGGGCCTCTGGGAAATTGAACGGCCCCGCATTCGGATCGCGAACAATGTTTGTCAGTCTGCGATTGATCTGCGTAATCGGCTTCGAGGACGCGCCGCCACGCTGCGTGAGTTCCTTGAAACGCTCAATCTCCGGCCATGCCTGCTGCGGATAGGCGGGAACATCCTGAGCCGCGCCGCGAATGTCCTGCAGAATCTGACCGGCATGAGCGCGGCTCGGAATCGCGCTGATTGCAGCATCCGCCGCTTCGGGAGCCAAGAACATAGAGGGCAAAGTCATTGCTTTCAAGCCCGCGCCTAACAAATTGCCAGTCCCCGAGATTGGATGACCTTCTCGGATTTGCGATTCGCCTTTGCCAGCTTGTGCGATAGCCAGTGGTACACTGCCCATTAACTGCGCGGTTTCCGGCGTCGTCCCAGCCTCAAGCCCGCTGTATCCCTTATCAACACGCCCCTGCAAATGACCCAAGCCGCGCCCAACAATCGTCCGGCCGCCGCCATGCAAAAGATCGTTTTGCACATCCTCCCACCAATTAGTTTCAGTTTGCGGGCGCGCAACGAGTTCACCGGGAGGCAACATGGGTTCTTGCGGAAGGGGCGCTTTCGTGCTAACAACCTCACCCGTTTGAGGATCGATCTGCAGGGGCGCGGTCGTTTGTACCACTTCGCCGGTTTTGGGGTCGATCTGCGGAGTTGCCATTATTGCGCTGCCACCCACTTTCCGCCGGTAAATTTGACCTTAATTCCTGCGGCATTCGTCTTCGTCGAACCTTCTACTGGTGTTGCGCCCGCGGGCGGTGCGTTGCCGCCGCCCTTTGCTGGCGTCGGAGGAGCGCTACCTCGTGCCACGCCCTGATTGAATCCCGGTTCTGCCATGCTTGCCATATCTTCCATCCACGGCTGAACGGCTCGTAGCACAGCAATAAGGTTCTCTGGCGTCTGATGCGGCGAGTTAATCGCATCGTCAAATTCTTGCCGCAAATTTTCAGGGAGTCTGCCAATCGCATGAGCCATTGCGACGGACGTAGCCGCCATCATCATTTGCTGATGAAGATGCGCAAATGTCGGATTATCCAGACCAATCTTGCCTTGATAGAAGTCGTTCCAGCGGCCCATGATGGGGCCGAATTGGTCAGGATTCGTTTGCAATTCATTGACGATATTAGGAATTTCCTTGAGCGCAATCTGTGCTCTGCCCGCCGCAGTTTTCTCTTGTCCTGTCGGCTGATAAAGACTATTCACGCCACTCATCGAAAGCGATCCAGCAGGAATTGTCTGTCCCGGCTGGATTTCCTGCGCTGTGTAGTTTCCTTGTCCATCGGGAATAGCCCAAAGATTCCGTTGCAATGTAGGCGCAACCTGCGCATAACTCGGTGGGGCAATTCCACGATCAATGCTGTACTGTTTTGTCTGCGGGTCACGCTCCATGATGTGCGGTTGGCCGTTAAGCATCGCGGTGATATGCGGCTGTGTTTTATTCAGCGCATTCATGTCAGCCACTTTTTCGCGGCTCTGATTCGTTGCGGTTGTCGTATCAACTTTCGTTGTGTTTACGCCCGCCTGCTTGATGATCTGCTCCCACGATTTCGGGTCCATGGCGCTTCCGGCAAGCCCCGGCATGTTCATGGCTGCCGCTTCATCTGGCGTCACAATATGCGGTTCCAAAGATTGTGCATGCGCGCCATAGTATCCCGCCTGGGCATTCTGCAATCCGCTCTCGTTCGCCTGCTTCTGCTGCGCGAGTTGTTGCTCTTGCAAACCCGCAAGTTCCTTCTCGCGCTGCCCTTCCTGAGCGCGCCGAGCAACCATCGTGCCGGAATTTTGCACCAATCCGGTTTGCGCAAGCGCGTGGCCGAGCTTGCCCCAGAACCCCTGTGCGGGCTGCGGATTGTCGTATTGGGAGACCTTCTGCTGCAACTGCTGACGCAACTGATCCTGCGGGTTCGTCACGATGGGCTTGAGACCGCTGGTAGGAAGTGGAGGCAAGCCACCCATCGAACCCATCGACATCGGAGGAGGTTCGGGACCGAGCGGCTTTTGCATCGGAATCACGCTGGTCGGAATCTTGGGGACAATCAACTCAGGCCCATTCTCTCCGACAAGAGCGGGCTTGTTGGGGTCTGGATCGCCCCCATTTTGAAACGCTGCAATCGCTTTTGCTCCAGACGCAATATCGGCACCGCCAGCCGCTGCTGCTGGACCACCCTGAAAACTGCTGATAAGTTGCGGGATTGTGCCTTGACTCCATCCACCCTGCGGCTTTCCCATCGAATTTTGCCCAGGTTGATTTTGAGCGGTTTGATTCTGGCTCGACGCTATATCAGGCACACCGCCGCGGAAGGGATCGGCGTTAATCCAGCGATTTGAGTCCCATGGTTCAACTATCGGACTAAGTGCCATCGCCCCTCCTACGCCAGTGCCGCGATTGAAGCAGCATCCTTTGTAAGTTCTGGAATCTGCTGCATCCATCCATACTTGGCAGCATTCATCTGCGCATTGATGTCCGGCGCAACCTGTCCCTGACTCTCAATCTGCCCGCGCACATCCATGCCATACAGCCCGCTCAGGCCCTGCCCGGCTTCCTGCTGCTGTTTCATCTTCACGTCGGCATTATTCGCGGCAATGCGCTCGCCAACCCCCGCAGCGCCCTTATCGCGCTCGCGGGCTGCAGCATCCAAAGCAGAGCTAAATCCCATCGGATTGCGCGTATTCGCGGCCATCTTGCCTGCCGCGCCTGTCAGTCCAGATGTAGCGCCGCCCGTGCCTGCAAGGGCGGACGTAAGCTGTGCCCCCACGTCGCGCTGGCTGTAGCCTTGGGGATTGGTCATCTGGCGAGTATAGAAAGGAACAAGATTCGCGCCGATTCCGCCGGCCTGATTCCCGTAACTCCCCGCTGTCGTTGCTGCGGTTCCTGCCGCTTGCGCGGCGGCTGCCTGAGCGTCCCTCATTGCGTTGCCCTCGACCAAGCAAACCAGCCGGGACGGTTGCGAGACCATCCTAGTTGAGTCAGCCGTTTACGGAAGCGCCGCTCTACGGTCTCTGGTATGCGCGCTTCAATGTCGTCAAGTCCTTGCGCCCAGGCCGCTGCCAACACGGCTGGTTGCAATTCATTCATCGTTTCAACTTTAGCACGAGCCGTCAATTTCGGGTCCAACCACAAGTACGTTTCTGCCGTGAGGCGCAAAAAGCAGGCTGCCGTGACCCCGTCTTCCTCCGCGGCCACCTTGCGCACAAGAAATAGCGGATGCGCTAGATTCGGCAACCGATAGTCCAGACCCATCTTGCCATGAATCTGCTCGATAGTGGGAAAATCTTCCGGGTTGGCGTCTCTAACCTTCATAGAATCAATTCTTTTGACACGCAATTACATTGTAGTACGCAGTGTTTCCGCTGACGGCTGAACTTGCGTTGCTGCCAAGCGGCGTAATTGTGGTTGAGTTCAAAGTTCCAGTCACTGAGCTTGAAGCGTTATTGCCCAGCGGCGTCACTGTCGTCGAGTTCAACGTACCCGTAACGCTCGATGAGTTCATGGTCCCGGTTACAGCGGATGTGCTGTTGGTCGGCGGATTGGCGGGCCATGAAATAGCCCCCTCCGAGTATGCCCCACCGCTGATCGCGCCCTCTGAAAATGCCCCTCCACTCGCCGCCGGGACTCCGGCGGGCCAGGAGATTGCACCCTCAGTAAATGCTCCTCCTGAAATCGCTCCTTCCGTGAACGCGCCACCTGAGATCGCCCCCTCAGAAAACGCTCCTCCGCTTGCTACTGGGACGCTGCTCGCTCCAGTCGGCCAAGAAATCGCCCCGTTGGTAAACGAGCCGCCGCTTGCGGTCGGAACATTCGTCGGCGCAGTCGGCCATGCAATCGTTGGCTGCGTGGAAAGCGTGCTGCTCGTCGTGCCAGATACAAGGGTCACGGCATCTAGGGTACTCGGAGCATAGAATGACCCACTGCTGGCTACGGTTGACCGCGTTGTTACCATCGAGAAAGCCGCTCCCGATGCAGTCGGAACCTTCGTAGGCCACGCAATTGTCGGCTGCGTAAAGGTTCCCGCCGCGATGGTAGGCACGGGCGTAGGCCATGCCACTGTCGGCTGCGTAAAGGTTCCCGCCGCGATGGTAGGTTGAGTAAATGTCCCGGCTGCTATAGTTGGTTGAGTAAAACTGCCTGCCGCGATGCTGGGCACTCCCCCCGGCCACGCGATTGTAGGCTGCGTGAAACTACCGGCAGCGATTGTCGGTTGCGTGAATGACCCTGCCGCAATCGTGGGAACATTAAGTGGATAAGAAATGGTTTGTGCCGCTGCCGTAAGCGAACTGACCGTCTGCGCCGCTGCCGTCAAAGAATTCGGCGTTTCAGCCGGAACCGTGGTCGAGGCACCGGTAAACGTCTGAGCAGCAGCGGTGAGCGAATTGACCGTTTCAGCGGGTACGGTAGTGCTTGCGCCGGTGAACGTTTGCGCTGCAGCAGTCAAGGATTGAGCCGCATGATTGCCTACATTGCCTGATGCCGATGTGACGACTACGACATTGTAGCCAGCAAGCGAATCGTTCTCGGTCCATCCACTTGGGCATGTGCCGGTGGCAATGAACATAATCATGCCGCTTGGAATCGTCGTTCCCGTATTGACACAGGTATTGCTGGAAGGTGCATAAACTGTCCCGGCGCCGCATGAAGGCCAGCGGATATCGGTTGCCGGATTGATGGATTGCGCGGCCAACGGTGCAGGCAAAAAGAAACTAAGCAGCGTAAATTTCATGCGAGTCTCCCGTCTGCGGCGGTGTGGCCGCGAGTTCCGTCAGAGTATTGCCGCTGATTGAGTAATAGACACCATATATCCGCTTGATTCCATTCACAAAATAAAATGAGCCGGTGGGGTGCGCCGGAGTAATCGGAAGCGTGTAAGTTGTTCCGCCATTTGGGGCTGCGATAGTCAGCGGCGATGTAGTAAATGGGGCATCGCTCGATGCCGGGACGTAGGCTGAAATGTTTCGAGTTGTGCCGACAGGACCCGGCTCGTCGGACTGCCAGATAACATTGACGTATCCGACTGGCGCCGCCGGTTCCGTGTTGCTGAAGTTTTGCTTCTGACTCGGCATTAGACTCCATTGACTGTCCACTCAACCCCGGCGCTGCCCACCCCACTGCTTGCCGGTCCCGGTTTCGATATTTGCTTGCTGGTCTGAAACTTCCCCAATCCCTGCCCCGCACTCTGCCCATTATTTGGTGCTGTTCCGCTTCCCTGCGAGGGTAACAGCGTCATCGCGGAACTGCCGCCCATTTGAAACGCTGTTGGACTTCCCAAACCACCCACAACCGTTACATCAGAAGGCGGCGAACCCGGATACTGCGCATAAGAGCGCACATAGTAATTCGCCTTCGTCACTCCATCATCAAGATAAGTTGGCAACATAATTGGATGCGATGTGCGTGAGGTTCCGTGGTCGATGACAAGCGGCTGCGTAAAACTTGGCGTATTTGCTATCTCAGTGAAATAACGAATGTTGCGCTGTAATTGCCCGGAATGATTGATGGCAATGTGCATCATTTCGCCGCTGGTCTTTACGGAAACCGAATCCGGCGCTTTTGGTGCCGTAATCTCGCCGGTGGGCGAACCGCCCGTAGACGCCGCCACCCGGTTGATAGCATCGGCCAGGGCCTCGTGAACCTGGGCATGGCGCGGATCTTTGGACGAGACTTCCGCCTGCAGTCCGCCAAGATCGAGTTGCCCGCTAGGATTCGCCATCAAAAGCCTCGTAATGGATTCCACACATCAGCAGCAGCTACGAGCGTTGCGCGAGAAAGATTGAAATAGCACCCAGCCCCGTAGGTTGACACTTCGATAAACATGCGCTGGCCGAGTTCATCGAGCGGGCCTTCAATGTCGTTCGCTGCTGGATCAGAGAGCGTGATGCCGCCCGGAACAATAAAAGGATATGGGGCCTGCAGGACGTTCTGGTAAAACGTCACTGCCAGCGTGCCATCATTGATTGAACCGTTGCCGGAGAGCAGCAAATCATAGTAGACGTAGCGTTTGTTGTGATTTCCGAAGGCCGGAAGTTGGCCTGCTTTGTCCTGATTCACAAAGGGATAGGTGCAATAGCTCGAAATGAACGGAACAGAATCGTCTGCTCCAGCAGTGTAGGAACCAAGCGTATAAATCTTGCTTGATCCGATCCCGTTGCAAAACATCACTTCGGAGAAAAGTTCACTGCGCTTGCAGATGCCCATGTACGGTGTCTGAATCGACCACAGCGACCACTTGCGCCGCAGATCGTGAATCGCCAACCGCCCCATCATGGTAACGTGCATTGGCATCGATGCCATCAGTTCCTCAATCGATCCGATGCCGTCATAGTTCAAGAAGATCACCACGTTCGGGCTCGTCGGATTCTCGTTCTCCTCAAAGTTTGGGCACCAGGCGTTAGGCGTCGGCATCGGAACGGCCAGAAAGATACGATTGTGCGCGGTGTCGTTGCGCACGCAGATAGTATTTCCGTACTGCCAATTGATCGCATCCCACCAGTCCGGCACTTCAAGCTGAATCGGTATCGGTTCGCCGCCGTTGAAGAGGAATAGCCCGTTCTGGCAAGCCATGATTGCCCACTTCTTGCCCACATCGTAAGCATTGATTCCCGCGGCTCCAGCGACGTTCGATACCTCTTTGTACGGATTCCAGTTTGCCGGCTCCTGATTCGGCGTGTCCGCGATGTAGCCGAGCGAGCTTTCCTTGACGATGTAGAGATTCCCATTCATCTCGAAAGCGCCGTTTGCAGGCTGGGCATTAACGGTCGTAGTGTCTGTGCCGCCCGTATCCAAGTCAAAGGAATCGAGATCGTTCTTGTAGCTGATAGAAAGTGCGGTGTAGTTCGTCGGAGCCAGAGTCGGATAGACTTCTATGCGGTCAATCTCGATGTCGGCATTGTCGGCAAAACCAGAGCACCAGACGCGCAAATAAAGATCGGTAGGGATCGTCAGCGTGTTCGTGGTCAGCAGCGTCCCGCTGTATGTGACCATGTTCGAGGTCATGGCAGACAGCGCAAGCGTGTAACTGCCAAACGTTTGTCCGTAGCCCGAGCCGGAATTGTAGGTTGTCAGATCAATCACTAGAGAGCCGACCGTAGCGCTCCCTGGAGTTCGGCATGTCACGCGCACGCTGTACGGAGTTTGATTCTGCAAGATCGCAACGCTGTTCCAGTCCTGATAGGCGCTCTGGGTAATCATGCCGAGAGACGCTTTTGTGCTGCCTGTCGTGTTTTTCAGATAATACGAATTTCCGTAGACGGGCGAAACGAGAAGCGTGGGCAGTGCCGCGCTGTTGTTGCTCGCGTCGAGACCCCACCCAAGGGGAGCGAGCGCCCCACCGGGATTCGGATTGTAGCCGCCGTCAAATGATAGATTCAGAAAGTTTTGAATCTTGTTGCGCACGCGGCCATAAACAGAACGCCCGGCGTATTGCGTACACCATGCCGCATCGCCAAGCTCGCCAAGAGAAAACAGATCCTTTCCCTGAATATCTATCTCTTCTGCCTCTAGAAGAACCGTGTCGGGGAACGTGAATTTCGCTGTGGTCGTGACGTTATCGTTGATGATGAGAGCAGACGAAAGATAGGTCACGCCATTGTAGACAAACTGCACAGGTGCGGGAATGGTATAGTAGCTTGCTCCCGGCTGGCCTTCCTGCCCTGCTTCAGTGAATGCAATCCCGCGCGCAACCACTTCCGGCGGCCCAATAGGAATGTTTGAAACCAAAATATAATTTGTGTTTTCCGCCGTGGTGAACTGCACTGGAGGAGCGGGCGCTGTCCAGAACCCATTTCTTGTGATGAAAAACACAGTTCCCTTGCGGGTTCCTGTGCCGACGATCACAGATGAGGAGCCGACAAGCGTAATATAGCCGCCGCCGGAATTTCCGTAAATCGGATCAACGGCGGCATTGCCGAGAGCAAGAGGACCGGGATCGATCTGAAATGCTGTCCCGCTGGTGGTTGCTTGCGCTACCTCCGCCTGCGTCGAATAGTTGAGATTGTAGGCAAATCCCGCAACGGTAAACGTGCCGCTTGTCGTACCGGTCACGGTAGCAATCACCGCATCCGTCACATTAAAAATGCCATTTCCATTAAGAGTGCCCGTGATGGTCACGAGTTGCCCGGAAACTGGTGGTGTGCTTGTTGCGCCGGAAAGCGCCCAATCATACGTTGCCACGCCGTTGACCATTGAAGTCTGCGAAATGGAATAGGAGCCAGAGTTGAGTGCGTTGACAATCTGCCACGTCTGATCCCATGCCGTCACATTCGCGCCGGAAATCGTTACGTCATCCCCCGTTTGCACGCCGGGAAGCGGTAGCGTCGTAGTCAGTGTGGCGACAGTAAGTTGATACTGACCGGGGCAAGCATTATTTCCCCCACCCGGATTCGATTCATAATAGTCTGTCGATGCTACATTGAACGTAAAATAATAACGTCCATATTCATGTCCGCTGCCAGGATTTGCTATGCCCGCTCCTGTGACTAGATGTGTACCGTTTGCAACAGCTACATTCGTTCCAGACACGTGGACATATACCGGGAAAAGTGCTTGATTAATCGCAGTAATTAAGTTTTTGTCCGCCGAGTTCTGATAAGTATACGCATCAAGATAATAGATCGTGATCACGTTGCCAGCACTGGTTGAACCCGGCCCAGCACTCCAGATAATGTCGTCAAGTTGCGTCTGGTAGTACGGTGAACCTTGCGTACCTGTTCCATTCGGTCCCGCCCAGTTCCAGAACGGATATTGAGTGATGCCATTCGGCGATGCAACGATGGGATAGGTATATTGCGGAACTGCCGTTGCCGTGGTGCTGCCGCTGCCCGTGATAGCTACGGTTGTGATCTCAAACTGGCTTGTTGAAAGCCCGGTGCCTAGCACGTTGAAGGCAAGCCCATTCAGCGGGTAAAGAGCATCGCTAGAACCAGCAGATATTGTGACCACTTCGCCTGCCGTTAGGCTGTTTGTGGCCGTCAGCGTAAGCACGGAGCCGCTTGCGGAGTAAGCCGTAATCGAAACGACGCCGCCGACAGTAAGTGTTCCCTGAAAGTTCGGAGCCGCACCGGGGCCAACCTGCGATACGCGGTCATTCCAGCCCGTCTGTGCGGGCGTAGTGCCGACGATTTGCTGCGGCGGATAATTCCCTTCAAGCAGATCGGAAAAAGTCATGTATTGGCGCGAATTCGCGGTGAATGAGGAGGCAAAGGTGCCCGCTGGAGGACCGCCAAACAACGGCGTAAGGACGCCGGGAGCCGTCGAGGTATATTCGATCCACACTTCGCCGGAACTATCTTGCGCGACGTTGTAGATGTTGCCAAAATCATCCTCGTAGGTGGTGATGTAATTGAAGTTTTTCTGCGTCGGAAGAAAATAATCCGTAACTGTCACGTAGCCAACGAAGATATTGGCTCCGCTGCTTGCAGTTGCGGTGATACGAACGCCAAAGCCAGTATTGTTAAGGTCCGAATACAGCCATGATGCACCAAAGAGATCGTTGATCCCGCCAAAACGGAGCATCGTAACGCTGCCCACGTTCAATGCAAATGATTCAATGTTGCCGATGGGACTTCCGGCTTTAAGCATCTGCACGTTGAGATTCGCCGGGGCATCGGCATAAGCCTTGATCGAAACAATAAATCCCTGCGGAGAAGAACTGCTGGAAATCGAAAAACCAAACTCGGTGATATCAAGCCCGTCGGTTGCAAAAACATCAGTCCCTATTAAGGCGTGTCCCGTATCTGACGCAGGACCATACGGAGCAGGACCGACGCCCTGGAAAGTGGCGGTGTTGCCGCCGGTATCAAACGGAATTCCGCTATATCCATTCAGTGCCGCATAGTTTGTCAGTCCAGAAAACGTATAGATTTCATTTGCGGGCGCAGGCCCGCTGAAAGTCACCGTCGTATAAGAGAATTGCCCGTGCGGACCCGCAGTGACGGCGACAATCGACACAATATCAAGCGTGATTGGATTGGAATAAGGAAGCGTCGCCGTCGCATAAACGCCCGTATTCAGCAGCGTGTTGCCGGGATTCGACCAGACAGCCCCATCCAGCGACGTATCGACGGCAGCGCCGCCGGGATCAGGGCCAACGCTGCCGTTTTGATACGTGAACGGATTTTCAAGTCCCTGCCGCGTAAACACGCTGCCGACAGAGAAATCTGAATTAACGGTCCTTGGGCTCCCTCCCTCTGGTAAATCATGCGGCTGCGCGAGAGTGACAGCACCAGAGAACGTCTCTAAAACCGCTGATTGGCGGCCCTTGAGATCATGTCCCATGGGAAGCCTCCCATTTTAGCACTAGTTGCGAACCCATGTCGCCACGAAATGCACGGTATCGCCGTAAACGCCGGACGGAATCGAACTGCCCGACTCCTGCAACGGCTCTACCGCACTCAGTGAGGCGGCAGCCGGCACTTCAAACACCTGCACCGTCGCATTCGCCTTGTTGTACTGGTAGATGTAGCCGCTGCCAGCCACGGAATGAATCTCCATGTCGTCGGGGCCGATCACGATAGCGAACTGTCCGGTATCTGCGGTTTCGCCCTGCGTCGCAACACTGCTGGCAACCGTGAACGATACACCCGCGTTTACCGTCAAAACCAAAAGTGTCTGCCCATTGAGCGCCGTCGCCGTAGTCAGACCGGAAAACGTGACGTACTGCCCGGCTGCAGGGGTGTTGACGGTATAGATCGTGGTCGTAGTGCCGGAGCTTACGGACGTAACCGCCGTAATCACACCGACTGTCGGCTGGGTATACTGACCGATCAGCACGTTCTGGCCCGAAGCATCCTGCAACTGAGCCAGAACGCCCCCGCTAGCAAGATTCGGCAGCAGACCGCCCGCGATGTAGGTAGCGCCCTGAAGAAACGCGAACTTGCCACGCAGCCAGATGCGCGAGCCGCTGAGATCGATCCCGTAGGGTGCGTTGAAAACTGTTTGTGTCAATGCAGTGGACATGGTTTCTCCTCAGTACAGAATTTGCGCGGGGTCGCCCGCTCGTTCAGCCTTAGCCGCTCCAAATGGAGGACGGGTATAGTCGATCATCTGTCGGTCTCGCGTGATTTGCTGCCGCAACTTGAAAATGGACATTTTCGCATCATTGCGCGCTTCGGCCAATGCGGCACCGCCAAGTCGCGCACAATACAACACCGCAATCTTGTCCGCAATCGCTTCCTGCGAATCCAAAATTGGAACAAAGGTAGTCGTCCAGTTGATGCTCGACGATGCCAAATCGGCAAAGGTGAAAATGTAGCGCAATCGAATATCGCGGTATTGTGTAGCGCCATTCATCCAGATCCCATCCTGACGCCATTCCCAAGTGCCAAGAATCTGCGCTTGTTGCCGCGGCTGAAGAGCGCCGGTCGATTCTTTCATCGGCGCAAATCCCAACTGACTACCAGCCTGCCGCTCCCACATTTCCAACGGATAGAGCAAGCCATTGGGAAGCGTGAAATTAGGCCACATCAGCAAGCCATCGAAGTATCCAACGAACTGCAGTGACACCTGGACGGCGGGATTCGCCACGCCTATGCCCAATGGCGAATTGACTGGAGGCAGATTATAGAGCACGTAATTGTCTCCAATCAGCGTAGGCTGCCCCATAATCCTGATGTCGCGGTAGGTGTCGCGGACGGCAGAGTTCATGAAGTTCTGCAGGGTGACGGAAGAGTTGGTAAGAATCTGACCTTCGCCCGGAGTGCCCGTGGCCCCAGCTTTGTCGTCGTTCACCTTTGAGCGCGCAAGGTTGGCAATGGTATTGAGACTCGGATAGGCCGAATTACCGCCAATGGGCATCTTCTACTCCTTGCATCCATGGGCTTTGCAAAGCCCGGAAATCGCCGGAGACCGACCAACTATTCCGCCCGTAACTGACCCGCTCGGCCCATGGAAGATCATGCCGCGGCCTCATTCGGTGGGCGTCCCGGCCCGCGACGGAAACGATCAGGAAACAGCTTTCGGGCTTTCTCCTCGTCAAGCACGGCATCACAATGCCGACAAACTGCAGCCGTAGCCGCAATCTTTTCCGCGCAGTTGGGGCAATCAATCTGTCCTGCCGGTGATGCAGACGGCACAAGATCACTGCGGTGCCATGAAAATGAGCGCCCGTAATAGGCAGCCGCCGCGTGCGCTGTCTTGGTCGCCACGTTACGCGCTTCGTCCGGGCTGCGCGCTTCGATGGCAACCATCTTTTCCAGTTCCGCACGATAAGTTTTTTCCACCCGCGCCCGCGCTGCTTTGAGTTCCTGGCCAAGGGGCGGATTGTGAATCGACCAGAATATACCGTAACGGTTTAGGTTGCCGCCCACATTGAGCGGGCTGCCATCATCAAAATCCTGATCCGTACCGGGATTCTGCGGGTTGAGCATCTTCGTGGCTTCGCGGTAGCCGTCCGTATAACGAAAGCCCTTGTTAAAATTTGCGTCCTCCGTCATTTCACGGAAGGGATGCGTGATCTGGCCGACCAGCAAATACTCCTGTCCCGGCGGACAAGCACGAATGAGCAAACGCGGGTGATTCGGAGGCCGCGACTCGTTGAACTCCTGAGTGGAGATGTTGTAAACGTAAATCGGAATTTCCGTGATGCCGAAATTCTCAGGAATGTTCACGAGGCGATCCTCTTGAACGCTGTCAGCGATTTTCTGATCGCCGCTCAATTGGGCAAATTCCTTCGCCCCCATCAGTTGTACGTCAGGCATTGGGTCTCCTGTCTGCAATAAAGTGCCGATTGCGCGCCAGCATGGTAATGAACGCAGCGTTTGCGTGTTTCTCGATGCTGCGCTGTTTGTCCTCAAGCCATGCGGTAGAGGCCAGCGTGGGCTTGCGCTTTACGCTCTGGTAAATGTCCTCAACCGTCTTGGCGTAGTTGTCGTCATCGCGCTCCTCTTCGTCTTTGAGAAAGCGCAGTTTGGCTTCTACAGAAAGCAGCATGGATGCCTTAATGATCGGCACCATCATTTCAATGATTTCCGTTGAAAGGGGAAAAGCATGTAAAAAAAGTTGTCCCTTTTCCGCCCACTTTGCGATCAACTGCAAAGCAATCTGATAGCTGCCGTGATAGGGATATTGCCCCAAAAGTTGCAAGCCGGTTTTCGTACATTTGTTGGCAGCATAGAATGCAACATCCGATTCCGGGGGAATGTGCGGCATCTCCACACATTTCCCTGCATCGCACCACTGCAGCAGCATCCAGTGCGGGAGACCGTCGCCTAAAAGAATGTCGCGGTATCCCCTGAACCAATCACCTTCAGCTTCCCACTCGCCGCCCTGCCGCACGGTTTCCGTTTGCGCCCAGGCTAGGCGAAAGTTTGGCTGGCCGTAGCGATTGACGCCGCCAACTTCCGTAAGCCGCGCCTGAAATTCCGGCGGACATTGCAACCGTTCCGGATTGTCAGCCGCCGATGGCATAGGTCACGCTTTCAATGAGTTTTACATCGTAGAAGCGCACAAGTTGATAATCCTCGCCATCCACGCTGATCGGCTCGGCATTGAACTTGCCAAAGGTCACGACATCGCCCGGTTTCACCAGAGGTTTCTCGCCTTCAAGTTCCGGCCCTACTGCGACCACAACGCCCTTATTCGGCGATTGCTGCACTGATTCGGGAATCACAAAATGCGTTCCGGCGTAAGTCGTCTCTTTCGCGTTCTGCCGCACCAGAAGATAATCCCTGATCGGTTTCGGCTCGGAGAAAACGCGGTCCACTTCGGCGAGCGTGTACGGCGGATCTTCTACGCCGACTGTACTGGTGCGCCGATCCACAATCTCTGTTACAGGTTGTCCTATGCATTCGTTTTCCATCGGTCTCCTTGTGCGTAGAGGCCGCACCAATTAGCGCGGCCCCTACATTCTTCGAGTTACATCGTCAAATTGTTGGGACCGAGGCATCGTACACGTACAGTTGATGCCGCGGAGCACTACAGGCCAAGTTAAAACTGACCTCGTAGGTGAACTGTGTCGCGGTCAACCAGCCGCCCGTTGATGTTCCGGCGGGGACTGGCATGACAGTATTCCCACCGCCGTAGTCGTAAAGCTGCAGCGGGACCAACTCGCCCATGTACCAATCCGAGGAGAGCAGCATGTCGATGCGCCCCAGTGGTTGCACATAGGAGAGATGGACTTCACGGCCGCCATACGTCCCCTGAAAATACTTGCGGCTGGTGTCGGGGACTTTGCCGGACGGTCCGGGGGTGTCCGAGTTCTGGGTGATCTGCTTGTTGTAGTAGTTGGTTTGCGCGACAGCAAGCGCCTGATCTTCGCCGAAGATGTAGAAGCCGCTGTCCTTGGTCTTGTTGTCGCCGCCCATCGCACGCCCCAGTAACGCCTCAATGCGCTGCGAAAGCGAAGCTGTGACCGAGCCGCCGTTCAAATAGATGGACGAGCTGGAAATGCGCGACGGGTAGGTGGCACGATTGATGCCAGCGATGGTGCCGCTGGTTGCTGAGTTGATCCAGCCGGTCGTGCCGATGATGCCGTTGCCGCCGGTTGCCTGACCATTGGCGCCGTACACCATCATGTAATCCCCCGCTGCAACGTCTGCCGAAAGGCTGGTGCCATTCGTTAGCGTACTGCTATTGTTTGCCAGCCCGCCATAGAAGTACAGCGTGGAGGTCACTGGATCGTTGACTTGGACCGTCGCATAACCCTTGCTCGTTGTCGCTTCCGAGGCAAAGAACGCAACGATCTGGTTATCGGTGAACGCCATCGCGCGCACTCCGACAATCGAACCAGGGCCAGTCTTGTTGATGGTTGCCGTGGTCGGAATCTGCGAGATCGCGCCCGAACCATCGCCGTACATCAGCCCTTCAATACCAGCCATGGTCGAGTCGAGCGAGTTTTTCAGTTCTTCGGCCTTGAGCGAAATCAGACCGCGCTTCTTACCGTTCGTGGCAAGCTGGGCCAGATGGGTCATCTGGTTTACAGCGAAATTCCAGACCGGCGACAGGCAGAAATCCTGCCACACGGACATATTGCCGAGACCCAGAGCATTGCCGTCTCCGGTGCCTTGCTGGATGGCGGCGCCACCCTGCACGCGGAACGGAACACGGAACGACGGACGGCTTGCGCCGTTCGCATAGGTTGCGTAGCTGACGGGGACGGAGGTAAAGCGGTCCTTTGCCAGCGAGTAAAGGGTTTTGCTCATGGGAATGAGCGAAGGAATTTCCGTCGAAAAGGCTTCAATTTCAACGGCTTCTACTGCGGATTCTACACCGGCTGCCATGGCGATTTCTCCATAGACGGACTAAAGGCGTCCATCAGTTGACGGAGCAAGGTCTCTACGTCTGGAGAACTTTCAGCCACTACGCAGTTAACGAGGTGCGGCTCTTTGCGGCGTCAGTTCACTACTACGGAAAATCATACACCCTTTGTCAAGCGGGCTGCCGCCGCCACGTCACAAAGCGCCCATCCTTCAAGTAGCCCTGCCCCTTGATAAGCAGCAGATCAGCATCAGGGCGGTTCAGGTCCAGTTGTGAGTTCGGAGGCCGCGCCGAGATAAGCAGCGGACCGCCTCCCGCCGCCGTCTGTGGCGTGGTTGGCTTGACGACACCCGTTCCTGCCGGTTGCACTGCGCCGCCGCGGGGAGCGCCGTAGATCGACTTGGCGACCTCAAACGCCTTTTCCTTGGCGCGGCGCGTAAACTCCCCGGCAACGAACGAGGCCACGCTATCCACGCTGCGCTTCTTGTTCGCCCGTCGCAAATTGGCCTGCTGCTTGTAATTCTCATCCGCGTTCATGTCCTTGATGATGGTCTGCACAAGGGTTTCGCGGTAATGCGCTTTTTGCGCATCGTTCAATTTGTACTGCTTGGCGTACTGATCGACCAGGGCCGTAAGTGGGCTGGCAACATCGGCGTTCACCTTGGCAGTTACGCCATCGGAAAATATCTGTTCGCGCTCTTGATTCAGCGCCTCCTGCTGTTTCTTGATCTGCTCAGCCTGAGGATTCTGCGCCGTCGCTCCCATCTGGCGGGTCTGCTGTGCATTCTGGCGCTGCCCCTTGAACCATTCAGAAAGCATTTGCAGGCCGGTTTTCACCCGCGCCGGGTCGGTTTCAGCGAGAAGCATTTCGAGGTGGCTTCCGAGACCAGCCTGTGTCAGCAAGTCCACGGCATACGGGCCGACTGCGCTTGCCAGAGCCGCTGGATTGGTCTTTTCCAGACGTGCAAGGTAGTGCGGGGCTAACTGCGCGGCTCCTTGCGGATAATCCTCAAAAAAGCTATCCAGCACTGCGGGATCACCAGATTCAAGCCCGGTTTCCTGCGCATCATAGCCCGCAAGCCGCTGCTGCGCCTGTGCGATGGCTTCCGCACCGCCGGCGGCTTCGATCAATTGCTTGGCCTCAAGAGCCTTTTGCGGAGCGTCAAAAGCACCTTTCCAACCCTGGGTCTCGCGGAAAAACGCATCGGCCATCTGCTTGAGGACCGCTTTTTGCTCAGGATGCGCTTCAGCTAACGTCCGTACTGCGTCACGAATGGCTTTTCCGGTCACTTGCTGCGGTATTTCGAGCTGTTGTGCTTCCTGCTGTTGACTTTCTTGATTCCCTCCCACATTTTCGACGCTTGACACTACACCAGCATCGGATTCGACGGAGGTTTCGGTAGATTGGCCTGGTTCCGCGCCTAAAGAGGCGACATCGATCACATCAGTTGCCATTTTGGTCTCCTGTGGTTATTTTCCGTGAAATTTGACCTTGATTGCTTTCACCGCGCCTGCATTCGGCACCTTCAACTCAATTTTGCCCTTGCTCGTGCCCTTCTTGAGCGCGAAAACGCTTTTGTGCGACTTTTCCGCATCGTTTTTCATCATCCCTCCGAATAATCCTCGTGTTTAGGACGTTCGGCACCATTTCTTTCAAGGGCGTTGTGCCAAACCATATGTAAAGAGCGCCGTTCATCGTCTACAAGGGCACCGCAGCGGCTGCAAATTGAGTATTGCTGACCAGAAAAAAACATTTTGTCGGGAGCAATGAAAAATTCGCCAAGAGTAGGCATCAGGAGCCCCCGAATTGAGCTGTTTCTGCCGTTCCATAGACGGGTTTTACAAAATGCGTTTTACCATCCCAATAAATCTCAGCTACGCCCCCAGGCTTCACATTTTCTCCGGCAATAGCTTCAACTTGGCGGGCTCCCAGCGTGAGGTTTACAAGTGCTGTCACGACCGAATTATGACAAACAAACAAGATCATTCCTCGATCTCGTGACATTTTAAGGCTTGCCGACCAAAAACTGAACTGACGCGCCTCAAAGTTCTCTAAACTTTCTCCCTCCGGTATAGAAATTCCAGGGTTTTCGACAAATAGGTGTAATGCGTCTTGATTCTCTTTTCGTGCGAGTCCAGAAAATATTCCGAGCCGCCAAGGAAAAAGGCCGCGATGCTGAAAGACCCGTAGACCCATTTTTGCGGCCGCAATATCCGCTGTAACAAAAGCCCGTAGAAGAGGAGACGAAATGATTTCTGTAACCGGGTAATTCTGGATGAAATCTGCGGCGAGGTGTGCCTGCGCAACCCCTCTTTCGGTCAACGGTACATCTCGCCATGAGCGAAAAATTCCTTGAGCGTTGTCTGATGCCTCTCCGTGTCGGAGAACAAGCGCAATCGGTCTCTCCGCCATCAAAGTCTCCGCTTTGTCCTTTGCTTCACTTCCATAAAAGGCGTTCTGTTGATCGTTTCGGTTTCCTGCTCGTTCGGCGCCGTCAGGCTGGCGGGATCGGTCTGAATACCAGCCTGTAGCTGCAAAATTTGCGCCTGCTGTGCAGGATCGAGTTTGCCGGTCAGCGAAACCTTCGGCGGCGGCGCCACAGCCTGCTTCAACTTCTGTGCCATATCGTCATGCGCTTTCCAGAACAGATAGACGTTTGTCCACTTCTTCCAGTTTGGCCCCTGTCCCGGCGGTTCCTTCTCTGCTTTCCGCCTGAGACTGCGCCCGTCCGACTCGCCCATCCAACTCAAAAGCGTGGCCGCAATCGTGGTGTGATCCTCACTCTTGTCTTGAGCTACTGGAACCGACGGCAGGTATTGGGGAGTCTGTTGCAACTGTTGCTGGAGTTGATTGACTTGTTGCTCCATCTGCGCGCCCTGCTGGATTTCTTCGGGCGCAAGCTGAATACCGGACTGCACGGCTGTCGCAGCCAAAGTTTTGGCCTGCTCGTGAGTTTCATTCAGAGTCGTCAGCGCGTCATTCAGCTTGGCCCAGGCGGGATTCAATGCCGGTTCCGAGTCCAACAGCCGCTCAATATCTTCGAGTGCGCCATCTTCCCAGTTCGCTTCATCCACCGTGATAACGTCATCCAGACCGAGACCCTTGACAATCTCGCGCGTGTTCGATGGGCGAGCAACCACGGCGGCAACTTCCTGGTTCTGCATCGCCATATCGAGAACCTGTAAAATCTTTGCCTCACGTTGCGCTCCGCTCTCTGGAATGGCATTGATGGTTTCAGGCCGGCACCGGGCATTACCTTTCATGTTTTCGGGGTTCACCGTCACATCGCCGTATCCCGGCACGTTGTCCGCAATCTCTTCTGCACCGTTTTCCGCGCAGCATTTTGCTGCCTGACCAACGGCCGATGCAAACATGCAGTTCGCGACGATCCATGCCGTTCCAATGCGCTCCAATGCCTGCTGCAACCTGATCTGCGTGGCACCAACGGTATTATCCTCGCCCTCCCCGGAACCGAAGAGAGCGGGAGTCGCCCCATCAATCGACTGCATCAGCGGGCCGACATACCACTGGAACATCTCGGCCATGCCGGGAATTGGCGTAGGAGCCGCCGTTTGTGTCACCAAATCGGCCATCGGGCGGCCTTCTTGCACGGCCACCTGGATAAACCGCGAGGGCGTGTTCTCCAGTTTCGCGTAAGCCTCGGCATTAAACGCCTGATCGTCCAGCACCGTTACCGGAATGGCCGTTCTTACGAACTTGTCCCACAGATCAGCCCAGATGTTGATGCGCTTCTGAATCGGAATGTCGCTCGATCCCAGCGCCCGCCGGTTTTGCCCGAATCCGCGGCAGAACATGCCCAGCGCCAGGTGTTCATCCATCGACTCGTTCCATCCACAGGTAAATTCCTTGCCGTGCATGATGACGAACAGGCCATCGGGGAATTCCTGGAGCAACCAGTTTCTCTGCGTGGCTGAGATTCTATCGTCAAAGTAGAGCCCCGGACGATACCATTGATAGCTAACCGTGGCCTCGCGTATACCGCTTGTTCCCGTAATGTACTTGCCAACAATGCCGATGCGAGTGTTGATTCTGGCAATGCGCTCAAACTCAAGTTCTCCGGCAGTCCCCCACGAAGGTTTGATCTTATCGCCCATCCATGGATATTTAGCTCTTTCGAGAGCATAATCTGCCTCCTCGTAGATATGCGCGTAGCCGCACTCGGCAAGCGTGTCCACCATCATCGGGAGCTTTGTCTCCAGCACTCCATGCAGGCTGGTAATCTCGCGGCGGCGAATCTCGCCGGAATCCTCCGTCCCGAACTTCTTATCCGCCATGGTGCGCGTCCAAAACAACCCGCGCGGATCGGTCCACGCCAATCCCATGACGCCGCGCTGTAGCTGAATCGAGTCGTTGACCTCGCACCAGAGATGCTTGTACTTGTTCGACTCATCAGCGCAGGCCACATCGGGCGGGTTTTTCGAATTATTAGGAGTGAAATTGACCTTGATCTTGCCGCGGCACAGGGCGCTCGTCAGAATATCGCCTTGAGCGCTGTAAATATTTGTTGCGTATAGGTTTGCATCGTTATTTTCAGCTAAACCGTTTTGATTCCGTCCCGCCGTCCCACCCACAATCTGCCAGCCGCCAGCAGTTCCGCTCTCAAGATACTGGTAGCCGCGGTCCATGTGGCGCTCTTCCCAGACCTGCAGCACGGAAAACCGTCTTGCGGCCTCATCCGCCTGCGAACATTGCTCAGAAAGCGCGGTAAAGACTCCGATCAGGGCTTTATCGACCTTCTCCACATCCTCCGGCTTCCAGACCTTCTGGCTGGTGATGATCGACGGCGCTAACTCCCCCGGCGCGTATTCTTCGGCCACTTCCGCCTTTTGCGCTTCGTCGGGGTTCAGATCGGCAGACTGCGAAACCTGGTCAGGCATTACTGCACCCTCGTAAACCGCCCCACAAAGTCATCCACCGTTCGGCACAGGCGGTCAATCTTCTTGCCCATCGCCGTCCATTCAAGCGACAAGCGCGTGTTTTCGGTCTGCACATCGCCCAGCATTTGACGCAGCACGTTGTTATCGTGCTCCAGATCGTCAAGACGCTGGTTTACTGTTCTGGTCTCCACTCTTCGACTCCTTGGGACGAAACACGCGCTCCCACGCTCGCCGATACTGCTCCGTTACCGGCTTTTGCTTCTCGAAGTCCATCAGGCACCCGGTATCTGCAGCGGCGCGGCCTTCGTCGCCTCGGCATCCTGATCCATCGGCTGCTCACCTTCCATTGCCTGCGCGACATCATCGCCCGTGTACCCGAGCGCCTTCAACTGATTCACGAGCCCCATCGCCTTCGGATCGTCCTGAATCGACTTCGGTTGCTGATTCGCCGGCTGCACCGTTCCGGCCGCCAGTCGAGCGTTGTGGTGCGTCGACGCCATGCCGCTCGAAAATTGCGTTCCATCATTCGCCTGTGGCATTCTCTTTTTCCTCCGTCTCTGGATTGGCGCGTCTCCACGCCCGGTACTCGTCCCAGCCCCGCGGCTGCACCGGCGTCAGCTTCCCGTCCGGTTCCTGCTTGTACTGTATTTTCATCGCAGGGCGCTTCGCAGACTCGATCAGCGCCTCCTGCAACTCATCCACGCGCCGCTGTTTCTGCGCCAGTTGCTCCTTGAGCCAGACAATCTCCCGCTCAAGATGCGCGCGATACGGGAAAATCAAGGCTATCAAGTTCATCGCAAGTTCGATCTCCAGCTTGGCGGCATGATGGCGCGCTTCTTCTTCGCCCGCTCCTGCTCGTGCCTATACAAAAGCATCATACGCCCGCTTTGGTCCGTTGCCGCCATCTTTTCCTGAAACTTCGTCTCTTCCGACTTCGCCCGCGGCGCCAGCATGCTCTTTACCAGATACCGCGCCGCATCCCCGCAATCCTGCTCGATCTTCGCCGTGCTCAAGTCCGTTTTCAGCACATCATCCAGGTTCTTCGGGTCACGCAGCAGCGCCGGAATGCTATTCAGCAACTCCGGGCATTCGCTCGAAATCAGCAGCGCATCATCGTACTGGAACCTTACTCCATCCTTGTCTATGCCCCAGCCCTTGCCCTTTGCCGCCTTGAAGAGCGAGCCCATCAAAGCCCATCCGCCCTTGCGATCATTGTCGGCCTTCACCGCCCCAGGCATCCCGTTTGCTCTTAACCGCTTTGATTCCTGTGAACCGATACTGTTAGGATCGTCCGTAACTTCCTCTGGCGAAAGGAAATACGCCTTCATCAGCGCACGCTCACGCTCCGGTGTAGAATCCACCATATCCTGTGCCACATCTACCGCTTCCCGCTCGTTCACGATCATCTCGCGGTAAACCACGGTGATGTTAATAGGCTTCTCCAGCGTCCATCCCAGCAAAGCCTGCGCCTCACTCGGCTTGAACGTAACCCGGAACGCCCAATACGTCACGCAGAAGTGCGCTTTGCCCCAGTCCTGCGCCAGCCAGTGCACCGACCAGACCTTCCGCAACTCCTCCGCCTGGCTCGGCGCTATCCGAACGCTCTCCAGATCAAAGGAATTGGCGAAATACGAGCCTTCGAGCGAGTTCCAATCGCCCTCCCAATCCGCCTGACGAATCACCTCGTCATCTGTCGCCAATTGCCGCGTGTACGGTCCGCGCTTGGCCGCGTATGCCTTTCTCTGCTCGTCCGTCCAGCGGTAATAGTCCTCTACCGTGTAGCCGTCCGCGAGCAGCGCCGCACGCACCCACTCCACGTTATCCCAGGGGTTCATCCGCAACCCGACATAATCCGCAGGGTCTTCGTCCTTGTTTACCTCATGCAAATAGAACCATTTACGCAACTCCTGAATGCTGGCCCCGCGCATGTTAAACACAAGCACGACCTTGGCGACCTTGCCGCCTGCAGACCGGCACGCCTTGCGCATCTCGCGGATCTCGCGGCCTGTGAACTGCTCCGCCTGGTCGATCACGATTAGATCGTAGTTTGCCGACCGGAACGCCTCAGTTACCGAGTCGTAGTTCTCTGCGTACTTGAAATCGAGCCTAGACTTGCCGATTCGCAGCATGGCCGGCGGGCTTGACTTGACCTGGGACGCCAACCAAGGGTAATCTCGCCGGATCGCCTCTAAGTGCATCGGCACGAGCTGTTTAACCCATGTGCGCATTACCAGGCAAGCTGTAAGCCCGCGCTGCTCGTACATCAGCGTGATAAGGCATCGGTCAGCGCCGGATGACTTCGCTGATCCGCGACCACCGTAGACACCGATGACAGGCGCATTACTGCGCGTCAGCAGCCGATAAAGCTCGGACTGCTTTGGCTGCATGACAATCTCGGCTTTCATAGATAAATCCGCCACTTCTGGTTAACTAGCAGCCGCCGTTGTGGCCTCGGCAGATAAAGCTGTTTTGGTAACCGTGTCGGCACTTTGATGTTGGCGACCAGCCCTCGCCACCCGGGGGTCTCTGCTTAAGTAATTCGGAAGGTGCATCTCCTCGTCCAGCCAGTTTATCCCGCAGGGATTGCACCGGACGTAGTCGCTTCGCTGGACTCTTGGCTTCCGGCAAAACGGGCATGGGCTCAGGGTTCCCACTTCGTTTAGCCTGTCCTGTCGGTTCGCTTCCTGCTCCTCGTACGTCAGCATCATTCCACCTCCGAGAACGGCACTTTGCGCAGTGTGACGGTTGCACACGCCCCTTAAGCCAGATATGTGCACATTGGGCACACTTCCAAGCCTGTACCGTTATCTCCATGTGCCTATTGTAAACAGGAACGTGCCTATTGTAAACAACTAGCCGCGTTTAGCCGCGAAGACGTGTGGGCGCTTGTGCTTGCGTTCCGGGAGCTTCTTACCTTTTGTGCCAGCATTCCACTCCTTCACGCCAGCTTCGCCCAGTGCAGCGCGACCAGCCGACGAGTTAACCCAACGATTCTGCGCCTTAGAGACAGCCGGCATGTTTACTCCTTTATTTCCGCCGCGATGTGCTTCACAACCAGATCTAGCGGTGCGTCAGGATCACCAGCGTGCGTGATCTTGTCGCCGAATATGCGCGGGGCGAGCTTTGCGCACAGCCATTTACGCGAGTCGATCCTGATACGCGCCCGGTCGATGACTTCTCGATTGACCTGGGTCGCAGTCACGCCCTCAGTGATCTCGACTTCGATCTCATCATTCGAGCTATCGTCTGAAATATCAATGATTTGCTCTGCCAGAGTAAGACATTGGATAGCCTTTGCACGCGCGTACATGCCGCGGAATTCATCCGACTTGTGCAACCAGCGCCTTACCGTCTCATGGTGGGGAAAATCATTATGAGCCGCGCAAATAACCTCCAGACTCTTCGGGGTAACCGCTATCGCATCACATATTTGTGAAGCAATCTCCGCGTCATAGCTGGTCGGTCGTCCCATAATGCTGCTCATTATAGCCCAGCTCGATACTTGTTGACACTCACACGCAATATGTATATGATAGAGAGCATGGGAGCAATCCGGTCAAAACGCTGCAAACTCAACCATCCGTTTACGATACGCGGTAATCGCCAGGTGTGCCTCATCTGTGAGCGCGCACGCAGCCGCAAAGCCTACGCCAAGCGCACCAAAAATAAATCCTCGGTTATCTCACAATCTGGTACATAGCTATTGATACGCATAATGCGTGTGATCTACTCTGTATTTGTAAGTGAGAGGCAACCATGACCTACCTCGAAGCACTCTCGAACGTTCGCAAAGCATCCGCCGAGTTCCGCCAGGTCACCGCTGATTATCGCGCCTTGAAGATCGGTGAGGCCGAGTACCTGAAAGCACGTGCTGCAATGAAAGCCGTTGAAGCTGAGTACGATGCAGCCTATATCGCTGCAAGAAATTCAAGGTTCTTAACAGTTCATGCGGGAGCCGCGCCGTCTCCACGGTAAGCGGGTGCAATATCGCACTTGAGGAGAAAAGAGAACATGAAAATCGACGATCTGACTATCGGCGAAGCACGCCAATTGGCCGCAATGTTTGCAAACCAAACCGCCATCCCTGCGGACGTGACCGGCCCCTGGGAGATCGGGAAGAATTACCTCATTCGCACCGTGACCATGATCGACACGGGCAAGCTGGTAGCCGTAGGACCGCAGGAGCTTGTACTCGAATCGGCTGCGTGGATCGCGGACACCGGACGTTTCACTGGCGCACTCCAAACCGTTACGTTTTCCGAAGTGGAACCTTTCCCCGAGGGTCGCTTAATCCTTGGTCGCGGCTCCGTCATCGACGCTATCCAAATCTCCAAGCTCCCTCGTGAGCAGAAGTAGGACGCGATGAATCAGGCAATCCTAAGAACTGGGTCAGATATGTCGTGGTCGGGGTCGCGGTCGGGGTCGCAATAAGAAAGGACGCAATGGATCAATCCGTCAAAGTCCACAGGATGCCCATTACGCTCTGGAGGCGCGCAAAGTCACTAGCTGCGCTCGCCGGGCTCACCATCAGCGAGTACGTCATCAACGCTCTACGAGAAGCTGTAGAGAAGAAGTAAACACCTGAAAGGAGTTAGGAGCATGAAGGGATTTATCAAGCCAATCGTTACCAAAGAGGAAATGAACGCAACTTGGGCCAACACCGACAAGACACCCCGCGTGGATGCGCCCCGCCTCAAGGCCACGCCAAAGAAGGTCGCTAAGCCCTACGTAAATCACATCGCTCGGTACAAGAAGCTGCGTCGCGCTGTTGTAGAGAAAAAGGGCTGAGGCCCACTAACTAGCACAGAGAGGGGAAATTGGAATGAGATCGGTAAAAGTAAGACGCTACCTTTGCGAATTTTGCAATAAAGGATTCTGGCGTCCGAAAACTGCCATAAAGCATGAGGGCAGATGCGCGATGAACCCCAAGCGAAAATGCGATCTGTGCGCTGAATACAACTTAAAGCAATTCTCAACTATTCGTGCGGTAGTTCGCTTGAGCCGTGGCTATTGGGGATTGGATGATCTCAAAACCAATACGAATGGATGCCCCTTTTGTATGCTTGCTGCTGTCCTTCAATCCAACAAGGTGATGGGTTGGGATTCGAGAGATGAAGACGGATGGTATTTCGATTTCAAGGAACAAAGAAACTCCTTTGAAAAATCCCATAACGGCATTCAAAATGAGGTTTTTTAATGATTGATTTAGCACAGAGAGGGGATGGGAAATGAAAGCAAAGCCTTTAAAGCAATACAGATACAAATACATGGTCAAGGCGCATGGAGGTTATGTCCTTGATTGTCTCGCCAAGCCTGGGAAGCGGCAGCTATCGCACTCGGACTCGTCGAGCCTTAGCTTTCCCCCGCAGCATCAACCCGCAACATCTGGGAGATGAATGAGATGGAATGGATTAGCGTCAAAGAGAAGTTGCCGCCGTGTATGCTTACGGTAATCACCACCAACGGTCGAAAAGTCACGCCAGCCTATCGCACCTCCAACGATGCGAGCGCGTTCTCAGCCTGGCCTCCGAACCAGGTCACCCACTGGATGCCGCTCCCCGAGCCGCCCGTAGCGCACCAAACACATCTCCAAACGGTGAATGAAGCCGGGAAGAAGGAGCCCCATGGAACCAGTTAAACGCGGCGAGTATCGCATCATCAAGGTCGATGGGACTGAAACCCTGATCGAAGAGAAGCCAACCCTCAGGGCCGTTCAGAGAGCCATCGGAGCCGATACCCTCGACACCGTCTGCTTGGACAAGAAAACGCGCACCCAGATCATGCTCGTTGACGACACCGGCATGATCGATGGCTTGCCAGTCAACCCAAAGGCGACCGAACTCTACCACTCCATCTGCAGGCCCGGAAACCCGTACAGTATTCATGGCGACGTCGTGATCTGCAACGACCTCGACCTGGATTATCGAGACCAAGCGGCCTACCGAGAATGAGAACGGCTGGGCAGCAATTCCTGGTCGCTCATTCCGCCACCAAAAGAGCGCGGATGCCTGGGTCACGATGGGAACGCTCTCGGTTTTGGGTTTACCGGGCAGTTCAATATGTTCGTAGTGTCACCAGCCCGCAGAAAGGAAATGAGCATGGAATGGATTAGCGTCAAGGAATCATTGCCAAACGAGGAGCAAATCGTGCTAATTGCCCCTAAAAATGCGCGAGCTTCTCATCCACGCAAAACTCTTATAGGATACCGCGACCATGGCGATTTGTGGATACAACTCCCTAACTATTGGATCATCAAGGAGACCGTAACCCACTGGATGCCGCTCCCCGAGCCGCCGAAAGAGTAGCGCATCACCAACCAGCAGAAAGGAAATGAGATGACTGAAACTGAGCGTATCACTAACGAAGTATACGACCGCTACGCGATCGATGAAGAACTGGAGCAAGCGCTGTCGCGCATTGGGCTCCATAAGTGCCGCACGAAAGGTTGCGTGAAAATAGTCGTCGACGAAGGGTTCTGCCCGCGTTGCTGCGAGGAATTGTACGGCCAGCCTTACCCGCTCGCCAACGTTTTCAAGGAGAATCCGCTCCTTACGGTTGCTTGGCTGCTATTTGCGGCCTGCGCAGGTGGGCTAGTCGTTTGGCTGGCCGTTTGGATTGGGGGCAAGCTATGAACTGTGACCAGATCAAACGCGCTACATTCCTGCGCCGTCCTAGCGACTACGACCCTGCCGACATCGGCGAGCCGTATCCGTTCGCCAACATCTCACCGCACTCTCAGCGCCCCGCCCCATGGCCGCGCTGGGCCGTAACCGCAATCAGAATCACAACCTGGGCGCTAGCGGCGTTCCTGTTGTGGGCGGCTTGGATCGCCTGGGTGACGCAATGACGCACATTCTGAACGCTTTACTCGATTTCATCGTCTACGCGCCCGCCGCGCTGGTCGTGGCCGGCTGCATCTTCAAGGTAGCAACTGCACGCACGGAATAGCGGAGGATCACATGACGGAAGCAAAGCAATATGGGGAGCGACGCATCGCTGAAATCTCTCCCTTTCTGTTCGCCGACGAGATAGGGCTGTTATCCATTTCACGCGATCTGCTCCGCGACTACTTGACACTGGCCTTCATCGAGGGCGAGCAATCGGGTATCAAAAAGGCGTCGGCCACGGCTGACCGCGTGATCAAGGCGATGGTCTCATGAGCAGACCTGACCAATGCCCTCTTTGTGGGAGCCTCAACTACACCGCGCTGAATGCTGATGGCTCCCTCTTTAACCTGCTCATTCAGCCTGGTTTGTGGGACAAATGCCGATGCGACGAATGCCAACACGAGTGGCCGTTCCGCACCGTTGAGATTGTGGAGGTGAAGCAATGAAAGAAATGATCTACGAGGTAATCAATAAGGAAATCGAAGGGCTGTTAAAAGACGTTGGAAATGGACTCAAAGAGCGTATGCCTGATGGGTGGGGCTTTAGTCTGCTCATTTTCTCTTACGGCGACGGTGGAAGCATGTTCTATCTCTCCTCCGCTCAACGTGCCGACATGATTAAAGCCATGCGTGAGTTCATCGAGAAATTCGAGGTGCGCCAATGACCAGTTGGCCTCACATAATGGTTGATGTCGACGACGACCGCCCAGCCCGCGATGAAGAGGTGGAGTATTGCGCACACTGTAGCGCGGCAGTGTTGGAAGGGGAGTTGCAACGGCACCTGGGCGAGCTGCGGTGCGATGAGTGCCGTCCGCTCTGCTGCGAGTGTCACGACTGCCCTGTAAGCGAGCCCGGGGAGTTTTGCCCCATTTGCTCTCTAGCGGCGCTGGGAGTCGAGGTATAGCCGCGCCTACCCGATGGTAGGAAGAAAGAAGGAATCACCATGCAAGCACTTGCTCTGCTCTGTATCGTGCCCCTGATCGGCATCATCATCATGGGCGTGATTCTCAATCGGGAAACGTGGATTAGCGGGAGGGAGTGGAAGCCTTAGACTCCCGCCATCGCCCTCTGTGGGCAAACGGCTCTCGGCTCAAACTGGGAGCCGTTCTGTTTTGAACAGACTTGGCCGCTAAGAGGAGCATCCAATGGAGCAGAGGTGCCTCAAATGCTTTCTCTGCTGATTACGATTCTGGTCGTCTGCATCATCTTCGCTCTGATTTGGTGGATTCTAACGCAAATCCCACTGCCAGCGCCCTTCGCGCAAATCGTGCGCGTGGTCGTGGTTGTAATCTTCTGCATCTGGCTGATTTATGAACTACTTCCGATGGCTGGAGGGTTGAGTCATCCGCTTATAAGGTAAAGCCCCCGAATCCGAGGGCTTCTGTTTGGCGGGGTTACTGAGGAGGGGTGCTGCGGAGAAACGCTTTCACGGTGTCGATAGCCTCTGCGCTCTTCACCATGGCCGTGCTGAAGCGCAGTACCTTGATTCCAGCCATTGCAGCGGCATTATACTTACGGGCATCTTCCTCGAACCCATTGCCGCGAGAATGGCGGCTCTTGCCAAACTTGGTTCCCCCCTCGATTTCTACCGCTAGGTCCTTCTCCCTAAAATAGAAGTCGAAGCGCCACTTTCGGCCGGGTATCAGCTCTGCCTCACGAATCGCCTCAAAGCCCTCAGTCTGGCAGTGCAGGGCAAATGTTTCCTCGCCTTCGCTGAGAGGTGCCGGCACGGGCGTCTGTTTACGCTTCATGCTTGCTCCCTCATCGCCTGGTGATTCTCGTGTGCTTCAATTGCCTCGGATTCTTTCACAAAGTAGGGAGATATCCAACCACATTCACAAACTGAGGCCACTCCGCCCATAAATACTTTTGCGTCAAACGTCCTGCGTAAAATGCTTTCTTCAAATTCGACAAGATCGTGGTTCATTCGCTTTCCTTCCTCCGCCGCTTTGTCGCTTTAAGTTGAGCACACAGCGACACCCACTTCATCGCGTCAAAATGCGACATCAGATGGGCCGCCGAGTCGTCGTAGCAATCCCTCGGAACCGAATAGCGACGAGCAAGTGTATCGAGCCTCGCCGCGACCTCATCCTCCGAAAGTAGGCTACGCTTCACAGTGATCATGTCAGATACTCTCGCTTTCTCTCATCGCCTGCACGTCCGCAACTATGCGCGCTTGATTTCGTAGCTGCTCCAGCGTCTCGCCCTTGTGGATCACCCGGAGCAGCCTGTCGCGTTCCCGGCTCCTGATGCGCTTCGGCTTCCTGCCCTTGCGCGGGTGCTGGGCTTCCCAATGGGCGACTCGACAGTGATCGGAGCAGAACCGCTGGCCCTTGATTCGCGCTTCCCGCACAGCCTTGCAGTGCTCACAGGTTATCGTCATGGCTTCCTTTCTGCCGTTGCAACGACTCCCCGGCAGTTGGCAATCCGAACGGCCAAGGGCAGCTCCAGGTAACGCTCTAGGCTCATCGAGCCCTTTTCCATGTTCCCCAAGTAGCACGCGATCCTGATGGCCTCTACCCGGTCATCCCGCTTGCTGCCGCCCATCCCACGGCCTCCTGGGTGCTCTGTGGTAGCCATAGACAGCGGAATGAATCGCCCGCACAGGCAGCAGATGCCGTTATCGAGCAGCCACCGTTCGGCCCGGCGGCGCTTGTACTCCTCGCGCCCGGCGGCCGTCAGAGAGCATATTTCCCTTCCGCCGACGATCCGCACGGCCTCTTTTGAGCGGCGCTTGGCGCTGGGCTTGGTTTTGCGGGTTACTCTCATTTGCTAGTCCCCAGTATCAGCCGCCTGCACTCATCGGATCTGCAGCGGCCAAGCTGTTCAAGGCGAGCTGCGCTCAGCCAAAGAATATGCTTCCGGGTGCGAGGAATGCCGAATCGCAGCACGTATGCCTCCCGAACAGGACAGGTTTTAGGGCCTGGTTTCATTTGCCCGTACCTTTCTTGATACCCTTTCAGCGCACCTTCTTAGACAGGCCCATCAAACGCTCGATTTTTGCCGTATGCCCTGTTTGGGCCGGTTGTGGCCGATGGTAATGCTCCCGCGCCCGATTCCGGCGCGCTATAAGGCAATCTGTGCAGAGTGTGCGCCCTTCTTGCGGAGCGTTCTCGGCGCAATTCTGGCAGAGTCCCAGGGTTTTCAGGTCGGCGCGCCTGCGGCGGGTATATTCGGTTTTGGTCATTATCCCCTCGCGTAGATGTGGCTGGGCAGCTTCGCCGGTCATGCCGCGCGCTCTCGGTGTACCTCGTTCATGATCGCCCCGCAAATGCCAGATCCTTCGCGCGGAATGCCCTTGCAGGCCCTCGGTTCACGATCCAGCGGTGAGATGAAACCGCTCATGTGAATGCCGCACTCAGGGCAATGCCAGCGCACTAGGTCTTTGCGGATTCCCATTTGCTCCCTGTTGTGACGGGAGACGGCGCATACCCCAACCATGCCGAGAATGGCCCCGACCTCCGGAAAGGCCAAATCCCCCTCTTCGCGCGGCAAATCCTGAAGAGTGCGGAGAGCCGCTAGTACGTCCTCAAGGTTTTCTTGAACTAGGCGCTTCGAGTAGAATGCGAGTGTCACCGTGTCCACTTTCGCGCCACGAAAGCAGGCCATCTCCGTCAAAGCCATCTTGATCTGATCGGAGGGCTTCAGCGAGAGCTGCAAGGTTGCTTTCCCCTTTTCCATTACCACCTCCATTTACGACCGTGTTCTTAAACTCGTTAGTTGGGCCCGGCCCATAGCTGGTCAGGTCTCCTATCCACCGCGATGGACGCTCGCCGTGATTAACCTTCGATCTGAACCGGTTGTAGAGTAACTTTCGGACTCGCTCAGCATCCATTTTCGGGTCCGCCTCCAAGAGCATCCCAAGCGCCCTGCCCTCCCACCCATTCCAGGGCGGGTCGCGTCCATCGTTCTTGCTGCGATAGTAGGCAAATATCATTTCCTTGCAGGCAATATGTCTCGGATCGGACGAGTGCTTCATTCCGTCCTCCGAGACGCGCTTCTTGCGCGGCTTCGGAGAAGGTTTTTGTTCTTTTGCTTCTGTATCTGCTTCTGCTTCTGTATGTGCTGACATTGCTGACAATGATTGACTGTCAATGACATGTTGTTTTGACGCCTTTGTTTTCTTTCTCCTAGCTCTTGACTCAGCCTGCTTCTGGCGGTTGTATTCTCGCCGGTCATCTTCGTTCCTAATCGCTCGATATAGGGCATGACTAACAACGTGGTACTGAAAAGCGTTCTCGTGAACCAGGCGGCATCCGTCGCAGTCTTTGTTTCTACTGAAGGGATCGGGGCGACAAAGAAACGTTATGGCTGACTCGACCTTTTCAGGGGAGGAGCCGATAACCGCAGCTAGCATGACGGGATTAAGCTCTACCAAGGAATTAACTGTGTTGGCGATCACATATCCCCACACGGCGAACACTTCTGGCCCGGCGCCAAACATTGATCCAGTGAAGGTGGAGGCGAAAAACTTTCCGTACACTATGCAGCCTCCATTCTTTTTCGGCAATGAGGACATTCGATCACCCTCGGGACCGCATTATTTCCAGTGTCGAAAATGAGGGAGGAGCCTACTTGTGCAATAGCAAGCCCGGAGACTACTAACTCAGCATCTTTGCCGCAGGATCGGCAATTGAACTCAATGGTTCTGGACTTTTCCGGCTCCAGGTCGCCATACTCAAGAATGCGCCACTTTCTCATTTGTCAATCTTGACACAGGTTTGACGTATTGACAAGAGGGGATTTACGCCGCCTTTTTGCGAAGCACGATTCCTCTCGCAATCTTCCTCCGCCAGCCCAGGCACATGTGCATGGACCCGGCGGCGTAGAACAGCCGGGCGCCTGTAGGGGTACGCTTGCGGGTGAGGCCCTCGGTCTTGCAGTAGCGGCATCGCATCCCGTACATTATGAAACAGCTTTTGCCTCTTCGGGTAGCCTGCGAAAATTCTTGAGGATTTTTTTCGATGGCTTCGCCCCAACCTTGCCCCATAAGAGTAGTAGCCACCTCTTAGGGTCATCAACCCTAGACCTGCATTTTTCCGAGCATGTCTTTAGGACGGGAAGGCCATCTTCTTGAATCGAAATTGACCCATACCACTCCCATCCTGAGTCCCATTCGGCACATTTCTGGCACACATTGCAGGTGTGTTTCATCTCGCATCCCCTACATTATGCAATGGTTTTGGATGTTCCATCAGTTCTCCGTTATCTTTGCTACCAGTTCGCGCAGAATGTAAAGTTGAGCTTTCCCGTGTGAGGAATGAGGATTTCGACTCGCTTCTAGCTCGTCGATAGCGTTGAGCATTTCATCGACAACGATTTCTTGACCTTTCCGAAACACTGCTTTTTCGCTATCGCTGAGACTATCGAAGTCCATCGGCTCACCTTTACCATCTGGATACTATTTACGGTGCATCCACCGCGCCATCCAAAAAACTGTAGTCTTGCTGGTCGAAGTCCTTTGAGGTATCGTACCCAGGATCGGATTCCTTTTCCTCTTGGAACTCCACCGGGAAGGGCGCAATCGGCTTCGCGTTGTGCTCCGCCAGAAACGCCTCGATTTCGGCATTGAAGGCCACAGCTTGCTCTGTGAAGTAGTCGATCACCGCCTCGCCAGTGAGCTTGCGGTACTCGCCTTTTCCATCAACCAAAACGGGAACGTTCCACTCAAGCTCATCCCGCCCGGTGCGCTTCAAAAAATAGCACAGGTTCGGGTCTTGGATGCGCCGGTCGAAGCTGAGAAAATCGGCAAATCTACGCTCTTTACCTGCCGACGCCATCTCCCATGCGCACTGCGGAATGTAGTCTTCTGGAATTAAGCCTTCTTCCCAGTAAAGCAGGTGCTTTTCCGTGCTCGGGTTCTTGATCTCCAGCACACCATCAGAACCTATCAGGCCGTCTGCGGATGCTCCGGTCCACGGGAATTCAGGATGGACCACGAAGCTAACCGGCACGACCATCTGCCGCGTGACGCTCTCGTAGAACATCCGCGCCGGTTCTTCCTCTTGCTCCCCGCGCGCCATGTACTCCGAGTACCAATGGTTGGCAAGCTGGCCAGTCAGCCTCTCGCCCAGGCAAGCCCTCCAGTAGAGTTTGCGCTTGGAGCCGTGGAGTACAGCCTTGTCTCCCCGCGCTGCGCTGCCCTTGAAAACGAAGTCGCACACATCAGCCAGCTTCGAGCCGGTAACACGTCCACAGCGAGCGCGGAGCCAGGCATCTGAATTTTGAGGACCCATGATCTCAAGCATGGACTGCCCCCTTATGCAGCTTACGGTAGACCTTGTTTTTCGCCTCGGCAAACCCCTTCTCCGCCTGCGTGTCTCCAGCGGCCTTTGCCGCATCGCGGGCCGCAAAATAGTTGCGCTGCAAATCGTCCACGTTCGCGCTGCCCTCGATCAACGATTGAAAGTCGGCAGCGGCTCCCTGGTCCATCTGCTGCTCATTCTGTTCGGGAGGCACAAGTTCTGGGTCAGAGCCATATACATGCATTCCTACGGACGCCAGGAGCGTGTACTTTTCAAGGTAGGAAGTCGTTGATCCCACAGCTTTAAGAGGGTCTTTCCCCCCCGCCGTATCAGGCGGAGCCGCCAGCGTTGCCCCCTCTTCCTCGTAAGCCGTTCCCTGCAAACCCAATATGCAGGTCACGCGGATTCTGCTATCTGGAAGATCGGAACTCTTGTAGCGATAGGTGATCCCGAGTTTGACGAGCGCCTTCATGACCGGATCGGCAACGTCCTCCAGGGCGACCACCTTGTACTTTTCGGCTCCCTGCTTATCGACAATCGGGCGCGTCCGGATGATCTTCGGCATGTCCTCCTTAAACCGGGTCATGGCGTTCCGAAATGCGATTTTGTCATCGCGGTCCGTGAATTCCATTTGCAGTTTGGCAAGGCGCTCGATCACGTCGATGCTGCCCTCGCGCTCAATCGCAAGCTGCAGCAGATCCATTGGCGTCTTCGCGCTGATGCCGGTTGGGGCGCGTTGTATGAGCGAGTCTGTCATGATTGCTCCTTGATTATCTCTAGCGCGCGCTCCAACTGACGAGTCGTCAATCGGAAGGAATTGGATGACTCCCTACCCTTTTCAGCGGCAATAAACATCTCTATCCCGCTGGTAGTGACGTAATACCACGCTTCGCCGTGGCCACTGACGTGACGCGGTTTTCTTGGCTTGAGCATCTCTTTTGGTATATCGCTCATTGCGCCTCCTCCAGCTCTGCCTCTGGCTTGGGCGCGTTTTTGTGAGCAGTGAGAGCGGGGCAACGCCATTCGTAAATTGGCACCTCCCTGGCCGGAATGATCTTTTCTTCTTGGGCTGGTACCGCTGGCAGCACATGCTCCGGTTCGAGTTTCACGCCTACTTGGACGCGGGCGCAAACAGCATCTCTCTGAAAGTACCCTCTAACCCAAAAGCCTTCACGTTTGGCTATCAGTTCAAAGCTGTCGTCTGATCCCTCTTTATCAAGGCGGCCTCCTACATGCTTCGCAAAATACAGAGCGCCATCGGGAGATTGAAACTCTGGAGTATCCTCGCGTCCTCCGAATGCGCTGTAATAGCCAAACTGAATCTCGGGATAACAGAATCCCTCGTAAGGCAATCCGAGTTCCGGTCTTGCCTCAAAGAAGTCTGCGGCGTTCCGCAAGCCTTGCACAAATTTTGCATGAGTCATCGATTTAATCCTTTCTGCGTGAGCGGCCCGAGGACCGCCCCGCGGGTTAGTACTGAATTGATATGTGCGAAACCAACCCCTTGGCGATAGCCTTGATAACTTCTTCGGCGTTCTCGGCTGTCAGGTTCGTGTGGTTGAGCAAGCAGGCTTTCGCCTCATTGTTGATCTTGGCTGAATGCGCCCGATTCGCCGCACGTTTGCGCTCTGCCTCTTCCTCCGCTTTGCGCTCACGCTCGGCCCGTTCCTGCTCGGCACGAATCGCCGCCTTCTTGTCCTCCTCCGCCTTTTTCGCAGCAGCCTCGGCATCCCGCTTCGCCTTAGCCTCTGCCTCGACCCGCTGCCGTTCGGCCTGCTCTGCACGATCTTGCGCAGCTTTGCGCTCACGCTCAATTGCCGCTTCCCTCTCGGCGGCTTCCCGTGCGGCTTTGGCTTCCCGCTCCCTGGCTTCGCGCTCGATGCGCTCCTGCTCTTGCTTCGCTACACGTTCCGCCTCAATCGCGGCGAGACGGGCTCTCTCTTCGGCCTCAGCCTTTGCCTTGGCAGCAGCCGCTTCTTCCCGTTCTTTCTGCGCACGCTCGGCAGCCTCCTTCCGGAGACGCGCCAACTCAATCTGCTCAGCGTCGTAGGTCTCCCGCCTTTGAATAGCTTCCGTGATCTTCGCTGTAGCGGTTCTGACCGCCAGCGCCCCACGTGAACCAAACTCCTGCCAGTCATGCGTAGGGGGAAAGTCTTTAGCGATCTCCTGCAACCGCTCCTTCATCGCGTCAATCGGGAGCGTCCGCCACTCGTTAGCCGTCTGCGTACCAGCAGCGTCGAGTTCGAGAATCGCCGTCTCGTGCTTGGCGATGCGCTCCTTGTCGCGGTTCTCCCATTCAGTGAGCGGTTGGCGCACTTCCTTTTGAAGCACCTCAAGTTCGTCCCAGATGCGCGCACCCTCAGAGTCAATCGCCTTGAGTTCCTTCTTGCGGTCGGCAACCAACTCTAGGCGCATTTTGTGTGTAGCCGTCTTCGTGCGGGCGATCTTGTAGGCCAGAGCCGCAAGAGCTTCCCTGTTTTCTTTGGTTGAAATGTCCAGCTTCGCCGCCTCCGCGCGGGCCTTCTCCTTGATCTCGGCCAGCACTTCATCTGCTTTGCCGGGAGCAAAGAGAATAACCCCTGTCATTTCCGGAGAAATTACCATCAAACTTGTCCCTGCCATGCTGCTCCTTTCGATGTGAGTCTAGATTACACGCAGAATTCCGCCGTGTCAACTATTTTTTCGTTGTCACTACGATTATTTGGTTGCAATGCATGGAGACTTGTGGTAAACCATAAATGGAGGCCTTAAATGGGCGCTTTGAAGAGCTACAAATGCAGCAAAGGGCATATTCTCAAGGGGGGCAATCTCTATATTCGAATCAACGGATCGAGGGAATGTAGGAAATGCTCTTTAGAAAGGAATCGAAAATGGCGGAAACAACAGAAAGAGCTACAGTTTCCACGCTGAGCAGAAAAGCGGCCCCGAAAGGCCGCCTTCCTGGCTCTGGCGACTGCCAGCGACCATGCTCACCTGCCTTTCCTCATGAGTTGAACAGCGATACTTCCGCCTGCCGCCGCGCAACGAGACCAGCTATTTTGACCTCTACGCCGTTGACCTTTCCCCATACCCAAAGCATCATCTCCTGCGGAACTAGCGCCCAGCCGTGGTGCAGCATGGTTGCGCAGTTGGCCGAGCCGTCGTTGTAAGCAAAATCTGCTAAAGAATCCCATTGATTCTGCGATACACCGGCGGGAATCAACCCTTGCGCTTGGAGACGGTTGAGCGCGGGATCGTAGATCGTCGCCAAGTCTCGTTGGAGAATGTAGTCCGCCTGTGCAGGGGTAATGCCAGCGCTGATGTCGATTCCGTAGACTAGGAGCGTTGCCTGTTCTGGGCCGGTCAAATCGTGGCCGTGGCCTATTTGCGGCCCGGTATTGTCTGACTTTTCGTTCAAGCAATCGCCCTCGTTCTTGGCGATAAACGCAATTCCTGCTTCGCTGGTTTGCATGTGTGAATCCTTTCCCATCATGGCGTGTGCCTTGCAACCGCCGCCGTCACGTCGAAGGCGTCCAGGGCCACATGCCCAATTTTACCCCAGGGTGTCCGCGCCTTGAGGTAATCGGCGGTCATCTTGTCTGTCACCTGCTTGCCATCGGCCGTGATTCCGGCCATGCTGCCGGTCAGAGAGTCCACGTTGGTCAGCGTCTCGTGTATGGCCTTGTCTTTGAGCAGGGCGTCCAGATCGGTTGCATCCTGCGTAAACGCCGCCAGGACGGGCTGGGCGGCTGCGATGGTGGTCTTGGCCTCCTGAGCGTCCCCCGTGAGCGCTACGGTCAAGCCTGTGGCGGCGCTGAGCGTTCCCTTGGCTTCGTCGAGCACCGGGGTGACGTGCGGCGGGATGGTGGCGAGAGCGTCCATGGTTGCGTTCACTTTGGCCGTGCTGGAGCGCTCCGTTAGCTGCGTCTGGACAATCGCATCCCCGGCCTTAACCACGGTTTTGCCCACTTCCGCCAGTGTCCCCGTACCGGGGTCGTTCACCTTATCGAGCGCCTGATTCACTTTCGCCATGGTAGGCGCGAAGTCGGGCGCTGCCTTGCCCCACTGCCAGAACGCCCACCCAATCACGCAGACGGCCATGATTGAGACGGCAAGCAGGGCGGCGGTGAGCCATTTCGTCATAACGGCGAAAAAGGGCGGGGCTCCTGAGTTTCCCCCCACAGGAGCGCCCGCCGGGGTTAAGTGTTCAAGGGGAGGGCCAGGCGATGAACCAGAGGAAGCGACGCATACCGTGCCAGTCTTTAGCTGGCTGTTGGAGGGTTTGCCTTGGCAGCCAACTGCGCGACCCATGACTCAACGGCTGGCAGCAGCACCTTGGCCTCGTTGACCACCAGATTGACCAGCGTAGTCACCTTGGTCTGCAGGGCTGCGTTCTTTACGTCGATGCCGCTGAGCAGGTTCGGCACGGTGGCGGCGAAGTTCTGGAGGCAGGCAAGCAGCGAGTTTCCGCTCACAGCCGCCGTAGCCGCCGCGTCGATTGCCGCAAGGCCGGTTTCGATGGTGCCGAGCACGGCCACCACGGGAGCCTCAGCGATTGGGTCTGCCAGCGTCACAGCCGCCTCAATGACGGGTGCCACTTCGCCAACGAAGTTTTGCACCATCTGGAGGGCGGCGGGCGCCTTCCTGAAAATCTTCACAAAGGCGCTGGCAAACTTGCCGGCGTCGGTGTCTACTGTGGCGAAGAACGTCTTTACGTCCGTCTCGATTGTTGCGAGTGCTGATGCCATGTCTGTCTCCGTTACTTCTGAGGTTGCGCCGGGATCTCCGGCTGGGCTAAAGGGAGCGGGCCAACCTTGACTGTCGATGTGTCAGTGGTCGTAGTATTGGGCGGGAAGTCGGAAGGATCATGCGGCTTCGTCAAATCCTTCCCGGTCAGGATGGTGGATGCAATCGCGGCCAGCGAGGCGACAAGCCCTGTGCCCGCCACCAAGGCCGCGATACGAAGACTGGGATCGCCCCGAGACTCGCCGAAAAGGTAAACCATCAGCGCAATCGCGCCTGCAAGGCAAAATAGAGCAATCAAATTGCTGCTGATTTTCATTTTTCCCCTTTCACTTACTGCGTTTGTCGGCGAGCCAAAAGCACACCCAGACGAGCACGGCGATTGCCAGTGTCGCCCGGAGCGCGTACCAAAGTCCAGTGGTTTCAGTCATGCGCTATTCCGTTTCCGGCTCCGGTGT
>Ga0187874_10000574_pt1 | contig 43992 bp, 42 predicted proteins | sample June2016WEW_16_1_3_FD_132993 | JGI IMG/M metagenome (GOLD analysis project Ga0187874, IMG submission 132993) | Peatland microbial communities from SPRUCE experiment site at the Marcell Experimental Forest, Minnesota, USA - June2016WEW_16_150 | ecosystem: Environmental > Terrestrial > Soil >... | reverse complement strand
GACCCGGGTCATTTTATGCGGCGGTGCTGATGTCGGCGTTAGAGCTTGCATGAGAACACCACGCTGCGTACGCGAGTCCGTCACCGGCCTTTCATCAAGCAGGCTCTTGGGCAAATGGTATGCTATATTGATTGTGGTCCGGCAAAGGACAGTTTATGATACGATTATGACTTTTCCGCCCCTTAAGGTTTGGGCTTGCTCGGCGTTTGTTTTCCTCGGAGTCCTGACGATCGCACAGATGGCTCGGGCGGCGGACACCCAACCGCCGACGGTAACGATCACGCAACCACGCAACGGTAGCACTCTTAACGGAGTTGTTACAATCGCCGCCAGCGCCAGGGACAATGTGGGAGTGGCCAGCGTTTCCTTTAAACTTGATGGAGCGCCCGTTGGATCTCTGATTTTATCGCCGCCGTTCAAACTTTTCCTGAACACCGCCGGTTTGGCCAAAGGAGTCCACAGCCTTCTCGCGGTGGCAACCGACACGGCAGGAAACATCGGACTTTCTCCCTTGGTGCAGATCACGGTCACAAACCCAGCACTCTACACGCTGGGTCCGGGTCCATTCACGGTGACAAACCTTGGCTACGTAATATCGGCGAACACCATAGACTCAACAGCCTTTTTCCAATTATCCAATGATACACACTTTGTTTCTGATTATATTGGGAATTATGGTTCAACTCCACTTCAAATTCTTGATGTTGACCTTACACAAGGCACGGCGCGATTGACGAATGGCGTCAATGGTCGTAACAACGGCACTTGGACACTTTATCCAAACGGCAAAATCTACCTTGCATCAAGCGAAGCAAATGGAGCCGGTTACTTTATGGAATACAACCCCACCACGGGTACGACTCGACAGATTGCACAAACAACTGGTTATTGGTCACAGACTGCCGATATTGGAGATGATGGTTGGGTTTACATCGGGGAGTTTCCTTGCGCCTATGTTGACCGATACAATCCCAACACCGATACATTTCAGAGTTTAGGCAACATGGAATCTGAAACTAACACTGATTTCGGATCGTATGCCTACACGCTCGGCGCAGATACTCGTTATCTTTATGTTACTATCGGCGAATCGCCTTGGTTTTTGGTCGTCTATGACACGCAAACGACTAGTACGACGCGGTATTGGGCCACTAACGGAGACTCTGGTGCGGGAATAGAGCACGGCACCAATGGTTTTTGGTATTACTATCGGGGCATCCCGACTCCTACTTACCATGTCGTTTGGTATCAATTGACCAATGGAGTGCCGGTGCTGTTGGCGAATCCACCAACCGGACTCTTTATACAAAATGTGCAGCAGGGCAATATGGTGCATGGCGTTGCGAATAGCTCTTTAGTGGGGATTAGCAATGTAAATCTGGATTATGCACTCCCGAACAGCAGCAGCAATTATGCAATCATTCGATGGCAAACAGTGGGAGCCACTAATTGGCAGTCAGTGAGCATTGGCGGGTTTCGTTTAGACCCCCTGACCGTCTTTCGACTTTATCCTTGGGACAGCACGCATCTCTTGAGTTTCGGTTTCACTTATGGGCCTGTTTTTACATGGGACATAAATAGCCACCAAACGACTACGCTTGGCAGCCCTCAGTGCGATGTATATGACATTATCTTTGGGCAGGGTTCGCCGCCGGTCGTTGCCTATTTCTCTGCTTATCCGACTACGATGCTCCGTTATGACCCCTCCCGTCCTTGGACGCTTGTTGCCTCGACGACAAACTTCTTCAACACCAATATCAATCCCTATCAAATCAGCCTTACAATAGGCAAGCATGACTTTTTCTCGGCGTTCGGCGCGGATGGGATGGTATATGTTGCCGCAGAGCATGAACGGAACTCGGTCGGTGGTGAACTGGGCTGGTGGGACCCGGTAACCGGAACGAACAGCAGCCTGCGAACCCCATTCACGAATGCTGTTGACACTCCGAGCGACCTAAAGCCTGCCTTGGCCGGGACAAAGCTCGTGTATGTCGGTGCTGTGGACACGAACCTTTTTATTTTTGATGTCGCCACAAAAACCATCACGAATATTATCCCCATCTCACTACCGGGAGTAAGCAACTTGGACAAAGTGGTTGAAGTGGCTCCGGGAATTATGTTGGGTGATGCAGGAAACATCATCTTCGAGGTGAACATTACCAATGGTGCTATAGTTCAAACCAATACTTTCCACGGCGGCGGCGCGGCTTTCGTTGTCAATACATCCCAGTATAACAACCGACTGGTGCTTGGACCGGACGGTTATGTGTGGTTGCCAATCACAGCGACCAATAGCTATAATCAGTTTACGGAGTATTATATTTGCCGCGTCAATCCGGCAAATGGTTCATCAACCAACCTGATTGATGTGGGTTATTTTGGTTTTTCTCCACCGAATTTAATGTTCAACGGCGGGGACATGTATCTCTACGGTGCAACGAACTTATGTCGTATCCAAGGAGTGCTGACCCCAGTTGGACCTACACAACCGCTGGGTTTGAGCGTGGTGCCACCAGGGCAATAATCAAAGGACAAAGCTGAAAGCAGAAAGCTGAAAGCAGAAATAATCACAACCAAATCAAAAGCTGCCCAGTGAAGTAGGCGGCCCGTGAAGTAGCCCGAAGACTTCACAGGCCAAGGAAAGCTCAAGCTCGAATCGGCCACTGATCCACCGAAAATCGGAAATCATCGGTCCGGGCATCTTCGATTTTGCCCGAGGAAAAGATCATCAGAACAGCCTTCTGGTTCAGGTTGACGCTGCCCGTGGCATAGGCCGGCGGCACATGAAGCACCTGCGGCTGGGCCGCCGAAAGCAGATACCTCGCTACGGGCAAGTCCTGGCTTGGCCGTTCCCAATCATCCGGCCGGACTACGGCAATCAGCACCTCGCCTTGGACGACCGTAAACCACTTCTGCTCCCGGCGATGCCCCACCCAGCCCCGCAAGACATTCGCTTCACCCGCCTTTACCCAGTAGAAGCGAGCCACTCCCTTGAAATCGAACCCATTGACAAACGATACCGTACCGCGCTCGTCGGCATGCTGTCCGCCCTGGATCAAACCCGGACCCTCGTGGCTTTGATTCATAAACCTAGAAAACGCTGTTCAACCACGGATGGACACGGATAGACACGGATTGGGAAGGAACATCGGTACGGCGGGCAGTCCTCTGCCCGCCGCTCGTCCCCACGACGTTTGCGGCGCGCACGGAGTGGCGCGCCCTACCAAGGTGACGATTTCTACCGGGAATTGGCTTACATGCAGGCATGGCTTTGCACCACCGCGGGCTGACGATTATTGTGCCTGCGGAATGAGATTTCGCAAAATGCGAAGAAGGACAGCCAGATGAGAATAACCAGGACAATCAAACCCACTCGCACCGGCACACTGGCCTGGAGGTAGAGCAGCATCAGCCCCAGAACGAGGCCTTGCAGCCCCAGCTCCCAGCCAGTCACGAACGCGTGGCTTTTGCCGGATCGGACCAGCCGCTGGTAGAAATGCTCCCGATGTGCCTCGTGCCATTGATCCCCGCGAGCGACACGCCGAAGGAGCGTAATGGCAGTGTCCAGCACGAAATTGGCATGGAGCAGAGCGAGAGGGATGAGCAGCCAGAAACCCGCGGTCTTTGCCAGCCAAATGACCAGGAAGCCCAGCAGGAAGCCCAGTGGTGCGCTCCCGACATCTCCCATAAACATACGCGCGCTGGGGAAGTTGTACGGGAGAAACCCGAGCGCCGCTCCGGCGATGGCGAAGCTCAGCAGCACCGGCGGAAGGTTAAATTCTCCCACGGTTAACGCGGTCAGCAATGCCATGCCAAGACCGGTGACTGCCGCCTGGCCTGCGGCGATCCCGTTAATGCCGTCCATGAAATTGAAGGCGTTGGTATACCCGACGACCCATAGACACCCCAGCACCCCGCTCGCAATCGCCGGCACCAGCATGCCTGCGTCAGGTGAGAATCCCACCGTGATGCTGGAAATTCCCAGCGTAATCAAGACGACCACCGCCGCGAGGAAATGGCAACCGAGGCGGATGGCTGCCCCGATAGACTTCAGGTCGTCAATGAATGAAACAACCGCCAGAGCCAACGTGCACAACCCGGCCACCAACAAGGGTTGGCGTTCGGATCGGCAGATGAGCCACAAGCCCATCCCCACCACGGTTGTGATGATGGCAATTCCTCCACCGCGGACCGTAGGCCGGGTGTGGCTCGACCGCTGGTTGGGCGAGTCAATGATCTGGCAACGGAGCAAGAGCCTGTTAACTGCAATGCCCTGCAGCCAACACACGGCAGCGGCCACAAGGACGATGACCAGAACTATAAACACGCTGGAAAGCATACAAATCAAAAGCAGAAATTTGGAAAGCTGAAATGCTGAAAACTGAAATGCTGAAAGCACAAACGCAAATCTGAAATGGGGAAAGCAGAAAGCAGAAATTTATTTCAACTTTCCAGATTTCTACTTTCAGCTTTTACCTTTGGTCTTGTTGATCATCGTGGTTATTATCGCCATGAGTTCATCAGCTTCTTTTTCCATGGGCAGAGTGTCCGTTGGAGCAATCCCGCATTCCTCACGGAGCAGTTCCAACCACATTTGGGATTCATCAGTCTCTTGCAGCGCGCCACCGAGTTTGGAGACAAATTCTTCATCTGACCGTGCACGCGATGCTTCACGAACATGCGCCGCCACGGACGTGCCTGAACGGAGTAACTGTTTCCCAAGAACTTTGACCTCTTCGTGCTGTTTGGGAAGCTTGACAAACAAACGAATGATGGCCGAAGCAAACTGCTTCGTCCGATTCCTAAATTCCTCTGTAAGTCGTCCTTTCATATCAGATTTCTACTTTCTGTTTTCTACTTTCTGTTTTCAATTTCAGCGTTTCAGCGTTCTAGTGTTTCAGCCCTCCCTCTCCGCGACAATTCGCTGAGCAGTTCAATGTGGCTGGCAAAGTCGGGGTAAATTCTGCTGGCGCTGAACTTTTCGGTGAATGCCTTGGTCGCATTTGCGGACCACAGGGCAAGTGTCTGGCGATCGCGCCAAATCCGATCCACCGCCTGGATGAACCCGCCCAAATCTCCGGCACGATACGAAAGCCCCAGCCCGTGGGTCTCGATAATCTCTGCCATCTCACCCTGCAAAGAACTGATGAGCGGCAGGCCTGCGGCCAAGTACTCGAACGGCTTGTTCGGCACCGTGTCGGGCAGGCTGCGGCACGGCACCAGGCCAACATGGGATTGGGCCAGCACCGCCGCGATCTCCCGGGTGTCCAGCCAGCCCGTCAGAATCAGATTCGGGAGTTCGGCGTACCTTTGGCGAAGGGTTTCCCGCTGATGTCCATCCCCGACGAGCACAAACGCAACGTCAGGGCGGTGGGTGTGAAAATGCTGCGCCGCCCTGGCAATCAACTCCACCTCGTAGGAGTACCCGAAGGTGCCGACGAAAGTGAAGACCAACTTCCGGTTCAGTTGAGCGGCCAGTTTCGATGGATGTGATGATTCCTGCCCTGCGGCTTCAAAGCCGGAGTGCCCCAGGTAGAACACCCGGTCGTGCGCGCCTTGACTCCGCCCCGCCATACCCAAAGCCCACTTCAGAAACCCCTTCGATACCGCCGTCAACGCAACGGCGCTCTTCAAACTGTGAGCCGCCCGCCGGCGTTCGGTCAAGGTCAGCCAGCGCACCAAAGGCCGCAAGGGGGCTGGCGACTTGTCGGCAAACACATCTGGCCACGGATCCCGCACATCAACGATCAAGGGCACGCCGCGACCGGAGGCGTAACGGGCCGCTTCGAAGGGGAAATCAATGATGGGCAGCGTGCTGACGATGATGTCCGGCGACTGTTCGGTGGGTGCCAACTCTCTAAAGCGGCGCCCAAGCCGGCGGTGATGGAGCAGGCGGGCAAACGAGACATTGCGCTGATAGCGTCCTGCATCAAGTGCCAGCAGCGTTACGTTGGGCATCAGTTCGAGCCGGGTGTCGCGCTCGAAAATGAATTTCTTAAGGTGATGCGAGAACGTGCTGGTCCACCAAACCACCTGATGCCCGCGCCGGCCCAGCTCTTGGGCGAGCAACCCGGAGCGCAAAGCCCGCTGGCCGGGCTTTAGCGGCAGCGGTTCGGCGTCTTTAAGAATCCAGACAATCATGATTTTTGACACGCAGCGTGGGTTGTGTCTGAGCGGAAGGCTTCAGCCTCTGGCAATTTTCACAGACCGCTGCAAAGCAATCTCGATCTGTTTATCCAACGGTGCGCTTGGGCGCCAGCCCAGGGACAAAGCCGCTTTTGCCTCCGCTCCAGATTCGCAGAAGAGGTATGCCGCCTGTCGCGCGGAGATGCGCGGACCGCGTTCGAGAATCTTACGTGAGACACGAGTTCCCCAAGCCAGCGTTTTCCCCAGCCAGGGACGCAGGTAGAATACTCGCAACCCTCGCCGCTGCCTAAGCAATACAGCGACTTGCCGGGCCAGTAAAATGTCAGAGTGAGTCAAGTTTAGCACCGTGCCTGGCTGAAACTTTTCCGGAGCGATGAAGTCAACAATCGCCCGGACCACATCGTCAACGTGGACCAGGCGCAGCCGCTTCCGAGGCCCACCCAGACAGACCAAGTTGCGGCCGAAGGGGGTGCCCAACTGACGCGACAGTTCGGCGGCTCCGCTGAAGATCTGCGAAGGGCGCAGGATCATCCAGGGAGACTTTCCCTGCTTGATCTCCCGCGCAACGGCTTGCTCGGCACGTGTCTTGCCTTCGGCATACGCACTACGTTCGTCCGGCATCTTCTCCAACGCTGCGTTATCGGTGAGGAAGTCCTTTCGGCTCAGGCCACGGTAGTCGAAGACCGCCATTGAGCTGATATAAATGTTCCGACTCGTGCCCAGTTCGCGGGCAACCCGGACCACATTGCGGGCAGCCTCGGCGCAACTCTCCACTACGAACTCCCGCGATCCTTTCATCCCAGCGGCCATATGAATCACCGCCTCGGTACCCGCTACCAACCGCCGGACATCATCAAGGTTCCGGGCATCCCCGTACACGATTTCAATATCGTCACCACCAGGCGGGACGGCCCGGCTTTGCCAGCGGGTGAGCAGGCGCACGCTATAACCTCGCCGTCGCAGTTCGGCCACGACGCGGCTGCCGAGGTAACCAGTGCCGCCCGTGACCGCCACCCACCTCGGCCGCGGCGCGGCGGGCACAGTCGTGCAGGCACGAGGAAAAGAAAGCCTCCAGACTCCGGGCGAGCGTACGATCTCTTCTTCGACTTGAGCGACGGCCAGCACCAAGTCTTCCGGAATCGGCAGTTCGCCAGCCGATCGCCGAGAAGCGTAGAACCGCTCGAGGAGCGCCCGAAGGCCGGCGTAAGGGAGCAGGCGTTTGCGCAATACTTTCACAGCCGTTGCCTCTGTCTGACGGATGGCTCCCACTCCTCTCAACGAGGGACGGAGCAACCGCATCGCGGAGCCGAGCCGCGCTGGCGCCATTTCCAGGTTGATTTGAAAGGAATCAAATTCGACTGTAATACGTCCTTTTTCGCCATGGATTACGAGGCAGGTCTGGGCCGGCTGGGCCGCAAGGGAGACCGTCACGAAGGCCGAGCAATGAGCCCCATCAATCAGCAGATCCAGGTTATCCGTCAAGCCCTGCGGCAGGTAGCCGGCATGGCGCGGCACAACGTGCAGACCGTTCACCGGCCCGGTGAATTGCAACGCGAGGTAAAGAGGGTGAGTGAAAAAATTGTGCAGCGGACCGCCAGGCAGCTCGAAAAGCCAGGGTGGGGCCATGGGTTCCTCAAGCCGGGCACGGTCGAGCCGCGTCTGATACAAACACTCGACGCAAACGATGCGGCCGACCCGGTCCTCCGCCACCCACTCGCGAGCCCGGCACATCTGCTCGGTAAAGAACAGGCTGTAATCGGGCACCAACCGTACGCCACGCGCGTGGGCGAGCTCATAAAGTTGGGCTGTCGCTGCATGCGTATATGCGATTGGCTTCTCAACGATCACGTCCAGGCCGCGCTCGATGGCCTGTCGAGCCAGAGATTCATGAGAATCCGGAGGAGTCGTGATATGCACGGCGTCCGCTTCTCCCGCCGCCAGCAATTCTCCAAGTGAGCCGTAGACGCGCGGAACACGCCATTTTGCCGCAAAGCTTTCGGCGGCGTGCCGATTCGTATCCACGACAGCAACCAGCCGTGCAGAGGGACAGCCCGCCAGGTGCCGAGCGTGGTGGTTCGCCACGGCACCGCTGCCAACGATGGCCACGCGGGTCACAGGCGGCTGAGCAGGAGAATTTTGTTCCGAACCTCGTGGGGTCATTTCAATTTTTCAGTTTGTATGCCACGCGCCATCCGCTGTCCCGCTTCGCGCGACACTCGGCAAATGACCGCCCGGAATTTCCCTCCTCGCTCACGTGGCACCTCTGGAACTGGTTCCAGGACCACATCGACCGGGCCCATTCGCTCTCGCAGACGCTCGATGAGGACTTGGCCGGCCGAGGGACTATATCCTTCCGCGGGCACGTAGCGAACACGGATACGCGAAAGGGTCTCTTGAACGATCTGTGCTTCCGCGATTGGCAGATTTGCCTTGAAAACCGGGTCAAGACGGCCAATCTGGCGCCCATCAACCGTGAAGAGAATGTCATCGTCTCTACCTTCAATGGATTCCAGTATTGGCAAGGTGCGACCGCAAGAGCACGCAGTTGCAATGCTTAAATGCCCCCGGTCCCCGATGCGATAGCGGATCAGGGGCATCATCGGGTTTGTGATTCCCGTAAACACCAGGTCACCAGCAGTCCCTTCCGCGGCAGGTTGATCGCCAGCCATCACCTCTACAACCCCCAACTCGGGCCAAAGATGCAATTTGCCAGCGGCGCACTGCGCTCCTGCGGACACGACTTCGGCATTGCCGTAAGTCTCACGAACCGGACACTGGAACGCGTTGGAGATCGCTTCGCTCTGATAGGCGTACAGCGGCTCAGCATTGGTCAGAGCGACCTTCATCCTGATGTCGGTCCGTCCTGATTTTAGAATCCCTTGTGCGAGTGCATGAAGGGAGGAAACGTATCCGAAGATATATTCCACACGGTAAGAGCGCAAGGCGTCCAGGTAAGCCGGGATCAAATCCGGTGCCAGGTGGTAGGAGGACATGTAGAGTTGACTGAGCGCGGCATTCCACACCCAGAACGGTGGCCTGCGCCGATGCACGGGGGCAACCAATTGCCCACCCAAGGTCGCCACGCGGTGTTTTCTTGAGACCCCGTTCCACTTTCGCACCCTGGCTTCGAACAGGGCGTACAAGTGCGTAATTGCCTGGCGGCTCAACCAGATGTCGAGTGGTTTTCCGCTGGTGCCGCTCGTGCACTGGTGAAACATCTCACCCGGGTTCGCATCATCAGCGAGGAACGCTCTGGGGTTGGTGCGGACCGTTTCCTTTTGGAGTATAGGCCAGTTCCGAAGGTCCTCCCAGGCAAGCTTTGCCCCTGCTCGTTTTTGTTTTTCCCAGAATTCACGATAATATGGGACTTTTGTCAGAGCCCCGTGTAAAATCTTCTTTAACCGTTCTTGCTGCCACTGGTGCCATTGCTCCTGGTTCCAGTTCTCCCGCTCCAAGGCCTCCTGCACAAGTTGCTCGGTTTCCGGCCCATAACGCCATCGGCGCAGGTGCAGGCCACGCAGGCTGGCCACAAGGCAGCGAAGCGGATATGGCAAAGATTGATAGAGATGAAGAACTCTGTTACTCATGTTGCGGAGAAGGTACGCGGGAGGAACAGCCTGGTATTGGTTTGGTTTTCTGTCCGTTCCCAACCAGATCCCGAGGCTGAAGCAAAGTGAGTTGATTCCCACGCCTAAGCTGATTGACGCGTTTAAGGAGTTCAACCAAGTGTGCTTCGGCCTGACTGTCAGGTGAGCCCAAATTGAGCGGATGCCCGTAAACTACGGCAAACCCGCCCCTCTCGGCGCAAAGCTGCACCATTCTATGTGTCTGGTTGCCAAAATCATCAGGAGTATTCAACCGCAAGCAAGTGATCCCGGATATATGTTGTGGCTCCACTGGAACCTCCCAATTCCTTTTGCCGGCCAAGATCAACAGCTTTCGGAAGAGGGAGCGGTACGATATCCGGCTGAAGCGATAGCCACATTCGGCCAGCGTTTCACACAGGCGCGTCAGATTGGTGCGGTCCTGGTGACCTGCTCTCCGTTCCAAAAGACTGAAAGCCCACCCCGGCGGGTAATCGCCTGGTCGGTTATATGGAGGAACAAAAGAAACGATTGGAGCGCCGATGCATTGTTCCAACGCATCTTTGCTGCGGCTGAGTGTCTGTCTTAGCGCGACGCGTCCCAGTCCCGGCAGCCAGTCATGCTGGAAGGAATGGCTGGCTACTTCATGACCAGCCTGGTGGATGCGCCGGATCAGCTCCGGATCGTGGTAGGGGCGGGCGCCCGGCAAGGCTGCCGCGCCAACCACAGCAAAACAGGCTGGGATGCCGTATTCGGCGTGCAGCTCCAATAGACGCTCCGTATTCACAAAGTCCAAGAGACCGCGATTCGGTATGCGAGCTCGAGGATTCGAGTAGCGATCCACACCCCACTGGGTATCGAAGTCCCAGAACAACATGAAAACACCTGGTTTCGTCATACTCCTGTCCGATAACTAATGACTGAGATAACCGTCAAATCAAACAACGTTTCTGGCTGCAACTCTCTCGGCGAACTGCTTCAACTCATCCTGAGCCGAATCCTGCCGATTCCCTGAAAGGTCCCGCGGGCCGATTAAATGCATTTCACCGGAGCATTCGAAAGACGCGCCCCTCCCAACAGCCGCTCCCAGCGAGGCAAAACTGCAGCCCAGTCAAATTGTTCCGCCTTTGCTCGCGCATTGCGTGACAAACGCTCCGCCAGGCCGGGTTCGCGCAGAATTCTTCTCACCGCCGCTGCCATCCCTGCGGAGTCATCCGCTTGGACAAGCAGCCCGTCGTGTCCGTCATCCACCAGGAAAGGTACGCCTCCCGCCTTCGTGCTCACGATGCACAATCCGCACGCCATTGCCTCAATGAGACTGACAGGAGTATTATCTATGTTCGTGGTGTTGAGGAAGATGTCTCCGGAATTCAACGCTTTGGGCACACCAGTCTTCGGCACTGCCCCAGGCACGCTTACCCGTCCTTCTAGATTCAATCTTCTCACTTCAGACTTCACTTGATCGAGGCTTCCATCGCCTTTGTCTGGTCCAAACATAGTCAGTTGAATCTCGGGGAACTCACGAACCAGCTCCGCTACGGCGCAAGGGGCTATGCACGGATTGTAGATTCGTTGAAGCGCACGCAACCAGATGAGTTTCGGCTGCGCATTTGACCGCAACCGGAACGGGTAGGAATTGAGATCAATCGCATTCGGCAAAAGCACGAGTCCATCACGATAGGCGCTAAGAGACTGCTGTAGATAACCCGAAGGAGTTGTGACCACGCTTGCGGAGTTCAGCAACCGCCGCACTCGCCCCGGCCACCGCTCGGCGAAAGCCGGCAGGTTTCCGCCGTGCAATGTCAGAACGAAAGGCTTACCCAACCGCGTTAGAAGCCAGCAGACCGACTCGGCCCAGACGAAGGATAGTCCGCTGTAAACGTCCACCTGCGCGACGGCATACGCTTTCCGTCGTCGCCACACCGTTATCAGCATGTCGGCCAGACGGCTGAGGCGTGCCGATTTGTCCGAGGTGGTCAGCACCGGCCACCCCGCAGATGACAGCCGCGCCGCCAGCAACTCGCACACGGTGCAGGATCCCGGCCTGGCAGCGGACAGGAAGTTCCCCACCAATAACACACCAAACGGAGAGACTGCCCGGCTCTCCGCCAGGTTATCTCGCCCAATAGAGCGCGTTGTTACTGCGGTATCCTGGCCCATGATTTCAGGCGTTGCACCATGACCTCCGTTTGCTGTTCGAGCGTCACTGTTGCTGCTAATTCCCGCCCACGTTTAATCATTCCGCGACGCTTGGCCGGATTGTGCAGGATATCTCTGAGCGCACCCGCCAGTTCCCGCGTGCTGTTCGGTTCGACAATCAAGGCGGCATCTTGAACGAAATCAGGGATTAAACCGACCCTGGTTGCAACGACCGGAAGACTGTGCACTATCGCTTCCCAAATCGTGCGAGGAAAGCCCTCGGACGATTTTGAGGCGATTACGTAGATACTCACAACCAATATGGAAGGCCTCCGCTGACCGTCGGGAGTGGACCTCTCGCCAAGCCGCCCATGCTGCTCGGCAGGTTCAACGCTGAATACCATCCGGCCCTCCTGCCTGTGGTGCCAGTCGGCTGTTGTGACGGCTCCCAAGAGACCGTGCATCCGTATCAAGCAGCCGTTCAATGGCCGCAACGTAACGTTCGTACGTGAACAATTCCGCAGCCTTAACACCATTGGCCGATTCGGTTTTCCAACAGTCGGGAAATCGGGTGTACTCGCGAATCGCCTGGCAAATGCCCTCGGTGTCCAGCGGAGCGAAGGTTTTTCCGCAGCCACAGTCCGCGAGGGTTTGAGGAATGCTGCCGACGTTGCTGGCAAGCGGGACAGCCCCATAGGCCATGCCCTCGCTCAGAACCTTCGGCCAGCCTTCACTGCAACTGGGGAGAAGCACAAAGTGACTCGCGGCATAGAACTCGCCCAAAGCCGACCGCGGAAGCCAGCCATGAAACCTCGTCACCAAATTCACGCCGAGTGAAACAGCCCTTGCTTCAAACGCAGGCCGCTCTGGACCATCGCCGATTATATCCAACTCTGCCGGCACACCTTTTTGGCGAAGCCGGCCAAGAATCTCGACTGCTCTGCCTCCGCCCTTGTTCTCTCCCAAAAGTCCGACAAATAATAGTCGCACCGGTTGGGAAAGGCTCTTTATTCGGCACACCTCGGTGGCTGCGCGGAGCTCACCCTCCGTCAGGCAGGGATTCAAGAAGGAGTGGACGTGGTTTGGCTGCCCAGGCCACCGGCCGTTCACCGTGACAAAACCACGGTGGAGACCACAATCCAGCCACCAGCGCTGAAATGTATATGACCAGGCTTCAGGCCTATTGGGACGCCAATTGCCGGCGTATTTGGCCCAACGCCGGCGCGGTTTGCGTGCGAAGGCCAATAGCATGATGGCAAGCAGGCCGATGTTGCCCGGACATCGGACTTGAACCACATCAGCACTACGTAGCTCCCGAAAGATCGTTCGGATGTAGCTTGGATAAGATACAAGAATCCCTAACTTATTCCAGATGCCTTTGCCGCCCTTGGGTGTCAGTGGGACGAAGGTGACGTTGGCAGCAGAGTAAGGGAGCGCGTTAGCTGGAGCCGGACCATCGTGAAGGCAGCCAACGTGACGAATGTTGGTGAACCGGCGAGCCAAATAGTCAATCTCGTGAACTGTCGGCCCCCAGCCTGCGATCTGTGCATCGCGGCGATGGTGCGGCATGTTGGAGATGATCAGAAGTCGCATGGGGACTTGTTGCGGGACGCTAACTGATAAACCTCGTACCACTGCGGCATGACTCGCTGGATATCCAAGTATTTAAAAGCCACGGATTGGCCGTGCCTTCCTCGGCTTTGCCTTTCGTCTGCGGAAAGTCCCAGTAGTCGGTTCAAGGCATCTGACAAGGCGTGAGGGTCGCCCGGCCGCACGAACTCCGGAACCCCCAAGGCTTCCACCCTCGCGGCCACCTCCCCAGTCCGCGTCGAGACAAACGGAAGACCTGCGGCCATGAATTCGGCGAGAACCACGGGACCGGACTCCGACAGCGAAGGCATAACAGCAAAATCGGCGCCTTTCATTAGGCTGGGAACATCGGTCCGCTCCCCAACGAATTTCACGGCTTCTGTGAGGCCAAAATTAGCCACATGTGCCTCACATTCCTGGTAGTAGCGAGCATCACGGACTCCCCCGACAATGAGAACCTTGACAGGCTGGGCAGAGCGGATCGCCTTAAGGGCCTCTAAGAGCACGAGGATTCCTTTTTCGGGCCTGACTCCGCACGCCACGATACCCTTGACGGAGTCGGCGGGCAGCCCGAACTCTTCTTCCAAGCGCGTAGGCTGAGCATCTTGAATCCGCCGCAAGTCCGGAGCATTGCCGATGACGTGAATCTGACTTGGCTCAATCCCTGCATGGGCGGCCCAAGCACCCAGACTGGGCGAAGATCCCACGTACTGGTCCATGTAACGGCACCCTGTTGCACGGAACCAGAAAGGCACCCGCCCGTCCAATTCAATCTTCCCGAATTGATCATGAAAAATGACTGGCGCGCGCACGAGGCGAATCATTCTTGCGAGCGTAACGAACGACATACTGGAACGGCCATGAACATGGAGCACATCCGGTCGGAGCCTCTCGGCAAGAGGGCCAAGCTGCCGTGTCCGGTTCCAGTCAAAGCGGCTGCGCCGCCCGAGAACGTGGAGCCCGATTCCCCGTCGGAGTTCCGAGGCGAGAGTGCAGTCGGAGCGCGTCACACACACTGAAACCGCATGGCCGTCGGCCGCCGTCCGGTTTGCCAGGTCAATCAGAACCCGTTCCGCCCCGCCGATGGCAAGGCCGTCAATGACGTGCATGACATGCATGATTTACCGGCCTCGTGGCGACCGTGCTCCCCGCCAAACGGCCTCCAGACTCGTTGATGCCGTTACACCCTGCAGCCAATCGGGGTAGGACCACTCTGAAGGCTGAAGCAGCAGCCAGCATCGGACGCAACCTTCTGTCGGGGCAGTGTCTGTCAACACTGCCGCACGAGTCGGTAGCCAAGCCTTGTATCCCAAGGTTTCACACCACCGCAGCACGTGCCTCATATTCACCGACATCGACAGCTCCGCGTTGCTGTGCATCTCGATCAGGAAGCGCGTCCGCCGGCGCTTCGCCAGTTCAACGCTGCCAACCAAGACTCTGCCCTCTGCTCCTTCCACATCCACTTTCACCAAATCAGGATCAAGCGCGTAGTCTCTACAAAGGCTATCTACAGTCACTGTCGGCACGTCGAAGTGCCGTCCCAGTCGCGAAGCGGTCTGCGCTTGTGCTCTGTAAATGCTGCCTGCAGCCATTGTGCCCGCAGTCCACAACGTTACCTTGGAATCTCTGATGTCTGTCGCCGCTGCGCACACAAACCGGACTCGCCCTGCCAAACCGTTCCGGAGCAAGTTCTCGGCGGCGCTCGCTAAAGCTTCGGCATTGGGCTCCACGAGCACCAACTCTTGAGCAGTGTCCGCAAGCAGAACGATCAGCGCCGCCTGGCCAACATTTGCCCCGACGTCCACGACTATCCGGGAATGCAGAGCAAGAGAGAGAAGCCAGGCTTCATCCGGCTCGGGCAGGTCGCGGATGGTGCCGTACCGGACAACGAGCTCCCTTCCCGCTAAATGCCGTCTGATCCATGGCGGCGGCAACCCAAGCCGGCTTCGGCAGGATGCCTTGAGCCGCTCCATCATGTGCCCATTCCTCCAACAAGCCGCGAGCAGATTCGCCCGCCTTTTGGTTGAACTCAAGAACCGCTGCGTCGACCGCTTACACATCTGCAAACACTTCTGCGGGACCGTTATATTCATAACATGCTTTCGAGTCTGCTCGCCTCCCTGGACCGCGCCAACGTGACCATTTCTGCCGGAGGTCTCGTCGCAACTGTGCAGATGGTCTGGGCAACTCCAATCTCCCCTTCGCGCTCACTACGCTTGCGACCACCAATCCGTACACGAACCAGGCATGGGTGCCAGCGAGGCCGGACAACACCCAGAAGTGTACGCTCATCGCAATGAAGCTGGCGTAAACACCCAACGCCCAGCGTTCGCCTTTGCGGTTGAGAGCCATGGCAGCCAAGGCCCCTCGTATTGCCAGGGTCACAATGAGGGCCGCCAAAGGCAGTGACGCCGCCAATCCGCCCTCGGCCAGGAAGCTGAGGTAGGAGTTGTGTGAACTCCTTCCCATAAGTTCCGCATCAGATTTCCCTGCCAGGACCAACGGCATCTCGAGGGGCACATAGATCGCCCCATAACGTCCTGGCCCGGTGCCAAACCACGGAGATAAAGCAAACAGCTTGAGGCTGCGTTGATTCATGACCTGCCGAACCATGTAGGACTTGTCCCTTTCCAGATTCTCAAAGGTGGAGAAACGACTCAGAACTGCTTCCCGGACACGAGCGCTCCCGGCGAGGATGGCAACCAACGCCAATGCGGCGAACCCCACCGGCAGGATCAGCCGCAAAGACGCTTGTGGTCGCGACAGCAGAGCCAACAGAAAAATAACAGCCAACGCCAGAGTGATGCAGATCCACGATCCCCGTGACCCGTTGATGGCGCAGGCGTACAGAATCGCGAGCAGGCCGACCGCACAGGATGCTTTGCGGAGGAACCCACGACCGAGAAAGACGGGAAACAGGAAGGGCGTGAACGTGGAAAACAAAACGCCGTACATGTTCTGGGTGGTGAAAACCGGATTTGCCTCTGCACCCACTTTCCCGAACACGAAACCTTCGAAGCAGCGCAACCCCGCCAAGACCACAACGGCTGCCGCCAAAATGGTCGTCAAGCGTCTTTGAATGCGGAAGTCCGAGGCGATATAGGCGGTGACGAGGAATACCGTAAGCCAGAACAGATATCGGACGAGGAAGGCGATCTCGATCACCTGAAACTCGCGGGCCCCGAACCAGGGACCGTTGGCGACGAACGACACGAGCATCCCCAGCCAGATGGCCGATGCGATCATGATCCAGCCGCGATATCGGTGAATCCAAGGCGTCGCGGGCTGGAAAAACGCATAGTAAATCACGGGCAGGATCAAGGGCGCGGTGACGGACAAGCCGATAAGGGGGATGCCAAAGAAAGGCAGCACCACAAACACGCCGCACAGAAAAAAAAGGTTGCGAATACGAACGGGATGCTGGCGCTGGCGCGGCAACGCGCCAGACCGGCGAATCGCAACCGGCTGAGTAGTGGCATTCACGACTTGGGGGTGGGATGCCTAGCTGGTTCGTGCGACCTTCTCTGTGTGACCGCATCACCTTCGTAAACCTTCATCCAGTCCTCCACGTGCTTCTCCCAACCAAAGGAGTTCCGGATTACTTGCGCGCCGCGGAGGCCCATTCGACGGCGGAGAGACTCGTTTGATCCGAGCCGAATCATCGCATCTTTCAGTGCGCCGAGATTGCCTTGCGGTATATAATAACCGGTTTCACCATCAATATTAGCCAGATCTGTCACGCCAGGAATGCGAGCGATGATCACCGGAAGCCCAACCGCCATCGCTTCCATGGGCGCAATCCCCATTCCTTCTTTCCGACTGGGAAACACGAAAATGTCCCCCGCTGAGAGTATCCGACTCAGGGCTGCACGCTCATCAACACGGCCCCAAAATTTAACTTGTCGGCCTGCCGACTCGAGTGGCTTTGTAACCTGAGTTACCTCATAGTCATCTAGGTTCTGATTCTGTTCGCGGGTGTAAGGGCCAACAACCCAGAGATGCCAGTTCGCGTGGTCCGTAGCCAACTCCGCAAACGCTTGCGCCAACAGATCAAACCCCTTCCGACTGCATACGCTCCCCAAAAAAGTGAAAATCACATCACCGTCCTCAACTCCTTCTTCCGCACGCAGACATCGCCGGGCCTCCGGGCTGCGGGTGAAAACGTCGTCTCGGACCCCATACGGCAGCAACGTCACCCGGTTCGGAAAATGTGTCCGCAGTCCCTCGTAAAGCGCGGGGCTGACCGCGACAATACAACTAAACCCCGAAAAAGACGCCTTGCGCCAGAAGCCCTTCCATCCATGAATGTCAAAGGCTGATTGTTCGGTGTCAGCCAGTGAATGCACTATCACCGTCCGCGCACCTTTCAGCCTCGCCAACAGCAACAGGACTTTGGTGGAAATCGCAGAAGAAATGGGACCTATAGCTCCGCTCGAACCAAAATGCAGCACATCGAAACGGCTTAGGATCACCCTCCAGCAAACCCAAAGAAAGAAAACCACCCGGCGCAAAAGACGGCCAAAGCGACTTTTCCCGATTATCGGAGAGCGGTGAACATTGACTCCTCTCTGCACCTCATGAGACGGGAAGCCGACCCTTCCTGAGGTAAGGACTGCCACACTCCACCCGTTGGCTGCCAGCGATTGAAAACGCTCAATGGAAGCCAGCAACTCGCCGCCGAAATCGGGCGGCCAGAAGGCATAAGAGACAAAGACGATTCTCACGGTTTATTGCTGCCCTTGCTCTGCGCCCTCAGACGACCGATGAGCGCGCGGCGCGCGGCGAATGGAATTGGCCCAAGAATGCCGAGACCAACCAAAAGAAAAGAAACCGGGTCGAAACCGTACCTCAGTCCGGCCACGAGAGCTTTGCAGGCGTGCAACCACTCCCAACGCCTCACGTGGCTGAGAATTAGTGACCTGTGTAGCTGGCAAACTTGTAATCTCAGCGGAGCAACCAAACCGCGGAACTCGGAAGTCCTGGCTACGAAATCGAGGCTCTTCTTTCGCGATTTGATGACTGCGCCGTACCAGCCTGGAGAGGGGCGAGACATCGAGTCCGACCGCTTGTGACGCACCGCGAACGGCTGCTCCATGTAAGCGAATCGCACCTCTCTACCCATGCGAAACCAAAGGTCCCAGTCGTCATCACCCTTCAAGTTTTCATCGCACGCGCCGAGAGACAGCAGAAGTTCGCGGCGAGCAGTTATCGAAGAACGGAGTATGAAGTTGCTCCTGATCAGGTAAGGCCGGAGATCCCCGTCGATAATGGCATCGTGGTCATTGATTCGTTTTTTTGGCAACGCCTCCAAAACCTCTTTCTGCTGATCGGATAATAGCTCGCTCACATTTGTGACTTCGTCATGGTTGACAAAGTTGCAGAAGACGGCTCCGACCTCTGGCCACGATTCCAGGATATGCACCTGCCTTTCTAATTTCCCGGGGAGCCACTCGTCGTCCGCCTCGAGAAAGGCGATATACTTGCCTTGGGCGGCGTGAATGCCGGTGTTGCAAGCGGCGGCGACATGACCGTTCGGACGACTGATCCGCCGAACACGTTTATCCGCGCGGGCCGCATTATCGATAACTTGGGGAGACGAATCCGTGGAGCCATCGTCCACGACGATCAGCTCCAGCGGCACCGATTTCTCCTGGAGAACGCTTGCCATGGCCCGTTCCAGCGTTTTCTCGGCGTTGTAGGCCGGGATGACCACACTCACCAATGGTTCAGCAGAAATGTCTGAGGCTTCGTCCATGTAAATTGCACCGCTTGTCATGATGCGCGGTATCGGCTCTTGCGATGGAGGCCGAGAACGCGACCGGCAGTCCTCTTGAAAAAACCAAGGACGGGGACCCGATTCAGTCGTGCCACATACTCACAATGCTTCTTCTCCCAGTAGGCTGCACTGGAAACCGCGGCCTGGTAATCCCGGGTTGTCGGGATAGTGGCATCGGGTGCGAGATGCGGATAGGCAGCGAAATATCGCTTCCAATCAACGCTCTCCCAAAGCCCGTCGGACCGGACGGAAAGCATCCGATCCGGGAATCGCAGGGGGGCTCCAGCGGGAGCGGCCTTGACGTACTGAACCATTGACTTTAGCAGACGAGCTAAACGATCGGTCGCCGGCTCCTCCAAGTACAGCGAGTCGCGCAGCACAAATTCCTGGTAGGCCATTTTCACCTTCGGAGGTGATAACAACTCCCGCAGCACAGGGACAATGTGATCGCGGCCGCATATCCGCCAACTCGGGGAGATGAAATGGGGGCTGTTGGTATAATCGAGAACAGCGGTGGGCCGGCGAGCCAACAGTGATTCCAGGTAGGTGGTTGACATGGTCGTGATCACAGCGTGGACACCAGCCAACTGCTGATGCAGGTCCGCCCCCCTCGTGTCCAGCCCGCGCTCCTCCAAGCCCAGCGCAGCCTGGATCTTGGGGGAAACTCTCCAGACAAGCTCGACGTTCTCAAGCTTGCCCGCCTCAGCACGGACGTCCTCAATGCTGCGCCGGCACGCCTCGAACTGCTCCTCGTTGAAACCCGGTGTTTTGGCTGTCATCACCAGGACGCGGTAAGGCGGGCCCGGAGGAAGTGGCGGTGGATTCTTGGCGAGTTGATCAAAACGCGGCACGCCCACGATTTCGCATTTGCCCACATTGCCCCAACTTTCCAGCAACCTTGCCTGTGATGCGCCCAGGCAAGCAATCTTGTGGACACCGACGGGTTGTTCGAACGGCAGGTGCTCACCTTCCAGCGGGTACTCGAACGTTCTTCTCCATTCCAGAATGCCGTCGAACATCATCAAGATGCCGATGTTCCGCTGGCGGACTTGTGCGAGGACATTCGAGTAGAGAATGTGGTAGTCATCAAGACAAAGGACAACTTTGGGATTGTGCGAGAGAATGGCCTCAAGGTCGAACGTCGCCTGCGCCACCTGCATATCGAGTCGCTGAAGCACCGGTTCGATGTGGTGAATTGTCTTGTCACCGGCAAGAACGAGGAGGTCCAACATAAAAATCCAAAAAGAGTGCTTCCCTACGCACCCGTTGACACGGCGTCCCGAAAAGATATCACTGCCAGGTTTCCGCAGAGCCACTCAATCTTAGGGATTCCTCGACCGAAGTCCGTCCAGGTAGAGGATTCCAGCAGAAGCTTGCGAACTCCTTCAATCTGAAAGTCCTGAGAGAATACGAGTCCGTCGGCCACCAGCGCGGGAACCACGCCACGAAGAACCTCTGCGGTGCCCTTGCTGGAATCGCAATCAATGTACACGAGCCTGATGGGCTGCGAGACGGGCTTTGCGGCCAGAGTTTCAGAAAACCACCCTTTCCGCAGAGTGCAGATCTCGAGTCTTCCGTACTGCCCGATGTTGCTTCGAACGAGCGCCTCGGGCGTTGCATATTCACCGGAGAAGTCGTGGCCGTGCCGCTTCTCCTCTTCCGAGAGTGGTTCTACTCCTTCAAAAGAATCATGGATTTGAAGCCGGTAACCGAGCGCTTCGCACACTATGCTGAATTTCGCAGAGCTACCACCCTGGTAGCAGCCGGCTTCAATCATAATTTCGCCCGTTGCGGCGTGTCGCTCTGCCAATGCGCGGCAAATGTGGGCAATTTCGCAGGGGCGATGCGCGTGGAGAACGTTCCAATCTATGCGCAAGAAGCGAATTATAAGCGAAAGTCTTAAGAAAATGGGAAGGTTCCGAATAAACAGTATTGGCACATAACCCCAGAAAAACCACAATAACTTGAATCGTTGACGATGTAGCGAGTTTGAAAAGTGCGGCCTCAACCAGTGAACATACCACCGCCGGGCGACCCGTTCGAAGGAACTCTTTTGGTATGTTCGATTCATTACGGTTGCATCAACCAGGTTGATTCGCTGCGAAGGAGTCAACTCGCCTCATTCCAGAATTCCGTCGAACATCATGAGGATACCGATGTTCCGCTGCCGGAACTGCGCGAGCACGTTCGAGTACAGTATATGGTAGTCATCGAAGCAAAGCACGAGCCGGGGATTGTGCGACAGGATGGCATCCAAGTCGTACTGGGCGACCTTGGCAACCTCGAGTTCAAGGCGCTGGAACAGCGGCTGGACGTGATGCACGGTTTTCTCGCCCGCGATGACAACTATATCAGCCATTCGATTCAGAGAGCACTGGGTTTCAAACTCATTTGGCGCTAAACTCCCTTTTCGGAATAAATATCATGGATGCGAATCAGGCCTACGCCGAGGACGGGTTCGGGCACGGGAAAGACGGATACTTGCACAAGATGGTTCTCCTTCAGGCTCACCACAGCGGAACTGCCGGGACTCAGCGGACCGAGGCTGCTCTGCCGGGTCGCCTCTTCCAAACCCATCTTGCGGGCGTGGCCAGACGCAGCCCGTCGAGTGCGCTCACCCAGAATCCTTTTCGGCGCAAGTAATCGGGCCGATACGCTGCCGCGAGCAACAGGTGTTTGAGCTTGCGGGGTCGGCTCGGCACTGCCCTGGCAAACCGATAGTGTCCTTCAGCCAAGCGCCAATGGCCCACACGCCGCCGCATCTGTTCGGCCTCGAGTCCTCCCCAGTCGCAGTAGACCAATGCTCTAGAAGCCTCGCCAAACTGAAGCAGAACCGCGCTGACCGACTTGCTCGCCTCGTGGAATCGATAGGTAGCCAAGACATCCTGTAAGAGTACAACCTTTCCCGCACGGCACAGCCGGTAGTAGAGTTCACGGTCCATCGTGTAGTGAAGATCCTCACGCAGCCACAGTCCAACTCGGTCGAGTGCACTCCGAGACCAAAAGCCCGAAGGCTGCGGCAAGAACCACTTCTCGTGGTCGATAATACTCAAATCCAAGGGCGCCGGGACAGGCAACCGCGGAATGGACGGACGGCCCGTGTTGTGTGACTCCCCATCAATCGGTTGAACGCCTCCCACAACAGCCACTACGTCGGGTTGACGCCTCCAAGCGTCGACCGCGAGCGCCAAAGCACCGGGAAGGTAGGTATCGTCGCTGCACAACCACGCAACCAGATCACCGGTCGTCCTCGCCCATCCTTTGTTTATCGCATGACTCTGACCGCGGTCCCTCTCACTCTCCCAGTGAGCCAACCACGGCTTGTACTTGCGGATGATCTCGACGCTTCCGTCGGTGCTTCCGCCGTCGATGACCATGTATTCCAGATTTGGATAGCCCTGCAACAGGACCGAACGGATCGTCTCCTCAAGAAACTGGCCTTGGTTATACGACGGCGTTACCACGCTGATGCGCGGCCAAGGCTGCCCGTCCGGCATCGAGTCCGGCAACTGCGGACTCTCCTCCGTCCAGGGCCAGCCCCTGTTTCTGGAGGGCGGCGCTGGAAGCTCATTCAGTCGCGGGCAACGCATAGGGTGTCGTCACAAGAGGGCCAGAGTAAGAAGCTCTCGGTTGCTTTCATGTGAAGGGCCAGTTCGGATGCCGTTGGAACGCGCACAAGGCCAGGCACCGCATGAAGGCTGTAGTTCGTCTCTTGGGCGAAGTCCAGAAGGGCACTGGGCGAGACGCCATGCGCATGGAGGTTCTTCGCATTCCACTCTAGGAGTACAGGCGGGTGTTGCACGGCGATGCAACGCCTAGCGCCCTTTAGGACTCTCAGTTCGGCACCTTCTACGTCAATTTTGACAACGCACACCTGGGGCCTGCCAAGTGTACCCCATTCCACATCAAGTGTGGAGCCAAGCACGGATACCTTCCGTGTTGGCCCGCCGCGCGTTGTGTCTGCCAGCCCATCGAACCCGCCCATCTCCTCTCGCGCAGCGAAGAAGTCCAGCGTTCCCTCGCGCTCGCATAGTGCCTTCGCTACAAGACTCCAGCGAGGAGAATACGGACTGCTGGCAACCGTCTTCTCGAGGTATTTTAGTGTGCCCGGTGAAGGCTCAAACGAGACGACACGGGCACCTGTGCACCTCTGGAGGATCGGGGCCGCAATGAGACCTATATTGGCACCGACATCCATCACCGTGCCCCCATCCCGCGCCAAGCGGCAGAGCATGTTTACGTTGTCGCGCTCAAAGGTCCCCTGGCGACACGTCATCCCAAACACGATGCACCGCTTGGGAAAGTAGATGCGGGTGCCGTAGTAGGAGAATGAACCGGCGAAGCCGGGGCAGCTTCCGCGAAACCATTCCTTGATCCGGGAGCGAAACCTCATGTCCCTTTCCTCGTGTAAAGAGCATCGGCCTGCAGCAGCTCCCTCTCCGGGTGGCACCACGAAAGTTCAGTCCCATCCCAAGGCTCCCCAAGCACCAGCTTGCCGATCGCGTCGGCATAGCGGGAAACCAGATGCTTACGACTGAAACTTGACCAATACCTGGACCGTGCATTCGCGGCCAACTCCTGGCGGAACTCCGAGCTGCACGCCAATTGCACCAGGCTGTCCTCCAATCCCTGGGCGTCCTCCGACCGGAAAAGGAGGCCCGATCTGCCGTGCTCGATCAGTTCCGGAATTCCTCCTACGTCCGAAGCGACCACGGGTGTTCCCAAGGCCATTGCCTCCAGAATGGTCACCGGCATGGCTTCGCAACGGGACGGCAAAACAAACGCATCGGCCGCGTAGATGAATTCGAGGGCGTCAGATCTGGCGCCGACGGCGGTAATCCTGCCTTTGAGAGGGGTTGTCCCCAATTCCTTCAAAAAGGTCTGCCCCCACGCCAGACCTGCTGGCATGCCGCCGGGTGCGCCAACCAACACCAGAGACGCTGACGGCGCACGAGAAATGATTCGTGGGAAGCAAGCGACGAGCAAATCCTGGCCTTTCAAGTATTGAATGCTGGCCACACAGACGACCACGAACGCCTCGGGAGCCAAGCCCAGACGGTGGCGAACTTCGGCCCGATCCAGCGCCAGCACCCGCTCGACAGCCTCCTCCCGACAGCAGTTCGGGATGGCGCAAGATTCCTTGGCGGCTATGGAGGGAATAGCCAGCCATTCATCCCGCACCCGGGACGATACAAAGATGAAATGGGAATATTTCTGCATCAACTCCAAAGCCAAGTCCAAGGAAGATTCCCCCGGGAGCCGATGCCGCACCGGATTGTCATGAACGACTAAGACCGATTTCAGTGGTTGAGAACCGTTAAAGAAGTCCCAAACGAAATCGCTTCCAAGCCCGTTCACGACCAGCAGTTCCCGGCTACTTCGTAGGAGCTGCCTCCGTTTTGCAAGGTCAATAGTCTTGCTCGCAACCCAGTCGAGCAATCTCCGCGCAGCCCGCCGGTTGAACTGGCGCGGAAACTCCGACCGGCGTGGCAAGCTGTAACAGGTGAGTCTTGAATAGGCAGAATCTCCAGCCTCATGCGGCGGCTCGCACCGATCATAACTGAACACGTTGACCGGCACACCCGCTGCCAGAATTCCGGTAAGGACCTCGCGAGCCATGGTGATCGATCCGGCGTCTGCATTGAGCTTCCAAGCGACGTAGGCCAGATTCATAAGACGGCGATGCTCAAGCGGCGTGCAAGACTCTTCAGCTCGGGCGTGATTCATTTCGCGTACAGGTACCGCCCCTTACTTGTCATGCTTTCGTGGCGACCAGGTACATAAAGGGCGACGTGAAGCGATTAGGGGGCCACGGTTCTGCTCCAGCGATTCGACGTGCACCTCTCGCGATATGACGGCGCGAGAAACTGATCAAGCGGTCCGACGTCGGGGATTCATACCAGAAACCGAATCGTTGATAATATCCATCCTCAACAACCCGAAGCCCAAGGCTCTCAACACACCTGCGCCACCTTGAGAGACTCATGGCGTCCGTAACGTGCCTGCGCAGGTTTGGCCGATCCAGCAACCAGTGAAGACAAAACTGAATCCATCTGAAGTTTGGAACACTGATAAAGAGTACGCCTCCCTTTGCCAGTAAGCGTACATGCCTTTCAATAACTGCTTCGCAGTCCACGAAGTGCTCAATGAACCCAAACGAGCAGACCACGTCGTAACCCCGAGAAGGTGCGAACGCGAAGAAATCGCCGTACAGAATCTCCCCGACTTCAACGCCATTGCGCCGGCAGTGTTCGGGAAGTTCGTCCGCGACTCGTGGGGTCAGGTCAATGCCACTCGCCACGTAGCCATAGGTCTTGGAAAGGTAGATTAGAAAGTCGCCGGGATAGCATCCGACTTCAAAGCAATGTCCGCCTCGTGGGCAGAATCGGGCAAATACATCCTTGAACAGAACCCGTTCCGGCTTGTAAACAAGTGGCCAACGAACATAAATATCGTCCCAGTATTCCTGCGGCGCGGCACTGTTCATGGGCTACCTTGCTTGATGTAAACCTTGCTCGGGACATGTAACACCGTCCCGCCGACAACCCCTTCCTTCAAGCCCCGCAAGCGGAGAGGCAATGTAGCAACATCCTGCCACCAGCATTCGTAGTGGCGTGCCCCACCGAGGCGGAGACCAACGTCCACCCGAAGAAACTCACACGCGAAACCGGGGTTCACTACGTGAAACGCGAATGTCAGGTTGCGCTCGAATTGAAGAACATTAGGCCTGCCCACCCCGTCGCTAACGAGGGCGAAGACTCTTGTTCCTCTCTCGTCGTAGAACGCCAGGTCGATAGCAGGCTTCTCCAGAGTCCGTTCGGACGACAAGTCGACGAGGCAAATCATCTCTTCTGAGTTGTTCCAGACTTTTAGCGACGCCCCCGCAGTGGCAAGAAACTGAACTTCCAGAGTGATATCGCGATGATTGAAGGACACCCGTCCCGCCTCAAGTGAACCGGTGTAATTCGCAAGAACATCCTCAATAGCGCCAGCAAACTGCAATTCCCCACCAACCAGGTAAAGCCCGGAAGGGCACAGGCGGCTCACCGCGCCAAGGTTATGGCTCACAAACAGCACGGTTCTTCCGTGCCCTGCCACGTCTTGCATTTTGCCAAGGCATTTTCTCTGAAACTCCGCATCGCCGACTGCAAGGACTTCGTCCACGATGAGGATTTCAGGTTCAAGATGGGCGGCGACGGCGAAGGCGAGGCGAACACGCATGCCGTTGGAGTAGCGCTTGACCGGCGTATCAATGAACTTCTCAACACCTGAAAACTCCACGATCTCGTCGAATTTGGCATCCACCTCTCGTTTCTTCATGCCGAGAATCGTCCCATTGAGGTAAACATTCTCGCGACCGGTGAGGTCGGGGTGGAACCCGGTGCCGACTTCGAGAAGGCTGCCCACTCGCCCATACACGGTGGCGCGTCCGGTTGTGGGCTCAGTGATGCGAGAAAGTATCTTGAGCAATGTGCTCTTACCGGCGCCGTTCCGACCGATAACGCCAACGGCTTCGCCGCGCTTCACCTCGAACGAGACATCGCGGAGGGCCCAGATGATGTCGGAAGGCGGAGCTTCCGATGAGACCACTGACAACTGACCTGTTGTCCGTGGTCCGTGGTCTGTGGTCCTTGGTACTCGGTCCGTGGTCTGTGGTCCGCGGTCCACTCTTGCGTCATCAAAGCGGCTGAGCTTGCGGACGTTGCGAAAATTCTCCAGCGGAGACTTTATGAACGATGTCATCGCGCCCATGAGCGTCTCGTGCCGCTGTTCGGCCAGGCCGATGCGGTAGGCTTTCGAGAGGTTTTCGATGCGAATGGCGATGTCGGAACTCATTACTTAAAAGTAGAAAGCAGAAAGCAGCTAAATCAAAATTGGAAATTGAGAATCAAAAAAACAGAAATTTGGAAAGCAGAAATAGATTTCTACTTTCAGCCTTTTCCTTTCGTTCGATTGATCATGGTGGTGAAAATCGCTATCAACTCCGAAGACTCCTGCTCCAATGGTTGGGTAAGCTTCGGTTCGATAGCACACTCCTCCCGAAGCAGTTCAAGCCAGAGTTGGCTTTCGTCGGCTTCCTGGAGTGCGCCGCCAAGCTTCGAAACAAATTCTTCATTCGACCGTGCCCGCGATGCCTCACGGGTGTGGGCGGCAACGGAAGTTCCAGAACGCAACAGTTGCTTGCCGAGAACTTTGACCTCTTCGCGTGCCTTTGGTAGTTTGACATACAACCGAATGACACCGGCCGCAAACATTTTGGTGCGTCCACGAAACTCCTCGCTTAGTCGGCCTTTCATTTCCATTTTCTACTTTCTACTTTCTATTTTTTACTTTCTGCTTTGGTCATGCGACGTCTGCAAAAAATCTCTCCGTGCGGCGGAAGTAGAGCGCGCCGAAGAGGAAGGAAACCACGGCGGTGATTGAGCCCATGGCAATGAGGTCCCAGGGCATCGGGCCGGTGCCCAATAACGCGGAGCGAAAGCCTTCGATCACCCCAGCCATCGGATACAGTCCGTACCAGATACGATAGGCGTGGGGCAGCTTTGAAACGGGCCAGACCACCGGCGCCGCATACATTAGAATCTGAACCATGAAGTTCATCGCATGCCGAACGTCTCGATACTGGATGGCCAGCGCCGATAGAAACATGCCAAGGCCCGCCGAGGTCAGCATCATGACCGCAATGAGCATAGGGAGGAACAGCACATTCCACGAAGGGACGACCTTAAAGTAAACCATCATCAATGCCAGCATGATGAAGGCAATACCAAAGTCCACCAGTTTCGAGAAGATGGGTACCAGCGGGATGAACACGCGCGGGAAATAGACCTTGGTGAAGAGGCCGGTTCCGGCAATGAGACTGCTGGTGGCCCCGGTGAGCGATTGGGAAAAGTAGGTCCAGGGAAGCAAGGCGGCAAAGCTGAAAATGGCGTAGGGTTTGCCGTCGCTCGGCACTTTCAGCAACATGCCGAAAATCACCGTGAACACCACCATGCTGAAGAACGGGTTCAGCACGGCCCACGCAATGCCAAGGACGGTCTGCTTGTAAAGCACAGTGACATCCCGGAGAACCAGGAAGTACAACAAGTCCCGGTACTCAAGGCACTCCCGCCAGTCAAACAACGTCCACGTGGAAGTTGATTCGATGACGACGACTGGTGGTTCAGGCAGCCTGGCTGTCATTGCGATCGTCTCAGGCCGTTGGGGGCGATCTAAAAGTTGTTGATTCTTTGACATGAGCTATCGGTCGCCGGTTGCGGTTAGGTCGGGCGTGTGGTTTTCCGTTTTGATCAAGCCGGGCAGGCGCTCTCGCACCGCTTGCTCTGCCGCCTCAAGACTCGGATAGCCGCTTAGAATGAGTTCCAGTGTCAGTTGGCCGAGCCTTCTGCGCCCTGTGAGTACCGAGTTGAGCCGGTCCAAATACTTTGAGCGGTCGAAGCCGGCTTGTTTTTCAGTCCCGTCTTCCCAAAGAGAGGAAACGACGCGCGTCTGTTCGCAGCTATGTGCCGCTTCAGTTTATGCTGAGAGTCTCGAGCCAATTGGCCTGGTCAATGACCACTTTTGAGAGTTCATAGCATTCCAAGAACCGCTGACGGCTATTTTGGCCAAGTCGTTCCCGAAGCGCCGGATTCCCGAGAAGTTTGACAAGTGTTCCCGCCAAGGTTTCGGGGTCGTCTGGCGGCACCAGATACCCGTCCACACCGTCGCGAACGATTTCGGGTATGCCGCCAACCTTTGATGCAACAATCGGAGTCCCGAATGCCAATGACTCGATAAGCACATAAGAAGCGGCTTCGGCACGAGTCGGCAAAACCGACAGGCATGCCCGTGATACATCGTGCAAGACCTGCTGCCTGCTTACGTGCCCCTGAAAGTCGCAACAGCCTTCAACACCCAAATCAGTAGCAAGCCGCTTCAATTCCGGCAATCTTTCGCCGCCTCCGAGGAACCGAACTCGCACTGTCTTAAGGGTCCGCTTCAGGGCAGGCAGGGCACGGATAAGAACATCCTGTCCCTTGCCGAACCCCAGTTGGGCTGCACAGATGATAAAATCTTCGCGTTCACTTGCGTCGAGAATCGGGCCTCCTTTGAGAGGGTCCGACATCGAGTTTAAGGCTACCCGGCACTTTTTGGGATTGACATGATAACACCTGCACAGGTCAGCTTGAGCCGCTTCCGAAACGGGAACTATGACTGAAGCACAGCGGTAAACCCAACGCTTGCGCAAGCGCTGCAGTCTTAGCACGAACGAAGAGTTGTTCAGGAGGGTGCTCGCTTCACTCATGGTATGGTACCAAGCGATGCGGAATGGAACCTTGGCCAACCAGCCAACGACGCACATCCAATTGACCGCGGCAAAATTGGCTATCAGACAGTCCGGACGATGGCGGCGAACCAGCTTCGCCAGGAATACCGCGTCGGCGAGTCGGGTCGGGCGCGAAGATGGCCATGAGAGAAATTCGGGATTACCATCATCGCTTCCCGAGGCGGCTCCGGACCCGCGCGGAAAAAGCATTTTTACCTCGTTTCCTCGTCTGGCCAATTCTTCCCCTAATGCCTTGAAGTGGCTGGTAACTGCCCCTGAGCCTCCAGGAGCACCGATGAAGTAGCAGCCTTTTTTCATCTTACGGAGCGCGCTCGGAAACTCGATTTGGTTGTGCTTGTGCGGCGTCAGGCCGAATCAATTCCGGCAGCCGGCGGCGGACCAAGGCTTCGGCTTCAGCCAGCGAGGGAGAGCCGGTGATGATGACCTCCAACGTCTGCTGGCCCAAATGTCTCCTGCCTACCAGCACTGAGCGGATACGGTCAGACTGCTTAGAAGCCTGCATGCCGGTCTGCTTCTCTGCTCCGTCTTCCCATTGGCAGAAGAAAACGTACAGAATCTGCCCTTCCGACGCATAAGTGTATTTGCGGAAGGGCAGTTTCAACTGCCCGGCATCAAAGAAGACCAGCTCGGATTCGGTCAACTGCTTGAAACCCGAGGCGGGCAGGCAGATCTCCGGCCGATGGCGACGCGCATGAATCACGGACTCAACGGAACGCGGGCGCCAGCGAAAGAAAGAAACGTCCCATTCAACCCCGCCCTCTTCCAGCCATCTCCCGGTTGTGCCATAATCGTACGCCAACAACTTCACCGTGCGGGGTGGCAGCTCGATTTTTTGGAAGGTCGGATTGGTTGCCGGCAGCGTGACCGACCAGTGGAAGACGCCTGTCTCCTTGATGTTGTGCGAGCAGTACCATGCCTCAGTCAAAGCGAGAACGCAAAGGGACCAGCAGCCCACTGCGATCAAGAAACCTCGCGGCGTGGAAGGCGAACGTTGAGGGTTGAGGATTGAGGGTTGAGAATTTCTGGGCGAAGAGCCGGGGACTACCGGACCACTGACCGCCGACCAGCGGGATTTGCAGAGAACAGCGGCAAACCACAAACAGAAGAAGCAGGCGACGGCGATGCTGAAGCCGGCGGGGTCGTGCCATTTGTCAATTGCCGAAAGGCCGTGCGCGTTCGCCTGCCAAGTGAGGATCAGGGTCCGGCAGACGTTGAACAGAAAGGCCGCAGTCAGCCCAGCCCCAACCAGCAGCAGCCGGATGGGCGTGCGCAGCCGGTACAGTTCACCCAGGAACAGGGCCGCCATCAACGTGGATTGGAACGAACGAATGCCGCTGCAGGCTTCATCTATACCTACGACACCGGTGCTGAGCTCGATCAGATTGCCATGCTGGAATGCCGGTATATTGAGCCAGCCGAGCAATTCCACCGTCACACCCGCCACCACGCGCATCAAACCTTGCGTCAGTCCGTGCTCGATCCGATAGGGCCATTGCACCGCCACCAGAATGAAACAAACCGGGAAGGCAAAATGCCTGACCCACTTCCAACCACCCGCAAGGAAAACCGCGTAGAGTGAAATCCCGACTACGGTCAGCGTCATCAACCAACTGCAGAGCGGCCAATCGGGATTGATCTCATATACCACTCGGACTGGCAACAGAACCACTGCCGCCACGACTACCAGCGCGACCAGCCAGAACGGGGAAGCCTGGGGTCGGGCTGCCGGCCGGGTCATCCATCTTCTCCAGAGCAGAGCGGCCGCAAAGAAGGGCACGAACCAGCCATAGGCATACTGCTCGTTTGTTCCCCAGGTATAGCTAAGTTGCCGAACGAGGTCGGCCCAGAGGACGGCGAAGAGGATGATCGGCAACCACACTTTCAAGATGTTGCTGGATCGGGTTGCGCCCGATACGAGCGGTTGGTTGAGGGTTGAGGGCATGGGGTTGGAGATCACTTAAAAATTGGGAAAGCACAAAATCAAAACAGAAATCAGGAAAGTAGAAAGTTGAAAGGACCATAAAACTCAAATCGTGAAAGCAGAAAATAGATTGACCGGACTCATCTTTTCGAGCCACCCAGAGAGTTAGTCTGAGGACTGGGGTCATGTTGGTTTATTGTTCTTATTTCCATCGCATTTCTTCTTTTCAAATTTCAGCTTTCTACTTTTTATCCCGATCGTCGTCCTTTCATTTCATCTTTCCCAATTTCTGCTTTCTACTTTCCCCATTTCTACTTTGGTTTTCAGCTTTTCCACATTTCCCCTGTCAATACTCAAACCGATAGTAGATATATTTGATGACTTCATTTTGGAAGGCGATCACGCCTTCCTCATGCCGCCACCAATCCTCTGCCCGGTAGCGAACCGGATTGATGGCAATGACGTGGATTTCCGTTTTCGTGTTTCGCAGTTGCTTGCGGAAAACCCAACGAACGCGGCGGGTATGAAACGGGTCGGTGGGGATGATGACGGATTTCGCGCCGGTCTTTTCAATCCATGCACGCACGGCCCTGGATTCGTCATAGGTGCTGGCCACACTGCTGCCAATCACAGTCATGGCCGTTTCCGGGACGCTATTGCTCAACAGGATTCTGTGGGTCTGTTCTTTCTCCGGCAGAGTTATGCCCATTTCCTCGGCCGGGCTGAGCCTGACATCCGTGTAAAGAATCGTGGAGGCGACTCCGTCGTGGAACAGTTTGGCGGCGGCAAACGGGCGGTTTTCGAGGCCGCCACCCAGCACTACGATCGCATCGGCTTTGGCCGCCGGTTCGTTGACCACCCAGGCCTCGGCCAGACCCGTGAGCAAAGGGGCACGGCAAACCACCAACACCAGAAGCAAAGCACCCAGACTTAAAAGCCATACCAGACGACGCAGCCAACGGTGAGGTTTGAGTGGGCGATCTGACACGTTAAAAAGCAGAAAGTTGTAAGCAGCCAAGTCAAAAACAGAAACGCTGAAACGCCGACATTCTAAAAAGCTGACACACTGACACGCTGAAATAATTTTGGCATTTTAGAGTTTCAGCTTTTCAGCTTTTTCCGGGGCACACTTCGTGCCGGTCAATTCGCAGGCGCATTTCCGTTTGGCCCGCGATCTACTGATTGCGAACTGTCTGTTTTTATCACGGTCTGTGGAGGGAGATTCGGCCGAATGGCACGTCATCAACCTTCAACTCCCTCTCCCCACCTGCTTGCCTGGCATTTCACAACGTTCGGCGCGCCGTTATGCGGTTTTGTCTGACCTATGGTAGTCGGCATATTTGTAATAGTAATACGAGCGCGCCGAGGCGTCCGCCCGGTTGAAAACCAGGCCAAGTACTTTTGCCTGCCGCTGGTGAAGCAGTTCGAGAGCTTCGCGGACCTGCCGCGCGCTCGAAAAATTGCCGCGCACCACAAAAAGGGTGCCATCCGCCTTCGGTCCCAAGGTGGTTGCGTCATCGGCTGCAAAAACGGGGCTGCTGTCTATGAGCACATAATCGAATTGCTGGCGCATACGGGCGAGGACCTGATCGAATGCCTGGCCCACGAACAAGTCGCCGGAGTGGCCCAAGGCATTTCCCCGGGAGAGGAAGGCAAGGTTCTGCAGGGAGTCTCTCTGGATGACACTGTCCAGGTTGTCCGGTTGGTGCAGCAATTCGACCAGGCCCGGTTCGCACTGCATGCCCATCATTTCATGGAGACAACCCTTTCGGAGATCGGCATCCACCAGCAGCACGCGTGAGCCTCCCAAGGCCAGGGTCCGGGCCAGGTTCGCAGCAATGGTGGACTTTCCTTCATGCGGGACGGCGCTGGTGATGAGCAGGACCTTGGGCCGCTCGCCCTCCACGCGCAGAAAGAGCAGCGCAGAGCGAAGGCTGCGATACGACTCAGCATACATGTAACGCGGGTCGTTAAGTTCCAGCAGAGACATGGTGACTTCGCCCTTCTGCGTCACTTCCGGCAGCAAGCCAACAACGGCATCTCCCAGAGTGGCGTTCACTTCGATAACGGAGGTGAAGCGGTCGTCGCGAACGGTGATCAACGCGATGATCCCGCCCCCCAAAGCGAGGCCGCCGAATATCGCCAGGGCCAACGCGGCAAGTTCCTTTTTGTAGGAACGCTCAGCCGGGGAGGCGGACTCCAGGATGGCGAGGGTCGCCTGATCTATGTTCCGGCTGATATCCACGTTTTGCAGGAGAGCCACGAGCCGGTCGTACAGGCTTTGGGTGCGATTCACGTTCAGTTTGAGGCGGTCCGCCTCGGCGATGCGGGCATTGGCATCAACCACCTTCACTTCCCATTCCCTGATGGAGGCCTGCACGCTGTCTGCCTTCATTTTGAGGGCCTGCCGGGCCGTGGCGAGTTGTTCGCGGTTCTGGTTGCGGTATAGTTCGAGCAGTTTTTGGCCCCGTTCGATGTCCGCATCGAGCTTGACGATTTGGGGATGTTTGGGCCGCAGGTATTTGCTGAGTTTCTCGCGCTCGATCTTCAGCAGTTCAACCTGTTGGAAGGCCGACTGGCGCTCGACCGTGGCCGCCGACGGAGCAGAATTCTGCTCGCCTAGAGAATCAACCAGAGACCCGGCGAAATTCGTTGTCCCTGGCCCGTTCATGTCCTGTTCGAGTGCGGTGGCCTCGAGAAGCTGAGATTCCAGGTTGTAATCCGAGAGTTGAGTTTTCAGTTTTGCCAGGTAGCCCCCCGCAATGGCGCCTTCTTCCTGCAAGATGGCCAGGTTGTTGGTTTGCTCAAACGTCGTGAGGGCGTCCTGATCGGCTTTCAGATCCCGTTCCATGCGCAGAACCTGCTCGGAAATGGAGGCGAGTGTGTCACCTGAAACCACCTTGCGAACATTTTTTTTGTACTCCAGATACTCGTTCATGAGACTGTCCAGATAGGCCTGGGTGAAGGCCGGATCAGAGCCGCTGGCCTCAACCACAAGCACTGAACTCCTGGGAGCCTGCTTGACCGCGAGTTTCACTTCGAGCGGCTTGCCATCCTTGTCCCGGGGGACTCCATTGGTCATTACGGCCTGCAAGCGCGCCAGGGTCAACTGCCGCATCCTGCCGCTCCGGATCAATTCAGTCTCGGTGCCAAGGTAGTTCTGCGGATCTTCGGTAAACAGAGCGCCTTCAGGCAGGCGCAATTTTTCGGTTTCCCACATGCTGGCCTGGGAAACAAAGGTGGGGGGAGACCAAACGAGGTAACCGATTGCGGCACCCAGGAAAAGTGCCAGGGTAAGGACCGGCACCCACCAGTATTTCCGCAGGAAAGCAATAAACTTCTGGATGCGGAATGGCGAGGCCGGAGCTGAATAGTCTTCCGGAGGACCAATTAGATCGTAGCCCGGTTCCGGCGGTGGTGGTGTGGGTGTATTCACGAGCGGCCAGTCTTTTGTTTGTTCATTTGCATCTGTGGCTTGCGGGGCTAGAAGCGAATCATCCGCTCCGGGATGTAAATAAGATCGCCAGCTTGCAGTGTCGGGTCGGACTCGATTTTACCCTTTTCCAGTATTTCCCCTACATTCACAATAAAAGTCTGATCCTCCATTCCGGCAGGGCTGCCCTGGCGCGTGACCTTGACGTTGCGTTTGTCGGCATAATCGGTAAAGCCGCCGGCGCGCAGCACCGCCTTGCTCAAAGTAAACACCTCGTCGCTGGGGATGTCCTGCGGTCCCGGCAGCCGGACTGCCCCCACCAAGTATACTTTGCCACGGCTTTTGGTCATCGAATCCACAGCGATGATCACCGTGGCCCGGTAATAATATTGCTTTTCGAGTTCGACCTTGAGGGCTTGAGCCAATTCTTTGCAGGTCTTGCCGGCAGCGGGATAACGCCCGATATAAGGAACTTCCAGGTCTCCTGAATCCGTTACGATGAGCGGCCTGGGATCTTCCTTGTCTTCCTCAATCCGGAAGCTGATGCGGTCGCCAATGGCCAGACGATATTTATCGTCCAGGGCATCCATGCTGTTCGTGGAAACGAATCCGGTAGTATTCGTGCCGCCTTGAGAGATGGAGCGGTCGGCGTTGGTGGTCATATTGGCCGGCAAGAAGTTCGTGGCTGGCTGAAGAACAGGGAAATCGCTAAACAGCGGGTCGCTGACGGACGAACAGGAGGTTTCGAACAGCAGACACAGAGTCGCGAGCAACAGCAGACCCGGATGTGCTTTGGCAACCGCGCGGCCATGCGTGTTTGGTTTTTGAACCGCAAGCGTGCTGAAATTTGGTTGATGCAATCTAAAATTCATTGGGTCAGATAGGTTAACGAAAGCCCCACCATGTTCTGCGTATATTCGTTGTTCGGGATATTGGATGACCGGACGGTGAGGCGGTAGTTCAAGCCCAGGGAGAGTTTTTTGAAGATCGAATAGCTGGCACCCACGCTGGCCCCGAGCCAGTCGAAGGTTTCCGTGAGGTTGCCAATGACATTTCCCCGGCCCTGGTTCCCATGCTCGTAGGAAAATGAGGTGTTCAGGCTCACGTTCTTGATAATGTCCCAACGGATGCTCGGACGGACATACCAGTCTTCAATTGCATCCGACTGGATTCCAGTTTGCACTTCATGCCCGGCGTCGAGCGTGTAACCGATGGCGTCGGTGACCTGATGGGTTAGGTTCAGGTCGGCATACCAGGAGTTCAGGTCCGACGTTTGGATGGTTTGGCTGGTATGCTGGAATTCAAAAATAACGTAACCAATCCGGGGCTGGACGCGAAAATATTTTCCCGGCCGCCAATCGGCGTAAACACCTGCGCTGTAGGAGTTATTGTCGTTCAAAACCATCTGGTCGTAGGTTGTGAACGACCCCGTGCCTTCGATGCCGGTCGTGACCCCGGGATACACCAGAAGTCCCGCCCTCGCAAATACCATCTCGGTCGCGCCATCCTGGGACTCGTACTGCTGTGAGGTGGGGGAGATGACATTCTCATGATCGTAACCAGCGCTTAACGTCACCTGGTTCAAATCCCAGGTGACACTCAGCCCGGCGGTGTTGTTGAAGGTGGCGTAGTTGGCAGTCCCGGCCAACGCGGGTTGTTGCGAGGTGTCCTGGACGTACTGCGCCCGGTCATGAAGGTTGAACCAAAAATCCTTCACATAAATGTCAAAGGACAGTTCGGTGCCGGACTGCAGGCGCCAAGTGCTGTACTGGTCGTGGTCGAAGTATTTGTCGTAACCGGCGCCGACGTTCAAGCTCAGCAAATTGTTCTGGGTAATCGGATAGCTGGCATTCAACTGCACCAGCGGACTCAAGATGAAGTCTTGTTCGGGGTCTGTCTTTGAACAGTTGATATTGTCATTCCAGTCCAGGCCAAGCGAGGGCACGACCAGCAGCCTGAAGTCGCCTGACTTGAAGGTGTAAGGGAGGGATTCCAACTGGATTTGTCTGGCCTCCGCTGCCGCATCGCCCGCCAGCGAGTCGCGCAAGGCTTCTTGGGCCGTAGCCAGCCGGGCTGCCAGAAGCGTTGAAACCGCCAGCCAAGGGGTCAGCCAGGTATAACGCGGCAGACCGCCCGGACAACGCGCAGAGGGGGCAAACAATCTCCGGTTGGCTCGAGGTTTGTTGGACAGAGTGGACGATGACATAGGGGTCTGGTTCAGGTGGCGACCTCGGACCAGAGCGCCATCTGAACTCCGACCCGCGTGATCAGCCCGCCATCAATAGAAACAGAAATGGAGTTTCCATCCGAGTTGCTGCAGCCGACCATTTCAATCCTGTGCGCTGATAATGTCATGAAGAACATGATTTCTTTGTGATTCACGAAGCGGGTCGGAGCAAGTTTTGCCGGCCGGCGATTCCGGCAATCTTTCGCTGACTTGCCACCGGTTTGTGCCCAACGCTCTCATCTGGGACCCGCACGCCGATTACAAGTCTTGCCGAGCCTGCCTTCTGGGTTTCAGACGCCTCGCCTTCTGCCGGTTGGCCGTTATCGAAGTTTCGGGTCCACGGGCACAAGCCATTCGATCGCAAAGGACAGGCCAACCTGTCATTAACCGGACGAACGGACCGGGCCTCGGCCTGGGCGGACATCTTCCGCCACTGCCCTGGACTGGCGCCAAACCGTCTCTTGAAGCAAGTGTTGAAGAGTCCCAGATGGTTGAATCCGCTTTGTTCGGCCACATTTATTACCTTGGTGTCAGGATCCCGCAGTAAGGACGCGGCTTTTAACAGGCGCATCTCCATTCTCATGGCGGCTACGGAAAAGCCAAAATGTTGATGAAACAGGCGGTTGAGATGGCGCTTGCTGCAACCGAACCTGGCCGCCAGTTCCCCGACCGATAAACTCAAGAGTTCATTGGCCGACAACTTTTCAAAGACTTGGATCATATGTTCCTCCGCACGAACGAACCCGACCCGATAGGGTTGGGCGGTCTTGAATTCCATGCCTAAGATGGCAGCGACCACCCGCAGCAACTGACTGCGGTGATCGAGGTTGAACTGGGGCGGAACTTCTGCAAGCAGCCTGTGGCACTCCCCGGCCAGAGGGCTGGAGGCTCCATACAGCTTGGTTCCTTTGAAACCTTCGATCACGTTTTGCAGCAGCCGAATTTCATTGCCGGCAAACAGAGGGAACAGGTGTTCGAAGTTGGCGGCAAAGAACCAGAAAACCATCTCACTTCTCTCATCGGCACAAAGTCCGCCTTCGCCTTCCTGTGTCCTGTTCAGAACCAGAACGTCTCCAGGCACAAGGCATTGGGAAACCGCTTTTGAAACGTATTTCCCACCACCTCCCTTCGGGAACACGAACGAAAGTCCGTTCGCTCTATGGATCCACTTCTCAGACGGCTTGAGGCGCACCAACCGCAACGTAAGATGTTCTTGAGAAAACATTTAGCATCTCCATTTTTGTCAAGAACTGGCCGCAAAACTCCAATCCCCAAGGCAGAACACTTTAGCCGCTGAGGTTCGGTACATCAAATAAACAAAAGTTTTCACATGAACCTTGTGAGACCATCAGGAAAGAGTAATGCAACCAAGCGTTACGGCAATCCGGTCACGCACAAAGGGTTCAGTCCAATTTTTGTCAAACATCATTTGCATTCTTCTTGTAACCCTTTCCAAGAAGTTTCGCACCATTTTGAGGCGCAGCAACTTACACGTTCACAATTTAAAAGCCCTTCTTGCCCAGAACGACTAATCTCCAGTTGAATGCCGACCCTTCTACCTTTTTTCCGCAAGCATGTTTGCTGGCTGATTTAGCACAGTTTATTCATTGAACGCGGATTATTCAACAAAAATCGGCCAGTATTTTTACATAAATAGGACATTGCATATCATATTTCGGACTGAAACAACGCCACGGTGGCCCAGCGATAAAACTTGTCCCATTGGCAAAGCGCGGGCCTCGGCAGGGCTAAAGGATTTGCACGTGTGGTGATTCGCAGGGAGCCAATCGAACGAACTGTTCTCGATGTCCCACACCGCCATAGAGCCGGGTCGCGGGCCGTAAAACCGGGAATTTGGGGCAGCTTGAGTCGATGTAATCGCCGATCAAGTCATTCGCCCGGTTTTGGGGCAAGGAGTCTATCCACACCCTCTTTCAATGCGAGTATATGAGCTGGCCTCTGAATCACCAGGTCCAAGCAAGATATATCTTTAGGGGGCCGCCTTGTGTACATAAGCACCGGTGTAGACGGAGATCGCAGTTTGACGATATGCGCCATCTCCGCGCCAGTCATCCCCGACATGGAATTATCAGTTACGATCACGTCATGGGTTTTCGGGTCAAACAGGGCAAGAGCTTCTTCCGCACTCCGCGCAGACTCGACAGCGAAACCGAAATTGGACAGGAACCACTTCATTGTGACGCGAAATTCATCACCGTCATCAACCAGAAGGATGGTTTTGGTGGAAGATAAAGTTGAATTCTCTGAAATTGAATTTTCCACAGATTATTGAGATTCAGTATGGGTACACTCGATTTCCAGCGTGGTTAAACCACAGATGCCATCGTCGCAAGACCCTTCACGGAATAGCATGATGCTTTCTCTTTCGGTTCACCGACCATTTTTAGATTATTAACAGCCACGTGCCTTCCTATCTTCTAAACAAAAACTGGTCAACAATCTATCGCATTTGGGACATTCAGGGTCACTGAAGGGACATCGAAAGAAATAACCAGTCAAATCTCATCGGCGCCGCACCAGTGCCGGAGCTATGGGAGTGGCGTGGTCTCCTTCAGCACTGGATGGTTGGCAACAGGGCGCAGCCCCGGACTTAACACACTTGGTATGGGCCTAATTTGGGTAATTATATACCTGTCTCACCACTTGACTCCAAATGCGGGGGTGAGGCATGATTGCTTCCCGTGAGCGGAAAACACCGAAACAGGCCGGAAACCGGCCACTTGATATGTCAACCCGACCCAAACCGATTAAGCAGCCTCGTCGGGGGCTGGTGTATTGGGTGGTTTCACTGGGGAAGAAATACACGGGAGGAAGGCGGCAGCGCCGGTATTTCACCAGTCGCAAGGATGCGAAAGACTACATCTTAGAATCGGAACAGGCGCGTAGGCAGCTTGGGCGCGAAGCGTTTGTCCTGCCGCTGAGTTTGCGGGCGGAGGCGCTGGCATGCTCGCAGGCACTGATTTCGATCAACGCCACGCTGACTCAGGCGGTTGAGTTCTTCATCCGGAATAGGCCACAGCTTGAGATGGCAAAGTCTGTCGAGGAGCTAAAGGAAGAGTTTTTGAAATCGCGGAAGGCGATGAATTGTCGCCCGCGGACCCTCGTTCAATACGAAAGCTATTTGCGGGTCATCTGTGGTGAATTCGGAAAGACTGACATCACGAGAATTCTCCGCCAGGATATCGAAGACTGGCTGGAGGAGTCCGACTGGTCCCCACGAACCCGAAAAAACTACCTAGTAACCTTTAGCACGATTCTCAACTTTGCCGCCGCAAAGGGATATCGCGCAGACAACCCGGCAGCCAGCATCGACCACCCCATCCTGGATGACCGGCCGATTGGCATCCTGACAGTCGAGCAGACGAGCGGATTGCTAGGCCTGGCGAAAAAGTTCGATCCCGAGATGCTCCCGGCGCTGGCGATCGGACTGTTCGCAGGACTTCGACGCTCCGAGCTCTTCGCTCTCGACTGGTCGGAGATCGACCATAAACACCGCACCATCGAGGTAAAGGGGATCAAGGCCAAGACGCGTCAGCGTCGCCTCGTGAGTGTCGCCGACAACCTGCTCGCGTGGCTGAATCCGGATCGGAAGACGAGCGGTGCCATCATCCCTTCGCGCAATATCGATGTCTTCCCAGAGCGTTTGCACGAATTGGCGGTGAAGGCGGGGATCACCCCCTGGCCGCACAACGCAATGCGCCACAGTTTTGGCAGCTATTTCCTGGGCAGGACCAAGGACGAAAACCTGACCGCTTCCGAGATGGGCAACTCGCCTGGGGTGATTGTCCGACACTGCCGTGCGCTTGTTAGGGACATCGACGTCAGAAAGTACTGGAACATCACTCCGACCCGTATTGACGAACGCGGAAGGGACCGCACAAAGGACTCAGGACGCGTTATCCGGAGAACCATAACCGGCATTTGCCGGACTTGATGGATCAATACGCTTCGGTCTGGTCGTCCTGCTGCGGATGATGACGCGGCAGGACGACTAGACGGAAGCCAAAGGGCAGCCGTGACGAACGCGCAGACGCGGCTGTGCAAGCGTTGGTCACGGCTTTGGGGCGTTTCCTGGCTTCAGGCTGGCATTGAATTCTTTGGCTTCCTCTGGACTCATCATTCTCACGTTGGCGATGTGTGGTCCGCGTGACTTGTATGGAGAATTCTCGCTTGGTGAAGGTGGAAAATTGCTCGTAACAGACGGCGCAGCAGTCGACACTACTTTTGTGGCCACGCCCGGCGCACTTTGGGGCGCAGCAGGAATATTGACGGCAGTTGTGGTTCGGGCGCGTTTCCGCCGTTTGCGCCGCTTGCCGCCTTCCAGGACGATACGGCCGTATTCGGCCACGCGCGCCCGGCTGGTGTTCACACCTTGTTTTTCCAGTAATTCAGCAACTGACCTGTAGGACGCCCTTTTGGCGCGCAACATGACAATAAATTCATGATATGGTTTGAGCGTATGAAACGGGATGCGGCTTGGGGCGGGTTGAAATTCCTGAACCGCTTGGCGCAGCGATTCAAGGTTGGGTGTTGATGGTGATGTGTTCATAATTTTTGGAAGTCATGGTTGAAATCGTGATTACGAAATTCCGAGCAGTCATCTTGCGAGATGTTTCGCGGGATGTTGCATTGGCTGTGGCGTGGTATACGGCGTGGACGTTGCGCGGCATATTGCGAGTTGTCTTGCAAGTTGCCGCGCGGAAATTTGGTGGCATTGCATTTGCCACTGGCCGACCATTGCCGGGAAATTGTGCGAAAAACGGCGAGACATCTCGCCAGATGTCTTGCCGGATGGTTTGCGGACAATGCGTGACCGTCTCGCGGGACTCCGCTGAATCATCGGCGAGCGATTGGCGAGTCGCAAAAACCTTGTCCAGACAAGGGGTAAGGCGTGCACCCTATCAAGGCGGTAGCCAACAACCGTGCGACTGCACCGTGACTTGAAAATTGCTGCATCGGGTTTGACACGCTTCGTGTGCATGACTGTGCAAATTGATTGTGCAATTTGTGACGTGAAATTGAGCGTGCTGGCGTTTGCCTGTTTGTGGGCGCGCCGGGCACAGTTTGGTTGCTGGGAGTGAAATGTCGTCATGTTTAATCCGTTGTTTCGTCGTCACCGTTCCATGTCTGGTCAACCTCGATGCCGATGATTGTCGGTGGTGGTTGAATCGGCGGTTGCATCGTGACGATGATGCCGGGAATGATTGTGACGGAATTTCCCTGTGGCCGTTTCCGCCGCAAGCCGCCACTCAATACCCAGGCAATCACCGCCAGAGACAGCCAGACGAACACCAGGTAAAGATAAACGCCGTAATTCTGGATTAGGGCATCCAGAAAGTTGAACACGGGATTCAGTACCGTAGCCGGATTTAAGTTCATGGCTGACCCTCCGCTGAATTAACGATGGCAAGAATTGCCGCCTTGAGGGGAGCTGGTAGTTTTTCCCAAGCGGTGACTACTTGGAACAGTTCGGGGCTTAACGAGACTGAAATTTGTGAGTCTCTTTGTGAGTCGTTGTGCGGATTTCCGTTATTTTTGGCGGAATTTTGTGGGGTTCGAATCCCCCTCTCTCCGCCATTCTGACTTTTCGTGACTCATGGTGACAAGCTGTGAGTCACGATGACTTTCGCCAGTGTTTTCAACGCTGTTTTCAGTTTGTGTCTCCCTGATTTTCGTGACAGCCGGTGACACCGTTTGACCCGACTTGCCTAAAGTTCGGGAGTCTATTCGGGAGTCAGCCCGCCCGCCAAATCCCGGCAACGTGTCCATGACTTCACGCAACGGCAGTTGCCCGGCGTCCGTGTAGGTCTTCATCGTCAGACGCATATCGCTGTGCCGCGCCAATTCCATCGCCAAGCGCGGATGCACTTTCATGGTCGAAAGCCGGGTGATAAACGTCGTCCGCAACGCATGATAATCCATGCGGTGTCCGCGCTCGTCGAGAAACGGGATGCCCGCTTTTGCCAAGTCTTGCCTGAATTCCTTCATTTTCGGCACGCCGTTGACCACCACCAGATCGTCCGTTTTGCTGTCTGCCGGTTTCTGCTGCTGCAATACTTCGGCCAGCTCACGATGCAACGGCAATGCTTGTTCCTTCCGATTCTTGTTCACGGCGGCATGAATGCGCAGCAATCCGCCGGATTCGCCAAGCACCAGATTCGACCAGCGCAGCGTTTTGACTTCATTGCGCCGCAAACCCGCATACAACGGCAGCATATAGGCCAGTTGATTCTTTCCAGCAGCTTGCAACAACTGGACGACTTGCGCATCCGACAACGCCCGCCGTTGAACCCGTTCCTTGCCGCGCGTGTCCGTCCGTTCCACCAGTTCAAAGGGGTTTACGCTGACGCGGCTTTGCTTGCGCAACCATGTCCAAAAGGCCGAGAGCGTGGCCAGATATTCATTCAGGGTCTTGGGGGCTTTGTGGGCTCGCCGACCAGCTTGTGCAGTTCTTCCGGCACTTCGATGAATGGAAACTGAATAAACGGCATATTCCCTATCGTAGCATTATAGATACAGTTGTCAACCATAAATCTTGAAATTGTATTCCAAAATTTCCCGCCATCGGCTTGGATGCCGTCTTGCGCACAGCTTGCGGTTGAATGTGCTTGCAGAAATCTCCGGTTGGAAATCCCGGCGCGCCTTCCTAACCAGCCGTGTCCCGGCTCGGCGAGCACTGTCAAGGTGGAGACACAAAAAGAAAACCCCGCGCGAAGCGCCTCGTTTTTATTTGGACGACCTTGACAGGCGCAGTCGAGCATACAATGGACAAAACGAGGCGCGACGGAGTCAGCCCTTGCGGATGCAAATCAGGGAACTTCTTGGTT